>Ga0265292_1000111_pt1 | contig 170441 bp, 172 predicted proteins | sample Munlanlewell296A_FD_189080 | JGI IMG/M metagenome (GOLD analysis project Ga0265292, IMG submission 189080) | Leachate microbial communities from a municipal landfill in Southern Ontario, Canada - Leachate well 296A | ecosystem: Engineered > Solid waste > Landfill > Unclassified | place... | reverse complement strand
GCGCCATCACCTTAAATTTATATTGCGTGTTCGGATTTAAGTCCTTTACGTCCTTTCCGCTGTCGCCGCCCCAGTTCTCCCTCGTCTGCCACACCGTCGCGCTGCCAAGCAGCCCGGTCGACTGAACGTATTTTATGCCCGCTGGCAGCCAGTTCGTGGAACTTACCGCTATACGGTACTTCGTATCCGCTGTATTGCCGGGGTCGGTAAAAGTTACCGTTACCGTGCCGCTATCTACTGCCACCAACTGGATAGACGATACCGATTTCGCTTTCGTCACCTTCGCAAACTCAGCCGACCAGTCGTTCAATAATCCGTTCCGGTTCCGGCTGCGCGTCTTGAAATAATAGGTGGAATTCGCAGACAGAGTTGTAAACGTATGCCAGGTTGTATATGTCGCATCCTGATAAAATCCGCTCTCTGACGATAATCCTACGCAATACACGCTCCAACCGCTCTGTAATAGGGTTGGATCTGTAAATGTGTTCGCCGTTTTTAACGCTACCGAGTTCTCTGTTACTGTCCCGAATACTACGCCCGTTGACGCCTCTATCCGCGTCGCTGTTATTGTCTCGGTTGATGCGGATGCGGTTGCTCCGTCGCCACAATACGGTTTCGCATAAATCGTGTATTCTTTGTTCAACTCTAAACCTGTAAATTGATATACGGTCGTTGAGGTTACTGAATGATACCCGGTGTCCGCATCCGCACCCGTTGAAACATGAATTTCGCTTAAACCTGAACCGAGATTGGAGAACGCATTATCATTCCTTACACTTTCCACTTTACACTTTACACTATTAGTTGAAATTTCAAGCACAGTGATACCGGATGCTCCCTCTATCTTCGTCCATTTGCTTGATTGTCCGCTGTATGCCGTCTCCGTGCCCTGGCTGTTTTTAGCGCACACACTCGCTTGATAACTCGTATTCGCTGTTAAGCCGACGAGCTGCTTGCTTTCCCAACTATTTTTCACCGCCCAATATGTTGTTGAGCCCAATAGCCCGTCTGCCTGAACCCATTTGAGATTCGGCGCCTGGTCATTGGTGCTCGTTACTTTTACTGCATACTGTGTCCCACCGCCGCTGATGAATGTGTCAATTGTTATGTGTGATGTGGATGTGAAAACAGAACCCTTAAAACTTACACTGCCAGGCACTTCAGCAAGCGTATAATATGTCGTCGGGTCCAACAACCTCTGTTCTTTGCCGTACTGGTTGCGGCTCTTTGTGTAAAAATATACCGCTGTATCTGAATTGGCCGCAAATTGTTTGTAATCACCAGTATTCGTCTTCCAAATAGCACCGGGTTGTTCATACTGGTCGGGTTCTGCCTCGCCTTCCTTCCATACGCAAATTGCAGAAACGGTTGCGCCTGCACCAAGATTGCTGAATGTTCCTGTGGGTCTCACTCTTAAATACCAACTGGTCGCTGAAACTAATTCCACTCCTGTCGGTTTCTGGATTGATGAACAGATTACCACCCAATCAGTCCAACCGCTTTCTTTACTTTCCTTATTCTTCGCTTTTACGCGAAACTGATGCGTTGTGTTAGGTAATAACGCCACCGGGTTACTCTCATATGTAAAATTATTACCGAAAATATCTCCCGCACTGCCTGAACTACCATCCCGCCAGTTCGTTGCCTGCGGCGGAGTAGTAACCGATAGATAAAGATTTGAATTATTCGCCTGTCTTAATTCCCAATAACTACCGTCGCCGCCGCTGTCGCTTAAATCAGGCAAACCATTTGCCGTTAAATTAGCATTCGTCAGTGTTATCCCGCTTACACTTATATTAGATGGTGCATCTATTAGCGTGCAACTGGAACCGGAAACACTCCAATCCGTCCACGCATAACCGACAGTCCCATCACCGCTCCTTGCTCTTACTCTTGTTTTGTAATATGTGTTCTTACTCAACCCGGTAAATGTGTCTATCAATACACCGTCATACTGATTGAAGCCCTTGTCATCAAATATAGTTGCAAAATCGTCAGATGATAACTGCACCCGATAATAAGTGTTCACGGCGCCGTTACCGATTTGTGCCGGGTTCGTGCCGCCTGACCACTGAACTGTGGTTGAGGTAAGCCATATCTGTGCAATCTGCGTATTTTTAGCGGTATCAGCAAGCACCCAGTTGTAATCGTCACCGCTGCTCCATGAACTCTCAACTGAATACATATTCCTTGACTTTATGCGAGAGTAATATTTAGTATTGGTTGATAAATTCACAGGTTGATAGGTATTCGCTGTTTGCCAGCCGGAAGTTGCGCCGCCGCCCCAATTATTTACCTCCGTGGATAACTGAACATAATAACCGGTGCCGTTACCGAGCCAGGAAATATCAAACCGACCGATGAAGCCCGCTGATGTACTTATTGCAATACTCGTAGGAACGGATGACTGCGTCGCTGTTGTCACCGATACACCGAAAGCAGTGGCAATCCCATCTAAATTTCTCGCCTTCACCTTTACCCAGTAACTTGTATTGACAATTAAGCCCGATACAATCACGCCGCTTCCGGCACCCCACTGGGTATATGTCCGCCAATCCTCACTTACACTACCAAAACTTCCAACACCTATATCCGACCACTGGACATATTTCCCGCTTCCTGCTTCCGACTCGCTACTCGCCCATATCGCATACCTGCTATAAGTATTAGCCGCATTATTACCATTCTGGTTTATTGTCACTTTTAGTTGTGTAGATGATAAACTGGATGTATCCAATGCAGACGCACCGGGCACTTTGCACGCACTTATTTTAGTGATATAACTTATTGACGAGTTTAATACACCGTCATAGTTCCTTGAATTTGAGATGAAATAGTAAGTACTGTTCGGTGTAAGCGGGTCGGCAGGGTCGGCGCCGTTGTACACAGTAAAATAATATGTCGCCCCGTCTTTTACCCATACGCTTGATGAAACACCGGTATTCGTCCACTGCCAGCTGCTCGTGCAAATCGTGTAGTTTATACCGCTGTTGCCATTGCCTAAATCCGTAAATGTCCCATCAGCCGTAACGCCGATTGAACTGCTTCCCACTTCCCACTTCACGCTGCCCGCATTCACGGATTCTATCTTCGTCGCCTTTATTACGGGGCCATATTCAACGGTTTCAACCGGAACCGGCGACTCTGCATTTCTTGCTTTTAATGCAAAACTATATGTCGTGTTGGCGGTCAAGCCGTCTTTTGGCCATGTATTGTTTAATGTCCAGTTTGAATTCGTGCCGGTCCTTGCTTCGGAAAACAGCAACCCGGAAAAATTTAAGGTCAAATTAGTAAAAGCGGAACTTCCGCCGCCGGAAACCGTTATCCCTGAAATAATAAACGAAGATATTCCGAGCGTATCAAAAGAAATGCTCGTAGGCGTCTGAATATATGTATATGACGAAGTTGCAACTGTTGACCAGGGACCCGCATTTTCAACAGCATTTCTCGCTTTAAGACGGAACTGGTATTTCGTATTAGGTAAAACACCGGAAAAAGTTATGGAAGATGCGCCGGCAAGCCAGCCGGAATTTCCTGATATGGCGCCGAAACTATTGCTTGACCATTCTATCCAGTAGGGAAGAGAATGCATTCCCGATACGGTCGTGTATGTTGAAGCAGACCAGGTATAACTAACCGACGACGAGTGAACCGTCAAAAAGGTAAGTTGCTGACCGCAGGGCGCATCAACATCAACATTCAAAGCGCGGGTGGACGACCAGACAGACCAAAGATACATATTTTTTGTCCTGACACGCCACCAGTAATTATTAGAACCCAAGCCGGAAACGGTCGCGCTGCTGTAAATAGAAGAAACCTCGCCGCTGTCGGAATACAATAAACCGAATGCCTCCAAAGTTGAAAATTGCACCTGATATTTTTTCTGCGGGTCGCTGTAGGGGTCGCTGTAATTCCACCAGCAGACGGTTGATGAATAATTCTGCCAGACATTATCTAACGGCTCAGTAAGCACAGGTTTATACGGACTCCACCAGATTGTCTCTGTCGAAGTTATTATGTCAGAATACACATCCTCGCTGCTCCAATTGCGTGCTATTACTCTGCCATAGTATGTAGTTCTACCTGCAAGGTCAATCACCGTAGTTGCAAGCGATGAACGAATGGTTTGAGAACTGTATATATCACCGGTAAAATCATTAGCAGTGGACACCTGTGCAATATATACCGTATTATTGTAATTTGCAGGGCTCTCTCCCGTTCCCCAACTAACTGTTATACTGCTTGAATTCACTTTCTGCCAAACAGGATTATCCGGTTTAGAGCAGACAGTCGCCTTCCAGCCGGAAATGTTTGCGGTTACGGAATTATTCTCCCAGTTGTTTGCCAAAACCCTGCCGTAATATGTCGTATTTACAGTAAGTCCTTTAACAATCGCTGTTTGATAACTGCGGACTGTCTGGCTGGAATATATCGTCTCCGTGAAACCGGCCACCGTTGACAACTGAATTAAATATATGGTATTGCCGGGATTTGCAGGGCTTTCACTAACTCCCCAATTCACCGTCATACTGGAAACAAAGGCAGTTGAAAATACAGGATTATTCGGCGCGGCGCAAAGCGTTACTTTTGCCGCATTAGGCGAATTGTTAGAACCGTTGATATTATACGCCTGGACATATAATTGATATGTTGTGTTTGGTATAAGTCCGCTTCTTATCCAACTTGTTACATCCGCTCCGGTTGTATAAAGAAGCGTTGAACTTGTCGCACAATATATCTTAAAGCCCGTCTCCTGTAATTCACCCGAAGAATTATCCGTCCAGTTCCATGTTATCTGTATTGAAGAATTCACTACGCCGTAGACACCGCTCGGAGCGGAAGGATATCCTATTGTTTTGGTTGAAGTCGCTATGTCAGAAACCGTATCCGCTAAACCCCAGTTCCTCGCTGCAACACGGCCATAATAGGTAGTGTTGATTGTAAGACCGTCAACAATTGCCGACTGCAAACTGCGAACAGTAGTGGAACTAAATATCTGACCGGTGAAATTGATTGCTGTTGATAACTGGACCACATAAACCGTAGAAGCGGGGTTGGCCGGGACCTCCGCCTGCGTCCATGTTACAGTTAAAGAGGATAAAAAAACCGGACCCCAATTAACTCCGCTCGGATTATTGCACAAAGTTACCGTTGATATTGTCGGCGAATTACTTGAACCGACCACATTCCACGACTGAACATATCGCCAATAAGTAGTATTGAGAGTAAGACCGGTTTCCAACCAGTAAGTTGTGTTCGCACTAATGACGGAGAGCAAACCGTCGGTTGAAGTGAATACCTTAAATTCGTCCTCATCTTTTTTTCCGGATGAATTATCCGCCCAATCCCACCGTATAGAACCTGTAGAAAGCGTCGTCGCTGCAAAACCCGTGCTTATCAGAGGCGGTTCATAGTACTTTTGGAAAATCATGGCGGACGGCGAGGACGAATCCCAGACGAAATAATCCGCACTGCCGGAGTATAAACGGGGCGTTGTTTCGGTGTTGAGAAGCGCAACGGCGGGTTCGTCGTTTGAGTCAAAGAAGTCGCCGCCGCAAGTATCAACGGTTAGTGTTGAAATGACAACTACCTCGTCAAAATAAACTTTTGAACCAGCTGCAGAGGAATATGAGCGGATTGTTAAATCAAGAACACCTTCGCTTGTGGGGGTTCCGGAAACGATTAAAAGTTCCCAATTGTTCAGCGCTGCCGAAGTGACAGCGGCGGTTGAATTTATCCCGCAGCCGTAAAGATTGACCGTCGGCGAACCGAGATTCATATCATAAGATGAATTATATTGTAACCAGAGTTTTACGGTAACGGGGACGTCCGTCGTTCCTATTACCTGATAAGTGCAGGCGGTGGCAAGTTCAATCCTGAATGCATTACCGCCTCTTTTTATAACCGTTGTCTCTTCAAAAACATTCTCTACAAGCGCAGCGGAAACAGGCCGGCGCAAAACCGGAATAAACAAAAACGCAATGACCAAATAGTATAAATATCTTCTCATATTGAATTTGAACCGAAAATTATTTTAGTTCGTTTCCACTTTTTGATTTCTGCCACTATAAGTATAAACAAAACCTTGTAACTTTTGGGTAATTTATTTGTAACTTATTTATAACTTTTTTTTGAGACATATTTACTGACTTATATTGATGTCGTCCACGAACATTTTTGCGCCGGGACTGGTTGAGAAACCTTCTATCTTTAAAAGTGCTACGCCATCCCTGTTCGGTGTTCCGCTTACTGTTAACTGCTCCCAAGTGTCTGCTCCTTGCGCCATCGTTGCCGTATTGCTTATCCCTAAATTGTATAATGTCAGTTTTGGTTTGCTCGCTGTGCCGTAACTTGTGTTGTATCTCACATAAGCAGTTATTGTTACAAGTTGTCCTGATTTCGCAGGCACTTCCCATGTCCAATTCTCGCCACCGCCGAAACCAAAAGCGTTTGGTCCTGTCCTTGTCACTGTCTTTTCTTGCCACGGTTTTACTTTATATGCTATTGTTATGTCCTCTATCCGCGGCGTTGTCGTTGAACTTGTCGTCGTGAATGTGCTCATATACTGCACATACCTGCCTGCAAGATTTACCGTCTGTCCGTTCGTTACACTTACCCAATCGGGTGTTGCCGAACCGGCAGAAAAACTTGCACTGGATACCCGCAGCCCTACATTAACATTACTGCCTGCGGGTTGACTTGAAGGCGTCCACCCGATGCTGCTTACCACTACTTTTGCTCCGCAATCCAGCACTCCAGACTTGTAAGTACCTACACATCCAAAACCAGACGGATATATTCCAGCATAATGCGTTGGGTTTGTTGTGCCGGTAAGAGATAGATAGTCAAGGCGGATACGGCCGGAACCGCCTCCTCCACCACCAGATCTATTTGGCGCCACATCGCCGGGTCCGGTTGGCCCACTACCAACTGAAAAAATCAGATTTGACCCTACACTTAAGGTATTCCCAATTAAATAGACAGCCCCTCCTACACCGCTACCGCCACATCCCCCACCAAAGTTGACACCAGTATCAACTCCGAAATTCCCGTTGCTTCTAACATTACCACTTATTACTATTGCACTTGAAACAAAAATTACTATACCTCCGCCATCTCCGCCCGCTCCTCCATTGGTGGGTCCATTCTGACTACCACCGCCACCACCACCACCTGAACCAAAATATATTTTACTTAAATCGGAAGCACCGTAAATTCCGCCGCCGCCACCAGCACCGCCACCATAGGAAACTCCTCCTGAACCGCCGCCACCTCCACTAACAGAAACACTACCTGCTGATCCACCGTTAGCCCCACCTCCGGTAGACACTCCGGCAGAACCTCCGTTACCTCCGTCACCACCGTTCGATTCTACGGCTCCACTACCACAGGCACCGCCACCTCCCGCATTTATTCCCGTGTTTCCCGCAGTTCCACCAATGCCTGCTCTATATGTCGCGCCTCCCCAACCGCAACCACCACCGCCACCGGCTCCTCCCGAGCCATAACCGCCGCCGCCACCACCACCTGCTCCATCATCGGCTTCTGTGTTGAAGTCACAACCGCCGCCACCTCCGCCGCCTCTTGTTCCACCTGCACTACCTTGAACAACAATGTTGTCTGATGATCTGCTGCCAGCTCCCCCCCCAAGTGAACCGGAACTCCCGACATCACCACCACTGCCATTAAACCCATCATAACTTTCGCCATTTCCTCCACCAGTCGGAGTGGCTCCCGTGCCACCGCCCCCGCCTCTATACCCTTTTCCGCTTACATCAATACTAGCACCGCTGCCGACGGAAACAGTGCCGGTGGAGCGGAAGACGACCATTCCGCCTTTTGTGCCGTCCCACGCAGTGCAGGTAAGCGATACTGCCGCACCGCTTATAGTTACATCTCTCCAATTAGGAACCCGCTGAATGGTTACTTTTTGTCCTGTAAGAACATAGTTTGAAGTCGTCGCTCCGTATATCTTCGTTATGCTTGACGTGAACATAATAAAGTTGCTGGTTATATTTGCTACTCGCATAAATTCGTAGTTGCCGACGTTGCCGTAATTTGTCCCGTCGCCTTGCTGGTTGATTAAAATTATCTCGTCGTTAGTTGTTATTCCGTTCGGTGCTGCTGAACAAGTTATTGAACTTATCCAGACACCAGTGACAGCGTAGTTTATTCCGTCGGCATAAGTAACCCTGCCTGAACTTATTATGTCGGTGTTGATATTCTTCGTCGCTGAAATAGTGACGTTTCCGTCGGCAGCGTTGCCAAACGGAGAGAGAGTAAGTTGCGCACCTGCCCCTGTCCCGCTTGCTATCGTCAAATTGAACACTCCATCATTAAAATCTGTTTCCGTGCTTTCCACCCACATACTTGCTCCTATTATCTTACAAGGATAGATAGATAGATAGATAGATAGATAATTAAAGTCGTGAAGCGTGAAGCGTTAAGTGTGAAGCGTGAAAATCTGGTTTTCATTGTTGCCTCCCGGTTACAAGCACGAATTGAATTCGTGCCTACAATTTTTATTATTCGCGTTTATTCGCGTCCATTCGTGGTTAAATTTTTTCCTCTTGACAAATACTTTTCTTTGTTGTATAATTATTCCGCCCTCCACTAAAACCTTGTCGGGCAAGGAGATAATAGTTATGACACAGGCACAAGTAAAAGAAAACCAGAATGTTATAAGAGAAATAATTGAATCACAAGTTAAAGACAATGACTTAATTATCAAAGCAGGTAAAGTGATTGACAATTTGAGAAACCGGTACGGCAAATCCGAAAAAGCATTTAACTCTACGGAGATTCTCCGCAAAATCCGTGAGGTGCAACTTAGATGATTTATATTCTTGATGCTTCCGTCATTCTTAAATGGTTTATTGACGAAGAAGGAACGAAGGAAGCCCTTGCCATAAAAAAACAATACGAACTTGGTGAAATTGACATAGTAGAACCCGACCTTTTGATTTATGAAACGGCAAATGTTTTGAGGTACAATAAATGTTTTTCTGAGGCAGCAATAAAGACCGCCGTAAAATCGCTTTATGATATGCGAATTAAATTTCTTACACCGTCCGTTTCCGTTATGGATTATGCTATTCATATCTCTTTGAAAACCAATCTTTCAATTTACGATTGTGTATATGCCTCTTTATCTATGAAGTTATCTTCTTCGCTAATAACCGCCGACAAAAAATTATATTCCCACATAAAACCATATATCCCCGTAAAATTACTTCTTAATCCTTAATCCTGACTACTGACTTATGTTGATGTCGTCAACATACATCTTTGCTCCGGGGACTGTTGAATAACCCTCTATCTTTAACTTTAGTACTCCGTTTCTGTTGGGTGTACCACTCATTGTTAACTGCTCCCAGGTGTCTGCACCGGCTGTCATTTGCGAATTGTTGATTATCCCTAAATTGTATAATGTCAGTTTCGGTTTGCTCGCACTGCCGTAATTTGCGTTGTATCTTATGTATGCTGTTATTGTTACTTGCTGTCCACTCTTTGTGGGTATCTCCCACTCCCAATTCTCTCCACCGCCGAAACCATAAGAATTTTTACCGGTTCTTACTGTTGTCTTTTCTTGCCACGGCTTTACTTTGTATACTATTGTTATGTCCTCTATCCGCGGTGTTGTCGTTGAACTTGTCGTCGTGAATGTGCTCATATACTGAATGTATCTGCCCGCCCAATTGACCGTTTGTCCGTTGGTTACAGTCACCCAATCAGGCGTTGCAGAGCCGGCTGAAAAACTTGCACTGGATACTCGCAATCCTACATTCACACTGCTTCCGCCAGGCTGGCTTGCAGGTGTCCACCCCACACTGCTTACCACTACCTTTGCTCCGCAATCCAGAACGTTAGATTTATATGTGCCGGTTGAAAAATAATTTAAATATCTTACTATTACGATGCCGGATCCGCCGTTGCCTGCGTACGGATTGGAAGAGTCTCCGGGGTTACCAATCCCACTTCCTCCACCACCAGTGTTTGCCATCCCATTCGCTCCAACATACTGGTTGGTAGAGTAATTTCCTATATTAGGATTAAACCCGCCACCACCTCCGTAACCTTGACTAACTTGATTTGTAACTGCATTCAAAGTGTGTGAACCACCGGCACCGCCTCCTGAGAAATATCCGCCACCTACTGCATTACTTGTGTTAGTACCATAAGCATCCGCCCAAGTAACCGGTCTTGCGCCGTTTCCAGCGGTTCCAGTAGTTTGTGAAGTTCCACCCCCGCCAGCGCCGCCGCCTCCTGCTCCATAGTTTGCGGTGCCACTGCCACCACCACCGGCATTACCCCAATATGATGTTCCACCAGTTCCTTGAGTAGCAGTACCACCAGCAACAGAACCAGTGGCGCCTCCACCGCCACCAGAACCTCCGTTAGAACCAGCCGTGCCGCCAAAACTTCCTGCTCCGCCACCACCATAAGCAATTATTACATTGTTAAAGGATGAATTAGCGCCACTATTTGAATTTGGATATGACCGAGCAGTTCCACCCCCTTGAGAACCGGTAATGTGACTACCGTATCCAGCAGTACCACCAGCGCCTACGACTACAGCATAGTTGCCTGCGGGAACAGCGTATGAGATGTGATATGCAATTCCGCCACCGCCTCCACCACCGCCATGGTCAATTGAACCACTACCTCCGCCGGCAACAACAAGGACTTCAACATTCATAGCGACAGGTGGTGTGAATGTTCCGTCACTTGTAAAGGTATGAATGGTATATCCACCTGAATAAGTTATTGTTCCGCCTGTGGCTTGGACTGTTGAAATCCTCACATACGCCGCATCGCCGGTGCCGGCTATTGTTACTGATGATACAAGACCGTCACCGAAATCTGTTTCCGTGCTTTCCACCCACATACTTGCTCCTATTATCTTACAAGATAGATAGATAGATAGATAGATAGATAACGGACATCATTAAACGATAAGGTTTAAGCGTTAACTTAAAAGCGTTAGTTTTTTTCATGGTTCCTCCCGTGATACTTTAAATTTATAACTTGTCCTTCATCACTGGCTTATCTGTATGTCATCTACAAACATTTTTGCGCCGGGGGCGGTTGAGTAGCCCTCTATCTTTAACTTTGCCACACCATTGCGGTTCGGTGTCCCGCTTACTGTCAACTGCTCCCAAGTATCTGCACCACCTACCATTTGTGCGCTGTTGCTTATCCCTAAATTGTATAACGTTATCTTCGGCTTTGTTGCACTTCCATAACTTGTGTTGTATCTTATGTATGCAGTTATTGTTACAAGTTGTCCTGATTTCGCAGGCACTTCCCATTCCCAACTTTCACCACCGCCAAAACCAAAAGCGTTTGGTCCTGTTCTTGTAACCGTTTTTTCCTGCCACGGTTTTACTTTATATGCTATTGTTATATCTTCTATCACCGGTGTTGTTGTTGAACTTGTCGTCGTGAACGTTGACATATACTGCACATACCTGCCTGCAAGATTTACCGTCTCTCCGTTCGTTACACTTACCCAATCGGGTGTTGCATCACCGGCGCTGAAACTTGTGCTTGATACACGTAACCCTACATTAACACTACTTCCAGCCAGTTGGCTTGAAGGTGTCCATCCGATGCTGCTTACTACCACCTTTGCTCCGCAATCCAGCACGTTGGATTTGTATGTGCCGGTTGAAAAATACGCTCCTGCTTCACTCCCTACCGAACTTATCGTCGGCTCAGTGGAGGCGTATTGGCGGACATATAAAAAATCATACCAGCTTGAATAATCGGCATCATTCTTCCAACACGTCCAACGCCAGGTAGTAGCACTCCAACCCGAATAAGAATTTATACTTGAACCAAGAATTACATAATTATCATCATACAGTTTTCTTTCCATATCCGTTGAACTTTTTTTAAAGATACTAGAGCGATACCAAATTGAAGGATTATAATTAGTGAAATTAGGTGACAACGGGCCGCTTACCCCAGAACTACTATAATATGTTTGAGCACCTATATCGTCGTTTATCGCATCGGCATCAGAATCCTGACACTGAATACCACATCTTTGATTTTCAGGACTGACGGTATCGGTTAAATAATGGAAATGCCAATTATCTGAAGAATTTCTTACTGAAAATCGTGTAGTTAAAATTACAGTATCCGCAGGAGTAAATTCTTTTACTGATCTAAGTATTTGCCAAGCAGAACTTGACCATACAACTAAATATCCCTCTGGTGAAATAGAATAGTTCATGCCACTATACGACCCTCCCGATTGACCATAAGTAAATTTGCTACTGTTTGCTGTAGAAAAATCATCAAAAAATACAAAACAATTATCCCCACTCTGTCCTGCACTGGCACTGGAATTGCCGTAATACATATAAATTGTATTTGTACCGGCAGTTATGGTTGAAACCTTCACCCAGAAACCTTTTGGGGTAACAGTATCCGAATCTATCCAGTACGGAATAGTCGTGCTCGCTGTTGACGGCGTGAACCTGAAATCGTCCATATCTGCCTGTGCCGATGAACGGATTAGTGTCCAGTTACTGCCGAACGCACTCGTAGGGAGCCACACCTGATAGTCAGATAATCCATAAGAAAGCGAATTATTGATGTTTATCGCCCTGCGGTATTTCCATCCTTCAAGCCACGGAACTCCCGCTGTAGGGCTGCTTACTCCTACTCCGCTGCCTTCCCAGTCAAGTTGCAGTTGTGTATCAGGATAATATGTTGTCTGCATTGTTAAGCCGTCATTCCAGTCATTCTTATTTGTTTCCACCCACATACTTGCTCCTATTATCTTACAAGGATAGATAGATAGATAGATAGATAGATAATTGAAAGCGTGAAGCGTGAAAATCTGGTTTTCATTGTTGCCTCCCGGTTACAAGCACGAATTGAATTCGTGCCTACAATTTTTATTATTCACGTTTACCTGCCCCGTTAGATAAAATTCTATATCTAACGGGGTGAATGTCCATCCCGCTAAAGCGGGACAAGTTTCGTGGTTAAATTTTTTCCCCTTGACAAAATTCTTCATTTTTGTTATACTTTTTCCGGGGGTGATATTATGACTACGCTTCAACAGATAACCGAGTCCATTAAGGAAATGCAAAAAGTTATTCCAAAGAGAAAAAACTTTGCCGCAAGATATCTCGGTAAATTTACAGGAATTATACAAAACGGTATAAGCAGCACCGCTTATATTCGCAAGATGAGAGAAACTCTTTATGGAAAAATCAAGTGAGTTAAAATTTGTACGGGTTGTTATTGATACCGATGTATTGTTAAATTGGCTTACAAAGGAAAAAGACCTTTGGGAAACGCCGTTAAGAATTGTAAAATATTGCGAACAGAGGAAATTGAACGGTGTTATTTGCATTACTTCAATGATGGAATTGAGATATGTTTTAAGACGTAAGAAAATGTTTAAAGAGGAAATGATAAAATGGTTTGCCGAAGAACTTAAAACATATTTTGACATATCTTTACCGGACGAAGGAGTAATTCTTTTGGCAAACAAACTCCAGAGCGAATACCCGCTTGGTCCATTTGATGCAATTTTATTAGCATTCGCCATCTCTGAAAAACCAAGCGTATTAATTTCACGCGACAATGATTTATTAAAAATTTCTTCTCTTTTCATAAAGTCATTCACTCCTGAAAAGTTTATCTCCGCTTATTTCTGATAATTTGTTTACTTATCATTGACTTATCTGTATGTCGTCCACGAACATTTTTGCGCCGGGTTGTGTGCTGAAACCCTCTATCTTCAGTTTGAGAACACCGTTGCGGTTTGGTGTTCCGCTTACTGTTAACTGCTCCCAGGTGTCCGCTCCACCTACCATTTGCGTACTGTTGCTTATCCCTAAATTGTATAGCGTTATCTTCGGCTTGCTCGCAGAGCCGTAACTTGTGTTGTATTTAACATACGCAATTATTGTTACCAGTTGACCGCCTTTGCAGAGTACTTCCCATTCCCAATTCTCGCCACCGCCGAAACCAAAAGCGTTTGGTCCTGTCCTTGTCACTGTTTTTTCCTGCCACGGTTTTACCTTGTATGCTATTGTTATGTCCTCTATCCGCGGTGTTGTTGTTGAACTTGTAGTCGTGAACGTACTCATATACTGCACATACCTGCCTGCAAGATTTACCGTCTGTCCGTTCGTTACACTTACCCAATCGGGTGTTGCCGAACCGGCAGAAAAACTTGCACTGGATACTCGCAAACCTACATTAACACTGCTTCCACCGGGTTGACTTGCAGGCGTCCACCCGATACTGCTTACAACCACTTTCGCTCCGCTGTCAAGTACATTAGATTTGTATGTGCCGGTGGAGAAATACGGCCCTTCCTCACTCCCCACCGAACTTATCCCCGGCTCCGGCGCCACATATTTGCGAATCCAAATATCATTAACAAAAATTTCTTCTATACCAGGGGTACCTTCATTACTGACATAAATCTCAAGCGGAGCATCAGCAACTGTTGTATGATTTGCTTGCGTAATTCCATCACTAATCATTGAGGCAGCCGTGCCTTTAAATATGAAATCTACATCGTGTGAAGTAGAACCCCAAGTAAGAGACAAGTTAGTATCCTGAGGAGAACCTCCAGCATGAGTAGTAAAAGCATTTACACTTACCTCATATCTCTTATAAGCACACCGACCATCTACATTATCAGTTGGGCCATAAGAAGAATCTGCTAATCCTATACGGAAATTATCAGCCTCGTTATTAATGGTATATTTTACATCATTAAAAGTTAATACAAAGTCTCCAACAGATGCTTTGCTAAAAGTATTGATAGAATTTACTCCTCCAAAGCCGGCACCTAGTGCTGGATGATATATTCTTAAGCGTGTAGGATTTACAACAGTCTCAATAGTATAACCAACGCCGCCTGTTGTCCATTTACCAAGACCACTCCCAAAGTCATCAAAGAAGATAAATGTATTATCTCCACTTTGTCCTGCACTGGCGGAAGGGTTGCCGTAATACATATAAATAGTGTTTGCGCCAGCAGTTAACGTTGAGACCCTTACCCATAAACCCTTTGGTGTATTTGTGTCGGGGTCTATCCAGTAAGGAATTGTCGTTGTCGCTGTTGATGGTGTGAACCTGAAATCATCCATATCCGCCTGTGCTGATGAACGGATTAGCGTCCAGTTTGTACCGAACGCACTTGTAGGGAGCCATACCTGATAATCTGATAATCCGTAACTCAAACTATTATTTATGTTTATCGCCCTGCGGTATTTCCATCCTTCAAGCCACGGAACTCCCGCTGTAGGGCTGCTTACTCCTACTCCGCTGCCTTCCCAGTCAAGTTGCAGTTGTGTATCAGGATAATATGTTGTCTGCATTGTTAAGCCGTCATTCCAGTCATTCTTATTTGTTTCCACCCACATACTCGCTCCTATTATCTTACAAGGATAGATAGATAGATAGATAGATAGATAATTGAAAGCGTGAAGCGTGAAAATCTGGTTTTCATTGTTGCCTCCCGGTTACAAGCACAAATTGAATTCGTGCCTACAAATACAACATCAGCAGACCAAGGTCTGCTACTACAAAATCACGCAGATTAAAAATCTGCGGATACATTTTCATTTTCCTCTTGACAAAATTTTGTATTTGTTGTATAATTATTTTGGAGGTGATATTATGTGTTACGATTACAAAGTGTTTTTTGTTAAGGGAGAAGACGGATATATCGTTGCCGAGTGTCCTGCTATACCTGGATGTGTTTCTCAGGGTAAAACGCTTAAAGAGGCGAAGAAAAATATCAAAGAAGCGATAGAACTTTGCCTTGAATGTTACAAGGAAGATAAAAAAAATATTCCTCGTGATAGGACACAAATAGCCAAAATCGCCGTTAATATATGACAAAAAATCTCCCGCTTTTATCCGGTCAAAAAATCGTAAAAGCACTCTTAAAAACCGGATATTATGTACGCAGACAGCGGGGCAGCCACATACGGCTTTATCACGCCACGCGGTTATCCGTAACCGTTCCCAATCATTATGAAGTTGACCGCAGAACATTGAAATCAATCCTCCGAACAGCGAATATCTCTCCTGAAGAATTTATTAAACTCATTTAATAAAAGTGAATTAGGGACAGTCCCCAATTCACTGACTTATCTGTATGTCATCCACATACATTTTTGCGCCGGGACTGGTTGAAAAACCCTCTGTCTTGAGTTTGAGGACTCCGTTCCTGTTTGGTGTTCCGGAAACCTGCAACTGTTCCCATGTGTCCGCCGATGCACTCATCGTTGCATTGCTGTTCACTCCCAGATTGTATAACGTTATTTTCGGCTTACTCGCTGCACCGTAATTTGCGTTGTATCTTATGTATGCGGTTACCGTAATTAGTTGCCCGCTCTTTGCGGGTATCTCCCACTCAAAATTCTCTGCTCCGTATATTCCATAAGAATTTGCTCCTGTCCGCACTACACTTTTTTCCTGCCAAGGTTTCGCTTTTGCATAATAAACCGTTACCTCTTCTATTCTCGGCGTTACTGTAGATACTGTTGTCGTATATGTTGACATATACTGAACGTATCTGCCTGTTATCGCCGGCGCTCCTCCGTTGATGACGCTGACCCAGTCGGGCCAGGATGACCCCGCTGTAAAACTCGCTGACGATGCACGGACACCAACTATGACGCTCGTTCCTCCGGGCTGGCTTGAAGGCGTCCACCCGATGCTGCTTACAATCACTTTTGCTCCGCTGTCCAATACATTGGATTTGTACGTGCCGGTGGGGTGATAACTTGAACTTGAATATCTTACTATGACGATGCCTGAACCACCAGTACCACCCCAGTTTGTGGCAGAAGTGCCTCCTCCTCCACCGCCGCCACCTGTGTTGGGAATACCAGGATTACCGTCGGATGAACTGGCAGTACCTGCCCCGCCTCCGCCTATACCGCCAGAGCCAGCGGCTCCTGCATAACCAGAGCCCCCGCCACCACCACCATAGTAGGAAGTGTTATCAGAAAACATTCCACTGGTCTCTAAAAGACCAGCACCGCCTGTGCCAGGAATGCCATTTCCTGATGCCCCGGCTGCCGGGGCAGAGCCGCCACCGCCACCGCCGTTTGACGAAGCATTACCAGCACCACCGGCTCCGCCACCATTGCCGGCTGAGTTTGGAGAATTGTAACCACCACCGCCACCGGACCAGCCGTCTGTACGAGCACCCTGAGTTGCGCCCCGACCACCGCCACCACAACCACCGAGTGCGCTGTAAGAACCAAACGAAGAGCTTTGACCAGTAATACCAAAACTTGTGCCGACCGGTTCATTACCATAACCACCATTGCCGCCATTACCAACAACGACATTTTGGTTTCCAGTAACCAGAATGTTTCCAACGTAACGGACTCGTGCGCCGCCACCACCAGCACCGACGTCAGAACCGCCGCCCCCTCCACCACCAACCACAAGGACTTCAACATTCATAGCACTATTTGGTGTGAATGTTCCGTTACTCGTAAAAGTATGAATGGTATATCCACCTGAATAAGTAATTGTTCCGCCTGTGGCTTGGGCTGTTGAAATCCTCACATACGCCGCTGCCCCGGTGCCGGCTATTGTTACTGATGATACAAGACCGTCACCGAAATCTGTTTCCGTGCTTTCCACCCACATACTTGCTCCTATTATCTTACAAGGATAGATAGATAGATAGATAGATAGATAGATAGATAGATAGATAGATAATTTTAGCGATTTTCATGTTTTTCCTCCAATATCTAAAATTTAAAAATATTCCTTGACAAAACCTGCAAAATTTATTAGAATATCTTTTTTAGGAGCCGAGAAATGCCTTTATATTTTTTTAAAGACCCCCGTAAAAACGAGAAACAATCTCTTCTACAACATTTAACGCTTGTCATTCCCCTGAAAAAATTAACCAAAACCAAAATACTTAAATTAAAATATATGCAGCGGGAGTTTAACCGCTGCGCTGCTTTCTTTTTGGAACAATCGCAAAAATTGAATACTACAAGCCCTTACAAACTTCACAAGTTATGTAATGCCATCGCCAGACAAAAATTTAAACTCGGCTCGGCGGTAATCCAGACGGCGCGCGACCGCGGCATCGCAATGCAGCGGATATTCTGGGCAAAAGTGAGAAAACGAAAACACACCACGCGACCGGTTATTAATGGACAACTTCCCATTCAACTGCGTCAGGACGTCTACACCGTTTTCCAGACACCCGCAGGCGCATGGATGATTAAGTTTCTTCTTCTCCCCGGGAGAAAAAATCACCTTGTGCTTCCGCTTATTGTCCGTCCTTACATACTTAAATATCTTAAGAATCAGTCGTTTTTGCCCGGACCGGCTGAAATCTATCCCCGGGGGAAAAACTGGCTTATTTCCATGACCATAAAAATTCCTTATCAGATAAAACCTTCTTCAAACATGATCGGGGTTGACCTTGGAATCGCCCATAACGCCGTTTTATCCACCGGACAGTTTCTTTCACGAAAATATCTTTATAATACCTATAAATTACAGGTCAGTAAAACGCTTAACGAACAAAAATCCGGCCGGCGAAAACATATGTTCATAAGTTATATCAACCACCTAATCAGCCGCGACATTATAAAAATAGCGCAAAACCGGCAGGCAAATCTGGCTTTGGAAGATCTTACCGGTATCAAAGAACGGGTGCTAAAACAAGATAAATATTTTATAAACTCGCTTTTCAAATGGACATACAGGCAACTGCTTGATTTCATTCAATACAAGGCGACATTAGCCGGAATAAAAACTTTGATTATTAACCCTGCGCATACTTCATTAACATGCAGCCGGTGCGGTCATATTGACGGCGATAACCGGCTTACTCAGAGTATCTTCAAATGTAAATCATGCGGGTCAGAAATAAATGCCGACTTAAATGCTGCACGGGTTATTGCAAAACGCGGCAGCGAGGACAACGAACAAAATAAACTTCAGGACATAATAGCAGCAAACCAGACCATAACGGGCGGGAATTGAATTGCTCTGCCCGGCATGCCGGGCAGAGATGGACTGAGGACACAGTCCGGTGATGCCGTTAACGTTCACCAAAACCTATTTCCTGCTGTGCAGGAGTTCCATAGTTTGTCGGAACCTGGATGTCCCCTATCTAACTCAATATCGCCCGTTATGGTTATTGGTTTATTATCATATCATCCACATAAACTTTTGCACCCGGGGCGTTTGAAAATCCTTCTATTTTCAGTTCAAGGACACCGTTCCTGTTAGGTGTACCGGAAACCTGCAACTGTTCCCACGTATCGGAAGAGGCACTCATCGTTGCCGTATTGCTTATCCCTAAATTGTATAATGTTATCTTAGGCTTGCTCGCTGCACCGTAATTTGTGTTGTATCTTATGTATGCAGTTATTGTTACAAGTTGTCCTGATTTCGCAGGCACTTCCCACACAAAACTCTCTGCTCCGTATATTCCATAAGAATTTGCTCCTGTCCGCACTACACTTTTTTCCTGCCAAGGTTTCGCTTTTGCGTAATAAACCGTTATCTCTTCTATTCTCGGCGTTACTGTTGATACTGTTGTCGTATATGTTGACATATACTGAACGTATCTGCCTGTTATTGAAGGTGACCCGCCGTTTGCAACTCCTGTCCACTCCGGCGAAAAGGATCCGGCAGTAAAACTTGCGGACGACGCTCTCACTCCGATTGTTACGTTAGTTCCAGCCGGCTGGTTGCTCGGAGTCCAACTAACGCTGCTGACTATCACACTCCCTGCACAGTCCAGCACATTGGACTTGTAGGTGCCTAAATTTCCAAAACCAGACGGGAATGTTCCTACATAATGTGCCGGGTTTGTTGTACCAGTGACTGACTGATAGTCAAGACGGATTTTACCTATCGCACCACGAGCACCTTGAGCACCACCTCCAGCTGCATTATTCGTAGAATCTTTACCACTTGGACTACTTTCTGGACCTCCACCATTACCTGCAGTTGCTGCACCACCTTCAGAACCACCGCCACCACCGCCGCCGACACCGCTATCAACTGTTACTTGATAATTCCCTAAACTCATTGAACCGGCACACAAGAAAATGCTTCCCCCGCCGGCGCCTCTGCCGCCACCACCGGCAGAACCAACGTCCATACCGGCACCACCACCACCGCCGCCGGACGCTCCGGCTCCTCCTCCACCCGATGCATCATATATTCCTGTATCTCCATTCGTTCCATTGCCGCCACCACTTACATTCGTATTTCCGCCACTGCCTGATCCAGCTGGAGAAGGCTGATCACCATCAGCCGCGGCAGTTCCGCCAGTTCCAGTCCCTGTATTTCCATTTCCACCATTTCCTCCGGTTCCAACACCTCCGCTACCTACAGTTCCACCGGCACCACCTGCCCCTTGAGATGGTGCCGCAATATAAAAAGGAGAAGAACCGCCGCCGCCTGCTCCTTTACCCACATCAGCTTTTATGTTTCCTGTTAAACTAATACTATTTGCAAAAAACTTTACTATGCCACCACCTGCACCACCACCACCGCCACCTGCTGTACCGCCTTGGCTTGCATCAAAACTTCTATTCCCGCCAGCCCCGCCGCCTCCGCCACCGGCACCGGGACCAAGGCATATTTTATCTGTTGCAAAATCAGTTCTCTGAATATCAGAATTACCACCAGCGCCGCCGCCAGCTAAGATTCCCCAGTCAATGCTACTACCCCCGGCACCCCAACCATTAGCACGACTTGATGTCGGTAATGATGTTCCACCGACAACTACACCATCAATATAATGTCCTAATCCACCAACCCCAGCAGTAACACTATTCCCAGCCGGAGCAGAAGCCATATATCCATAAATTGTTTCTCCTCCTTGTCCGCCGAGGCCACCTGATGTATTGCTTGGACCACCTGCACCGCCATTACCGCCTCTGTATCCTTTTCCGCTCACATCAACACTCGCGCCGCTGCCGACGGTAACTGTGCCGGTGGAGCGGAAGACGACCATGCCGCCTTTCGTTCCGTCCCACGCAGTGCAGGTAAGCGATACTGCCGCGCCGCTTATGGTTACATTCCCCCAGTTCGGCACCCGCTGAGCAGTGATTTTTTGTCCTGTGAGAACATTGTTTGAAGTCGTCGCACCATAAATTTTTGTTATGCTTGATGTAAATATCAAAAAACTGCCGCTTACGCTCGCTATCCTGAAAAACTCGTAGTTTCCTACATTGCCGTAGTTCGTTGAATCGCCCTGCTGGTTAATTATAATTATCTCATCGCCGGCGATGATGCCATTGGGCGCGGCTGAACAGGTTATTGAACTTATCCAGACACCAGTGACAGCGTAGTTTATTCCGTCGGCATAAGTAACCCTACCTGAACTTATTATATCCGTGTTGATGTTCTTCGTCGCTGAAATAGTGACGTTTCCGTCGGCGGCGGTGCCGAACGGCGATAATGTCAGTTGCGCCCCTGTCCCCGTCCCGCTTGTCATTGTCAGATTATATACTCCATCATTAAAATCTGTATCAAATGTCTCCGTCCAACTCACCGCAGCATAAAGATTCTTCACCCCAAAAGGGTTCAGAATGACAAGCACGCTCGCAATGACAAACACTGAAATTATAACAAAAAGTGAAATTTTATTCTTCATTTTTTCAACCACGAATTACACGAAATTACTTGTAGGCACGAATTTATTCGTGCGGTTTTGCACGGTTGAAACCGTGCCTACATCTGCTACCAAAAGTATAATGTAAACTTTGTAACTTTTGGGTAACTTATTTGTAACTTATTTGTAACTTTTTTTTCGAGCATATTTTTCCGTCGGGCAGGGAAGCAGAAATTGTCGGATAAATGTCGTATCACGGCGCTATTTCTCCAGGAACTTATATCCTACGCCGTGAATCGTTACAATTCTTTTTCCGGCAGAATTTAATTTTTCCCGGAGGGTTTTTACATGTCTGGTAAGCGTGTGGGTATCGGAATGCGTGTAAAAATCGTCCCATACCAATTTTATAATTTCATCATGCGTGAGTAACCTGTTCTTGTTCCGCATAAAACAGGTCAGCAATTTGAATTCCATTTTGGTAAGTTCTATTCTGTTCTTTTTGTATATTACTAAATGCTCCGACACTACCAGTTTCAAATCGCCGGATACAAAGGTGTCTATTTTCCCGTCCGATTTATCCGGCTTTGCTGCAAATTCTTTAAGCCGCAGAAGCGACATCGCCCGTGCTTTCAGTAAATCAATATCAAACGGTTTTCTTACATACTCGTCTGCCGCAAAATCCCGCAGTGCATGTATTTCGTCGGTCTCCGACTTATAAGTGCCTGTAATCAACAGAACCGGTATGTATGGTTTTTTTTTATCGCTCCGTATAATCCGCAAAACATCCCAGCCGGAAAGGTCGGGTAAAGTGAGGTCAAGTATTATCAGGTCAAAATCCGAATTTTCAATTTTTTTCAATCCCTTCTCACCGGTGTCGGCGGTATAAACATTATATTCTTTATGAAAACAGTATTTTATCAGTTCAAGAATATGCTGGTCATCGTCAATAACAAGAATTTTTTTCACAATTTTTTAATCAAATCATCGTTCCGGATTGCAAGAACGGCGGCTTGGGTCCGATTCTTTGCACCGATTTTAAAAAATATGTAACGCAGTTCAACTTTAATTGTATTTTCCGATAAAGAAAGTTCCTGTGCAATTATCTTGTTTGATTTGCCTTCTACAATTTTTTCTAATACGGTTTTTTCTTTCTCAGTCAGATTCATAATAACTACCATAGCATTAACACAAAAGAATTTATATGACTGTTATTATACTCATATGTCATATAAGAAGTCAATGAGGCATAAGTTAGTTATTTTGTCCTATGAAAATCCGGGACTTAATTATTAGAAGAGATGATTCCCGACTGGATTGCTTTTACAACTGCCTGAGTGCGATTGGCCGCATCAAGTTTTTGAAGAATGTTGTTGAATATATTGCGGACTGTCTTTTCCGTGGTGTGTAATTGAGCGGCGATTTCTTTATTGATAAGTCCTTGTTTTGCCAACTCCAGAATTTCTATCTCACGAGGGGTCAGTTGAGTAATCGGCTCCAGTTTTTCCACTGCTTTAAGAAGTTTCGTGGTAAGAGACCGCGGCATGCAAACTTCGCCTGCGGCAATAAGTTTTATTACTTTAACAAGTTCATCGGGGGCGCAACTTTTAACCACATAACCTTTGGCGCCCGCCTGAACCGCTTTCAGTATATTATGCTCATCGTCATACATTGAAAGTATTATTACTTTTGTGTGTGTTAATGCCTGTATTATCTGCCGCGTCGCCTGTATTCCGTCTATTGAAGGTAGTTGAATATCCATAATGACCACATCCGGTTTCAGTTTTTTTGCCAGTTTGACGGCATCCGCCCCGTCGTCGGTCTCGCCGACGATTTCTATGTTTTCCTCCATTTCAAGCAACATACGCAGCGGTTTGCGGAATAACTGGTGGTCATCAGCAAGTAAAACTTTTATCTTTTTCATATTGCTGATAAATTATACAAAACTTTTTTAAAAAAATCAACTTATTTTACCGCTGATTCCTGCTCCATCCAAAATCTCTTAATTGCTGTCCTCTTTTCTCTCAAAGAGTTATATATAAAATAGCCGGGTTTGTCAAGTATTGCCGATAAAAATATAAAACATTCAGCGGGTGATATTCTTATTCCTGTTTATTTCATCCAGGATTTCCCGGCACATTTTTTTTGATTTGTTAATAAATATTTTCTTTGCGATGAAATTCGGAATATAGAAGTTGGGTTTTACGGTCAGCGAATAGGAGGTAACGGTTCTTGAAGAAATTTCGTTAATTTCCCAATAGCCGATATATCTATCAAAATCTTTTCTGGATATATCTTCAAAATTAATCCTGTTTTTGTTCTCTTCTATTTTTAGAAGAAGATATACTTTTACCGAAAATAACGGCAAAATCTTCTGCACCCCAATCTGCTCAAGCAAGATAAACCCGTTTTCCCTGGTCTTTATTTTGCTTTTTACAATAGAAGATGCAAAATTCGGTATATTTTCGTAATCAACCAGCACTTCACGGACTCTTTCTGCCGGAGCATCTGTGGAAAAAGTTGCGTTGATTTGAAACCCGCCGGCGTCTTTATCAATTGAAATATCTATGTCGTCGCAACATAAATTTGCAGTAAAAAATGATAAACCAATTATAGTATAATATAGATATTTGAACAAACGAAACCCTTTTCTGTAAGTTAGTGCCGACCAAGGTCGGCAACTACATTAAACATTAAAATTTCCTATACAACAGAAATTAAAAAACAAACTGGAACATCGCACGGCCTGTCTTTGTGGTCTGGCGTTCAATTATTCCGCTGCCGGTTTTGGCATATGATACCTGGTCGGGCTGCTTCATCAAATCATAAGCGCCGTTACCCTTTTCTATAGCAACCGGCGAATTGAGCCCGATAGGTGCATCCATCACAATTTTCATATTTTTGTTGATATTGATTACTAAACTGGGTGCAACCTCATGGATTATGCCGCTGTCAACAATTTTGTATGTTTTTTTTGTGGCAGTATCCGTGTAAGCAATATTCTTATCAGGGACTATGACGGCATACCTGAGCCCGATTTCATATTTGCCGATAATCACACTTTCTTTTGCCATCCCGCTTAAAAGTTCTAAACTTCCGTTGTCATTCTTATATTTCCCATAGTTTATTTCAATTACTGATGAACAAATCTTACCTTTCATAGGCATTTCTACCGCGAAGTCCGCCCCGGCTTGCCAATACTCGGCTTGCAGTGTTGAACTTATGTATGGATTCCAACTCGCATTAAGAAGTAATGATTTGTCATAGGCATAGTTGCCTGCTTTTGTGCCGAGCGCATTACTATGACCTACGCGGGAATCTTTAGTATAAAAAGCGTTTACATAACCGGCGTATCTTGTACCGTCATTATCCGCCCGTTCAACCTGATAAGGTGTGAATACATCCCTGTCAAGTTTGTTATTGATACCGGCTCTGACGACGAGCATCGGAAAACCAAAAACTTCCGGAAGATACCTCTGCGGTACATCCATCCCGCCGCCCGTGAATACTCCTATAGTACCAATCATATTACCATGATTTCCGTGCACGGCAAACCCTATGTCTCTGCCGACGCCGGAAGCCAGATTTTGGATTGACCTGTCTGCATTGTTCAGAACTTCCGGACTTGTAAGCCGTTCGCGGCCGTAAGGCACCTTAAATTGTCCAACTTTAATAGAGTGAGACCCAAACAGAGGCGTATCAATATAGTAATCTAAAAGAGACATCACTGTGTTGGATTTAGGCACTTCCTCGCCGCCAAACATCATTTCCAGATAATAGTCGGTGGAGTTGTGCTTACCTTTTAAATTCAGCCGGGCCTGTTTTTGAAAAAGAAATATTCTTAGCGGGTCCTTTTTCGTAAATGTCGCCGTCGTACTATTTAAACTATCTTTCAGGATTTCCGCAACTCCCAGCATCTGCATTCTCCCGCCGATACTCAATTGGTCATCAGCAGTAGAAATTAACTCCACTGCAAATACCGTTCCTGCAAAAATTGATATAAATCCGATGAGCATAACTGACGCCAAAACATTTTTCATATTATCTTTCCTCCTCATCTGTTAATTCTTTCAAATTTATCCTCTTATACGAAAAAAATACAATTTTACTTCTAAGGCGGCGCTTTATGTTTTTTTTTCATAAGAAATGTCCTCCTGTCATTTGTTCTCCGGCGGTTGATATGCCTCCAGGTAAAGTTCCCATTTTATATCCACTTTGTCTGCCGCTTTTATCAACAATACTTTCGGAGGCTTAATTCCAAAACCGGTCATTAAAATATCTTTCTCACCTGTAACTTTAATGAATTTATCTGTTGTCTCTGCCTCAAATTCAAGTGATATTTCTTTTTCCTGTCCTGCTACGTTCAGTATTCCGGTCGCTTTTACGGTGAAAACGTTCGGCTTACCTGCTTTCCGCTCAGCCTTGTAATCAAATAACGTAAAAATAATATCCGAAAATTTCTTATACTTCAGAGCACTATGCATTTTTCCGGCAAGACCGGGGATTCCTGATTTTAGTTTTTCTACCGGTATATTTAGAATAAACCTTGAGAATCCGGGGACAAGAACTATGTTGTTTAATAATTCCTGTTCCTTGAGCGATTTTGTGTTGGTCGCCAATTCGCCTGATGTATCCAACAATATAACCGATGCACGGCTCTCGTACCTGTGAAATGTGGAGTCGCCTTCAAGCCAGAGACGGCTTTGCGTAGAGACCAAAAGTTTGTAGGGCAACCCTTTTTCCGGTGCAGCCGCACTGAAAAGAATAGAAACTGAAAACAGAACAACGACCGGTAAAACAAACGAAATAAACCCAGCCCTTCCTAAAAAGCCGTTAAGGAAGAGCGGGGTAAACTTAACTCTGATATTCTTTAACACTTTCATTTCCCTCCCAGATTAACACTCCGGCAACTAACCAGGTCTTTGATTTCTATATGCTGTTCAATGATGTACCTTAACAGATTTGCCAAGCTTTCTTTATATACGGAATCGTGCAATACAGATAGGTTTTCTTCCGCGCCGCGCACAAATTCATTAAGTTTTTTAACCAGTTTTTCCCTATACACACCGGTTACGGGAATGGGAGCATCCCCATCCTTTAAATCATCCACCATCTGATAAACCATACCGAGATTAAGCCCGAAATCCGCCAGCGCCCGTACCCCACCCGGATTCCCGCTCTTTACGGCGACGGTGGCACCCGCATTACAGCAGGCGGACATAAAAACTGCGGTCTTGTCTTCAAGAATTCCGAGGTATTGTTCAAAATCGCATTCCCTTAATTCGTTTATTTCTCCGCGGCACATTTTCTGGACGCACTGGGAAAGGATTTTCATTATTTTCTTGTCAAACCTGTCGGTAAGAAGTGCAAATGCATGAGAATACAGCATATCGCCGGCAAGCACGGATATTTTGTTCTTGAACTGCACATTCATGCTCGGTTTTCCCCGCCGGCTAACAGCCTCGTCAACCACATCGTCATGAATTAAACTGGCGCTATGTAAATATTCCACTATTGTCGCTAGCATTATCACATCTTCAGAATATGGAAGTTCTTTCCCCTGTTTTTTTTCATTTTCAAACGCCGCGCAGGCAGATAAAATCACCAGCGCTGGACGCAGACGCTGACCGGGGTTATCAAAAAAGAAACCTACAATTTCATTCACAAATTTATGCCCGGCGGTTAGAAAATGTATCTGCTCTCTTATTTTCGCCTCAACTTGCGTCAAATCCTCCATTATCGGCATGTAAATGTTTTTTAATTCCATATCATTTCACCTTCCATTTTTTCCTGCTAAACATATAGTTCTTTTATTTAACTAACTTATTAAGAATAAAACCTACACTCAACAACAGTCCGATTGTCAAATGCAAACCAATAGTCGCTGCATTGGCCGGAAGTAATTCGTAAATTTTATCATAGTTCATCTTTGCGACTTTAACCGCTTTAAAAAATAAAGGAACGGTAATGAAGACAATTAAAGTGAAGTAAGGAAAAAATTTTGTAATCACTCCTAAAATAACCCACAAATAAACGAATCCTAAAAGTAAATAATAAACCTTAATCGCTTTTTTCTTTCCTAAGATTATTACTAATGTTCTTTTGTTCACTTTTTTATCCGCTTCATAATCGGGAAATTCGTTAATATATAAAACCAGAGCAATGAGAATACCGACAGGAACTGAAGCAAGAAATGGCAACCAAGATAATTGATGACACTGGACATAATATGAACCTAAAACCATAACCGGACCGAACCCCAGCCATACAGATAGTTCACCAAACCCCGTGTATCCGATTCGGATAGGGTCGGCAGTATAAAAGAATGCTAAAAATACCCCGATAATACCTATAATCAGGATAGTATTTCCGGGTAAAACAAAATTCAGATACAGACCGATAGCACTGCCTGCTAAGAAACAAAAAATACTACCCCGAATTACCTGTCCGGGGGTAAGAAGTTTTTCTTGTATTACCCGACTCCCTGCGCTGAACGGTGTAGGAAACCGGTTAATGTCGTCAACTCCGCTAGTATGGTCATAGTAATCGTTTGCCAAATCTAATCCTGCATGGATGAAAAGTCCGCCGATTAAGGCGAGCAGGAAATACGGCCAATTAAAACTACCAAATTGATGCCAAGATATTACTGCACCTAATGTTACAGGAACTATAGTAGCAGTGAAAAACTGCGGTCTGACTGCTTTTAACCAAATCTTAATTTTTTTATTCATCTTTTCACTCCCGTATAAATACCGACAATTCCCAAAGTTAAGGGAAAATATTTAATATCCTCAAATCCGGCATCTTTTAATTTTTTTCTGAATTGTTCCGGTTCAAGAAAATTTATAATTGAATTAACCAGATACCTAAAAGGCCACCTTTTTCCAAAAATAATTAAACCTAATAAATATATAACAGTTCGCAAATAAATGTAATAGAGTTGCCTTGAAAACTTTGAATATGGTTTACTCATTTCTAAAATAATAATTTTTCCTTTGGGTTTGATTACCCGATACATCTCCTTTAACACAATATCAATATTATTAATTACATTACGCATAGCAAATCCGCTTGTTACACAATCAAATGCCGCCTCCGGAAAGGAAAGTTTTTCTGCATTGCCCAGAAGAAATTCAATATTTTCCCCGTTTAATTTATTTTTTGCTATATTTAACATCTCAGTTGAGAAATCCACTCCGGTTATTTTTCTTTGCTCATTTTTACTTGCTAATTCAAAAGCAAGTTCACCTGTCCCGGTGCATACATCCAGTATGTTTTTGCATTCATTAGATTTTGATACGGCAAATTTACGCCAATATCCATCTAAGGAAAGACTAGTCAGTTTGTTAAATAAATCATATCTCGGAGCAAGATAATTAAACATAGTTTGAATATTAAAATTTGTCATAATGAATATTGTCCTGTTTCATACTTTTTCTTGTCACCCTGTTAGAAAAATCTTGGAAAAACTTACAACCGCAACTTATTTTACGAAAAATTTCTAACAGGGTCAATTCTCGTCTTTATAAGAAGCGAGAATAACCATTTATTTGCCGCGGTCTTCCATTATTTTGCCGGCAATTAACAGTGTGGGAACCCAGAGCCCGATAAAAGTGCCGAACCTTTCAGCATAAGCCATGTCTGTTCCTTTGAAATAGAACCAGACAGCATAAACCAGAAACAATGAAACGCCGGAGCCGATGTACAACCATGTTGAAATTTTCTTCATACTCCCTCCTTTAAATTATTTTTCCGCAACCGAAATAATCCTCATAATTTCTAACTTTACAAATCCGTTTTTTGCCGTCAATTCTCGTCTTTATGAGAAATGAGAATATTATATACCCTCTTTTCCGATAAGAAAAATTTTTCTGCAATCTGTCTGATTGTAAAACCTTTCGCCCTGAAATATCTGATTAAATTGTTTCTTTTTTCAAAATAGTTATTATCTCTGGTACCTAAATTCCCTACTTTAGGTATCCATACTAAGTTACCGCCCAGATGTTTTTTTAATTTTTCAAATTTGTCTTTCCCAATAATTTTTGCTATATCCATATTAACACCAGAGATTAGAGAATAGAGCGTAGAGCGTAGTTTCTGTCCTCTATCCTCTATGCTCTATTCCTTGCCTTTTTAAGCAATCTTTCAACTTTTTCAATTAAATCATCCGGTTGAGCAGGTTTATCAATGAATTCATCCACGGGCAAATACTTACCGTCAATTTTTGGAGATGTGTCAAATCCCGCTTGTTCAATATTTATCGCCGTAAGCATAAGTATCGGAATATAACAGGTAGTTTTATCTTCCTTCAATTTATATGCTAAATCAAAACCCGTCTTACCCGGTAACATTACATCAAGGATTATTAAATCCGGTTTTGCGGCGCCGGTTTTTATTTTTTTGAGCCCCTCTTCATAATCAACCGCAACATCAACTTCATATCTTTTTGATTCCAATATCAATTTTGTCGCCTCAGCCATGTCAACATCATCTTCAACAATAAGTATTTTCTTGGTTTTCATAAAATACTTTTTCTGCCTTCAATATTTATCTTTTCTTCCGGCAGTTGTAAAAGTTTCTCTACGCGTAGCAATAAATCATCGGGTTGAACCGGTTTTTCCACGTAATCATCAACGGGAAGGAATTCTCCGTCCGTTTCCGGTGAAAATGGAAATCCTGTTTTTTGAGTTATAGCAGTAACCATCAAAATAGGAATATACTTCGTCTGTTCGTTTCTTCGCAGAGTTTGGGTTACTTTGAATCCTTCCGTTTCATGCCTCATCATAACATCCAAAATAATTAAATCCGGCTTTTCGGATTTCGCTTTTTCAAGACCCTCTTTCCCGTCATTAGCGGAAATCACACGGTATTTCTTTGATTCCAAAACCACTTTCATTGCTTCAACCACATCCAGGTCATCTTCAACAATAAGAATTTTTGGTTGTTCTATCATTGTAACCTCCTGCATCTGTGAGTTTATACTTGCTCATAATTTTTCTAAAACACTTCTTAAGAATTTAATGCTTTCATAAGCAACGCCATGGGGGTCTCTCTGCTGAAATCCACCCTGCAAATCAACTGATAAATAGCCGTTATAATTGATATCCCGTAGAGCCATTAACAGAACTTCCCAGTTGATATTTCCCTTTCCCGGCGGAAGTTTCTGGTCATGATAACCATCGTTATCGTTTATGTGCACATGAAAAATATTATCTTTGAGAATTTCTACAAAACCAACCAAAGAAGTAGCGCGTGGAGTCATCAGATTTAAAGTACCTGCGTCAAAAGTCACTCCTAATGCTGAAGAACCGACTTCTTCAATCATATCTTTTGCTGCCCACGGACTATTCACTACATATGCGATACTATGTTTCATATGCAATGATAATTTAACATTATTGTTTTCCGCAGACCTACATAATTTTTTAAGTTCTGTAACTGTTCTGTTCCAGAAACCTTTAAATGGTAAAGCATAAGGCCAGCAATATATTCCTTTTATCTGCACTATAGGACAGCCGACTTCTTTGGCAAAAACAATTGCCTTTTCAATTGCATTAACACCGTCGTAGCGTTTATCGGCATTTCCACTGGCAATGTTAGAGCCATGAGCAACATGAGCCCAACTGTGAAGAGAACAAATTGTAAGGTTGTTGGTCTGTACCATTTCTTTAAGAAGTTGAGCACCAACCTCAGGCAACCTATCTAATTCTAATCCAGCATAACCATATTTTTTAGCAATTTGAATAATTTCGTTATAGTGAAGGTATTGAAATATTTTAGTGTAAAGCGATATTTTCATAACAAATTACTCTTTGGCTTTAGGTAAAGTGATAAAAAACCTGCTGCCTTTACCGACTTGGCTTTCTACCCAGATTTCCCCGCCGTGACTATTTACAATTTGTTTAACGATTGATAGTCCAAGTCCTGTGCCGTCTTTTTCCATCTGCACGGCATTTTTTGCCCTGTAAAAATCTTCAAAAATATGCGGCAGATCTTCCTGGGAAATACCGATACCGGTATCTTCGACGCACATTTGAACAAAACCGTCAACTATAGACGGGCGGCTGGCGACGGTTATTTTACCGCCCCATGGAGTATATTTAATTGCATTTCCTATTAAATTGACAAGCAGCTGTTCCATAGCATCGGGATTGGCAGGAATTAAACTGCTGCCGGCAGAATTTTCCACCGATAACAACAGTTTTTTTCCTTCTGTCACCGGTTTCAGTTGCTCTACCACATTTTCTATCGTTTCAGATAGTGATATGGATTTCTTCAATAAAATCGAATCCATTTCTTTAGTCGCTCTCATCTTAGAAAGGTCTAAAAGGTCTTTGACAAAATGTAACAAGTACCTGCTGCGCTGCTCCGCGCGGGCGACCATCTCTCTTGACTTTTCGGAAATTTCTCCTGTCAAATCGCTTAAAACTACTTTGAGACAACTTTGAATTGTGGAAAGTGATGATTGCAAATCGTGAGATACCATCTGGACATATTGAGATTTTAATCTGTCTTGTTCTTCTAATTTTTTATTGACTATAACTATTTCTTTTTCTTCTTTTCTCAACCTGTTAACAATGGTTGTAGCGAAATAAACGGTTATATATAATGTAGTAGCAAAGACAGAAAATATACCCGTCATATACCCGGGATGTAGACATAACTCTGACCCGGCGGACAACATCGGGATAAATCCTATTAAGTGATAATGCGGCAAAATTTTCAGACATTCTCCTGCGATAACTGACCCCAAAAGAAGCACCGCCAGAGTTGCCTGAAGATAAGCCGCTTGATTTGACAACAGGATACTGGCAATAACCATATGGAAAACAAAATAAAAAATAAACGGATTTTCCGCGGCGCCTGAAAAATGAATCAAATAAGTAAGCAGAATTAAATCCAACGAAATTTGTAAATTAGCAAAATGATTCGCCTTTTTGAAAAATTGTCCATAGGAAGCGGAACCGCCGGCGTTTCCCGATTCAAATCGTTGACTATAAAAGAAAAATAAAATATTGTAAAAAAACAAAACGAGATTCCCCAGATAGAGATGAAATAACGGTAATTCTATTTTTAAAACATACCGTACGCCGGTGATTACAATAAATAAACCAAGTATTGCAATCCATCGCAAATTAACGAGCCATTTTAATTTCTCCTTCCATCTTAAATTGATAAAATGGTTCAATCTTTCTTGAATTTCCTGTTCCGATATTTGTTTTAATTTGTCCATTTTATTTAACCAATCGTTCAAGTATAAAACTTCCGCTCAACAATAGTCCGGTTGTTAACTGTAAACCAACAGTAATATTTTCTCTATTCGCTTCACTCACTTAGAAAAATTCGAATCATCCTATATGTCTTTTCACTGTAGACATTATTTCTTCTATACCGGCGGACTTTTCCACAAAATCATCTCCTTCAAACCTTAATATGTCTTCAGGGCTATATTTCGTGTCAAAAATAATCGGCACGACACCGGTAAGCATTATAATTGGAATATTTTTGTAATCAGGATGAGTTTTTAATTCTTTTGCAAAGATAAAACCGTCTTTTCCGGGCATCATTGCATCCAAAAGAATCAGGTCCGGTTTTTCTTTACCGATTTTTTTAAAACCTTCTTCTGCATCGTATGCAGTTATAACCTCATATTTTTTTTCTAAAAACAATTTCGTTGATTCAATATAATCCGCATCATCGTCAATAAAAAGTATCTTTTTTCTGCCCATTTTACCCCCCCCATTTTCTGTAACCGCTAATTAACACGAATTCGCACGAATGAATTCATGCCTACAATTTTTATTATTCGCGTTTACCTGCCCCGTTAGATAACTTCGTATCTAACGGGGTGAATGTGCATTCGTGGTTCTATTTAATCCTGCTCTCTTTACAATTTCCGGGACTATTTCTTCCCATTCTACCGCCATAATATGAACGCCTCTTATGCCTTCCGTTTTTTTTAATTTTTCTATCGTTTCCACGCAAATTTTTAGACGCTCTTCTTTCGGGTCGGTCGCTTTTTCCAACCGGTTAATAAGTTCATCGGGAATACTCATTCCGGGAACATTGTTTTTCATATAAAAAAGCGCTTTTACAGATTTAACCGGCATTACCCCTGCGAGAATTGCTGTTTTTTTATGTAAGTCATTTTCTCTCACCAGATTCATCCATTTTTCAAATCTTCCAAAATCAAAAACCGGTTGTGTCTGAATAAAATCGGCGCCGGCGGAAATTTTTTTTGCCAGACGGACAACTCTGAAATCCAGAGGGTCGGCGAAAGGATTAGCCGCAGCACCTATAAATAATTTCGGCTCAACGACCGGTTCTTTCTTGCTGTTTCTTATTTCTTCCCTGCATTGGAATTTTTTATCGTCACGCATATCTTTAAGCATTTTAATAAGTTGTATTGCATCCAGGTCAAAAACATTTTTTGACTGCGGATGGTTGCCGAATTTCTGATGGTCGCCGGTAAGACATAAAACATTTTTTATCCCAAGTGCAGCGGCGCCGAGAATATCGCTTTGAATAGCGATTCTGTTTCTATCCCGGCAGACAATCTGAATAACCGGTTCAAGCCCGATTTCTTTTACAATAACTGCTGCAGCAATGCTTGACATCCGAACAATTGCCGTCTGATTATCAGTGATGTTCACGGCATCAACAAAACCTTTAAGGATTTGTGCCTTTTTGCGAACCGCTTCGCCGTCAGCACTTTTAGGAGGACCAAGTTCTGATGTTACTACAAATTTACCGGTTTCCAATAATTTTTCCAAATTACTATCTGATTTCATATTTTCAGGTCTTCCCTTACAACTTTTCTTGGACCGCCGTCTCTACTTTTAGACCAGTCCTTAATCGGTTGGGTTGTTTCCAATTCATTATCGCGGCCGAGCAGTTTCATCCGGTCGTAAATCAGCTGCCAGGCGCAGTCCAGTTCTTTATCAATTTCACATTTTCCATTTTGCGACCCGCCGCAGGGACCGTTAAGCAAACTTTTTGAGCAGCGGGCAACCGGACATATTCCTCCTGTTCTGTCAAGAATACAATCACCGCAGGACTGACAACTCTCCGTCCATAAACCGGGTTCGTCAGTCCCGCCTAAAAATTTTGTATTCACGCCGGGAAAAACCGGTTTTGACGGAAAATATTTGGCGATAAATTGTACGCCAGCGCCGCAGGCAAGACATATTACGGCATCCGCTTTTTCTATGTTATTTTTTAATTCCATACTGAATTCTTTTTCGCATTGCCTTTTCACCGTCTGTTCAATAATATTTGTTTCTTTACCTTCTTTTTTACATAACAATCGTAACTGACTTGCAAGGATACCGACTTCCTTTTCTCCGCCTGCAAAACATACCGTGACACACGCTCCGCACCCGGTAATCAAGATGTTTTTATAACGGGCTATGTATTGTTTTATTTCTTCTATTGTTTTTCTCTCAACGACAATCATTTTGCCCTCTCTCCCAACTTCTTAATTCTTTCGGTAAATTCCCGTGCAATTTCAGCAAATTTTTTTCCCTGCGATGCCGATAAATTAAACATTTCTAATCTTTCCTTCTCTATCCCGATCTCTGAAAGCAGTCCTTTCGCATAATTTACTCTTTTCTTTGCGATTATATTTCCCTCCAAAAAATGACAGTTGCCTTCTTCACAACCGGCCACAAAAACTCCGTCAGCACCGTTTTCAAACGCTTTCAATAAATAAATTACATCTACTTTTCCGCTGCAAGGCAGACGGACTATTTTTATGTTAGACGGATATTCCAATTTCATCGTACCTGCTAAATCAGCCGCTGCATAAGCGCAATAGTTACAACAAAATGCAACGATTTGAGGGTTAAAATCATTCATAATTTTGCCATATCGGGAGGACATGCGGGCACTTCGGTCGTTTCTGCTTCTGCGAACAATTCCTTACATTCAGATATAATTTGATTATCTTTGAAGTGCTGGAGTTGAATTGCCTTTGCCGGACATTCACCGGCACAAATACCGCAACCGTGGCATTTAGCCGGTTCAATTTCAGCGACTCCTTCTGCGTTAATCAATGGGACATCATATGGGCAAACCCGCACACAGGTCAAACAGGCGGCACATTTTTCTTCAACAACCTTCGCAACTACACCGCCCACTTCCAAAAATTCTTTAGATAATATCGTAGCGGCACGGGCGGCAGCCGCTTTTGCCTGACTTATATTCTCGTCAATAAATTTAGGCGAATGCGCCAGCCCGCACAGGAATATCCCTTCCGTTGCAAAATCCACCGGCTTAAGTTTTACATGCGCCTCCATAAAAAATTTATCTTCGTTGAGCGGAACTTTTAATAAAGAAGATAATTGGGAATTTGAAGAATGCGGAATAATACCTGCGCTTAAAACAACCAGATCAGAATCTATTACTAACTCTTGCTTCAAACTTTGATCTAAAACCTGTATTTTCAATTGTCCGTTTTCGTTGGTAACTACAGGTTTTTCTTTTTCATCATAACGAATGAAAAATATTCCCGCATCACGCGCCTTTTCGTAATATATCTCTTTCATTCCATATGTCCTGATGTCCCGGTATAAAATAAAAACATTAATGTTCGGATTGAGTTCTTTTAGTTTTAAGGCATTTTTAACCGCCTCCGAACAACATACACGGCTGCAATAAGGTCGTTCGGTATCGCGAGAACCAACACATTGAATCATAACAACGGAGGGTAGAGGGTAGAGGGTAGAGGGTAGAAGGCACAGTTTTTGTTCTAATTCGCGTTGGGTGATAATTCGTTTATCTTTACCATATAAATATTCTTTGGGTACATATTCTTCTCCGCCGGTAGCAACGATAATTATCCCGGAGTTTAATTCGTGTTCATTCGCGGGTTTATTCGTGTTTATTCGTGTTCTAAAATTACCGACAAATCCCGATACTTCTTTAATTTCGGCGCCGGTAAAAATTTTGATAAGTCCATTCTTCTCTGTTTTGTCAATTAGACCCTTTAAAATCTCCTGCACATTTTGACCTTCAAGCGTGTAATAAATTTTCCGCAGATTACCGCCGAGTTCTTTCTCTTTTTCTATTAAAAAAACTTCAAAACCCTGTCCGGCAAGAGATAGAGAAGCGACCATCCCGCTTAATCCGCCGCCGATGACCAATGCCTTTTGAACTACCGGTAGAGATTGCATTTTTAATGGTTCTAAATACTTAGATTTGGCTATTGCCATCCGGATTAATTTTTTGGCTTTCAGCGTCGCTCTCTCAGGAGATGAAGAATGCACCCACGAACACTGGTCCCGTATGTTTGCCATTTCAAACAGGTATGGATTGAGCCCTGCTTCCCGCAAATTTTCCCGGAAAATCGGCTCGTGAGTCCGCGGCGTGCAGGAAGCGACTACCACCCTGTTCAAATTATGTTCTTTGATTGCTTTTCTGATTTTTTCCAAGCCGTCCGGGGAGCAGGTAAAAAGATTCGTTTCGCAATAGGTTACAAGAGGTAATTCCTTAACTTGTTTAGATATGCCTTCTACATCAATTACAGATGCGATATTCCTTCCGCAATGACAGATAAAAACGCCTATTCTTTCTTTAATGCCCGCGACGTCTAATTCTTCCGGGTATTCTTTTTTTTCCGTTAAAGTATGACGCGCGGAACTTAAAATACTACCCGCCTCGGACGCCGCGCCCAAACCCTGTACTACCGATTCGGGTATGTCCTTAGGAGATTGAAAAGCTCCGGCGACAAAAACACCGGGGACGGAAGTTAGGGAAGGATACGGCGCGCCGTCCTGCGTTATGCTTCTTGCAAAATTATACCGGTCAAGATTTACGCCTATCTTTTTGCTTAATTCAATCGCTTGACTGGAAGGTCCAATGCCGACTGCCAGAACTACCAGATCAAATTCTTCTTCTTTGATGTAGTTGCCTGATTTATCAGGCTTATTGGGAATATGCTGCTCCATAAATGGAGCAACTACAAAATTTTCAGCAACATATCTAATCATCAACTTCTTCGTTCTATGGTGCTCGTATATTTTAGAAATACTGCACCGTTTATATTTTATGCCGTATTCATTCTTTGCCCGCTCGTAATATGCTTCGCAGCCCTTTCCATACGCCCGGATATCTATAAAAAATACGCTGATATCCGCATCCGGTATGTGTTCTTTTGTAACTATCGCTTCTTTAGCGGAAAACATACAGCAGACCCCGGAACAATAATCACGGTTGACTGTTTTATCCCGGGAGCCGACGCACTGGATAAAGGCAATTTTTTGCGGTACTTTGCCGTCGGACGGCCGGCGGATTTCTCCTTCATACGGACCGGAAGCGCTTAAAATTCTTTCATACTCAACCGAGGTAATTACATCATTATATTTTCCATAGCCGTATTCTCCTTTAAGATGAGCGTCAAAAGTTTCAAATCCGGGCGCAAGAATAATTGAACCGACGGTTAATTTTAATATTTCTTCAGTTGCATGGTGATTAATTGCTTTCGGTTCACAGACCTTTACACATTCCAAACATTCAGAACAAACCCCGCAGTTTAAACATCGTTCGGCTTCTTGTTTAACCATCTCTTCGGTTAAAGGAAGTTCTATTTCTTCAAATCCGCTTTTTCTTTCTTGAATTTTAAGATGAGGTATTTTTATTCTACTCTTTTTTTCTATCCCTTCTAATTGTGGTTCTGCCCCTAAAGAGGGATTTCCTTCGGTCACTTTTTTCAAATATGGCTGAAGAACTACAGGAGTAAGTTTTTCTCCTCTTAAATAACGGTCTATAGAAATGGCTGCTGTTCTTCCCGCCGCAATGGCTTTGATTAAAACATCAGGACCGCTGACCACATCTCCGCCGGCGAATACACCCGGAATGGGGGTTGCCAGCGTATCAATGTCCAGTTTTATATTTTCTTTTTCATCTTTGAGTCCGGTAGGTAAAAAATTTATGTCTGAATACTGTCCTATTGCTATAATTACTGTATCTGTTGAGATATACGATTCCGTGCCTTTTATTGGCACAGGCTTCCTGCGGCCGCTTTCATCCGGTTCTCCTAATTTCATTTTTATATAATTTAAAGATGTTACTTTACCTTCAGAACTATTGATTTTAACCGGAGCGGTTAGATATTTAATTTTAACACCTTCTTTTTCCGCCTGCTCAATTTCGGAAGGTATAGCAGGCATTTCTTCTCTTGAACGACGATAAACAATTGTGACATCACTTGCACCCAGACGAAGAGCAGTCCGTGCGGCATCAAAAGCAGTATTACCCCCGCCGATAACGATAACTTTATTTCCTATTTTTTTAATCTTTCCGGATTTTACCGCCATCAGGAAGTCAATCCCGAAGTGAACCCCTCCGCCCTCTACGCTCGCAAGGTCTTCTCCTTCAATCTTTAATCGTGAACTTTTAGGAGCACCGACAGCAACGAATATCGCTTTATATTGTTTACCCTGCGGGCACAACTCATCAAAAGAAATATCTTTTCCTACGGTGATATTTGTTTTAATTTCAACTCCGGTGTTTTTAATGAAATCTATTTCTTTATCTACTATTTCCGGAGGCAACCGGAAATCAGGAATACCTACCCTCAACATACCGCCGGGGACTGCTAATGCTTCAAAGACAGTAACTTTATATCCCATTTTTGCCAGATGATAAGCACAGGTAAGACCGGCCGGACCGGAACCGATAACCGCAACTGAGTGAGTAGCGAGTAGCGAGTGGTGGATGGTTTCTACTTCCAACTTACTACTTCCTACTTGCTTGTTTTCTATTTCCCAGTCGGCAACGAAGCGTTTAATCGCACAGATTGCTACCGGCTCATCTATATCTTTTCTACTGCATTCGGACTCACAGGGATGGGTGCAGACCCGCCCGCAGACTCCGGGAAAAGGATTAACTTCTCTTATTAAATCCAACGCTTCTTTATATTTTCTCTTGCGGATTAAAGCAATATATCCATGGGCATTAACGCCGGCAGGACAGGCAATCCTGCACGGCGAAACGCCTTTTTTATCAACCGCATAAAGATTGGGAACCGCCTGGGGGTAAAGTTTATAAATTGCCTTTCTTTTTGAGAGTTTATAATCAAATTCATTGTCCAGTTCTACCGGGCATACTTTTTCGCATTCACCGCAGGCATTACATTTTTTTTCATCAACATAACGGGGATGTTTCTTTACAGTGACATTGAAATGACCGGCCGAACCTTCAACTTTTTCTATATCCGCTAAGGTGATGATTTCAATATTCCTGTGTCTCCCGCATTCAACAAGGCTCGGTGAAATAGTACACATTGCACAATCACCGGTAGGGAATGTTTTATCCAATTGAACCATCTTTCCGCCGATGGCGTCAGACGATTCTAAAAGATATACCTTAAAACCTGATTCTGCCAAATCAAGAGAGGACTGCATCCCGGCGATTCCGCCGCCCACAACGAGAACCGCACCAATTTTCGGTGTTCGGTTATCGGTGTTCGGTTGCGATAGTACATCTGTGTGATTTTCTGTTTCCATCATATTACGTTTAAATCTGTTCAATAAATTTTTTAATCTGAGCATATGTAAAAACAGGCCCATCTTTACATACATAAACACCGCCAATCATACAATGCCCGCATTTGCCGATACCGCACTGCATCTGTCTTTCTAAAGTAGTAATTATTGCCTCTTCACAAAACCCTAATTTTGAAAGCACCGGAATAGTGAATCTGATCATTATCGGCGGGCCGCAGACAACCGCCAACGCGTTTTCACATGAAGGGTTAATCTGTTCTATAATTTTCGGCACAACTCCAACCATACAAGCCCAATTTTCTTCCTGGCAATCAACAGTTAGATAAAGTTTCGTATCCGGTGATTTTTCCCAGTTTCTATATTCATTTTTATAAACCAAATCTTTTGAAGTACGTGCTCCGTTAAAAATAGATATTTTCTGATAATCTTTTCTGTTGGAAAGAGTATAATTTATCAAAGACCGTAACGGCGCCAAACCGATTCCTCCGGCTACAAATAAAAGATTCTTCCCTTTCAACTCTGCAACCGGAAAACCGTTCCCATACGGTCCGCGGATACCGACTATATCGCCTGCTTCTAATTTATGTATCTCCTGGGTAACCTTACCCATCTTTTTTATACTACACTGAAAATAACCTTTCACGGTAGGTGATGACGAAATGCAAAACGGGGCCTCGCCTACGCCGAAAACAGAAAACATTACAAACTGTCCCGGGATATAACTGAAATTTTCTTTTAGTTTATCATCAAGAAAACTTATATCAAATGTTTTTATATCCTCAGTTTCCTGAGTAATTTTTTCAATTTTTGCCTGATTGAGAATGTATGGGTTTTGCATTTTTCAGTACCTCTGTAAAATCTATTTTCACCGGACAGTTCCTTATACACCTGCCGCATCCTACACAAAGATATTCACCGTGATTTTTCTTATGGTACGAGAATTTATGATAGTACCACTGCTTATAACGGGAAACTTTTTTTTCTCTCGGATTTGTTCCTGCCGCTTCTTTGGTAAATGAAGGGAAACTGCAAGCGGCATGGTATTTTACCCTTTCTTTTCCTTCGTCAGTTATACTAAAACAATGACAGGTAGCACAGAGATAACGGCAAATTCCGCAGGCAATACATTTACGGGATACCTTATCCCAAAAATCACTTTCAAATATTGTTTCCAAGTTTTCCGGAACTGTTAGACCCTTAACTATTTTTCTCTGAGTTTCTTGCATCAATTTATTTTTTTCTTTTATATCGGAGTCACCGGCATTTTTACCGTATTCTTTCAGCAGTTTTTCACCTTTTTCAGTAATAATTTCTGCAAAGTAAAATTCACTATTTAATTTTATTAGCAGAATATCCAACCCTTTTGTCGAAAAAGGACCGTCCTTATCCAGCGAGGAACAAAAGCAGGTCTTATCGGGGTTTTCACATGCTAATCCTACCAGAATAGTTTTTTCTCTTTTCTCTAAATAATAATTATCTTTGTAGTCGCCGTCAAAGACCTTATCTAAAATAACTAAACCGTGCGCATCGCAGGGACGAATTCCGAAAATAATCCGGTTTTTTGTTAATCCGGGTTCAATAAATTGACCCCCTGCGGAATATTCAAACAGAATTTCCCTCGGAGAAAAAAACAGTTCTTTTGCCGGTTTTAAAGAATTGGCGTAGTCCCAGAGAATCTCTTCTGATTTTTTTATCGTTTTGAATAAAACAATATCTTCTTCCTTAACAGGAGAGATAATTTCATAATCGTTCATTAGATTGGAAATTAGTTTATCTATTTCTGTTTTTGTAATAATTTTTTCCATAATTCATTTAATAAAATCCTGAGGGTCTTTCTCCTTAAAATCATCAAGCGGCGGTTTTACTTCCGAATTTTCTCCTGAAGAATAATCAAATAACTCTTTTATAACTTTTCCCATTTTCTTGTTTAATTTTGAGAGAGGAATACCCACCGGACAAACCCGCGAGCATTCGCCGCAGCCGATACATCTGCCGGCTAAATGATATGCACGAATAATATTCCATGCAACATTCCCTTTCAAAGACTGAGAGGGAAGAATCCACTGTGGAATATTCTGGTCGGCAATACATTCTTTACAATAACACAGCGGGCAAACTTGACGGCAGGCATAACAGCGGATACATTTTCCGAACTGTTTCTTCCAGTAATCCCACCGTTCCCCGGCTGATTTTGACTCAATTTCAACAATATCAGCAAAAGCGGAAAAATCTGCATCCATGGCCGACGATTTATTTTCTACAGCCGAAGATTGACGGCTTTTGATAAGAATATCGTAAATTTTAGGAATATGCACATTGCAAAATTTGCATTTTTCTAAAATATCACCGTTAACCGTTTGTTTTTCACATTCCATTGCAATAATTAAAACATCTTCTCTTTTTATCTGATTCTCCTGGATAAGACCGACGATTGATTTGACATCACAACCTTTGGCAACAACAGCGATTGGTTTGTGATCATCGGTTCTCAGTTTTATTAGTTCAGGCAAATAGTCAGAAAGATTATAAACACAACTTTCATCCCAGATAAGTTTTTCTGCTTCGTCTTCTTTTTCAACAAAACATGGAGTAGAAGAACCATCGGGACTTTTCTCATACCCTATGATTAGGTCTATTTTCTTTTCTTGTAATAGTTTTTTTGTTTCTTCCTGCAATTGTTTAATCATTTTTTACCGCCTGATAAATCAGGCAACTACAAATATTGTATGAAATGTAGTTACTCAATTTATTGAGCATCTTTGAACTGTTTATTCGGGCCCGCTGCTTTTACATCTTCAACAACTTTTGATACAATTTCCGCCCATTTCTTATCTTCGCTGGCGGATACCCAACTTACATGAAATCTGCGCGGGTCAATACCGATAAATTCTAAAAGTTTTTTAAATACGGCAAACCGGCGTCTGGCATAATAATTTCCTTCGGTATAATGGCAATCGCCGGGATGGCAACCGGAAAGCAATACGCCGTCCGCTCCATTTTCAAGTGCTTTTAGAACAAACAGAGGATTCATTCTGCATGAACAGGTTACCCGGATAATTCTTATATTCGCCGGATATTTTAACCTGCTGCCTCCCGCTAAATCCGCACCGGCATATGAACACCAGTTACAGAGAAATCCGACTATTTTTGGCTGCCAATTTTGTTGATTATTTTTCATATTTATTTGTAACCGCAGATAAATCCCGCAAGCGGGACAGTCGCCGATTTACGCAGATAATTTTTAATTCTTAATTCTGACTTTTATCTGTGTTCATCTGCGACCATCTGTGGTTTCATCTTTTATTCTGTAATTGCAGCTACCTCGTCAAATATTTGCTCGTTAGTAAAACCAGCCAGGTCAATCGCTCCCGGCCGACACGCAGAAACGCAATTTCCGCATCCGTGGCAAACACTTTCAATTACTTTAGCAACCGTTCTTCCGTCTTTGGTGACTTCTTCTTCAATTGCACTAAAAGAACAGACCGCTTTACAATCAAAACAACCATTACAAATTCTTTGGTTAACCTGCGCCACAATCGGTTCAACGCTCAAGAAATCGTGTGTAAATAATCCCAATGCTTTAACTGACGCAGCGGAAGCAGTGGCTACGGTATCAGGAATATCCTTCGGTGATTGACAGGCGCCGGTCAAGAATATACCAGTGGTTACTGTTTCTACCGGAGCAAGTTTCGTATGTAATTCCGTGAATAATCTGTTTTTGTCATATGGAATACCTAACATTTGCGCTACATTAACTGCATCCGGGCGGGCGATTAAACCAGTGGCAAGAACAACTAAATCGGCGGCTATCTCAATCTGTACTCCGGAAAGTGAATCCGCACCGCGGACAATTAATTTATCACCGTGAGGAAAAATTTTTGATACCCGACCGCGTAAATATAAAACCCCGGCATCCTGCGCCTTTTCAACAAATTCTTCATAATTTTTGCCCGCTGCTCTTATATCAATATAGAAGATATATGCCTGGGCGCCGGGATTGTGTTCTTTTAAGAGTAGTGCATGCTTGGCGGTATACATACAACAAAGCCGCGAACAATATGGTACGCCTTTAGATTCGTCCCGCGAGCCGACACATTGAATGAAAACAACGGTATTGGCTTCTTTTCCGTCTGAAAGACGGACAATCTTTCCGCCGGTAGGACCGGAGGAATTAACCATTCTCTCATATTCTAACCCGGTGATTATATTTTTATACCTTCCTCCACCGTATTCACCATATACCGACCAGTCAAAGAGCGTAAATCCGGTAGCGACAATAATTGCGCCGAATTTTTCTTCAATGATTTCGTCCTGTTGCTCGTAATTTATCGCTTCTGCCGGGCAAACTTTTTGACAAACTTTACATTTCCCGAGAGTAAAATAACGGCAGTTCTTCCGGTCGATAACCGGCACATTGGGTACCGCCTGAGGAAAAGGCACATAAATTGCTTTGCGCGTTCCCAATCCCTGGTCAAATTCCGACGAAACCTTAACCGGGCATTTCTGCCAGCAAATTCCGCAACCCGTACATTTAGACATATCTACAGAACGGGCGCGTTTACGGATTCTTACCGTAAAATTTCCTACGTAACCTGAAACTTTTTCTACTTCTGAATATGTATAAATTTTAATATTTTCATCCTGGTTGACTTGAACCATTTTAGGCGTCAAGATACATGCCGCACAATCCAAAGTAGGGAATGTCTTATCAAACTGCGCCATCCTGCCTCCGATGCTTGGTTCTCTTTCCACAATTACTGCTTTAAAGCCGGCGATACCGATATCAATGGCCGCCTGAATTCCAGAAATTCCACCGCCAAGTATCAGCGCTTTTTTCTCTACAGAAACTTTCATTTTAAACAAAGGTTTATTTTTGCTTACTTTTGCTACGGCAAGTTTTACTATATCAATAGCCTTTTCAGTTGCCTCTTCTTTATTCTCATGCACCCACGAACATTGTTCCCGGATATTAGCCATTTCTACAAAATATGGATTTATACCATTTTTTTCCAAACATTTTTGAAATGTGCGTTCGTGAAGACGGGGTGAACAGGCAGCGACTACAACTCGGTCAAGTTTTTCCTTTTTAATCGCTTCGCTGATTAAAAGTTGGCCGGGGTCAGAACACATATATTTGTAAGTGCAGGATTTTACCACATGCGGCAATTTGGCAATTTCTCCCGCTACTTTTTCCACATCAACAGTAGCGGAGATATTAGTGCCGCAATGACAGACAAACACGCCTATCTTCATAATAGTATTTTTTCTTTTAACAGGGTTTGAGGGCTGATAATATGTTTATTCAAACCCAACTTTTTTGGGTCAATGGACAGGGCTAAACCCAGAAGTTGAGTGAAGTAGAGAATGGGAAGATTAAATTTAGTATTGTATTTTTTTTCAATCTCTCTCTGTCTTAAATCAAGATTTGATTGACATAAAGGACAGGCAACAACCAGACAATCCGCACCGGCATCCTTTGCCGTCTGCAATATATCATTACCCAATTTTAACACTATGTCGGTCTTGGTTAGGGAAAAACTTGCTCCGCAACATTCCACCTTATAAGGCCAATCTAACGATTGCGCACCTAATGCGGTCATTAACCGGTCCATTATTTGAGGGTTTTCTACATCATCAAATTCCATTATCTTATGCGGTCGTACCAGAAGACAACCGTAGTAACAGGCGACTTTTAATCCGGTGAGTTTGCGGGAAATTTTTTGAGTAATTTTTTCCAGACCGTATTCCTTTACTATTATTTCTAAAAAATGTTTTATTTTGACTTCACCCTCATATCTGTCTTTCAGGAGTTCATTTATCTTCCCTCTTTTTTCTTCATCGGTTTTGACAATGTGATTGGCTGTCTTCAACCGGTTGAAACAAGCCGCACAAGAAACCGCCAATTCATTGGCTCCGGCGGATTGAGTAATAAGCAGATTCTTTACCGGCAAAGCCAGAGATAGGTAATGAAGAGTTGTATGGGCAGGAGAAGCGCCGCAACAAATCCAATCAGGAATCTCATACAATTCTATACCTAATGCTTGAGCAACTGCTCTGGTAGAGATGTCATATTCCTTGGATGTTGAATGCAGGGAACAACCTGGAAAATAGGCATATTTCATTTTTCTGCCGCTCCTTTTATGAAAGGTAATTTTTCTATGAGCCTTTTAATCATAAACCTCAATGTCAATATTTTTTTTCTGCGGACCTTTTCCATTTTTCCTGAATTTTTGAACATTTCTCTTATTTCTTTTAGTCCTTTAATATGCACGGGGAAAATGTTTATTTTTCCTTTGAGAAACATCTTTGGCGCATGAACAAAATCTTTGAAAAAGTTGCCGCTTAAAATATTAAACATTCCTATCAATCCGAATTCATATAATCTTCCGAAAAGTTCAATATTCTTTAAAAATATACGGTTAAAAAGCGGTATATCCGTGTGCTGTTTGGGAAAAATATTTCTCCGGTAAGCAATCCTTCTTAATGAATCCATCACTTCGGCTATTTCTATTTCCCGCGGACACCTGGCGCTGCAGGTAATACAGGAGGCGCAGAGCCAGATTGTATTAGAAGAAAGAACGGTCTTGTCCATTCCCAACTGAATCATCCTGATGATTTGATTCGGAGTATAGTCCATTTCATATGCGATAGGACAACCAGCCGAGCATTTACTACACTGGTAACAATGGAAAATTTTTGTTTTAGATTCCCGCTCTATTTCTCGGACAAACTCTGACTTCAATGTATCCGAATGAATAAACCATTTCACTTCCTTAAACCTCCCTGATTTAGTATTTTGTTCTTTGCGCCTTGCCTATATTTAATTATAAGCAACAAACTTGCCAAATTATAAAAAAGATAGGATACCCGACGATAAATCAGGTATCCTATAAAACTTTTTGATAGTTTCTACTGTCTTAAACGTTACTTTTTAGTAATGCTTTTAGTTCAAAAACATCCTTTTCCGACGCAAATTAAACTTTACCAAAATGTAATGTTTTACAAAAAAGTAATCTCAAAACCATTTCCAGAACCACCATTTTTCAAAAAGTATTTTACCTATATGCCAGATTTTAGATGGTTTATGTAATTTGATTGCCGGGTCAGGTGATGCATAAAAATCTCCACTTGCATAACCTGCCTTGCCATAGCCCATCTCTAAAAAACAAGAACCCTTACCATTAAATTCAGTTTTTTTGTCATTACCCTTTATTTCATTTGCGATATTCTTTGCAACAACCTCTGCTTGATAGTGTGCAAAAACACCTGCTTTCGGTAATATTTTCCCGTTTGGTAATTTGATTGAAGTCACATCTCCAATAGCAAAAACATTTTCATATTTTGTCTGAAGTGTCTTTGAGTCAACAGAAACCCAACCGGATTCACCAGTCAATCCGGCATCTTTTACTACTTTGGGGGCTTGATGTGGGGGAACAACTAACAGAAGGTCAAAGTGTTCTACTCTATTATTTTCAAATTTTATTTCCTGTTTTTCTCCATCAATTGATATAAATTTCAATCCCGGGTTAAACTTAATATTTCTTTGTTCAACCATTTGTTTTACAGCATTACCCAACATCGCTCCCGCGGTTAGCATTGGCAAAATTTCAGGAGTAAAAATCTGTATATCAGTTTTATCTCTCAAATTCTTTTTTGTAAAAAAATAATCTAAAAGAAGTGCTGCTTCGTAAGGTGCGGCGGGACATTTAAATGGTAAAGAATAAACTAAAATTGCAATTTTACCATTTGTAAAATTACCAATTACTTCGGATGCAAGTTTTGCATCTTCAAGGCAATAAAAATTGAAAATTTTGTCTGTTTTGGCGACCGAAGGGAGTCCAGATTTATTCAGTTCTGCCCCCAGAGAAATAACTAAATAATCATAATTTAATTTCCGTCCATTAACACTTATTAAAGAATTTTTCAGGTTAATTTCTTCTACTTCTCCGTGTATAAATTCTATTTCTCTTTTATTCAATAAGTTCAAAGGACGCTGAATCTGTTCCGGTTTTCGCCAACCAAAAATTAACCAGAGTAATGACGGATAAAATAGATGCTTTTCATTTTTATCAATAAGTATTATCCGATGTTTCTTATCCAACTTTTTTCTAAGTTCATCGGCACAAACGACACCACCGCTTCCACCACCAAGAACAATTATTGTTTTACTGTTCATTTTGTGAGCCTCCTTAAAATGTCAAGACCTTGTCGCATTCCTCAACAAGTTTATATAAATCTTTTAAAGTTGAAAGAGGACATAGTTCCGTGCCTTCTTTTTGTCTTTGTTTGAGGCAAGTCCCACAAGCTAAAATTTCACCATTATTATTGACAAAATCCTGCGCAAGTTTTAAGATATTAAACTTTTCGTTTGACAAACTCTCGTATTCTACACCTTTTGCTAAGAGAAAAATCTTAACTTCATTTTTCTCTGTCAATGCTAAGTTGGCAAGCCGGAAAGCATTCCAGATTGCCTCTGCATCATTAGAATAAATAATTATACCTAACTTCATCCGGCACCTCCTACGAATGGGTTATCCCTTATATTTCTTTAATAACAAATTGTTTTCTGATATTTGTTCAAATAGCACTTCTCTGATTATATCACATGCTTTTATCATTTTTGGCTTTGTAAGTTGATAATAGATATTAAGACCTTCTCTTCTTGTAGAAACAATTTTTGCTTTTTTTAAGACAGTCAAATGCTGTGATAAATTTGCTTTACTTGTTTTAATTTGTTCAAGCAGTTCTTTTACCGGTTTTTCGCCGGCACGCAGCAAATTTAAAATTTTTAATCGCTGCGGATGCGCTAAAACACCGCAAAGTTCAGAATGAAGTTCATAAATTTTTTCTTCTGCAGAATTATCTTTCATTTTTAATCACCCCCCTATAGTCAATTAGTTTCGTTATATCTAAATTATATCATATCTTTACAAGTTTGTCAAGAGTTATTTTTTAGATTTTTTTTTATGTTTTCAGAAGAGGTGTCTACTCAATTCCGTATTCTTTGATTTTTTGCCATAGGGTTTTTGGTGTGATTCCTAATATCTTTGCGGCTTCTTTCTTGTGACCTTTGGTCTGTGACAGGACTTTAAGTATATGTTCTTTTTCCGACTCTTCTACTACCTTCTGAATGGTTTTTGTTTCAATGTTTGGGGTCTCTTTTTTTAAGAAAGGAGGTAAATCCGCCGGTGTAATTTCTTTTTTGTCAGAAAGGGTAATAGCTCGTTCAATTACATTCTCTAATTCCCTGATATTCCCCGGCCAGTCATACCAGATTAATAATTGAAGTGCTTCGGGAGAAATTTCTTTTTTATTTTTTCCGGCATATTTTTCAATAAAATGGTTCACTAAAAGTGGGATGTCGTCTTTTCTTTCCCGGAGAGGCGGCATATACATCGGGATAACATTCAACCGGTAATATAAATCCTCGCGGAATTTACCTTCTTTAATTAAATCTAATAAATCTCTTTTAGCGGCAGCGATAAGATGGACATCAACTTGTAACGTCTCCGTTCCGCCTACCCGTTCAAATTTTCTTTCCTGCAAGACACGGAGTAATTTAACCTGGACTTCCGGTTTTATATCATCTACATCGTCAAGAAATAAACTGCCTTTATCAGCCATTTCAAACCGGCCGATTTTGCGGGAAACTGCATCAGTAAATGCACCTTTTTCATGACCGAACAGTTCGCTTTCTAAGAGTGTTTCAGATAAAGCGGAACAACTGACTTTTATTAACGGTTTATCTTTACGCGGGCTTAAATTATGAATCGCTTCCGCAACTAATTCTTTTCCCGTACCGGTTTCACCGTAAACAAGCACGGTAGCGGTAGTTTTAGCCACAGTAGTAATTAGTTGATATACTTCCTGCATTTTTTCATTCTTACCTATTAGACCTTCCAATTTAGTCCGCTCTTTTAATTTTTGACGTAAGAATTTATTTTCTTCTCTTAGATTATAAACTTCAAGAGCTCTTTTTACTAATAGAATCATATCTTCCGGAAGAAAGGGTTTGGTAATGTAATCGTAAGCGCCTAATTTCATTGCCTGAACTGCGGATTCTATTGTTCCATAACCGGTCATCATAATCATCATTGTTTCCGGTGAAATCCCTTTTACTTTTTCCAACAGAGTGATGCCGTCAATCACGGGCATTTTAAGGTCGGACAAAATCAGCGCCGGGTATACTTCTTTAAATTTTTTCCATCCTTCTTCGCCGTCGGAAGCTACGCTTACTTCATACCCTTCCTTTGTTAAACTATCCTGGAGAGTAATCCGCATAAGTTCTTCGTCATCAACTATCAGTATTTTTTTATTTGTCATATTGAATCCCTCAAAGGTAAAGTAACGGTTACGGTCGTTCCTTCGTTTTCTTTACTTTTTATATCAATTTTACCGCCGTGTTGTTGAATTATCGTATAACTGATAGAAAGACCTAAACCTACCCCTTTCCCGACTTCTTTAGTAGTAAAAAAAGGGTCAAAAACTTTATCTAAATCTTCCTGTTTAATTCCGCACCCCGTGTCAATGAATTTAATCTTCATATTTTTACCGTTTGTCGCAGTGGTGATGGTTAAAGTCCCTCCCGCAGATAAGGAATATAAAGCGTTACTTATTACATTCATAAATACCTGTTGCAGTTGATGCGGGTCAACTAAAATAGCAGGTAAAGATTCGGACAAATTCTGTTCAAGAATAATCTTCTGTTCTTCTAAACGATGTTTAATAAAAGCCAACGCTTCCTTAATTAACTGGTTAATATCGGATAGCATAGGTTTGAATTCCCGCCGGCCGGAGAAACTCAAAGTCTGGCCGATGGTATTTTCAATACGAAGCAATCCTTTTAGAACTAATTCTAAATATCCTCTATTTTCACCTTTAATTCCGGGATTGCCTAATAAACTGCGCACGCAGTTGAGCATCCCTGCTAACGGATTGTTAATCTCATGAGCAATACCGGCAGAAAATCTACCCATAGCCGCCATTTTAGCCGACTGGACAAGTTGTGTCTGAACTTCATGCAATTTTTTGGTTCTTTCCTGAACTCTTTTCTCCAAATCTTCTCTTGCTTTAAGTAGTTCCGTACTCTTCTTATCCAGCTCTTTTAGAATATATACACTGGTAAGTTTAAATTCCATCAGTTTTTTATTTGCTTCCTCAAGTTGCTTTGTTCTTTCTATTACTTTTCGTTTATAATCTTCAAATTGGCTTTCTATCAGAGAAATTGTCTCTATAGAATTTTCTTCTTGAAAATTTACAGTAAACACCTCACATTTAATGCATGCTTCCATTTTTTCTAACCAAGTCCCCTGTATCTCGTTATGACAATACGTCCCGCACTGCAACCAGCAACGCAAGTCATTTGAGCGGTACGCAGGACATTCTGTTTTATTACATTTGTAATGTTCCCAGCATTTTAAAAAATTCTTTTCTTGTTGCATTCTTTTTCATCTACTTCCTACAACTCTAAAACCGTAGGAGGTGTTCCCTTTAATGCCTCTCCATAGAGTCTAAACCTGACAACTTTAGGAGTAAGTTTTATTAAATCAAACTGTCCGGTAATACCTGATTCTATAGATACATCAGCAAACGGATTGCGCCCTTCCAACTTTTTTAATGCAGTGTTTATTTCCGACGGCGATTTCAAAAGTTCAGCCCTTCCGTCAATTTCAATTTCCCATGAATTATCGTAAGGGTTTTCTAATCCGAATACAATGAATGATACGTTTAAGGAAGATAAAATCTGTTCTACCTTTGGACTGCCTTTTGTAGACATAAGATAACAATTAAATTTGCTGTCTACTCCGTAATACATAACTCTTAACCTGACATATTTTAAATCTTTATCTACTGTTCCAAGAACGCCGACGTTCTTCTTTTCTAAATGAGGTAAAATCTCATGCACGTCCTGTTTGTTAGTCATTTTTTATATCCCCCTCTCTGTCTTGTAATTCATTTCTATAAAGTGTAACCGACCGCCGTGAGGTTGGTAATTTTAATTCCGTTTCTATTTTGATTTTAAGTTCTTGATCTGAATTTATATTTTTACTTTTATCTCCGAATATATCTTTAATATAGTTCTTTATTATTAACTTTTTATTGGGAAAGAAAAACTTTAACGGCGCCTCTTCTCCCCGGGGAGTTTCAATACTTTTATATCTGATTACACGGCAGATATGACTTGTAGATATCCCTGTTCTGCGGCTTAATTCATGCTGAGTTAACGGTGTCAAATCCAAAAGGTCTCCGGATTTCAAATAGTTTTTTTGGTATTTTATAATACTCTCTAATATCCGGTGTATCGCCAGTTTACGTCCGTTAATCAATTCTATATTTTGAAGTAATTTGCGAAGTTCTTCTATTTCTGTGTTTGTAAAATAATTCTGCTTTTTTAGTTGTCCGATTTTGGCGTAATCAACGATATATGTCCCGCGATACAAACGAAAATTCAAATAACCGATTGTAAATTTGCCGTCTTCTTTTATGATTGAAGCAATTTTGTTATAGTAAATCTCATTGATTTTATTTTCAGCAGGGCTTTGTATCTGCGACTCATTCCGGATAAGCAACTCGTCAACCAATTTTTTTATCTTGTAAATTTCTTTTATTGATAAATCACATTTACCGGCAATTTCCGAATCAGAGACGGAATCTTCACTTAAAAAGTATCGCTTAAATTTATCGACTCCCAAACGTCTAATTATCCGGATAACATTTTCTTTGCCATTTAAGAAAGATTCTACATCTAATAAACTCCTGCCTGAAAAAATTTCTTCTTTCAACTCATAAAAACACAAAGGAGAATTTACAGAAGATAACTTTTCTAATTTGATAATCCTATCATCCTTCAATTTCTTAAATAGTTGCGAACTTTCAATTTCTCCGGCAAATTTTTTGAATTCTTTTTCCGGGAGTTCCATTAGATTAGCGGATTTTATCCGGCTAAATAATCTGATAATTTGTTTAGGTTTTCTATCCTGTGTTTGTCTTGCCCTCATAAATTTCATTTCAACAATAATTATCCGAAATGCAATTGAATCTTGGCCTGATATTGTCCGGATGGACTCCTTCGGAGGAATAATCCTGTTTTATTATTCCTCTCTTTTAAGTATACTTTTTTTCCTTAATTTTTCAAGCAATAAAAAAACCGACATTCTTCGTCGGTGGCTCATCGGTAAAAAATAAAAACTCCAGGAGCTGGACGACGTTCGAACCTATTTTATGGCAAATACGCAAAATTTTGCGGTTGTTTCATCTAAAATCGCCTGAACTTCAGTTTTTTGAAGAGTATTGCATAAAAATTGATCTGAATAATTTTATTTTTTCACTATGCGAATTTTCCGAATTATTTATATTGTTTTATTCTCAAATCGGATAAATCAGAAAAACATATTTCTTTTTTTCTTTTTACAGAATTTATTATAACACCGGTTATACCTTTCCATAAATATGTCCTGAAATACACCGGCTGTAATTTTCCCTGTTTATTCTTATACTTCATATTGTATGAAGATATTTTTATCATAGCAAACATTATACAATTTTGAAGTACATCATCGCCGTACCGACTTAAAATCTTCGGATAAAGAACAGTTTTTATTCTGAATATAAAAAATCTTATCTGATAAAACAATAATTCTTTTATTGCGGAAGTTTTTCCTCTTTTGGCAAGCGATATGAGTTTTCTCTCATATTTAAGCGGCGGGCTTTTATATTGTCTTGCTATTTTTTGATATGACTCAAACAAAATTTATAACTCAACAAGTTTCAGTTAAATGAATTTTTTGGAAAGGCTGCTTTTGATATGTTATTTTTTGCTAATACGCGAAATTTGGTCGGGCGATACTTTTACCACCTTGCCGTTCTGCCAGATTGCAAGGGGTCGACCGGTCTGAATATGACGTTCTACGACTTCGCGAACCGCTTCTTTAAGTGCTATTTCTGCTTTGTCCTGTAACGTTTTATGTTTTTTCATAGTGCCCGGCTCCTTTATTTCATAATTTGTCTAAATAAATCTTTATCAACAATTGTTATTCTGCCTTCTTTTTCTTTAGCAATTAATTCGGGAATAGATTTTGAATTATTGAACAACATCCATGAATCCAATAGTTGTTTATAAAATTTAACCAGATTAAAAATTCCACGGTGAAAACGCCGGCGGACATCCTGCGCAGGCACATCATGCCCGCCTTCTGCGACCCTTTCCTTAATACGGGCAAGGGCCAATTCCGTCGTCGGAATCCATAAAAAGAAAAGATGTATGCAATAACCTTTCTTTTTTAAAGTTCTTAAAAGACGAATATATGATTTACCGGATAATGTCGTCTCAAAAGCAAAATCTACATTTTTTTCTGCAAACTTGTGAATTTGTTCAAGAACAAGTCTTCCGGCTCTAATCGCAGCAATTTGAGGAAAAAAAGGTGACAACCCCTGGGCAATTAAATCAGCATTGATAAAATGTTGGCATTCTGCATAGTCAGGTAAAAATTTTATAGCAAAAGTAGTTTTACCGGCTCCATTTGGGCCGGCAATTATGTAAACATTTTTATTTTTCATAACATAACCTTAAAAAATATTTCACTTTTATTATAGCAAATTATTTATTCAAAAACAATAATAATATTTTTGCTGAATAAAAAAAACCACTTATTTGCCATCAGTGGTTAATTTAGGTTCGAAGTCCAGCCGGGGTACGGATTTTCTCCGACGCTAAAAATTTTCACTCAGGCGGTAGGATTCGAACCTACAACCCTCCGGTTAACAGCCGGATGCTCCACCATTGAGCTACGCCTGAATTATAAAGGGTATTCCTGTGTTATCATCGCTCGCTTGATAATAAATTTTCTGGAAATTTTCCATTAAAATTTCCATAACTGTTTTATTATATTAAATTTCTTTTCTTCCGTCAAGTGCGTTTATCAGTGTTATTTCATCGGAATACTCTATGCTTCCTCCCGACGGAATACCTTTTGCAAGACGGGTGATTTTTATATTGTGCGGTTTTACAAGTTGCGAAATATACATTGCCGTAGCATCACCTTCAACCGTCGGATTGGTGGCAATGAGAACTTCCTCTATTGCACCTAATCGTTTCATAAGAAGTTTTAGAGTCAAATCGTCATGATGAACGCCGTCTAACGGAGAAAGAACTCCCAACAAAACATGATAAAGCCCCTTGTATTTTCCTGTCTTTTCTATTACCTGTAAGTCGGTATAACTTTCAACGACGCATATTTTTTTCCTGTCCCTGTTTTCATTGGAACAAATTTCGCACGGACTTTCCTCGCACAGAGAACAACAGACGGAACAGGTCTTTATACTTTTTTTTGCGTTGATTATTGACGATGCTAAATTTTCGGCGTCATTCTGAGAACTCTTTACTATGAAAAAAGCAAATCTTTCCGCCTGTTTTTGTCCGACACCGGGAAGTTTCTTGAACGCATCAATAAGACGGACGAGCGGCTTAATCATTTATTAAAGTTTGTTATCCCCGGGCGCGTCCACAACATTACCTCCGAATAAATCAATAATATTTTTAACCGCTGAGGTGGAGTCGTTCCGCGGGGACATTGCGTCAGATTTTTTATTTTTACCGCCGGGCGATGCCGAAGGCTTTGATGACGGCACAGAAATTGCAATAGAAGATTCCGTATCATCGTCTTCATTGCTTATAATGGTTTCGGCAGGCGCAATTTCATCTTCCGTTTCTTCATTTTCCGGATTATTTATAGATGCAACTTTTGCGGTAAAGGAAAACTTACCGCCCAGTTTTTTTTCCATCAAAGGAAGCCATTCATCTTTGTTTGATAAAACAGTTTCCATCTTATAGGAATCTCCGAATTCAACGACAAAAGTCCCGTCATTCTGAATCTCCGATATTTTTGCATCCGAAAAACAGGCCAGAACGCGGGGCCTGATTTTTCCGTCTTTTGAAATTTCATTCCACGTCAAACGAACTTTTTCAAGAGGAATTTTTACCGGCGCCGCTTCTTTCAGAGAGCGTAACGGCGGCGAAGCCACTGCTTTTGTCTCAACTTGGACAATTTTCGGCGCCGATTTTTCCAGTTCAATTTCAACTGCCGGATTAGATGATAACTCCAGATTTTCAAGACGGCTTATCAGTTCATCCAAACCCACATATTTTTGAGTGAGTTTCACGCAGAAAACCTCTAAAATAACGGACGGCTGCTCGGCATTTTTCATCTGTTCAATACAGTCGGAAAGTATTTGTACCAACCGGAACAAAACATCAATGGATAAATTCTGAGAATACAATTCCAGTTTTTCCGTATCGGAGAGGGTTCGCACCAAATCGGGAGAAATTTTGTAAAGCATTACACATCTTATATACTCCTGCAAATCGGTAGCGATATTGAGAGGGTCATATCCGAGCAGCACAGTTTTATCTACAATCTGCAAAAGTTTTTTTGCGTCATTTTTTTCTATGCACTCAAACATATCTGAAAGCAGGTCCTCTTTGACGCAACCTAAAATAGAAATAACATCCTGCGAAGTTATAGTCGTACCGCAAAAAGATATAACCTGGTCAAAAATGCTTAACGCATCCCTCAAGGCACCGCCGACGGATCTTGCAATTACGGCAACCGCCTGAGCATCTATTTTAATGTTTTCCTTTTCGGCAATTTTTTCTATCTGCCCGCTTATTTCTTTTATTGATAAAGGACGGAAACTAAACCGCTGACATCTGGAAAGTATCGTCGGAGGAATCTTTTGGGTTGATGTGGTCGCAAATATGAAAATCGCATGGGCGGGCGGTTCTTCAAGCGTTTTTAAAAGTGCGTTAAACGCCTCATTCGTTATCTGGTGCGCCTCATCAATAATGTATATTTTATATTTTGATGACGATGGAGCATATTTTATATTTTCCCTCAAATCCCTTATCTGGTCTATTCCCCTGTTTGAAGCGGCATCTATCTCCATTACATCAATGGAATTGCCGCCGACTATTTCACGGCAGGAATCACATTTATTACAGGGCTCCTCTTTCGGTCCCTCTTTACAGTTTAGTGCTTTCGCAAAAATTCTGGCGGTAGTGGTTTTCCCGACCCCGCGCTGACCGGAAAAAATATAACCGTGCGCGACTCTTCTTTCTTTTATCGCATTTTTTATTACACGAGTAACATGTTCCTGACCAACGATATCATCAAATTTCTGCGGCCGATATTTTCTTGCTAATACAATATAGGACATAATAACACCAGATACGAGATTGGATATTGGAGTAAAAACACTACTCCTATCTGCTATCTCCCATCTCTTATCTGCCTTTTATGGAGACAATTACACGCTATTAGAACCTATCTGGAAAATTTTATAGGTCATTCTTCGTTTAGTTTTGTTGCCAACTGGTAATTGCCTTACTATATCTATTATATTATTTTATCAAATTTTAGATTAAAGTCAAGAGCATTGACAAAAATGGTTTTAAAAAAAGTGACCTTTCCAATAAAAGGTCACTTTTTTATTTTATATAGAAAACGATATTTTGTTTCTATAATTTATCTCTTACTTCTTTATTGCTTCCAGAGATGTATTGATTGTTTCTGGCTCTAAATCATTCCATGCTCCTGTTATACCATCTACGATTAAGCCAGCACCACCCCAAAGAACAATATCCCAAATCAAATAACTCGTCCCCATTCCTTTGTTAATACTAACCATTGAGGGTTCATACCCATCTTTTACCATTTTGATAGAATGGTTTTTCTTGGAAGACAATTGTAAAGAAGTTGGTGTCTTACCAAGCATAGCACCGGTATTCGAATCAAAAATTTTCGCTCCAGATGGTTCTGAATTAAACATTACTTGTCGGGATGTTCCTTCGGTAAGTGTAGCACAGCCAGACAAAAAGAAACTAATCGACACGCAAAGACAAACCAATATGTTAATCATATCATCACCCCCTTTTCCTGCTGTCAGTAATTATACATATTATTGGCTTTGTTGTCAATACTTATTTTGTCTTTTTATGCTATGGTCATACAAGCCAAATATTTATATACTTTTATTAAGGAGTGTATACTAATATGGATAGCGTATATTTAAGAATAGGGTCTAAAATCAGGGAACTAAGAAAAATGCACGGTCTAACACTTGAAGGTTTATCGGATAAAGCTGAATTGGACTGGTCTTTTTTGGCAAGGATTGAAAGAGGCAAGGCGATTCCTTCTATTATGACGCTTATTAAAATTACAAAAGCCCTAAATATCACAATGGAAGAGCTGTTTTCAGTTCATAAAGAAAACTTTCCCAAAGAAGAAAATTTATTAGAAAGAGCGATACTACAAACTGTAAAAAAATTATCTGTCCCTGAAAAAAAACGGATATTTGAAATAATAAGATTAGCAATAACAAAACATAAATAATTATACCTATTTATTTATACCAGTAAATACCGCATAAAATTCCATTAAAAATTCCATATTAAATACCGTATGTAATTCCATACATAACACCATGAAAAATGCCATTAATATACCATAAAATTTACTTTTATTTTTTTAACATTTTTGTATAATAAGTAAATAATTGAATATAATAAGAAGAAATGGAAATAAAAAGAAAACCATTACATAGAAAAATCAAGTCTTGGGAAGAAATACTGCCCAAGCCCTACATAAAAGAGCTACTTAAATATAAACATTTGCTTGAGTTTAAAGAAGAATATAAAAAGTATCTTGAATGTTTTGAACCGGTTAAAGATATTTCTTTAGATTGGCATTTATATTATGAAAAACCAATAAATTACTTTCCGGAATCATTAAATAAAATATCGGATATATCTAAAATCAAATCTGCGCCGGATAATGAAAAATATACTTTACTTACAGAATTAAAATATCTTTTCTATTACATACTAAGCATTGTAAATTACAAGACCCACATAAATGTTCTTTACAGAGATGCAAAAAACGGCAATAACGATTCACTCTTTAAACTGATTAAAATTGACCCCTCAATAATCTGTACTGAATTCGTAAAAATAAGAATTCAAAAAGCAGAAATAGACAACGACCATTATTTTTTTACAAAATTATCTTCTACACTCAAAAAGCATAACAAAATATATTCAAAAGATAAATATGCTATCGCTGTTATTGTAGGAACTTTAATGTATATTATTGGCAAACAAAATAGAAAATGCAAATTGAGTTTTCTACAAATCTGTGATTTTCTATGTGATAATAAGTTTACTGAAAATGTATTGGATTATAATGACTTGAGTAAATCAGTTAGAAAATTCCTAAAAATACGTAAAAAGGATTTAGAAGCAAAGTAAATTCGGGAATAAAAAAGTCTATTTCATTCCCCATTTATAAATAAAAGAATTTAATATAATTCACCTGTAGAATTTATTTCTACAGGTTTTTTGTTTTATTCAAAACATCAAACTTCAGAAATAAAAATTTTTCTACAAAAGGAGGTGATGTCGTTATGAAACGCACCGTCATTGTGTACGGTATAGAAGACATCATTGAAATGGTAGCCGCTGCTGCGAAGAAATTTGATATTGACCTTAAGAAAACAACAGTCAGCGAATTTCTTTTAGAGCTGGGCGGAGAAGAAGAAGACGATGATGAGTAATTTTTAACTCGTCAGGTCGGCAGGCGGGCAATATCATAATTTTATGTTATCAAAAGAATCAATAGATGAATTCAAACAGATATACAAAAAAGTCTTTAATAAAGATTTGATGGATGAACAGGCTTTTAGTAAAGCCAGTAATCTATTAAATTTTTATAAGGCTATTTATGGTTGCTGTCCGCCTGCCGACAAAAACACATCTGAAAAAACTGATTAGAAAAATTCACAAAAATTATCTTGACAACACCATATTTTTAGGTTATAATAATTATCGGACAAAGACAAATGGTTAAGGATTTTTATTGCCCAAAATCTGGGCAGGAGAATTTAGATTCCTTAACCGAATCTTTGTCCGCTCCTGCCCTTTATTTTTTGGAGGTTCAAAATGGAAAAAATTAAATATTTTCTATATGCTCGGAAATCTTCGGAAGCGGATGACAAACAAGTAGCGTCCATTCCCTCTCAAATAGATGAACTTAAAAAAATTGCACAACGGGACGGGTTAAATGTAATTGATATTTTAACAGAGGAACAATCAGCAAAAGCGTCAGGCAGACCCATATTTAATAAAATGATTGCGAGAATAAAGAAACAGGAAGCGAAGGGTATTCTATGCTGGAAACTTGACCGTTTGGCTCGTAATTTTATTGACGGCGGACAAATTATTGATATGCTTCAGCACGGATTGATTGAACATATTCAAACTTTTGAACGGAGTTATTATCCGTCTGATAATGTTTTGATGATGGCGGTGGAGTTTGGTATGGCTAATCAATACATAAGGGATTTAAGCGTTAATATTAAAAGAGGAATCAGAAATAGGGTTGAGCGGGGCTGGTGTGTCGGTCTTGCCCCGATAGGTTATCTGAATAAAATTGAAGAAAAAGAACAGAGAATAATCATAAAAGACCCTGAGAGATTTGAATTGGTTAAAAAGATATGGAACTTGCTTTTGGAAAAACATTATTCAATTGAAAAATTACATCAGATTGCCATAAATAAATTCGGGCTGACACAAAGGAACGGTAAAAAACCCTGTCTTAGTAAATTTCACCATACATTTACCAATCCATTTTATTACGGATATTTTCGCTATAAAGGGGAACTTCATAAAGGAAACCACGAACCTATGATTTCCATACAGAACTTTAATACAGCACAGGAAATTTTACACAACCGAATGAAACCACAATCAAAAACTCACACATTCCCTTTTACAGGTTTAATAAAATGCGGCGAGTGCGGAGCAATGATTACTGCCGAAGAAAAAACTAAACATCAGAAAAATGGAAATGTCCATCATTACACATATTATCATTGCACAGGGAAAAAAGACCCGAATTGCAGCCAGCAGAGTATTACAGGGAAGGAATTAGAAAAACAGATATTATCAGTCCTTGAAAATATTGAAATTCCATTTGAATTTCACAGATGGGCGATGAAACAACTCCGATTAGAAAATGAAAAAGAATCAAAAAGCAGAAATAAGATTTTAGAAAATCAACAAAAAGCATTAAGCGGATGTGTCCACAAAATAGACCGTTTGATTGATATGAGGGCAAGCGGTGAAATTAGCGAGGAAGAATTTTCAAGGAAACGGACGGAAACTACAAAAGAAAAAGCACTATTTGAAGAACTACTGAAAGACACCTGCGATAGAGTTGATAAATGGCTTGATATGGCAGATGAAGTATTTCACTTTGCCGGAGATGCTAAAAAGAAATTTGAAACAGGGACGCTGGAAGACAAAAGGCAGATACTTGCTTGTTTAGGTCAGAACCTCATATTAAAAGACAGAATACTGACGATAGAACTAAGAGACCCGCTTAAACCTATTGAAAAAATGGCTTTTGCTGTAAAGTTAAGGTTAGAACCTGCTGTTTATCAACAGCAAACCGACCTAATTTACGCTAAAAATACAATCTGGTGGAGGTGAAGGGAGTTGAACCCTCGGCCTCATCGTTGCGAACGATGCGCTCTCCCAACTGAGCTACACCCCCAAAATCGTTCGGGAACAAATTTCTTTGAGACGCTCGTTAGAACTCGCGGCGCTATAGTCCCGCTTTTGGGACAATTTGCTCCTGAAACAAAAAAGCCGCAAATTGAGGCTCTTTAGAAATTTTTCCCTCACTCAAAATTACAAAACGATCACGCGCTCAAATTCAGTTTAATAAATCTTTTTTGATTTGTCAACCCCGCCCTTCCTAAATATCTTTCCAGGAAGGACAGGGTTAAGTATAAGACGGCAGCCATTCAGAAAAATTAGCCGGCGTTATCTTCAGCGAATTTTTTAATATCCTCTATGTGCTGAAGTATCAACTTCGCCTTTGCTATACCGAAAGAAAACGGATACTTGTCATTTTCATCCCGTTTCAAAACGATAACCTTGTTCCCCTTGAACTCCGATAACTCAAACATTGCTCCTCCTTTTTTTCTCTCAACAGTCAATAAAATTCAGTTGAGGTCATTCGGTGCTTCACGCGGCGGAATTTTTACGCTCTTCAATTCCAAAAGTCCGGATATGATGGCACCCGCAAAATATATCACCCAAAGATATGTGTAATAATGACCCAAAAGTGCGGCGAAACCGGCAACAAGCATTGAAACAATAAATATCTCAAGACCTATTTCAAGATACCTCCACTTCAAAGGCATTTGATTGTAGATGCTGTCAGACGGATAATTATGCCGGCGGCGACGGACAATTGCAACGGAAAGTACAAAAAACCCGACGGGCGAAATAAGTTGCGATACGAGATGAATCAATATAAATTCAATTTTTTGGGGACCGCCGGTAAACCATACCGCATCATATAATTTTAAGCCGTTGAACGAAGCGATGATTTTTGAACTGTCTATTGCGGCAATGTTTACAAGAATAAATATCGCAGCCATTAAAAATCCGACAGAATAAGATGCAATTTTGACTGCATGCGGAAGTTCACCTTCGTCGGAATCCCAGTAAAATATGCCGACAAGTATAGCGGGAGAAATAACCGCCATAAGAAAAAACTGACGGATGCAGTTTATTATCATAGGCCACGGATATGGTCCGATTATATTTTGTAAAGGGCGGGTTGTAAAATATATTCCGAATAAAACAAAGGCATCAAAAACTTTTTTATAGCCGATTTCCCCGAATATAATCTGTCTGATTTTTCCGACTTTTTTAACTTCATATGCCATCATAAAATAGACGACTCCTGCTATAATAGGGACCGCTATATTGATTAAAAAAACCGGAAACATCAGATAATTATCTCCTCAAAATTATTTTGTGAAATTAAAAGATTGCAGATTTTGGAAAAAACCGGACTGTTCAAAAAAAGCGTTTCTCTCGTGATGTGTCCGGCGTAGTTCAAATCAACAATTGAAACGGCGTTTTCCACATCGCAAAGTTCCACGATAGAACTGCCGCGTAACACAGCAAATGCCCGTGAAAACCATTTTACAAGTGCATATATTACAAGTATAAGCGAATAGCCGGATATGACATTCGGAGTTGAAAAATCTGCCGGCAAAAGATGCCATTTTGTAAAAATTAAATGCTCAATATATTTTTTTATCAGTTTCATGTTTTCTTTATTATCAATATTAAAATATGTTTTGTATACACGGGAGACGTCAAATTTTCTACCTTTTAACTCCAGCGTTCCCTTTTTAAAAATAAGTTTTACAAGATTGCTATACTTTTTAAAAGCTGAGGCATCCGCCCTGCCGACGAACTCATATCCCACAAAAAGCGCATAATACAACCGTTGTTTTTTACTAAATATATCGTTATTTTCTTTTTTTCCCCCGAATGCGTCCATCCGGACAAATAAAATTTTTTTATCAATTTTCTCCAATATCCCGGAAATTTCTTCCTTTTTTTGCAGTCCTTCAATAACAATTCTTAAAAATTTTGCGGAGGCCTTCAGGGAACTTTCATAATTATCGCCTGTTTTCAACAAATCAAGAATAAAATTTTCTAATTTTTTATAGTCGGTCCAACTGACTTTGATGTCTTCGTTTACGGCAACTATTTCATTTATCTGTCTCATCTGTTCGGGTTTCAAAGCTGCGATTTTTTCTATTTCGGCAATCTGTTCTTCAAGCGGGACACCTGTATTTTTTATTATTGACGGACACACAAAAGAAAGACGGACAATAATACCGTCCGCGGTTTTTATAAATTTAAGGGGATATATTTTACAGGTGCTGGATTTTGCATCAAATCCCATTTTTTTATGTATCAGACAGTATTTGTCATCATCCAAAAAAATACATTTACCTTCTATAAGTTCAAAATATTTTTTATGATTTTTTTCAATAAACTTTTTTTTGCAGGCAAACTTTTTTGAAATTTTCTCCCACTCAACCTTTGAGAGATTTTTATATGTTTCCTCATCAATATCTATACTCCAGTCGGCTTTACAGCAAACAGCACAGTTAGGCAGGCACGAATAACAGAAATTTTCGGGAATTATAATGTTTAACGCTGAATTTTGCATAAATTATTTGCTGTGAGATTTTATAAAATTTGAGAACATAAATCAATAAGCAAGCGACACGCCGAGTGAAAAACTCCATCTGTCGCCGAAATCGTTCGTTCTTTTAGCATACTCAACCGTAATGGGTAACAGATACCCCGCCAAAAAAGTATAGAAACGAACACCGCTGCCGACGCTGTTTTTAATTTCGTCAATTGTAATGTTTTGGTATTCTTCTGTATTATTAAAACCAAAACCATTATCGGTAAAGAAAAATGTATTTATTGATTTCAGAAAAAAATCTGATATGGGCCAGATATTTTCAAGGGTTAAAATCGGAAATCTGTATTCAAGGGTCGTTGCAATAAGACGGTTATAAATATGAAAATCATCCGCGTGAGAAAAACCGCGCAGAGGCAGACGAAAATATCTTTTATTTAATCCATCGCTTGTAACAAAAAGATTGCCCAAAACAACCGCACTTTCGGAAAAAACAGGAAAATACTTTTCGTACCTCAATACATATTCTTTATATTCTATATTACCATCATATTCCAAAAACGCCTTTCTGAAAAGTAATCGCAAATTTGAACCGAACCGTGCATAAAGATATTTGCCGGTGATGGTATTTCTATCGTAGGCGACCGAATATCTGTTTGTTCTTTGGTTGGCAACCAATTCGTCCAAGGTGCTATTTTTTTCGGTATATTTATTTGTTGAGACCGCCGTTTCCAGACGGTTAAATCTGTCCAAAGGATAAATTACGGATATTGATTGAGTGTGTTCTTTTTCTTTATATATCTCTTCTGAGGTTGTTAGATATTCTGAATTCTCCCCTATGGAAGAAAAAATAAACTGGGGCCGCCATTTCAGATAAGAATACCCGACGGCATACTGTAAATCACCGCTGCCGGAAGAATAAAGAAGTTGATTGTATATTTGATGATTTCCTAAAAGTTCCGATGCCTGCCAGTATGTCGCAAGAAAAAGTCCAAACTCCGAATGATACATAACGAACGGCACCAGAACATCAAGCGAGGGCTTAAAACGATACGGGAATATCGGTGATACCAAGTATTTGTTTTCCGTTGATGATTCAACCGGAATATTCTCCGGATTAATTTTTGATATTTCATTATCAAACAGAGAAATATCGGCAAGATAAATATCCTTCCTGAAATTTCTATAATTTACAAATATCAAACTTTTACCGTCGGGTTTAGGACACGGATTAAACGCACCGGTTAACAAATTTGTACATTTTTTAATTTCTTTGCTGTTTATTTCAACCGAATAAATGTTAACGGGAGAACCTACTTTTTCATCGGATACAAAAAATATTTGTTCACCGTCCGCAGAAAAAATCGGTTCTGTCTCATTGCCCGGAAAATTTGTAAGACGGGTCTTTATTTTAGTTTTAAGTTCAAACAAAAAAACATCGCTCTGATATGTTGCATGGTCTTCCTGTGAAAATGCAATAAAATTACCGTCGGGACTATAGGAGGGTGATAACTGATTTTCTATGTCATCAGTTATTTTTTTCACCGAGTTATCCTCAAAATTGAATTCATAAATATCGTTATATGCCCTTTCCATTCCGACAAAAATTATTTTTTTACCATCGGGTGAAAAGGAAGGTGATTTTACATCAAAAATACCAAGTGGTATTTTTGAAAATTTTTCATTTTTAATATCGTAAATGTAAATGTAATCTTTCTGTGTTTTTTCTCCGGAAAATGCCAGAATGTTTCCGTCCGGAGAAAAAGAGATTTTTTCATTATGTATCACATCTATTTCAGAACTGTTGCCTCCGGCAATATTTTTTTTCTTTTTAGTTTCAAATTCCATAACAACGATTTTATTCGTTCCGTCATCGTCGGTAATGTACGCTATTGATTTACCGTCACAAGATACTGCGGGATTCGTATTGAAATCCGGAATATTGTCGCCGTTATCCTCCGTCAGTTTTAATCCGTAATCCTTTGCTTCCTTAAAACCGGTTATTTTATCCTCGTATTTTTCGTAAAGCCACTCCTCCCATTTTTTTATAAATAACCCGGGTGTGATATTTACTGTATCGGTGAAGGCAGCGGTTGTATCAAGTTTATCACGCAATACTTTAAGAATTTTCTGCGGTTTGTCGGGACCATATTCATCAACCAAAAAATGATATGCCGTCTCGGAAAGTTTATATGCGGGCGTTATCTGGTGCGGTTTCAGATGATTAAAAGTGCTTAAATTTTTCAGTGATATTACATTTTTATTTGAAATCATATCCTTGATAACCATTTCCCTCGTAGTAGCATCTATATCAACGGTATTGTATTCAGCCATTCCTTCCATCATCCATAAAGGAATAAAAATCCCCCGCGCCAAACGCAGTGCTTTAAGAAGCGAAGATTCTTCATAAAGAACTGTGAACTGCATAACGTGTGTGAATTCATGCGGGATCACATTTCTCAGCCATCGAACTCCGCCGTCGTTATATACGATAAACCTGTTTTTAAACGCCTCAGTTACTCCGCCGGTGCCTTCGCCGACGTCAACTATATTCGTCTGTTCAAACTCGTTATGATTTCTGTAAATAAAAAACGGAATTTTTTTTGAAGGACGGTATTCGTAAAAACGGGTCGTGTTGTTAAATGTATCTTCCAATATTTCCGAAATAACCGGCAAAAGTTCTTTACACTCGGAGTAATGATATATTTTGAAGTGCTCCGTCTCAATGTATTCCCATTTTTTCACATCGGTTATGACTTTGTTTTCACCATAAAGACAGTCCGATGTCCGATGTCCAATGTCCAATATCAACAACATAATAAACACCGACATTAACTTCAGACTGATTTTATTTCTCATTTTATTGAAAGATATTTTTTTGCTTCAAGATTATTCGGCTCGATTGATAGAACTTTTTGGAAACAATTTTTTGCTTCCGGTTTTTTGTTCATATTAAGATATGTTTCGCCCAAACCAAAAAGTGCGGGTGCGGAATTCGGTTTTTTTTCAATCACTTTCTTGTAATATGTTTCGGCGGATATAAAATCTTTTTTTATTAAGTATGTCTCTGCTATTTTTATCAAAATTTCCGGAGGAAGAACCGGGTTTACCGTCTGTGCCAGTTTGAATTTTTCCAACGCCTCATCATACATATCCCTCGCTTTGTAAGACAGTGCAAGATTTATCATCGCCGTTTGATTTTTAGGCTCAATTGACAACGCTGTCTCATACTGTTCCGAGGCGGATTGATACATGTTCAGATGAAAAAAAAGATTGCCGTATCGCAGACGCATATAAAAATCCTGCGGCCGGTTTCTTAAAAATTTTTCGTAATAACTAAATGCCTTTTCAGAAAGATTAAGTTCGTCATACATAATTGCGAGATAAAAAAATATTCTTATATCCGCGGCACCTAATTTAATCGCTTTCTGCATCAGGTTGACCGCTTCAGGATAATAATCTCTGCCTTTCTGATAGAGGGCGACTCCGCCTTCAATATAAGAAAAAATATCTTCCGGATTTTCTTCAATTCGTGCACGGGCATTAATTATAATTTTGTTGAGTTTTTCAACTGGCAAGTATTGTGTGGAACTTTTAAGAAATTCCTCTTTTTTGTGAAAAGTCAAAAAAACGGAAGAAGCAATTATTAAAAACACAAAAAGATACGATAGAAATTTTTTCATCTTTGTTCATTCTTCTTTTATCTGTTTGATTCGTCTTCCTCTATCAAATCTGCAAATTTAATTTTTGTCTCCTGCGAATTGAGAAAACCCTTTATATCCTGTTCATCCTGTTCTTTTTCATATTGCTTAAGAGACAATTCTATCCGTTTTTTTGATTTGTCCACTTTGACAATAATGCCTTTGACATCCTCGCCGACGGTAAGCACATCCGACGGCTTGTCAATTCGGGTTTTGGAAATTTCAGATACATGGATAAACCCGTGGATATTCTGTTCAAGTTGCGCGATGCAGCCGAAATCCATCAATTTTATTATATGTCCCTGGACTACTTTCCCTGTTTCATACTTATCAAAAGGATTCTCAAAAAGCGCCTTGTAACTCAGCGAAACTTTTTGCTTATCTTGGCTGGAATCAATTACAATCGCCTCAATTTCCTGTCCGCCCTCAAAAACATCTTTCGGATGGGCTATTCTTTCCGTCCATGAAATATCGGAAACATGAATTAGACCTTCCACACCGTCCTCCAGCATAACAAAAGCGCCGAACGAAGTAAGCGATGTTATTTTACCTTTCACCTTCATTCCCGGTTTGTAGTTTTTTTCAACATCGTCCCATGGATTTTTTTGAAGTTGTTTTAAGCCGAGCGCAATTTTGTTTTCCTTTGAGTCGAATTTCAATACCTTAACCGTGAGTTCCTCGCCGGGTTTGTATATTTCAGAAAGATTTTCAATCCGTTTATACGAAACATCATTAATGTGAAGAAGTCCGTCAATACCGCCGACATCCACAAAAATCCCGAAGGCAGTAATAGTTGCAATTTTACCTTTTATGATGTCGCCTTCTTTAATTGAAGAAAGCACTTTTTGTTTTTCAAGTTCATTTTTTTCCTTTTCTACGATTTTATTTGATACGACAACATTTTTGTTTTTTCTGTCAAACTCTGTGATTTTTACATCAATGGTCATCCCGACCGGTTTTGAAGAATATTTTTTTGACAGTTGGGAAGAAGGCATGAAAGCAGGGATACCTTCCGCATCCACCTCGTAGCCGCCTTTTATTTTTTTGGTTATTTTACCCCGAAGCGTTTTTTTTGATTTAAAATTTTCATCGGCATTTTTCCATACCATAATATCTTTTGCCTTTGTGTAAGAAATAACCGGGGACCCGTCCCGTGAATCCAGACGGCTTATAAATATATCTATCTCGGCGCCGATTTCCGGCAATGTTTGAAAATCAACGACACTCACAAAACCGTCCCTTTTTAAACCCAAGTCCACAACTACCTGTCCGTTCATAACTGCGATAACTTTTGCCTTCACAATCTGACCCGGTTTCAGTTCCTGAATATCGGGCATCTTATCCATCATCATCTCTTCCATACTACTTTCCTATCCTCCTTTTTTCGCGGCAATTTATATTGCCTGGTTTTTTTATAATTCCTATTGCTTCTTTTATTATCCAATCCGGCGTTGAAGCGCCTGCGACAATTCCGATGCATTTAACATTTTCCAACCATTCGTTTTTCAAATCTTGCGCCGTTTCAATGTGATAAGTTTTTTTTCGGATTTTCTTTGAAATGGCGGCAAGCCGTTTTGTATTGGCGGAATTTTTTCCTCCGATGACAAACATAACGTCGCACTTCCCTGCCATTTTCATTGTTTCCTTCTGCCTGTTTATAGCGTCCGGACAAATAGTGTTGAATATTTTAAACTCGTTTGAATAACCAAGAAGACCGGCAGCAATTTTTATAAAGTTTTCCGGCGATTGAGTTGTTTGTGTAATAATGCCTATTTTCGGAAAAAATTTCAGTTTTTTTATGTCTTCGTTTGTTTTCAATATAACGGTATTCTTCGGCAGATACGAAAAAATATATTTTATTTCCGGATGATTCGGATTTCCTATTATAATAATTTTATAACCCTCTTTTGTAAGTTTTTCGGCATAATTTTTGGACCTCGTAACAAACGGGCAAGTGGCATCCAATACCTTTATTCCTTTCGCTTTTGCTTCATCAAAAATATTTTTCGGGACGCCATGGGCGCGGATTATTATGCTTCCGGTTTTTATGTCCGACAATTTCTGAATGACTTTTACACCTTTGTTTTCAAGTTCCTCAACCACCTGCGGGTTATGAATTATTGGCCCGATAGTGTAGACACTGCCGGATTTTTTTGAGACGCCCAAAGCAATATCTATAGCACGACGTACGCCGAAACAAAAACCTGAATTTTTAGCGATTAATATCTTCATTTTTCAACTTTTCTATCTCCGACATAATTTTATTTGTAACGGCATAGTAATCTTCGTCGGAATTAAATCTCATCGGAACGCCGAATTTTACCTTCAATTTTTTTAAACTTATTAACTTGTCGGAATTTACTATGGCAACAGGAACAACCGGCGAATTTGAAGCAACTGACAGCATCGCCGCACCGTTTTTTAATTTTCTGATTTTTCCCGGTTTATATCGTGTCCCTTCGGGAAAAACCAAAAGTATATTTCCCGACTGTAAAATCTTTAATGCATTTTTTAATGCTCCTGCGTCGGCGACTTCCCTGTCAACCGGGAACGCATTCATTTTTTTTATAAACCAGCCGAAAACAGGAATTCTAAAAAGTTCCTTTTTTGCAATATAATATATTTTTTTCTTTATGCAACTTCCCACAAGGGGCGGGTCGGCATAACTTTGATGATTTGCGGCTAAAATATACGGACCGTTTTTAGGCAAATTTTCCAAACCGGTTATTTCCCGACGATAAACTGTGCTAAAAATTATTTTTGAAATTAACCAGCTCAGCCAATATATCATCTATCGGATTCCCTGATGTTTTCAAGTATTTTTCGCGCAACCAGTTTTTGCGTCAAAAATGTTGAATCTATAACGATAGCATCCCTTGCTTTCTTAAGCGGACTAATTCCCCTGTGCCTGTCGCGATAGTCCCTTTTTCTTATTGCTTCGGCAATTTTTTTTAACGAAACTTTTTTGCCTTTTGCTTTAAGTTCTTTCCAACGTCTTACTGCCCGTTCCTTTGGTTTTGCGTCAAGATAAAACTTCTTTTCTGCATCGGGAAAAACAGCTGTTCCAATGTCTCTTCCTTCCATAACGACCTCGCCGTTTCTGCCAAGAAGCCGCTGCTTATCTCTTAAAATTTTTCTAACCCCTTGAATCGCCGCAATCGTATTTGTGTTTTTTGTGACATTTTCGGAGCGGATTTTTTCGGAAACATTTTTGCCGTCTACAAAAATTTTAAGTTTATCATCCGACTGGACAAGTTTAATGCCGGTTTTCTTTGACATTTCAACGATTTTTCTTTCAGCCCGCAGGTCAATTTTATTAGCCATCACTTTCCATGTTATAGCACGGTACATAGCACCCGTATCAATATAAAGATAGCCAAGTTCTCTGGCAACGATTTTTGCTATCGTTGATTTCCCTGCGCCCGCAGGCCCATCAATCGCAACAACCGGTTTTTTTCTCATTGTTTAATTTTTTTGAATAAACTCCAAAACTCCGGAAATGAAATATTTACACACTCTTTATCCGTAATTTCTGTGTTTCCTTCGGCAATGAGTGAAGCGATGGCTAATGACATCGCAATCCGGTGGTCTTTGTAAGAATCAACTTTGGCACCTTTTAATTTCGTCGGGCCTTTTATTATCAAGCCGTCTTCAAGTTCCTGTATATCTGCACCCATTTTTCTTAATTCCGATGACATCGCTTTCAAGCGGTCGGTTTCTTTTACTCTCAATTCTTTTGCACCCGTAATTTTTGTAATTCCTTCCGCCTGCGTCGCAGTCACAGCAATTATCGGTATCTCGTCAATTAAAAGCGGTATTTCACTTCGTTCAATGTTTGTTGATTTCAATTCGGATGATTTTACAACTATATCGGCAATCACCTCGCCTGCAATTTCCCTCTTATTTTCAATTTCAATTTTCGCACCCATTCTTTTTAATACATCAATAATACCTGTTCTCGTCGGATTTACACCGACATTTTTTATTTTTAATTCTGAATTCTTGACTATCGTTGCTGCAACCATAAAAAATGCTGCTGAAGAAATGTCGCCCGGGATAAAAACATCGGAAGGATGAAGTTTTGCAATACCGTTTATTGAAACTGTATTTTTATTAACTTCTATTTTCGCACCAAAACTTTTCAGCATTCTTTCCGTGTGGTCACGGGATTTTTCAGGTTCTGTAAAACTTGTAATACCATCGGCATAAAGCCCGGCAAATAAAACACAGGATTTCACCTGTGCGGAAGATATTTTTGAATCGTAATTTACCGGCTTTAAATTGCCGACTTCAATTTCAATCGGCAAATAGCCGTTGTTAGATTTTATTTTTGCGCCCATTTTTTCAAGCGGCTCAATGATTCTTTTCATCGGTCTTTTTGAAAGTGATTCGTCCCCTATAATTTTAGTTGTAAAATTTTGTCCTGCTAAAATTCCCGATAAAAGCCGGACAGTCGTCCCGGAATTACCCGCATCCAAAACACCGGAAGGTTTTTTTAATTTTAGACCGCGACCTTTAACAATAATTTCGCCGTCTTTTTCGGCAATATCTACGCTGAGTTTTTTAAGGCAATTCATTGTGGAAATACAGTCGTCCGCTTTTAAGAAATTTTTTATACGGGAAGTGCCTTCTGCAATTGCGGAAATCATCAATGCCCGATGTGATATTGATTTGTCCGGTGCGACTTCTATTTCACCTTTTATGAACATAGTAATCTCTTTTCTCTTTGGCTTTTCTGAAAATTTTAGCGAGTTCTTCTTTTGTTTTCGCATTTTCAATTTTTGATAGTTCTTTTTTGAATTTTCTAATCGCTGTCCGAACATTTGTTCGGTTATTAAAAATTATATCTGCCCACATTTCCGGGTCGGAAGATGCGATGCGGGTTGTATCTTTGAAACCGTTTCCGGCAAATTCAAAATTATCCGCCGAATTTACCAAAGCGAATGCGACGGCGTGCGACAGATGGCTCGTCATAGAGAGAATTTTGTCGTGACTGGCAGGAGGCATAATTTTTACTTTTGCTTTCATTTTTTCCCAAAGTTTTTTTACTATATCCAAAGATTTCTTATCGGTTTTATTAGTCGGCGTAAGAACGACAACCGCATTTTTAAAAAGATCTTTGGAAGCATATTTCACCGATGTTTTTTCCGAACCGGCAATGGGATGCCCTCCGATAAAGTTAATGTTAAGTTGTAAGTGACAAGTATTAAGAAATTTTTCGATACCATTGACGATTGGTCGTTTAACACTGCCTACATCTGTAATAATTGCGCCTTTTTTGCAATACGGGAAAATATTTTTTATAGTTTGAGCGATAAGTCCGACGGGAAGACAGACAAAAACAATATCGGCATTCTTAACACCTTCTTTTATATCAATAGTAACTTCATCAACAGCGCCGATTTTTTTGGCGAGTTTAAGCCGCTTAAGATTTCTTCCGATGCCAATAACTTTTTTAACTTTTAATTTTGAATTTTTTAGTGCCAGTCCTATAGACCCGCCGATAAGTCCGACACCGATTATTGAAACTATCATATTTCCCTGCCCACCGCTTTCGCAACCGCTGTCAATTCATTCATCATTTTATCAAATTGTGCCGGCAATAGTGACTGCGGTCCGTCGGAAAACGCTTTTTCCGGATATGGATGAACTTCAACTAAAAGACCATCGGCGCCGGCGGCAACGGATGCCTTGCACATCACCGGAATATATTCGCGGACGCCAACACCGTGCGAAGGGTCTACAAAAACCGGAAGATGAGAAAGTTTTTTGATAACAGGCACGGCATTCAAATCAAGCGTGAACCTCGTTGCCGTCTCAAAAGTCCGTATTCCCCTCTCGCACAAAATAACATTGTAATTTCCCTGCGCCATAATGTATTCCGCCGACATTAAAAATTCTTCAATAGTCGCCGAGAGCCCGCGTTTAAGTAAAACAGGTTTTTTTGTTTTTCCCGCCTCTTTCAGCAAATCAAAATTTTGCATATTTCTGGCGCCTATCTGCACAATGTCGGCATACCGTGCAACGAGCGCGACCTGGTTTACATTCATCGCCTCGGTAATAACGGGAAGTCCCGTTATTTTTTTAACCTCAGCAAGATATTTTAAACCTTTTTCGCCCAATCCCTGAAAAGCATAGGGGGACGTCCTTGGTTTGAATGCGCCGCCTCTTATCATTTTTGCACCTGAAATTTTTATTTTTTTTGCAATTTCAAGAAGCAGTTCCTTTGTTTCAACAGAGCAAGGACCCGCCGCAATAATCACATCGGCGCCGCCGATTTTTATATCGCCGATTTTTATAACCGTATTTTCTTTTTTAAACTCACGACTTACCAGTTTATACGGTTTTGAAATGGGCGTAATGAAAGCAACGGCATCCATCGCATCAAAAATATCTTTTTTTAGTATTGCGTTAAGTCCTATAACGCCGATAACGGTTATTTCCTTGCCTCGTGAAATATGCGGAGTGAAACCCAATTCCTTAATTTTTTTGCAAACCGCATCCACATCTTTTTTTGCCGCGTTCGGCTTTAATGTTAAAATCATATTACTTTTGTAACCTCCCTGATAAATTTTCTGTTTTCCGCAGGAGTTCCTATAGTAACTCTTATAAATTTTTTCAGCATGTATTCATCCATTGCCCTTATTATAACGCCTTTTTTCAAAAGTTTTTCAAAAATAATCCTACCGTCTATTTTCACATTAACAAGTATGAAATTTGCAACAGAAGGAACATACTCTAATCCGATTTTTTGAAGTTCCCGATATAAATATTTCTTTTGTTGTAAAACCAATTTTTTTGATTTTTGAATATGTTGTTTATCGTCCAGAGCGGAAACAGCGGCGGCTTGGGCAACGGAAGACACATTAAACGGCGGGCGGATTCTTTCAACGTATGAAACGATTTCCGGTAAGGCAACACCGTATCCGATTCTTAAACCTGCGAGACCGTATATTTTTGAAAATGTTCTTGAAAACATTACATTAAGTCCTTTTTTGAGATATTCAAGTCCAAGCGGATAATCTTTTTCGGCAACATATTCGGCGTACGCCTCATCAACAAAGGTTAAAGGTGAAAAGTTCCCGCCACACGAATCGGCGGGTCCGCCTTTGGCGGAAAACGTTAAAAGTTTGGAAAAATAATTTTCAAATTCTTTTTTTGTATTATATGTACCCGTCGGATTATTCGGATTGGCGATGAATATTATTTTTGTTTTCCTGGTCACGGCAGCCGTCATCGCATTTAAATCATGTTTGTAATTTTTCATCGGGACTTCAATGACCTTGCATCCCATTAAATCACCTGCCATTTTATATCTGATAAATGCATGCTCGGATACAATTATTTCATCTTCCGGATTTAGAAATGTTTTCCCGATAAGCTCTATTATTTCGTCGGTGCCGTTTCCGAAAATAATTTGATTTTCACCGACATTGTAAATTGCGGCAATTTTTTTTCTCAACTCAAAACAATATCCGTCGGGATAAATATTAATTTTATTTAACACTTTTTTTATGGAAGATACCGCCTTTGAAGAAGGCCCCGACGGGTTTTCATTTGATGCAAGTTTAACAACTTCTTTGAGATTGAACTCTCGCTTAACATCATCAATCGGTTTTCCCGGAATATACGGCTGAAAATTCAAAATATTTTTTCTTACAAAATTTTTCATATTATTCACCTATCGGATAAGAACCGAGAATTTTTAATAACGAACAACTTTTTTCAAGTTCAGCCAATGCTTTCTTCACATTTTTGTTATGTATATGTCCGACAAAATCTACGAAAAATATGTATTCCCATGCCTTTTTTCTCGTCGGACGGGATTCAATTTTTGTAAGGTTGAGTTTATATTTTTTGAAAGGCACAAGCATATCATGTAAAGCACCGACCCTGTCTTTTACTGAAAACATTATTGATGTTTTATCGTATCCCGAAGACGGCGGATTTTGCCTGCCTATTACGAAAAATCTTGTAAAATTATTTTTATAATCTTCTATGTTTTTCGCAAGTATGTTAAGTCCGTAAATTTCGCTTGCAACAACTGAAGATATCGCTGCGGTGTTTTTTTCTTTTTTGGCAAGACGGGCGGCTTCGGATGTTGAAGCAACCTCTACAATTTTAGCGTCTTTCAGATTTTTTTCAATCCAATTTCTTGTTTGTGCTATTGCCTGTGGATGAGAATATACCTTTTTTATTTTTCGTATTGACGTTTCATTGGATAACAAATAATGAGAAATTTCTAAAAATATTTCCGATGTAATCTTCAAATCGGAATCAATAAACATATCCAATGTATGATTTACAACACCCTCGGTTGAATTCTCTATCGGCACCACGCCATAATCAGCGCGACCTTTTTCAACCTCGGTAAAAACATCTTTTATCGACTCAACGGGAATATATTCAACATTTCTTCCAAAAATTTTTATCGCAGCAAGATGAGTAAATGTTGCCGCAGGTCCAAAGTAAGAGACCTTTATTTTTTTCTGAATAGAACGGGAAACATTCAGAATCTCTCTGAAAATATCGGATAATGCTTCGCCGGTAATCGGTCCCTTATTTAAGTTTTTTAAGTTGGAAATAATTTCCCTTTCACGAAGCGGAACAAAAATATCCTCTTTTTTCTTTGACTTAATTTTTCCGATTTCAACTGCAAGTTTCACTCTTTCGTTTAGAAGTTTAAGTATTCCTTCATCTACCCTATCTATTTTGCTCCTGATTTTTTCAATCATCATCCCTCCCTGTCTCTGTCAGGCAGACATCATCATTAAAGATATTATTCTTTTGGAAGTTTTTGTTTTTCTGTAAGAAAAGAAAGCCCCGGTATAAGTGCATAAGTTTGAATTGCTTACATTAGACACACCGGTTTTTTTGAGTTGCTCTTCTGCGAGCGCATCAAGGTTCACATTGTAACATTTCTCACAAATATGAGGACCTATTGCCGCATAAATATCAAGAGAATTAGAACCGAAATTTTTTACAAACATATCTATTGCTTTGGAAACTACAAGTTTTGAAAGTCCCGCACGTCCGGCATGAATAAGCCCGATTATTTTTTTTATTTTATCAAAAATAAAAACCGGAAGGCAATCGGCGGTAAAAACGGCAAGTATAACTCCTTTTTCTCGCGTTATCAATCCGTCCGTTCGGGATAAAATTTTTCCGGCATCGTTGCCTGTTACAATTTTTATATTATCACTGTGAACCTGTTCACCGAAAATTATAGCATCACTTCCAAAATATTTCTCTAAAAGATTTTTTCTGTTTTTTTCATCTTTCATATCACCCAAAGATGCCGTGGACGAAAAAACTTTTACACCTTCTTTTTCAAGTGCCTTTTCACAATATAAACCATTTTTAAACTTCCACATTTTTATACAACTGCACCGCTGTCCGAACTTATCCCTCGTATATTCATCATAAGTTCTTCGGGATTAGTTGCCGCAGCAAGAGCATCTTCAAGCGAAATATTACCGGAATTATAAAGATTCAACAGCGACTGATTAAATACCTGCATCCCGTAATAAGCACCCTGCTTCATCGCCTGCATTATTTCGCTCATTGTATTTTGTTCAATGAATTTTTTCACCAATGCGGTAACCACTAAAACTTCACAGGCAGGAACTCTTCCGCCTTTTATATTAGCAAGAAGCCGCTGAGAAATAACGCCTTTTAATGTATCGGATAGTTGGAGCCGTATCTGGTTCTGATGGTGCGGCGGGAACATATCAACAATTCTGGTTACCGTCTGAATTGCATCAATAGTATGGATTGTTGAAAGAACGAGATGTCCTGTTTGAGCGGCCGAGAGTGCCGCGGCCATTGTCTCAGTATCTCGCATTTCACCTATTAGAATAACATCCGGGTCCTGTCTTACTATGTGCTTTAATGCCTCGCTATATGAGGTTGTATCCAATCCCAATTCTCTCTGAGAAATTATTGAAAGTTTGTCTTTGTGTAAAAACTCTATCGGGTCCTCAAGTGTGATGATATGATTGGTGCGGGTTGAGTTTATATGCTCAATCATTGAGGCAAGTGTTGTTGATTTTCCACAACCTGTGGTGCCTGTCACAAGTACCAATCCCCTCTGGTTATCCGCTATTTTTTTTACAACCTGCGGAAGATTGAGTGTTTCAAAAGACGGAATTTCAACCGGTACATATCTCATTGCTATGTTGACACTTCCTCTCTGACGGTAAATATTGCCTCTGAATCTTCCGACGCCTGCAAGTGAATAAGACAAATCGCACTCGCCTTTTACAGCAAAAAGTTCGCGTTGTTTCGGATTCATTATTGACTGTGCAATTTTATCCGTCTGCTCTGCTGAAAAAATTTTACCCTCAACCGATTTGAGTTTTCCGTCAATTCTCAAAACTGCAAATGTTTTTGACCTCAAATGTAAATCCGATGCCTTTTTTGAAACCATTAGTTTAAGAAGTTCATCAAGTTCTTCCATAAAAATAATCTCCATCCCGCAAAAGCGAGATAACGCTTTGTATCATTTTAATTTGCTGGCTTTCCGACGCTTAAACGCCGGCTTTTTCAAATCATCCATAGTGATATTTTTTTCTTCCTGTTTTTTTTCTTCACTTTTGTATCCGAATTTTTTCTGACGGTCTGATTTTCGTTCACCGGAAAAACCTGTTGCAATAACCGTGATTCTGATGATGTCGTTAAGTTCATCGTCAAATGCCAAACCAAAAATATGTTTTGCTTCCGGAGACATAGAATCCGAAATCAAAGACATTGCTTTTTGGACCTCTTCCATTTTAAGGTCGTTGCTGTTACCGGTAATATTAACCAAAATACCCGTGGCGCCTTCTATGCTGACATTATCCAAAAGAGGACTTGTAACGGCCATTTTGGTCGCTTTTGATGCACGGTCATCCCCTGATGCTTCACCGAAACCGAGCATGGCTTCTCCGGCATTTTGCATAATTGTCTTAACATCCTGGAAATCTACATTTATTAAACCTTTTGATGTTATTATGTCTGATATTGACTGAACTGCTCTTTTTAATACCTCGTTGGATTTTTCAAATGTTTGCGTTACAAGCATTTCATTATCAATAATAGAAACCAATTTATGATTCGGAATTTCTATCAGTACATCCGTGTGCGGCTTTAATTCTTTAATGCCTTCCTCAGCAATACTCATTTTCAATTTGCCTTCCCACATAAAAGGTTTTGTTACAACCCCCACTGTGAGTATCCCTAATTGCTTGGCAATTTTTGCAACAACAGGAGAAGCGCCGGTACCAGTGCCTTTTCCCATTCCAGCCGTGATAAAAACCATGTCAGTCCCTCGGAGTATTTCCTCCACCGTGCCGACACTTTCTTCAGCGGCTCGACGGCCGATATCAGGGTTTGCACCGGAACCGTGTCCTTTCGTTAATTTCGGACCGAGTTGAATTTTATGTTCTGCCAAAGACGAACTTAAAGCATCGGCATCAGTATTGGCAGCGATAAATTGGACGCCCTTTATTTTTGAGGTGACCATCAGATTGACGGCATTTCCGCCGGCGCCGCCTATACCGATTACTTTTATATTCGCAGGACTGGTTTGTAAATCATCTATAATTTTTATTTTCATAATTCTAACCTATTCAACTACTTTCGCAACTACGAAACTACAAAAGTAGTTTTCACTTTACCGTCTGAAAACTGGTTTTTCTATTTTTGTTTTTTACGTAATTTTACACTTTTTTTATTACTTCGTTTATATCGCATCTTCAAAGAATTTTTTGAGTTTTGTAAGCCATCCGGGTTTTTTAGAAATATACCTTGAAGACCTTTCCAATTCTGAAAAATTTACTTTTACAAGACCGATAGCACAAGCAAAAGACGGGTCAGCGAGGCCGTTAACAGAACCCCTGATGTATTGAGGAATACCGATAATCGTCGGCAGCTGCAAAATTTCCTCGCAGGCCTCCTTCATACCGAGAAGTTGACACGCTCCGCCTGTAATAATAACTCCGGAAGATATTAAATCTTTGTACGGCGACTTTGTAATTTCGTCGTCAACAAACGAAAGTATTTCCTCCACGCGGGGTTTTATTATATCGCATAAGGTTTTTCGCGTTACCGTTTTTTGCGTGCGGCCGTCCACGGATAAATATGTTATTTCCTCTTTGGCGTCTATAAGCGAAGTGATTGCCGAACCGTATTTTTCCTTTATGTCTTTTGCGACAGCGGCGGAAGTTCTTAAACCGTGCGATATGTCGCTGGTTATATCGTCGCCGCCAAAGGCAATTTCTCTTATGTACCTGCTTGATTTATCAAAATAAATCGCTATGTCCGTCGTCTGATCGCCCATATCAATAAGCACGCAACCGATTTTTTTTTCTTCCGGGGATACGGTAACTTCACCCGCAGCCAGTATATTTGACACGAATTCTTTACAAACAAAACCGGCATCGTTAACGCATTTTTGCAAATTATTTATGTACGACTTCACGCCTGTTACTATGTGAACATCCACCGAAAGATGGGAACCCTGCAAACCTATCGGGTCTTCAATGCCTTTTTGCCCGTCAACCGTAAACTCCTGCGGAATAGTGTGAATTATTTCTCTATCGGTCGGAAGCATAATCGCTTTTGCGGAAGTCATAACCTGCGTGATATCATCATGAATTATTTCCTTATCCGTTCTGACTACATTTATTGCTGTGGAATGATTTATAGAGTTTATATGTTGTCCTTTTATTCCGACTACAACTTCAGAAATTGTTTCGTCTGCCATAATTTCTGCCGCATCAACTGCCTCCTCAATTGCTTTTACGGTTTCTTTTATGTTTGCGACAGAACCCTTATTCAGTCCGCGGCAAGACGCAAAACCAATTCCGATAATTTCCGGTATATCCGACTCAACTTTTTTTGCAATTACACAGGTAACTTTTGACGACCCGACATCAAGTCCCGCAACAATTTTTTCTCTCGACATAAATCTACCCCGCAAATAATTTTTACTTTGCCCGAACAATCACTTCTTTATACTCGTTTGAAAAATCACGCATATTTATATACTGCGCTTTTTTACCTTTTGTTTCCAAATCGGCAATAACTTTTTCAAGGTAAGAAATCTTTGACTCAACATTCTGCGACGAGCCGATACAAACCTTGCACTTATCACCTATAAAAAAAATAATGTCATCCGGCGAAACCGCCGTAATTCCGTTTATTTCTTTGTGAATAGGAAAATCGGAAACATTTTTGAGAAATTTCAAGCAGGCAGTTTTATTTTCCGGCGTTAAATTATCCGCAATTTTTGGAAGCGCTCTATAACTCTCCGGCAGAACAAATAATTTCAGGTTTTCGTCTATTCCGACCCTCTTGTTTGATACTTTTGTTTCCGCGAGCGGTATCCGTTCTTCAATTTCGGCGATTATTTTATTCGGGAGCCGCTTGCTTATTTTTACATCTTTTATGGCAGGGAACTTTTCCTTTAACTGCAATTCCCTGCTTTTTAATTTGAGCAGAAATATATTTTTGCCTTCAAAATCCAGATAATTCAAGACCGCCGATTTATCTGTAATACCGATTCCTTTTACTTCTATTGATTTTACATTAAAAATCGGAGATGTCAACAAAAATTTTGATATTTTATTCACGGCAAAACCTAAAACGGCAAATAAAATAATTACCGCCGTGATTTTAATCAACGAGTTTTTTCTCTTTTTACTTCGCTCAATTTTTGTTTTGAGCCGCACCCTAACTCTGTGTTTTTTCATTTAAGGACAACTCTATTATTTTTTTTATAAGTTCGGCGAAGGTATAACCGTCATACTTTGCCGACTCAGGAAAAAGAGATGTTGCGGTCATTCCGGGAATTGTGTTGACTTCCAAAACATAAATATCGCTTTTTTTATCAACAATCATATCAACGCGGGACATCGCGCGGCAACCGAGCGATTTGTGCGCTAAAAGTCCGAGTTGTTTTGCTTTACCAATAATCTTTTGAGAAAGCCGGGGCGGAATTAAATGTCTGGAGCCACCGGCGGCATACTTTGAGTAAAAATCATAAAATTCATTTTTGGGAATAATTTCTATCGGTGTCAGCGGTTTATCACCCAGTATCGGAACCGTTATTTCTGTGCCGTCAATATATTCCTCAATAATTGCTTTATCGTCGTATTTTAATGCGTTTTTTATCGCTTTTTTCAGTTGCGATTTTTTTCTTACGATTGTAATTCCTATTGCCGAACCCTGCAGTGCAGGTTTAACAACACAAGGCAACTTAAATGCTAAATGCTGAATGCTAAATGTTGAATTTGTAACCACTTGCCATTTCGGAGTGCGAATATTTACCGATTCAAAAATTTTTTTTGAATGGATTTTATTCATAGCCAGAGCGGATGCCAAAACCCCCGAACCGCTGTAATGAATTCCTAAAATTTCCAAAAGTCCCTGCATCGTTCCGTCCTCGCCAAAAGATCCGTGAAGAGCAATAAAAGCAAAATCAATTTTTGACAATAAAAGTTTTTTTATGAAATCCTTTTTACCGGAATCAATAAGCACGACACTGAATTTCTCCTTTTTCAATGTGCTCGCTATTGCAGAACCCGTTTTCAGTGAAACTGCCCGTTCGCTTGATTTCCCGCCGTAAATAACCCCAACTTTTTTTATTTTCATTTGTCTATTACTTTTATTTCCAATTCTAAATTTTTATTAAATTTTCCTTTTACTTTTTTTTGGATTTTTTCTATCAGTTTTAAGACATCGTCTGCTGTTGCGTTGCCTGTGTTGTTTATGTAATTTGCGTGTAATTTTGACACAACGGCACCGCCAACGGATGCACCCTTTAGTCCTGTCCGGTCTATCAAACGGGCGGCATAATCGCCGGTCGGATTTTTGAAAATACAGCCGGCATTATAAAAACCAAACGGCTGGGTTTTGACACGATGTCGCATCAATTTATTCAGATTTTTTATTATATCGCTTTTGGATTTTTTTTTCAATAAAAATTCTGCCGATATTATTATGTTTTTCGGTGGAATATTTGAACCCCTGTAAGAAAATTTTAGCGATTTTTTTTTCATTTTTTTCATCTCGCCTTTTTCATTCATAACCGTTACCGATTTTATCAAAGAACCGATATATCCCTCTTTTGTGCCGGCATTCATTATAACCGCACCGCCGACGGTTCCTGGAATTCCGACAAGCGACTCCGCACCGCTTAAACCGTTATCGGCGCACTTTTTCACAAAAAGTTGCAACGCACTTCCACCGCCGGCAACGGCACTTTTCTTTTGCAGATTAAAATTCAAACTGCTTAAATCGCCCTTCAACCGAATAACAATTCCTCTTACTCCCTTATCTTTAACGAGAATGTTTGAACCGAAACCAATTATTTGATACGGAATTTTTTTTTTAATACAAAGTTTTATGAGTTGTTTCAACTCGGTGATTGTTTTTACTTCAATATAAAAATCGCATTTGCCGCCGATACGGAATGTTGTGTGTCGGTTCATTGGCTCTTTTTCAAGCACTTTTCCGCTTACAATTTTTGATATTTCAGAACGGTTTAACCTCATTAAGCACCTTCAAAATCTCGGCGGATTTTTTCCAGACATCACCGGCACCGAGAGTAATAACGACATCGCCGTCTCTTATTTCTTTTGAAACGGTATTAACATCAGAGAATTTTCCCGCATCTTTTTTTTCATTTTTTACAATTGCATCTATTATTGTCTGCGAGGAAATTCCGGGAATGGGTTTTTCGCTGGCGGCGTAAATATCCAGAACCCTTATTACATCCGCCTCGCCGAATGCACCGCCAAACTGGTCTTTAAGCATTTGGGTTCTTGTATATCTGTGCGGCTGAAATAAAACAAATAATCTTTTTTTCGGATTAATAGACCTTATCGCAGAAAGCGTTGCCTTAATTTCCGTCGGATGATGACCGTAATCGTCTATGAATACCACATTTTTGTAACTGCCTGTTTTTTCCAGACGGCGGCCGACGCCGTTAAATTCAAGCAGCGCCTTTGCAATTTTGGAAAATTTAATTTCCAACTCCAAACCGCATACAACACTTGCGAGCGCATTAAGAACATTATGCCGGCCAGGTATTTTTAGTTCTATATTTCCTAAAAGTCTCCCGTGGTCTAAAACATCAAATTTACTGCCGATGTCCGTCGCCTCAACATTTTTTGCCTTAAAATCCGCGGAATCGTTGAAACCGTAAGTGTAATATTTTCTTGTTATTTGCGGAATAATGCTTTTCAGATTTTCATCTTCATTACACAAAATGGCACAACCGTAAAACGGAATTTTATTTATGAACTGGATAAACGCGATTTTTATATTTTCCATCGTGCCGTAATGGTCAAGATGGTCGTTGTCAATGTTTGTTACAACTGCAAATGTCGGAGAAAGTTTTAAGAATGACCCGTCGGATTCATCGGCTTCAGCGACCAGATATTCCCCTTTTCCAAGTTTTGCACCGGTACCGAAATTGTTGAATTTTCCGCCTATTACAACGGTCGGGTCAAAACCGGCATTTGCTAAAATCAGAGATGTCATAGAAGTTGTGGTGGTTTTTCCGTGACACCCTGCAATGGCAATTGAATATTTCAACCGCATAAGTTCCGCAAGCATTTCAGCGCGGGGAATGACAGGAATTTTTTGCGAGTGTGCCGCAAGGACTTCAGGATTATCTTTTGTTACAGCCGTTGAAGTAACCACAACATCAACATTGGAATTTTCTAAATTTTCTTTTCTATGACCGATTTTTATTTCCGCGCCAACTTTTCTTAACCGTTTCGTAACATCCGTTTCTTTTAAGTCGGAACCGCTCACATTAAAACCGAGATTCAAAAGCACTTCGGCAATCCCCGACATTCCGCTTCCTCCGATACCTATAAAATGAATATTCTTAAATTTTTTTCTGAACATTTTTTATCTCTCTTATAATCTCACCAACCCATTTACTCTGCGGGATTTTTTTGACGGGTTTGCCTTTTTTGAAAAGCAAACCAAAACCCTTTCCGCCGGCAATACCTATGTCTGCACCTCTAGCTTCGCCAGGTCCGTTGACGACACAACCCATTACTGCTACTTTAATAACATTGGAAGTGGAAAGTGAAAAGTGAAAAGTAGATAACTGCTTTTCCAACTGATGAACTATTTTTATTAAATTCGTCTGACATCTTCCGCAGGTAGGACAGGAAATTATTTCAATCCCTCTTTTTCTGAGTCCTAATGTTTTTAGTATTTCCCAGCCGGCTTTAACTTCTTCTTCCGGTGAAGCAGTCAATGACACCCGAATAGTATCTCCAATTTTTTGATTTAAAAGAATTCCGAATGCAGACGCCGATTTTACGATGCCTGAAAATTCCGTACCCGCCTCGGTAATTCCGAGATGAACAGGATAATTTCTCATTTGTGAAACAAGTTGATTTGCCGACACAGTTGTCTGAACATCATTTGATTTAAGAGAAACAACTATATCCGTAAAATCCATGCTCTCAATAATTTTTATATTCTCCATCATTTCACTTGCCATTTGTTCAGCCATTTGCAATGAAGACATTTTCAACATTCCTTCGGATTTTTTCAAAATTTTCAGCGAGCCGGAATTCACACCGATTCGGATAGGAATCTTTCTCTTTTTTGCGGCAATTACGACTTTTTCTATATTTTCTTTTGAACCGATATTTCCGGGATTTATTCTGATTTTGTCAACGCCCTGATTTATTGACTCAACCGCAAGCCGCCAGTCAAAATGAATGTCTGCAACCAAAGGAATTTTTATATTTTTTTTTATTTTCGATAAAACCTTTGCCGACGACATATCCGGCACTGCGACGCGGATAATTTCGCAGCCGACATCTTCAAGTTTTTTTATTTGATTAACGGTGCTTCGCCAGTCAATAGTTTTTGTCTTCGTCATTGACTGGACACGGACCGGCTGGCCGCCGCCGATATAAGTATTCCCAATTCTGATTTTTTTTGTTTTATACATATCACTCACCTATAATTTTTACAAGCACCCGTTTTTTTCTCTGACCGTCAAACTCGCCGTAAAAAATCTGTTCCCACGGTCCAAAATCCAATTTTCCGTTTGTTATAGCCGCAACAACTTCTCTTCCCATTATTGTCCTTTTCAGATGTGAATGAGCATTGTCTTCACCCGTCAAATTATGTTTGTATTTCTCAGGTGAATACGGCACCAGTTTTTCAAGCCATTCTTTGAAATCGGTTTTCAGACCCTCTTCCTCATCATTGATAAACACACTTGACGTAATGTGCATCGCATTGATGAGGCAAAGCCCCTCTTTCACGCCGCTTTTTTTGACCAGTTTTTCAACCGTTTCCGTTATATTCACAAACTCAATTTTGCTTTTCGTATTAAAGCACAAATGTTCAGTTAATAATTTCATTTTATTTACTTTGCTTGCTCCACTCGTTTCCAGAAACCGTTTTTTGTTCTCAAAATATCCTGATATGTGGCATAAAGCGCGAGCGTTATTAAAAGTGCAAACCCGACGGAATTTGCAAATTGCATAACTTTTTTATTCAAAGATTTTCTTGAAAGTCCTTCAAAAAGATAAAATGCTATATGCCCGCCGTCGACAATAGGAATGGGCAGAAGATTGAACATCCCGAGCGCGACCGAAACAATCGCTATGAAATTCATAAATGTTTTTACGCCGAGTTTCGCCGCAAAATAAGCCGCCTGCATAATCCCGACGGGTCCCGAAACCTCCGACGGCGCTTCCCAGAGCGTCAATTTCATATAAAGATATTTTAGCGGCGTTACCGTCCAGAAAATTATCTGGTTAAATGACTCTTTTATTGCTTTTATAAAACCCACTTTTACGACAATCGGTTCGGACGACATATCATAAATTATTCCGATACGCGACATTTTTATTTTCTCGTCATACTTAGGCGTGATTTTAATATCTACAATTTTATCATTCCTTTTGACCGAAAAAACCAGTTCTTTGTCTGCCGATGTTTTTACAATTTTTGATACAATACCGGCATCTTCAATTTTATTGCCGTTGATAGCAACTATTTCATCGCCGGATGATAGACCTGCGATAAAAGCAGGCGATTTTTTTTCCACTAATTTTACGACGGGACGCTGATATTGTAATCCCCAGACGGAAATAATAAACAAGAAAATAATAAAAGCGGAAATGTAATTCATTATTGCGCCGGCGGAAACAATGGCAATCCGCTCATACCATTTTTTTGAAAAAAATTCGTCAGGTGCGCCGCCGATCTCGTCTATTTCCTCGCCCGCCATTTTTACAAATCCGCCGAAAGGAATGGGTCTTACCGAGTATCTCGTTTCGTTTTTTGTCCACTTAAAAATCGGTGGACCAAATCCGAACGCAAAATCCAGAACCTTTACTTTCAACTTTTTTGCAACGATAAAGTGACCGAACTCATGAATCATTATTACAAACCCGAACATCACGGCAACTGCCAGTATACTTAAAATAATTGTCATTTCATCTCCTCAACAAATTTTCTTGTTTCATCATCAACATTTAATATGTCTTCCAAATTAGGGTTTTTTATGGTTTTATGCTTTTTCATTGCTTTTTCTATAAGTTTGGGAATCTGTAAAAACCGGATTTTACCTTCTAAAAAATTTCTAACTGCAACTTCGTTGGCAGCGTTAAGGACGGCAGGCATTGTTCCGCCGATTTTTGCCGAAGTTAATGCAAGTTCAAAACACGGAAAATTTCCGGTTGAAAAATTAAAAAATTCAAGTTTTCCGACAGATGGCAAATCCAGTTTTTTAACCGTTGATGCCTTTCTTTCAGGATATGTTAACGCATACTGTATCGCAAGCCGCATGTCGGCTCTGCCCATCTGTGCTATAATTGAACCGTCAACAAACTCAACGGCACTGTGAACTATTGACTGCGGATGAATTACAACCTCTATTTTTTGATATGGCACACCAAAAAGATAATGTGCCTCTATAACCTCAAAACCCTTGTTTATCATTGTTGCGGAATCAACGGTGATTTTTCTTCCCATTTTCCAAGTAGGATGTTTCAGGACATCTTCCACTTTAACTTTTGAAAGATTCTTTTTTGAGTAATTTCTAAACGGGCCGCCGGATGCAGTCAAAATTATTTTTGAAATCTCTTCTTTACTTTTACCGTCAATACACTGAAAAATTGCGGAATGTTCGCTGTCAACAGGAATTATTTTGGCGGGATATTTTTTTAGGAGTCCTGTTATTAAATCGCCGGCGATAACAATCGCTTCTTTATTCGCAAGTGCAATTTTTTTTTTAAATTTTATTGCGTTTATAAGAGGTATAAGCCCTGCGGCACCCACAACGGAAATCAGGACAACATCCGCTTTTGAAATTAATGAAATGTTTTTTAAGCCGTTACTTCCAACGACACTAATTTCCGGCTTAAATTTTCTTGACTGTTTTTCCAGAAGCGACTTGTTCTTATTTGCGGATAACCCTATAACTTTGAAATTATTCAGATGAGTAATAACATCAAGTGCCGATGTGCCGATGGATCCGGTTGAGCCGAGAACTGAAATTTTTTTCATTATATAACAAAGAATTTTATGTAATAATAAAATACCGGTGCGGCAAAAATGAAACTGTCAAGTTTGTCCAAAATACCGCCGTGGTCTTTAAGCAAATTTGATGAATCCTTTACTCCCGCAGAGCGTTTTATCAATGATTCCGCAAGGTCACCGAACTGCGCCGAGATGCTTATTAAAACGCCAAGCGAAAAAACATCAGCGGGTCTTAAAAAATTCATGGAAAATAATTTCGCAAAAAAAACTGTAATTATGGACGCAAAAACGGAAGCGATTGCCCCTTCTACGGATTTTTTCGGACTGATTAAAGATAACCGACGGCTACCATATGCCGAACCGAAAAAATACGCCGCAGAATCGGCAACCCAAACGGTTACAAGAAGAAGTGCGATGAGTTTAAAGCCGTCCGGACGAAAATCCCTTATCAGCAAAAAATGTCCGGGAAGCCATCCGAGATAAATAATCCCGAGAAATGTAATAGCCAACGACGGTATTGCCGTACGGATATCATATCTGATTATTTCGTAGATGAAAAAAAGTAAAATTACAAGCGTAAAAATAAGAGCCGTTGCCTCGTTAGAAACACCGGATGCAATTTTAGAACCGTTGAAAAATATTGAAATGAGTATCAAAAGTATGGATATATTCCCAAAGGTTTTCCGAGGGACAAACCCCATTTTTGCCACTAACAGCCAAAATTCATATGCGGATAGAAAACAAATTCCGCAGATAAAAATAAGAAACGGAATATAACCGAGATATACGGCGACGAAAACAACCGGAATTAAAATAAAAGCAATGAAAATTCTGTTAAACATTTTTATGAACCGCCGAACCGTCTGTTTCTTTTTTGATATTCAGAGATTGCTTCCATTAGATTTTTCTTTTTGAAATCCGGCCAGAGAGTTTCAGTAGTATAAAATTCGGAATATGCCGACTGCCACAAAAGAAAATTTGAAATACGGTTTTCACCGGAAGTCCTTATTATCAAATCCGGAGAAGGTAATCCTATCGTATAAAGATATTTCTCAAAAATTTTTTCATCAACTTTTTTATAGGTACCCTCGGTTATGATTTTGTTGACCGCATCAACTATCTCCTGTCTGCCTCCGTAGTTAAGTGCAATATTCAGTATCATACCCGTATTTTTTGATGTTTTTTCCGTTGCTTCTTTAACTAATTTAACAACATCAATCGGCATCGCAGAATGTCGTCCTATTATGTTAACCTTCACATTGTTTTTGTGCAGGCCGCCGAGTTCTTTTTTGATAAACAACTTCATCAGACCAAAAAGACCCTTTATCTCGGATTTTGGTCTGTTCCAATTTTCCGTTGAAAACGCATACAACGTCAAAACTCCGACCCCCGTATCGTTGGCTGCTCTCACAACTTCCCTCACACTTTTCATACCGGCGTGATGTCCATACAGACGGGGGAGTCCCCTTTTTTTCGCCCAGCGGCCGTTTCCGTCCATTATTATCGCTATGTGTTTGGGTATATTCATTTACACCGTCATTATCTCTTTTTCTTTTTGGAGCAGTGTTTCATCTATTTTTTTTATGTAATTTTCTGTAAGTTTTTGCATTTCATCCTGTGATTTAAATTTTTCATCTTCGGTAATTTTCTTTTCGTCAAAACTTTTCTTTACAAGTTCCAGCGAAATCCTTCTCTCATTTCTTAACTCAATTTTGTGGTCTTCCGCCATTTTTTTTGCGGTCTTGATGATATCTTTTCTGCGTTCCTCCGTAAGTTGCGGAATAGGAAGCCGTATAACCTTACCGTCATTTTGAGGCGTGATACCTATATCCGCTTTTAATATCGCTTTCTCGAGTTCCTGTAAAACACCTTTATCCCACGGCGTAAGCACAATCATCCGCGGCTCCGGAATTGAAATACCAGATACCTGATTTACAGGCAGGTCAGAATCATAATATCTTACTTTTACCGTGTCCAAAATCGCAGGGGTCGCACGGCCGGTTTTAAGCGTCAGAAATTCAGATTTAAGATGTTCTAATGTCTTTTTCATTTTTTCTTCAGTCTGAACTAAAATCTGTTTTGACATAAAAACCTCCTCAAAAACCAATTTCAAATTGAGAATTGAGAGTTCAGAATTAAAATGTTAAAATCCATAATTCTTAATTTTCAATTTTCAATTCTTAATTGCCTTTCTTACAAATGGATAAGCGAGCCGACATTTTTTCCTGAGACCGCTTTTAATATATTTCCGCTTTTGCTGAAATTGAAAACTATAATTTCAATTTTATGTTGACGACATAATGAAAATGCCGCCGTATCCATTACCTTCAGATTTTGTTTTATCACATCATCATAAGAAATTTCTTTAATAAATTTAGCCGTCGGATTTTTTTTAGGGTCATCGTCATATAAACCGTCGACATTAGTCGCTTTTAATATCAATTCCGCTTTTGATTCTACGGCGAAAATTGCGGAAGCGGTATCCGTAGTAAAATGAGGACGGCCTGTGCCGCCGACCATAATAACGATATTTTTATTTTTCCAGGCATTATTTATTTTTTCAAGGGTGAATTGCTGTAAAAAATTACCCACACCAAAAGAAGAGAACACTTTTGCGGGAATGTTTTTTGACTTTAATCTCTCGCCTAAAATCATACCGTTAATGAGTGTCGCCGTCATACCTATATAATCTGCCGCCGTTTTGTCTATAAGTTTACCGTCAACACTCCCGCGCCAGATGTTGCCGCCGCCTACCACAATTCCGATAGAAACGCCTTTTTTATATACAGGGACTATTTCAGAGATTATTTTATCAACTGATGAGAAATCAATCCCGTCACCGTTTTTACCAAGCGATTCGCCGGAAAGTTTTATAATAATTTTTTTATACATACTATCATCGTAGAGCGAGTTCTAACGAGCGTCTCAAAGAAATTTGTTCCCGAGCGACTATTCTTCGCCTATTTTAAATCTTGCGAATCTTTTTACTGAAATGTTTTCACCAAGTTTAGCAACCGCATCCGTTATAAGTTCCTTTACTTTCTTCTTGCCGGATGTATCCCTGATATACGGTTGTTCAAGAAGACAAATTCTTTCGTAAAATTTATCAAGACGGCCGGCTATTATTTTGTCAAGAATTTTTTCCGGCTTGCCTTCCTTTAACGCCTGTGCTTTAAGTATCTCTTTTTCTTTTGACAGTTCATCAGCGTGGATATTTTCAATTCCTACAACCGCAGGCGCCACCGCCGCAATCTGCATAGAAATTTCTTTACCGAGATTTTGAAAATCTTCAGTTTTGGCAACAAAATCGGTCTCACAGTTCAACTCCAACAAAACACCTAACTTGCTCCCCGGGTGGATATATGAAAATACCAAACCCTCTTTTGCTGTCCTTGAAGATTTTTTCAGAGCAGTCGCAATTCCTTTTTCCCTTAATTTTGCAACCGCCTTTTCCTCGTCACCGGCGGTTTCTATCAGTGCTTGTTTGCAGTCCATCATTCCACAACTTGTTTTTTCACGAAGACGGGCAACCATTTCACCTGTTATTTTTACTGTTTGAGACATTTTTTACCTCCGGCCCGCGGCCGCGGGATCACTTTTGCGGCGAAACTATTTCTTCTTCTTTTTTTACAATTTCTTTTTCCTCCGTTATTGGTATTTCTTCATCGGAAGAAAATTTTTCCTCCGGCGACATACTTTGTGCGCCTGAGGACGCCTGTCCGCCGGCACCCTTAACAGCAGATTTACCTTCTATAACAGCATCCGCAACGACGCTTACGAGCAAAGATATGGATTTTATAGCGTCATCGTTTCCGGGAATACAATGGTCAACCGCATCGGGGTCGCTGTTTGTATCGCAGACGGCAACCACCGGAATTTTAAGACGTCGGGCTTCCGCTATCACAGTTTTTTCATTAACGGGGTCCACTACAAATATAAGTCCGGGTAAGGACTGCATATTCTTAATTCCCGAAAGGGCGATGGACAGTTTTTTCATCTCCTTCGTCAAAACGGATATTTCCTTTTTTGGAAGTTTTTCAAGAATACCGTCACTTTTCATTTTTTCCAAATCATTAAGCCGTGCAATGTTTTTTTTGATTGTCTCAAAATTTGTCAAAGTACCGCCCAACCATCTGGATACGACATAATTGGCACCGCACCTTATCGCCTCATTCTTCACAATCTCCTGTGCCTGCTGCTTTGTCCCGACGAAAAGAACAGACGCACCTGCGGCAGCAGCATCTCTTACAAACTTGCATGACTTTTTTAACTCCTTCACCGTCTTGGCAAGGTCAATAATATGAATCTTGTTCCTGTGTCCGAAAATAAATTTTCCCATTTTGGGATTCCACTGACTTGTCTGATGCCCGAAATGAACACCCGCTTCGAGCAAACCCTTCATTGATACATTACTCATTGTTTACCTCCGTTTCTCAGTTTTTTCATTTTCTCAAATAATTTTAAAAAAATCAAGTAAAATCTGAAAAAAATGCGGTTGAAAAATCCGCTCCGGCTGACCCATTTCACAACTTTTACCGGCGTATCCTCTGAAACAGTCGCTTGACCTACCACACCTGCGGCAAGGCGAACCGTAATTGTAACGCCGTTTTTTGAACGTGTAATCTCGTGAATTTTACATGGAATTGCAATGGTTCCGAAAATGTTTCTTCCGCCTATAAGACCGCTTAAATATTGTGCTATATCCCGTGTGTCATTAATAAGAACGGCGATTTCGTCGCCGGGCATCAGAACCCCGGCTTGTAATATCAAATCGCCGTAAGCAACCGGCATTACATCAATTGTCAAAAGGTCAACCAAACCGAAATCATATTCCTTAAATTCAAACTCCATCTGCGGAGGAAAAATTCTGCCGGATATCTTTTTGAATTGCGTGAGATTGAGTTCCTCAGATAAAATCTCAAAATTAACCGCTGTTTTTAGCGGCTCCCTCAGAATGTCCTCCAAAATATCGGCAACTTCCATAGTATTATTTTTTCTTACCGCAGCAAAAAAACTTTCGCTGTATTCATCCAAAATTTCCTCCACGATTTTTTTTTCTATGTTCAGCGTCATATCCTGAATGCTTCCCGGCAAAAGCCGTGCCGTATAAAGTTTTTTATCGTATTCATACCAGTTCTGCTGCAAATCCGTTTCGTAAACTTTTGGATTATATGTTACGAGAGCGCGCGTTCTTAAATGCCGACGGTGATTTATATCCACGATTATCATAATCATTCCGTAAAGATGATTGCCGTAAGTGTAAAATTTACCTTTTACAACGACTATATCCTTAAGTAAATCAAAAATCTTTGTTATGGATTTTGATATGTTGTAATTACACGACTCAAGGGCAATCTGCGCCTGCCCCTCGTCGCAACCGGTTTCTTCCATAACTATTCTTATTTTTTCCTGCATAGTACGTCCTACCTAATCTTACGCACGCGGATGAACCTTGTCATAAATCTTTTTCATCATCTGGGCGGTAATGTGAGTGTAAATCTGAGTCGTAGCAAGATTCTTATGCCCTAACATTTCCTGAACGCTTCTTATATCGCATCCGTTATCAAGAAGATGAGTGGCGAATGTGTGTCTCAATGAATGGGGTGTAATTTTTTTTGTGATGCCTGCTTTTTTAAGATATTTTTTCAGCATTTTTTGGATGCATCTAACCGATAACTTTTGTAATTTATTTCCGGCAAACAAAACAGCGGAAGAATCATTACGCATTTTCAGATATTTTCTTATAATATCAAGCGCAAAATCACCGACGGGAATAAGCCGCTGCTTCCCCCCCTTGCCCATAACCTTAACCGTGCCTAAAATATAATCAACATCAGTTTTACTCAAACCCGTAAGTTCCGAAATTCTTAATCCCGAAGAATACAATAATTCCAAAATTGCCCTGTCTCTTAATCCTGATATTTTTGAAATATCGGTCGCAGACAGGATGAGATTAATTTCGCCGACGGTTAAGAAATTCGGAAGATGTTTTTCGGATTTCGGAGTAAGTATGAAATCCATCGGCGATATTTTAAGTACTTTGCATTTAACAAGGAAATTGAAAAATCCTCTTAATGCCGCAATCTTTCTTATTATGCTGGATTTTTTTTCAACCGGCTGAAGAACATTTGCCAGATAATCCCTGACGGTGAACTTATCGGAGTTCTTTATGTTAAATTTTTTTTTCTCCAAAAACCGGCTAAATTGTTCAATATCCCGACGGTAAGCAAGAGCGGTATTTTCTGAGATATTTTTTTGAATCTTCAAAAACTGTATGAACTTTTCTATATTTTCAAGCAATTGCGGGTTTTTCAGAACTTGCGTCATCTTTTCCTTTATCTATATTTTTTGTATTTTTGCATTCGGGATAACCGCTGCACGCGAGAAATTTTCCTCGGCGGCCCGATTTTACTAACATCGGTTTGCCGCATTTTTCGCATACCTCATCCGATTTTTCGGGAACAATTTTTTTACCTTCTTTGTCCAAAGACATTGTATTTCTGCATTTCGGGAAATTGGAACAAGCCATAAATTTTCCAAAACGGCCGTCACGTATAACCATCGGAGAGCCGCACTTCAAACATTTCTCGTCGGTCTCAATGACTTTTTTGACATTTTCCATATTTGCTTTTGCTTTATCAAGCGTTTTAGAGAAAGGCGTATAAAAATCAGATAACATTTTCTCCCATTCAATTTTACCTTCGGCAATTTTGTCAAGTTTCTCTTCCATTTCCGCAGTAAAATTCAAGTCAATAATTTCAGGAAAATATTTTTTTAGAATATCTATGACGGTAAAACCGATTTCCTGCGGAATAAATTTCATTTTTTCAATTTGCACATATCCTCTGTTTTTAAGGGTTGAAACGGTCGGAGCATATGTTGACGGTCTTCCAATACCTCGTTCTTCAAGCGTTTTTATCAGCGATGCCTCGTTATATCTCGGCGGCGGGTCGGTAAAATGCTGCTTCGGGATGAGTTTTTCCGACACAAGTTTATCCCCTTCATTCATATCGGGAAGCATGGTTTCTTTTTCACCGTCAGATTCAATATATATTTTCAGATAGCCGTCAAATTTTATTGATGAACCGGTGGCGCGGAAAACATATTCTTTTGCTTTTATGTCAACGGAAATGGAATTCATTATAGCCGACGACATCTGACTGGCGACAAATCTCAACCAGATAAGTTCATAAAGTTTTTTTTCATCGTTTTCAAGTTTTAATGTCTGGGCGGTGTTCGCCACATCTGTCGGTCTAATCGCTTCGTGTGCTTCCTGCGCCGATTTGCTTTTTGTTTTGTAAATGCGTATTTTCAAAGGCAGATATTCTTTGCCGAAATTTTTATTGATATACTCGGATGCCTGTTTTTGAGCAACTTTTGACACATCCAAGGAATCGGTTCTCATATAAGTAATAAGCCCGTTTTCATATAATTTTTGCGCGATAGACATCGTCCTGTTTGAACTGAACCCCAATTTATTGACCGCATCTCTTTGGAGTGTGGATGTCATAAACGGCGGGAGCGGATTTTTTATTCTTTCGCTTCTTTTTACCGACGAAACTACAAATTCTCCGCCTTTTATATCGTCAATTATTTTTTTAGCATCTGCTTCCGTTTTTATTGACGTCGTTTTTACCGTATACTTTTCGGCAAATAACTGATAGGCGGTTGAGGAATGATATTTTTTTCCACCGTGAGATATTAAATCCGCATTGAAGGACTGACCGTTTTTATTAAGTTGCGATGAAATGGTCCAATACTCCTGCCCGATGAAATTTTTAATTTCGTTTTCCCTTTCAATAATAAGACGGAGCGTAACCGACTGCACCCTTCCCGCGGAAAGTCCCTTTCTTACATTTTTTCCTAAAAGCGGACTGATTTGATAACCGACGAGCCGGTCTAAAATTCTTCTTGACTGCTGGGCATCAACAAGATTTAAGTTAAGCGGCCGGGGATTTTTTATTGCATCCTCAATTGCCGCCTGGGTAATTTCATGGAAAACAATTCTTTTTATTTTTTTTATGTCAAGGCCGCTGGCCGAGGTAATATGCCAGCCGATTGCTTCACCCTCGCGGTCATAATCGGTCGCTATGAATACATCGCCCGCCGACTTCACGGCAGAAATTATTTTCTTCATCGTATCTTCCTTACCGGGAAGAATTTGATACGACGGTTGAAAATTTTTTTTTATATCCACGCCAAGTGATTTCTGCGGCAAATCACGGATGTGACCCATTGAAGCGATAACGGTAAATTTTCCTTTCAGAAAACTTGTTATCATCTTTGCTTTAGTAGGCGACTCAACAATTACAAGCGGATTTTTCATATACACCTCTATTTTTTTCTGATATACATTTTTCCGGGCAACTCCGTAATAAGTCCCTCCATCACAAGTTCCAGGAGAATTACAGAAAGTTTTTCAATCGGAAGTTTAATTCTTTCAAATAATACGTCTATATGAACCGGCTCATATGTTATGGTTTCCAACACGGAAATGGAATCGTTACTTAAATTTTTGGTCTCTTTTATAATTTTAAGATTATCTTTTGTTTTTTTGACAAAATTTTTCAAAACATTTATTTCGTTGATTATGTCGTCTATCGTTTCAACAAGTTTTGCGCCGTCTTTTATTAGTTTGTGCGGACCCCGTGAGTATTTCGAAAAAATGTTGCCCGGAATTGCAAAAACATCCCTGCCCTGTTCAATCGCACTTTTAGCGGTTATCAAAGCGCCGCTTTTTTCATCCGCCTCAATTACAACAACACCCAATGAGAGTCCGCTTATTACTCTGTTTCTCCTGGGAAAATTTTGTTTATCCGGTTTTGTGTGCATACCGAACTCGGAAACGACGGCGCCGTTTTCTGCGATTTTATCTTCCAGACGTCTGTTTTCGGGAGGATAATGATGTGAAAGCCCGTTTCCCAGAACCGCAATCGTTCTTCCTTTTTCGTTAACAGCCGTCTGATGAGCAATTGTGTCAACGCCTCTGGCAAGTCCGCTTACGACGGTGATGCCGGAACCTACAAGTTCGCGGGCAAGATATTCGCAAACCATTTTTCCGTAAGAAGTAATTTTTCTCGTGCCGACGATACCGACGGCAACCGCATCTTTTTTTTCAAGCGAGCCCTTTACATAAAGCACAGGCGGATAATCATATATGGTCTTTAATGTTTGAGGATATTCATCCATATACGAAGCGATTATTCTCACCCCGTTTTTTTCCGCTTCGTCCAGTTCTTTTACGACATCAAACTTTTCTCTATCGGAAATTATGGTTTCCGCAGTCTTTTGCGTAATGCCTTCAATATGCATTAAATCATCAATGGATGCGGCGAGTACTTTCCCGGCAGTGCCGAAAAAATCCAGAAATTTCTTAAACCTTGCGGGTCCTATAGCGGGAACTTGATTCAAAATAATCCAAGATTCTAACTCGGTAGGCATAACAGATTTATTATATAATTTTCTTTAAATAAGTCAAGCCCCGTTAGATGAGATTCTCTATCTAATGGGGCAAGCGAATTATTTACAGTAGTTCATCGGTAATATCAGATTTTTGGTGAGTTTTTCCGGCGGAGACGATATTCCTGGAGGGAGACAAAACGGGTGCAGATAAAGTTCGGATATTTTTTCCGGACGGATTTTTCTCATTTCCATAAATTGGCTGTTTATTAAGTACTAAACCATTTACAAACGACTCATTTTCCAAAACTAATTGCAGTGATGACGGTATATGTCCTGTGAATATTGTCAGCATTATCGGGTCAACTGATAACACCTGTGCTATTCTTTTTATTATTTTTTCGTCGGATGGAGGGTTTCTTTTTCCTTGAATAACCTTTGATATGAAACTTGCGTCTACGCCGCACTCCCGGGCAAGTTGTCTTACCCCCATATTTTTTTCCTTCATTCTGGAAGTAATTATTTTAACGAATGATTTTGAACTCATAGAGGACGGCGGGCGCCGGAAAATCTTTTTCTGAAATATGTTTCGTTTAGTGAACTGATTGTAACTTTTTTTGCACCGTAGGATGCATGAATAAACTCGTCGTTTCCGATATACATTCCGACATGACCTATCCGGGAACTTCTGGGATATTTCCTGAAAAACACAAGGTCACCGGGTATAAGTTCGTCTCTTTTTACTTTCTTGCCTATCCTGAACTGTAAATTTGATGTTCTCGGCAAAACGGTTCCTAACGATTTATAAACTTTCTGCATAAAATAAGAACAGTCAATTCCCTTTTCAACATCCATTCCGCCGTATTTGTAAGAAACACCCAGAAAATCAAACGCTACGTTTACAAGTTCGCCAAGCACTTCATCTGAAATCTCAATTTCCTGAACGCCTGAACTTTCAGTAATTTTTTCCGTGTCCGTTTCGTCTATCAAACTGGCAGAAATATTTTCTTCCGATAATAATTTTGACACCGTAAAACCCGCCGTTTCTTTATCTTCATAAGGACCGACGATAATTTTGTAGTGTCCGTTAACATTAATCATAACGGGATAATTGCGGCTGGCAAGATATAACTGTTGATTTACCGCCTCTTCTTTATATCTAAAAACACCGGCCTGTATGAAATGCTCACTGTAGAGGCAATTAAAAATTAAAAATGTAAAATTAAAAATTAAAAATACTTTTTTCATAATTCAATAATTCATTATAAAATTAAACCGTGTCTCGACCTTTTTTATGTTTTCGTAATCCGGATGTTCGTCAATAATTTTTTTGTAAGTTTCTTTTGCCTGCCCAAACCTTTTTGTATCTTCATAAATTACACCCAAGTTATACATTGCATCAACGGTAATTTGAGACGTTGTGTATTTTTCCAATAACCTGTTGTAGCATAATTCGGCGGTATCATATTTTGATGCTGTCTGATAAATTTCTCCTAATTGATACTGAACTTTCGGTGCCCATGATTTGTCCGAGTTATCGTCGATAAATTTTTGCAATTTTCCTGTTTTTACGAAATCCGACGCCCAGTAAAAAATCGCAATAACCACAACAACAAAAATTAAAAACCTTTTCACTTTTTATTTTAACCTTTAACCTGCCTTTATTGCGGTTGTTTTTTTATCATATCACCGACTAAAACCGGCTCGCGAGCCATAATAACTCTTCCGGTGCAGGTGTTATTCTGAATATCCGTTGAAATTTCAAGCACGCCGATTTTTCTTATCAGATTTCCCAAATTTTCGTCGGTTTCAGGATGAACAATCTTTCTGTCTTTTCTGTAGACGGTATACCTGTCAAGCGGTTTTATGTTTTGTTTTTTTCCTAAATCCAAAAACACAGTGTCGCCCTGACCTATGATTATTTTTCTGTCTTTTTCGCCGGAAACATAACCGTCAAATTCCCAGTTGTCGTCGGCAATAATGGAATCCTCTTCAACTTTTTTAACCGGCTCTTCTTTTGGAACTGCAACGGGAACGGAGGCGGAAGGAACTTCATCTTTAATTTCTTCTTTTGCTTTTTCTTCCGGAACATCAACGGGGACAACTAATTCGTCGCCGGGAAAAATCCAATGCGGATTTTTAATAAACTTATTGTAAGAATGAATTTTTTTCCACTGTGCGACATCGTTGTAAAATTTTTGCGAAATCTGGGCCAAAGTATCGCCTTTCACTACAGTATAAACTTTTAATTGTTCCTTTGAAAAACACAGCCCCCATCCTATTGCAAAACTAACCGCTAATGTAAGAATTTTTTTCATAGTTCCTCCAAAATATACTTATTTAGTTATTATAAAGAATTTTTTACCGTTTGTCAAGGTTTTTTTGCCGTTTTGAAAAAAAGCCAATTCTTGCCGTCAGGATTGTTTTTTTTCAGTTTGATAAGACAGAACCTGCCGTTCAACTTTTTTCCTTTGAGATTGCATATAACCTCGTCGCTGGCGAATTTTTCGGGGATATACTCCCCGCTGTCCCATATCTCAACTTTGCCCGCGCCGTAGTTGCCTTCCGGAATAACACCTTCAAATTTCGCATAATCAATCTCGTGGTCGGGAACGGCAATCGCAAGTCGTTTAATTTTAGAGTCAGAGGACGGCTCTTTCGGAATAGCCCAACTTTTTAAGACACCGTCTTTTTCCAGACGGAAATCATAGTGCAGATGTTTCGCCGAGTGTTTATGGACTACAAAAATAAGATTTTCGCTCATTTTCATTTTTTGACTTTTCCATCGGTAAAATCAACCTATTCAACTACTTTCGCCCCTGAAGGGACTCCCTTCGGTCGCAACTACGCAACTATGAAAATATCAAAATAGCAAAATTAAAACCTCTTGCCATTTAAGTAAAAATTTTTAAATATTTTTCACCTTCTCTTTTTCTTCAATATTTCCTTTATACTTTTACAGAATTGTGTCTGTTCCGTTCGGTTGCCGAGAGCACCGTTTTTCTAAGACGGATGGATTTCGGCGTTATTTCTATAAGTTCGTCGTCTTTTATAAATGTAATCGCTTTTTCAAGAGTCATCGGCTGGATCGGAGTAAGAACAATATTGTCATCATTTCCCGCCGAGCGCATATTTGAAAGTTTCTTTTCTCTGCACGGGTTCACGTTCAAATCATTATCGCGGTTATTATCGCCGATAATCATTCCTTCATACACCGGGTCGTTAGGAGATACAAAAAGTATTCCGCGCGGCTCAAGGTTGTAAAGAGCATAAGGCACGGCTTTTCCCTCTCTGTCGGAAACCAGAGAACCGGTTGTTCTTAACGCAAAATCACCCCTGTATTGCTCGTAATCCTGAACATAAGAATTCATTATTCCAGTTCCTCTTGTATCCGTAAGGAATTCGCTTCTATATCCGATTAACGCACGCGTCGGAACGGTAAATTCCAATCGCACTCTCCCTGTTCCGTGGTTCACCATATTAATCATTTTTCCTTTTCTGCTTGAAAGTTTTTCTATAACTATACCGATATTGGATTCGGCGCAGTCAATAAAAAGATGTTCTATCGGTTCTAAAGTTTTTTCGTCTTTCTGTTTGAATATCACCCGCGGTCTGCCGACGCTGAGTTCAAAATCTTCGCGTCTCATCATTTCAATAAGTATTTCCATCTGGAATTCGCCTCTTCCTTTAACTATGAAATTATCGGAGCCCGGAATTTCCTCAACTTGTATGGCAACATTCTGCAATGTTTCTTTTTTAAGCCGCTCCAATATCTTTCTTGACTGAACAACGCTTCCCTCCGTGCCGGATAACGGTGATGAGTTAATTGTAAACATCATAGAAATCGTCGGCTCGTCAACTTCTATTCTTTTCAGCGCCTTGGGATTTTCCTTATTGCAAATCGTATCGCCGATTGATACATCTTCTATTCCGGCAAGTATTACTATATCTCCCGCCTCGGCAGACGCTACTTCTTTTATGCTGATACCGTCGTAAATTTGCAATTTCGTTGTTTTTAACGGAGTAAGGTCGCCATTTTCTTTTATACAGACGAGGTTATCATTCTTGCTCACCTGCCCGTTAAATACGCGGCCTACAGCCAGTCGCCCGACATAATCCGAATAATCAAGGTCGCACACAAGCATCTGAAAAGGTTCGTCGGGGTCATATGAAGGACCGGGGATTTCAGATATTATCGTGTCAAACAGTATGCTCAAGTCCTTTCCTTTTTCATTAAGCGATTTCTGCGCTATGCCTTCTCTGCCGACGGAATAAATCACGGGAAAATCTATCTGATGGTCTTTCGCATCAAGGTCAATAAACAATCCGTAGACATCGTTAAGTACTTCCTTCGGACGAGCATCTTTCCTGTCAATTTTGTTTATCAGCACAATTATTTTAAGTCCGGATTCCAGGGCTTTTTGCAAAACAAATCTTGTCTGGGGCAAGGGCCCTTCGGCGGCATCCACAAGAAGTACGGCTCCGTCAACCATTTTAATCGCCCGTTCTACCTCGCCGCCAAAATCGGCGTGGCCCGGGGTGTCCAGAATATTTATTCTCACGTCCTTCCACCGTGCGGCGCAGTTTTTTGCGGAAATTGTAACTCCCCGTTCTTTTTCTAAATCCATATTGTCCATAACGCGCTCGGAAACATTCTGATTTTCCCTGAATATCCCGCTCTGACGCAACATGAAATCAACAAGCGTTGTTTTTCCGTGGTCAACATGCGCTATTATGGCAATGTTCCGCACTTTATCATTTATTTTAATTTTTTTCATATATTTAGACCGTTGAAAAACCTAACAATATCATTATAATTTCTTTTCCCTTCGTCTCTCCTAATAATATTTCATCCTACCAACTCGTATATGAATTACCTTTTATATCAATACCATTATTATTGACAACAACTTTACCGCCGCGAAAACAATAAAACCAGCCGTTATCGTTACCTGAAGGTAAATTACCGGGATCGGGTTCATTCCAAACACCGCTGCGTACTGCTTTGCTTGGATCAGGCGAAATAGAATTATCCGGTAAGTTTTTAATATAGGTACTAAAATCCGTACAGAGTTCCTCTGACCAACCCCTTGCATATATCCCGTCAGGGCTACCATTTGCTACCCCCCAATTCTGGTCGGCCACACCGCCGCCGATTTCATAAAGAGATACGGCGGGAGGATTCCCTGAGAGACGGTACGGGTATATCCCTTCATTCCCACCATAATAAAAAGCCACGGATGTACGGCAAATACCCAGGTTACCTTTGGTTGCCGATTCTTTGGCTCTCTTCATCATTTCGGCAAACTTCGGGATAGCGATACCCGATATTATTCCGATTATGGCAACCACAATCATAAGTTCAATCAGGGTAAAACCTTTATCTTTTTTTAAGATATTCATATTGTTGCTGCAACTTTTCATTATAAGTATCCCACATTGTTACGGTTTTGATAAGTATAGGAATAAGACATAAAAGTATTATTATTGCTGATGCGAGTCTGTAGACCAAATCTATGACGACACCTTTTTTCTTTTCAAGGTACAGTGTCCACATTTCAACAACAATAAAAATTAAAATCGTTGTTATCCCAAAAATACAGATTAAAAAAGGCGTATTTCTAATTTTAATATCTTCGGCTAACGGTAATTCCAGCGCCGATATGTATGCATACCAGTGAAGGGACTCCCATAGAAGTACCATCAATATGACAAGGGTGAAAAATCTGGCTATTACTCTTCCCGTATTTTTTGTTTTACCAGAAATTCTTGCTTTTAATACGCCGATAAATTCATAAACCGCAAGAAGTATTGATACTGCAAAACTGACAATTACTAAACTATCCATAGAAGCGCTCCTTATCTATTTTAATTTTTTTCATATATTCTTCAAGATTTGAGAAGAGATTGTTGCAAAATCACTTCAAAATGATTAGTGTCAAATCCGTTCTACTTTGACGGCGGTTCCATAACATATTACTTCAGTTACACCACTCATAACTTGTGTCGCATCGTATCTTATTCCTATTACGGCGTTTGCACCGAGCAAAGCAGCATGTTCTATCAACATATCATATGCCTCTTGCCGGGCTGTCTCGCACAAATCAGTTAATAAAGTAATATTTCCGCCAAAAAGTGTTTGTAAGCCGGCTCCGAAAGTTCCTATAATAGAACGGGATCGGACCGTAATGCCTCGGACTAAACCCAGTGTTTGAACAATGCGAAACCCCTCCAAAGTAAATGTTGTGGTCGTCATGTTATGATCCATAAAAATCCCTCCCCTATTTTGAACATTTTCTATTATTGCAATTTCTTCTTGTGAAGATTGCACATTACCTAATCCTTGTTTATTTACCGGTGAATTTATATCTGCTTTTACAGATTCCGGGAATATATTTCCGCACCACTGGCATTTTTCGAAATCATCAGGACTCAGTTCTTTACAATGTGAACATTTTTTACTCATATTAAAAATCCATTGTTGAATTTATCACATTCGAGAATCAATAAAAATAAAATTACTTTTTTACATACTTCTGTCTAACGATCTGTACTGTATCGCTTCGGTGATGTGAGAAAATTCACAGCATTAAAAATCCAATTCTAACTGCGGATTTTCTTTTTTAACCACTTTTATAATTTTTGCTACGAATTCTTCGGCACATTTTAAAGCATTTTCTACTTCCACTTTTGATACTGACGAAAGCGGTTCATATGTGAATTGATTGCGTTTCCTTCTCATTACTTCAAATTTCCTTATAAGTTCCTTAAACTCTTTGCCAAGAATTACATCGGCAAATTCAATAACTGTCTTGTGCTGCTGACCGTCAATCGGACGATAACCATTCAAGAACATTAAAGTCCTACCGCATCTCAGCATTGCCAAATATGCCTAATTATACGAGACCTCTTCATCAAATTTTAAATTATGTCTTGCCACAATCAAATCTTTTTTTGCCCGATTCAGATGATTTTTCATCTGGGCAAAATCCACTTCTTGTTTCTTAATCAATCCTTTATTTAACAGTTCGTGCAACAAATTATTATAAGGCATTTTTATCTCCAATCAAAAATATTTTCGGCTGTTTTAACACTTCTATTATGAACGGGTTTTTTGTCTTTTTTTTAAAATCGTTATAATCATACAGGGAATAATTTATTTCTCTTTGTAGTTTTCTTTCCAGTTTACCGAACATTTCAACAAGTTTATTCTCGTCCACTTTACCTATAATAAAAACATCTATATCACTTGCCTGATTCTGTTCATTTCTTGCAAAAGATCCGTAAACAAAAGATATCTTTATTCCTTCTATTTTTTCCAGCATTGACTTTATTGTTGCCCGTATTCCTATGGTCTTAAAAACTATGCTTTTTAATTCGGCATAAAGTGGATATTTTTTACTTAAAAAATAGTAAGTAAGATTCCCTTTTCTTTTTCTTTTTTTTTTTCAGATTGAAAAAGCCCCGTTTTCTCAAGATTAATCAGTTCCCTACGTATGTTTGCTACTGATAAATCTAACATTCTTTCAAGTTCTCTTAAATAATATTTTTTTTCAGGATTAGTGAAGTATAAACTTAATAATTCTTTCCGTAATTTTGATTTGATGATTTGCAGTATTTCCATATCGTAGCCTCTTTTTACTACAATTGTGGTATATTTTGACTACAATGTCAATGTGTTTTTCACATACTCCTGTCTAACGACCTGTACTGTATTGCTTCGGCGATGTGAGGGGTCTGGATATTTTCCGAGCCGGATAAATCTGCGATGGTTCTGGCGACTTTCAATATTCTGTCGTGAGCACGGGCGGAAAAGCCGAGTTTGTCCATCGCATGTTTTAACAGTTTCTTGCTTTCGTCGCCGATTGCGCAGTAAATTTTTATGTGCTTTGATTCCATATGGGCATTACAGTAGATATTTTTTTCTTTTTCAAATCTTTGTTTTTGGAGCTCTCGCGCTTTTATTATCCGTTTTCTTATATCGGCGGATGAATCCGAAACGGACGCTTCGGAAAGTTCCTCAAATCTTACCGACGGAACATCTATGTGCAGGTCTATTCTGTCCAGTAAAGGACCAGATATTTTTGAAATATATTTCTGAATAACAAACGGCGTGCAGGTGCATTCTTTCGTCGGATGACCGTAATACCCACAAGGACAGGGGTTCATTGCCGCAACTAACATAAATCTCGCGGGATACGTTAACGACGCCTGCGCACGGGAAACGGTTACAACGCCGTCTTCAAGCGGCTGACGCAAGACCTCCAAAACATTTCTGTGAAATTCCGGCAGTTCGTCTAAAAATAAGACGCCGTTATGCGAAAGCGAGACCTCGCCGGGTTTTGGATATGAGCCGCCACCTATTAATGCGACATCGGAAATAGTATGATGAGGCGAGCGGAAAGGTCGGGTTGCGATAAGCGACGAATGTGTTGATGTAAGCCCCGATATTGAATGAATTTTCGTCGTTTCAATGGCTTCCTCAAAAGACATCGGCGGAAGCACCGTCGGGATTCTTTTGGTAAGCATCGTTTTTCCGCTTCCGGGAGAACCGATTAAAAGTATGTTGTGGCCGCCGGCGCAGGCAATCTCCACCGCCCTTTTGACGAATGCCTGACCTTTGACATCCTTAAAATCAACTTCGTAATGCGAAGCCGCCGAAAAAAGTTTCAACAAATCAATTTTGTAGGGTTGTGACTGTGTTCCGACGGAAATTATTTCAACGGCTTTTTTTAGATTTGATGCGGGATAAACATTCAGTCCGTCCACAATTGCCGCTTCGTTTTTATTCATTTCCGGCAGGACCAGACCGTCGAATTTTTCCTCTTTAAGTTTTATGGCTATCGGAAGAACGCCGTTAACCCTTCTTATTGAACCGTCAAGCGACAGTTCGCCCAATAACGCATATTTTTTATCGCCGGTTTTTATCTGCTCCGTCGCAAGAAGAATTCCTATTGCAATCGGCAGGTCAAAAATCGCACCCTCTTTTTTTACGCCGGCGGGGGCTAAATTAACGGTAACTTTTTTTGTCGGAAAATCAAATCCGGAATTTTTTATCGCGGAAATCACCCTGTCGCGGGATTCTTTTACGGATGTGTCGGGAAGACCGACTATGTTGAAAGTAGGGAAACCGCTGGATATATCAACCTCAACGGTAACGAGGTAGCCGTTTATTCCGTAGACGGATGCGGAAAGCACTTGCGAAAGCATAAATTTTTCTCCTTACAGGTTCTGCTCAATTATTTCTTTGAGTTCAAATACAGACGGCAATTTGTAAATATCCCTTATAAAAATTCCGCGGCGGGTGTGTTTTCTCCACGAAAGATATGCAAGTTTATTATTTGAAGATACCTGCGGCATTGATGATGAAAAATACTTATCGCTCACAAGCATTTCAGTTTTTTTTGTTTTTACGTTAACGATGTAAATTCCTTTATTTTCAAAAATATCCCGTATTTCTTTACCTTTGAGACGGTATTTTCTTCTCCATGAGCCGAGAAACACGATATTTTCTTCGTCTTTTGTAAATGATATAAACTTGTTAAAAAAATTATCGGGAACAATCTCCTCCGATATTTTGCTCCCAACATCCATAACATAAACTCCCGAAAAATCTAGCGAATCAATTTTTCCGTCGCCGTTGGTATCCCTGCGGCGGGATAGATAAATTATCTTTTTACCGTTAGGCGAAAACTCCGGGAAGGAATTGTCAAAATTGTCTTTTGTAAGCCGGACCGCCTGCTTATTTCTTATATCCGTCATATAAATTGCCGACGCATCCCGGAAATCAATTTTGCCGTCACCGTTGGTATCGTCCCGCCAGGAAGAATATAAAATATAATTTCCGTCGTTTGAAATAGTAGGCGAAGTGTTTTCATACAAATCCGGAACCAACTCCGTAATTATTTTAGTTTTTACATCAACGGAATAAATACCGGAGTTACCGCCGAAACGGCGCCAACCGCAGAAAACGACGGATTGTCCGTCGGACGAAAAAATCGGTTTTTTGTTATATATCTCATCCGTTACCAAAAGTTGTTCGTTGCCGTGTTCTAAATCAAAAATATAAATACCGGCGGAGTCCTTATTGTCAATTTTGCCGTCATTATTAGTATCCCTGCGACGGGAAAGATAAACCGCAGATTTTCCATCCGGAGAAAAGGAACAGTCGGAGTTTATGTAGTTATCTTCCACAATCTGTCTTTCGTTTTGACCGTCGGAATTAATTACATAAATTCCGCCGTTATCAAGGTGATTTACCCTGCCGTCGCCGTTGGTATCCCGCCTTACAGATGTAAAAATTATTTTTTTACCGTCGGAAGAAAAATTCAGATATGTATTGTAATGCTGGTCGGATGAAATCTTTTTAAAATTTGTAATTTCAACCATTTCTTTTATTATTTCTTCATCGGGTTGAAGTTCCAAACATTTTAGAAGATTTTCTTTAGTTTTAGCAATGTCATTTTTCTTGAAGTATGATTTCGCAAGGCAAAATTGTGCATTGCAATCCTTTGAATCGCAGGATACCATCTGCAAAAAATGTCCTATTGCATCGTCATACTTTCCGGTTTTCAAAAAGTCAATTCCTTTTTCTAATTTTGACTTAAAAAAAATCATAACATCTCCTATGAATAATTGTAACCGCAGATAAACCCCCGATAGAATCATTCGGGGGCAGACGCCGATTTACGCAGATTAAAAACTATAAACCTTTTTTTCTTGAACTTATCTGTGTCCATCTGCGTTCATCTGTGGTTTCATTTCATTTCCCTAAATCGTGAAACCCGACGGAGCAAACGCGTTTTCTATATGTTCAATTTTATCATCGCAGATGGCAATTATGTCAAATCTGTAATCTGAATTAAGAGAATTTTTTTTGATGAATGAAAAAGCGGCAAGCGATAGGTGTTTCTGTTTATAAAAATTAACTGCTAATTGAGGCGAGCCATAAGAAACACCGGAACGGGTTTTTACTTCTACAAAAACGATTGTTTTTTTGTCTTTTGCAATTATATCTATTTCTCCGTACTTGGTGCGAAAATTTTTATCAAGAATTTTATATCCGAGTTTCGCAAGATACTTTTCGGCAAGTTCTTCGCCTGATTTCCCGAGTTCAGCCGACTGTGTCATAATTTCGCACCGGTTCAAAACTTTTTCTGTGAATTTTACAGGGACCGAATATCTTTATTGCATTTATATGAAATTTTGTGCCGTAACCCTTGTGCCTTGCAAAACCGTAATTCGGAAATTTTACGGCATATTTCTCCATAAGTTTATCACGGGTCACTTTTGCAATAACGGAAGCGGCGGCAATTGATGCGCTTTTTGAATCTCCTTTTACAATTGTTTTTTGTGCAACTTTTATATCTATCGGGCAATTGCCGTCTATAAGAACCAACTTGGGTTTAATTTTTAATTTTTCAACCGCAATTTTCATAGAAAGTTTTGTCGCTGCTAAAATATTGATGCGGTCAATCGCAATATGATTCACGATACCTATCCGCCAATCAATGCATTTTTTTATAACTTCTTTATAGACGGAATATCTGATTTTGGGGTTAAGTTTTTTGGAATCGTTCAGATTTTTTATGAAGGTATTTTTTTTTAATATCACTGCTGCTGAAACAACGGGTCCTGCCAAGGGGCCCCTGCCGGCTTCGTCAACGCCGGCAACGAAATCAAACCTACGGAATTTTCTGTCAAAGTCAAACAATTTTTTCACGCTTCGCTCACGGCAGGTTTCTTCGCCAAGACGGTTTCTTGAGGTATGGAGCTCCCCTGCCTCACATTTTTTTCTTCAATTCTCGCAGATTTGCCCGATAACCCGCGCAAATAATACAAGCGGCTCCTTCTTACTTTTCCCTGTTTGACAATTTCTATGTTTTCTATGCGGGGCGAGTTAAGAAGAAAAATTCTTTCAATACCAATGCCGAAAGAAATTTTTCTGACAGTAATTGTCTTGCTGATACCGGCACCCCTTTTTCTTAAAACCGTACCTTCAAAAATCTGGGTTCTTTCCGAATCACCCTCAACAATTTTGTAGTGAACCTTTACCGAATCTCCCGGTCTAAAAACAGGTATCTCTTTTTTTTGATACTGACTTTCAACAACACTCATAAGGTTTTCCATTTTATTCCTCCGCTAATTTTTATAGGACAAATGTCCTATTGCTTTTTAATTTTTCCAATTAATTCCGGACGCTTTAATAAAGTATTCCGGCGGGCATTTTCATCCCGCCACATTTTTATTTTTTGGTGATTACCCGATAACAGCACTTCGGGAACTTTTAAGTTGCGAAAATTGCAGGGTCTCGTATAGACGGAACTTGCGAGACCGCCCGCCCAGTGAGAATCCCTTTCAACGGAGTCGCTTTTTGCCACAACTTTCGGAAGTATGCGAACCACCGCATCAACGACCACCATAGCCGGAATCTCGCCGCCCGTCAAAACGAAATCCCCGACGGAAATTTCCTCATCAACAAATTTTAGAACTCTTTCGTCCACACCGCCGTAATGTCCGCAAATAAATATCAGATGTTTATATTTTGAAAACTCCTTCGCTTTTTTCTGACTAAAAACTTTTCCCTGCGGAGAAAGAAGTATTATCCTTTGACTTTTAATTTTTGACTTCGGACTTCGGACCGACTCTATCGCCGTTACAATCGGCAAAGCCATCATAATCATTCCGGCACCACCGCCGTAGGGTTTATCGTCAACTGTTTTGTGTTTTCCTGCTGCGAAGTCACGGATATTTGTAATTTTTATTTTTACGATTTTTTTATCAACCGCTTTTTTTATAATACTCTGAGAAAAAACGGAATCAAAAAGCGACGGAAAAAGCGTTAATATATCTATTTGCATTCGCTTTGCTCATTGCACGGAACTGACTCGGAACTTATACACAGAACTGAATCAGAACTGTTCCGTGTCGGTTCTGTGTTCCTTATTTCTGTGTATGTTCTGTGGATTTTTATTCTTCCACATCTACTCTGTATCTTTCGCCGTTTTTAGTGGCGCCGGCAGAAACTACCTGTCTGATGGCTTTTATAATTCTACCCTGTTTGCCGATAACTCTTCCTTTATCTGCATCCGCAACTTTTATTTTTATAACTTTTCCCGTTTCCGATTCGTCAAGCGTAATATTAACATCTTCCGGTTTATCAACGAGCGATTTTACAATGTATTCAACAAGTTCTTTCATTTTGGGTCTCCTTTAACAAAAAAATCTATGACGCTGGAGCGGTTTTTTTGATAATACCCCTTACCGTATCAGAAACAACGGCGCCTGTTTTTATCCAATAGTTTATCCGCTCCATTTTTAACGACACATTTTTTTTGTCGCGCGGATTGTATTTTCCCAGTTCCTCCAACGGTTGTCCGCCCGTTCTTTTCTTTGAATCAATCGCCACAACACGATAAACCGGATAAAGCGATTTCCCTATTCTTTTCAGTTTGATTGCAACTGCCATTTTTTTATTCCTCCTTAATTCAGCCGTTTGCCAACATTTTTAATTTTTTTATGCTTCTTTCAATTCCCAAGCCGGACCTGAAAACTGAATTTCCTGCGACAACGATATCGGAACCGGCTTTTACCACACCGGATATTGTATCAAAATTTATCCCGCCGTCAACACTTATTTTTATATTTTGATTTTTTATCAGTTTTTTTAATTCTGAAATTTTTTTCAATGCCGACGGTATAAACCCCTGTCCGCCGAAACCCGGGTTGACGCTCATCACGAGTACTAAATCTAATTCTTTTAGATATTTTTTCAGTGCGGAAACGGGAGTCGCGGGATTAAGCGAGATGCCAGCTTTAAGTTTCAGCGATTTTATTTTTTTTATCAACACCGACGGATTTTTTACCGCCTCAATGTGAAAGGTGAGCCAGTCGCTTCCTGCTTTAGCAAACGGTCCAATATACTTTTCAGGGTCTGTTATCATAAGGTGCGTATCCAAAATCATTTTTGTTTTTTTTCTCAGTGATTCTACCACAACCGGCCCTATCGTTATATTCGGAACGAAATGACCGTCCATAACATCAATATGCAAAATTTTAACACCCGCTTTTTCGCATTTTTTTATTTCATCTGCTAAATTTGAAAAATCCGAAGACAAAATTGAAGGGGCAATTTCAATCATTTTTATTCCTTCGTTGCAATCCAGAACTCCGCCGTTTTATTTTCTCCAAGTACGATATCACTTTCCGGCATCTGTTTGACGACGGTATTTTCAATAATCGCGGGATCTTTAATCCTGTTAACATTTTTGATTTGCACCCCGTTTTGCACCGCCCAACTCTCTGCCGACGATATGTTTTTTCCGAGAAAATCCGGCATCAGCAAAACTCCTTCCGGCGGAGTACCCAATGAAACTACTATATTAACCAATCCGTTTTTCGCAATTGATACCCGGGGATTCGGGTTTTGTGAAATTATTTTTCCTTTTTCAATGACGGTTGAATATTTTTCATCCTGCTCGCCCAAATCCAGCCCGTTTTTCCTCAAAATAAGCTGGACTGAACGAACCGTCTGATTCGTCAAATCCGGAACAAAAATAACTTCGCCGCCGACGGAAACCACAACATTTACGGCTTTGCCTTCCTTGATAATGCTCCCTGCAACCGGTGACTGTGAAATTATTAAGTCCGCGGGAACATTAGAATTAAATTCCTCGGCGCCTTTTTTAAGATACAAATTCATAGAAGATAAAACATCCAGAGAGTCGGCAATGTTAATTCCTATGAGGTTGGGGACAATGCGGTCTTTTTTGCTGTGAATCAACGCATCTATAAGACGGTTCATCCCGACGACAAAAGCAATCCCGCCTATTAAAAACCATAAAATCCACCGGAAAAGTTTTCTCATTTAATAGATAATACTCGGACCTTCCGCCATTTTTTCAAGTCGTTTGACCCGTTCCTGTATCGGAGGATGGGTTGAAAATAATTTCAGAAATGTATCGCCGCGTAAAGGATTTATTATGAATAAATGTGCGGTGGAGGGTTCAACGCCGGACGGAATCCGTTTTGAATAACCTTCCAATTTTTTTAAGGCAGACGCGAGCGACATCGGCATTCCCGTCAGTTTCGCGGCACCTTCGTCCGCACCGTATTCGCGGGAACGGGATATTGCAAGTTGAATAAGAAGTGCTGCGAGCGGCGCAACTATTGCCGTCACTAAAAGTCCCAATCCTCCGCCTCTATCCCTGTCATCCCTTGAACCGCCGCCGAAAATCGCTGCCCACTGTGCCATTCTTGCAAGCATTGAAATCGCACCGGCCATTGTTGCGGCGATGGTCGCTATCAAAATATCGCGATGGGATATGTGTGAAAGTTCATGCGCCAAAACACCTTCAAGTTCATTTTCATTAAGAATGTCCAATATCCCTTTCGTTACGGCAACGGAGGCGTGTTGAGGATTTCTGCCGGTTGCAAACGCATTCGGTGTTTCCATCGCAAGAATAAAAATTTTCGGCATCGGAAGATCCGCTTTCATTATAAGCCGTCTTATTACTTTGAATATTTCAGGCGCTTCTTTTTCTGAAATTGGTTTTGCTCCGTACATCGCAAGAACAATTTTATCTGAAAACCAGTACATCACGAAATTCATAACCGTCGCGAAAATAAACGCAGTAGCCATACCTTGCTTTCCGCCGATGGCATTTCCGACTAAAAGGAAAATCGTCATCATTGACAACATAAGTAAAAATGTCTTTAATCCGTTCATAAAACTACCTCCGCAATTTTTTGATTATACTAAATTTTTATTTGATTTGTCAAGATAATTTGTCGGCAACGGAAAGTTTGTGACCTAAAAGATATGACCATGCGGACATAACATTTTTTGAGGAGGGCTGAACGGTCTTGATAAGTAAAAAACCGGGGTTGCATTTTACAATAAACCCGACATTTTTTTGGATAGAGACGATGAAACCAACTGGTAACGACGACAATACCGTGGGACAGGGAAACGATGTGACTTCTGTTTCAAGTATTCTTAGACTTCCGACTTCCGACTTGCCGCAGGCGATTCCGATTTCTGTATAAGCAGACGGCCACGGTTTTGTCCCGCGAATTAAATTGTGAATTTCTCCTGCGGGCATATTCCAGTTAATCTTACCGTCGGACTTTTTCAATGGCGGGGCGTAACTTACTTCACCTGTCTGTGCTTCGCCCTTAAAACCCTTTTTTATTTTTTCAAGCGTTTCGCTTAAAACATCAATTGCAACAAAAATAAGTTTTTTTTGCAGCGATAGTGTGTCTTCATTTTCATCAATTTCAATTTTTTTCTGAAAAATTATTTTTCCCGTATCAAGCCCTTCATCCATAAAAAAACCGGTTACACCCGTTTCTTTCTCACCTTTTATGATTGCCCACTGGATAGGCGCGGCGCCTCTGTATTTCGGCAAAACAGAAAAATGCAAGTTGACGCAACCCGATGGGAAAATATCCAGGACTTCTTTCGGTAAAATTTTTCCGTAAGCGGCAACGACGGCCAGTTGAGGTTTTAGAGTTGAGAGTTTAGAGAGAAAATCTTTGTCTTTTAATTTTTCCGGAGTGAGAACAGGAATTTTTTTTTCTATTGCGACTTCTTTTATCGGTGAAGGAACAGGATGAAGATGCCTCCCCGACGGTTTATCGCTTCGGGTTACCGCACAAATAACATTTAGCGTAGCGTCATTTTTTAACAAATACTTAAAAATGGGAACAACATATTCAGGCGTGCCGAAAAAAGCAATTTTCATTTTTTCCTGAAATACTCCCTGTTAAGTTTCAATCTTCTAAAAATATTTACTCTGTCAAAAAACACAATACCGTTCAAGTGGTCAATCTCATGCTGGAAAACACGCGATAAAATTCCTTCTACTTCCATTTTAATTTCTTTTTCGTCGGGTGTAATACCGCACACAACAATTTTTCCGGCGCGTTTTATTTTTGCGGAAATTCCAGGAAAAGAAAGACATCCCTCTTCAAAATAACAATTATCCGACGACGACAAAATCTGCGGATTAAAAAGTATTATCGGTTTCTGAATACCATCCGGTTTTATATCGGCAACAAAAACACTTGATAACTCGCCGACCTGATTAGCGGCAAGACCGATTCCGTTGAAAAAATACATCGTCTCAAGCATATCTTTGGAAAATTTTATGAGTTTGCCGTCAATACGGGTGATTTTTTCAGCTTTGGTTTTAAGTATTTTTTCAGGATATTTTTTTATCTGAAGAATTGCCATGAAAGGAATTATAGCAAATTATATTTCTTTGTCAACCTTGCGTGTATTTTTTAACCTAAAATTTTTTTTACCTTGTCAATAACATAATTAATGTCAAACGGTTTTGTAATGTATGCGTCAACCCCTATTTTATCCGAGATGCCTCTGTCCAATTTTTTATCCCTTCCTGTAAGTATGATAATTTTCGGGGAAGGATTGGCGTACAGCCCGTCCTCAAAAAATATATCCCAGCAGAAATGGTAGCCGTCAATTCTGGGCATTAAAATGTCGGTGATAATTAAATCCGGTTTCTTATCTGCGAATTTTTTCAAACCATCCTGACCGTCATACGCCGTAACTACATCATAGCCGGATTCCAAAAGATTTACCTTTAATATTTCCACAACATTAACGTCATCGTCAACGACTAATATGCAATGTTTTTTCTTTTCCATAACGACGCGGCTCCTTTGCCTTATTTTCTCCTGTCACGAATAAAAGAACTCTTTTGTCCCTTGTTTATTAATTTTACATATTTTTTTACTTCGGTTGCCACTTCCACGATTTTACCGTAATGATTCATACCTTCACTTTCGTTTGTCACTATGCCGATTGAGATGGTCATAACGGGGAATTCCTGACTCTGTCCTCTTCTGTCTTTTGTAATTATATGTCCTCTTTTTCTATCTTCATCATTATAAAACCGAGGGATACTTTCATCAAATAATTCAACGATTTTTTGGCAAATGTTTCCCGCCTGGTCCGTTTTACAGATTAAAATAAAATCGTCGCCGCCGATGTGACCTACAAAATCATTCCTATCGGTACATTTTTTTATCGTGGTGACGGTCGATTTAATAACATCATCGCCTTTTTCAAAACCGTATTTATCATTATACGCTTTAAAATTATCTATATCAAGATAGGCAAGCGCAAATTTCTCACTGTTTTTTAACCGCCGGTTGACTTCCTGCATAATACTTATATTTCCTGGCAGTTCGGTCAGTGGATTTGCAGACAAAATCTGTTTGGTCCGTTTCATAATTGAATCAACGCGGGCCATCAGTTCCTCTAAATCAAAAGGTTTGGTAATATATTCATCGGCGCCTAATCTTAAACCCATTATTTTGTCAACGGGTTTATCTTTTGCAGAAATAACAATAACGGGAATTAGAAGAGTGGTCTCCTTTTTCCGCAACCTCTGACAAATCTCATGTCCGTCAATTTTGGGAAGCATTATATCCAAAATTATAAGATCAAACTTCTCCTTACCGATTAATTCCAACGCTTTTTCACCATCGCTGGCAGTCACGACTTTATACCCGGAATTTTCCAGATTTACTTTTAATAATTCAGTTATTACCAAATCATCGTCGACCGCTAAAATTTTATGTTCGCCGTTGTTGATTTTGCCGTTAATAATTTTTTCGCATATCTCAACCAACTTTAAGGGATCTAACGGTTTGGCAAGAAACAACCCGCATCCTACCTCATTGGCTTTCTTAATATCGTCTTTCTGGGTAGCAGCCGTAAGAAATATTAGCGGAATATTTTTTGTCCGGGAATCGTTTTTTATTTCGCGGCAAATCTGCCAGCCGTCTATGCCAGGCAACCATCCGTCGAGAATAATTAAATCCGGAATTTCGGTATAAACCTTTTTAAGTCCTTCCTCACCGTCCAACGCCGTAACGACATTAAACCCTCTGGCTTCCAGATTCACCCTGGCCAGTTCAACCAGATTAATCTCATCATCAATTATAAGAATTTTTTTAGGCATCTTCTTTATATTCCTTCGGAAGAATAAAAATAAAACTGCATCCTTTTCCCACCTCGGATTCTGCCCATATTTTTCCCCCGTGCTCTTCCACAATTCCTTTTGCTATTGCCAACCCCAGTCCGCTCCCCCTCTGTCTTCGGGTGACGACATCATCTGCCCGGTAAAACTTATCAAAAACTCTTGTTAGGTCTTCTTTTTTCATGCCGGGACCTGTATTCCTGATACTGATAACAACGGAATCTTTTTCACTTTTTCCCTCTATGGTTATCTTTCCGCCCGACGGAGTATGTTTTATGGCATTACTCAGAATGTTCATAATCACCTGTTCAATCCTGCCGCTGTCTCCGTCAATAAGCGGGAAATCGGCAGGGAAACTGGTTTCAATTTCTACTCTTTCCAGTACTTCAAAAGTGGATATTCTTTCTCCCACCAGTTCGGGAATATTTACAAAATCAACCTGCAGTCCGAAATTTCCCGATTCGATTTTGGAAATATCCAGAAAATCCTCAATCAGAGAAGAAAGACGTTTACCCTCTGAATAAATAATTCTCAAATACTTTTCTTTTTGCTCGTCGGTTAATTTTAATCTTAACATTGTCTGGGAAAATCCTATAATCCCCGACAGCGGAGTCCTTAATTCGTGCGAAACGACAGAAACAAACTCCGATTTAAGTTTATCCAATTCCATAAGTTTTTTGTTTGACTCTTCAAGTTGCATTGTTTTTTCCTGAAGCTTTTTATTTATACTGTTAAAATCAGCGGTTGCGGTTCGTATTTTTTCAATTAAGTCCCCCGTCAAATCGCCGTTTTTCTCAGCCATATTATTTAACGCCTGTGCTAATTCCCCTATTACATCTTTTGTTTTTACCGACACCCGCACGGAAAAATCGCCCCGTGCAATTTTATCCGATGCAATTTTCATTTCCACCAAAGGTTGTAAAAGTTTGCCGGAAAAAAACCATGATACGCCTAAAACAAGTAAAAACGATAAAGTGCTTATACTTAATAACAAAAAAAGTGCTTCTCGTAAATATTTTTCATACTCTTTTAAAGAAAAACCAATTTGTATATATTTATATCCCGTTTTTTTAGCATCTAAACCAAAAGATTTTATAAAAACATTTTTTGCTCCTTTTTTAATATGTTCGCTATTTTTATGCGGATTTGATATGTTTTCAATTTCTCTATCAGAAGAAAATCTGATAATATTATCGTTATCCACCACAGAAATAAATTTAATATCAGGTTGGTGTTCGGCAATATCTATTAATTTTTTTAAACAATCCCAGTCCTTGTTAAAACAATAATCTGAAATTTGTATATTCAATATTTCACCGATTTTATTTACACTGTTTATAATTCTTCTTTGAAAGATATCTTTAACTAGCGAATAACTGATAAATGACAATAGTATAATCGCAATAAAATTTATAGATGAAATTGCAAATACCAATCTTGTTCTATACTTCATCATTAGCCTCCTTAAAATTACACTCAATGTGTGAAAACAGGGACAGCCGTTAATGAATCATCTCTACTTTAATTTATAACACAAACCGGCAGTTTTGTCAATAGAAATTTTTTCATAATTAAACCCAATGTTTCGGTCAATGGCATTATTTTGAAAATTTATGTAGTTTCAAGAGGGTCAACATCAAAAACGATATTGATATTGTTTAAACGGGATGAGTTAACGGTTTTTTGCAACTGGCGACTTATATCAGGAAAATCGCTCTCTTTTAATTTAAGAATAATCTGCCACCTGTGTTTTCCGGCAAGATATGATGCGACTTTAGGAGCGGGACCTAGAACGGTCAGACCGGTTATCCCGTCCAATTTTTCGGCAAGTTTATCCGACTGGGAAATTACCGTTTTTTCATTTTTGCCTGAGAGCGTTATGCTTATCAATTTTATAAACGGCGGCCATAAAAACTCTTTTCTATAAGCCGCTTCGTGTTCGTAAAATGACTCGTAATCAAACTCTGCGGCATATTTTATCGCATAATGTTCCGGGTTGTCCGTCTGAATCATTACCTGACCGGTTGATGAACCCCTTCCGCAGCGGCCTATTGAATGGGTTATAAGCGAAAAAGTCCGCTCGGCGGAACGAAAATCAGCCGAATACAAACCTGAGCAGGCATTTATAATTCCTACGACAGTCAAATCCGGAAAATCAAAACCTTTTGCTACAATTTGAGTGCCTATCAAAATACAGGATTTCCCCGACCTCATCGTCTGAAACATTTTTGAATACGGGATTTCCGAGTCGGCGTCTATTCTGATGATTTCAGTTGACGGAAATATTTTTTTTACAATTTCCTCAACTTTTTCCGTGCCGAAACCCGTATAAATCATATCGCCCGAACAGACGGAACATTTACTTGAAAAATTTTGCTTGTATCCGCAATAGTGACATAAAAGTCCAGACGGCTTTTTGTGAGCGACCAGCGGTATTGAACACTTCGGGCATTTCATTATATTTTGGCAAACGGAACATTTTACCGTGGTCGCCCAGCCACGGCGGTTGACAAGCAAAAAAATCTGTTTTTTCTGTAGAAGCGCATTTGTCATCGCATATTTTAGCGGCTTTGTTATCGCAAACCTTTTTGTATATTTTAAGTTTATCGCCGAAATTTTAGGAAGCGGCCTCTTTTCAATTCTTTCCGTTAATTTTAATAGTTCAATCTCGCAGGTAACCGTTTTGTAATATGTTTCTATTGACGGTGTCGCAGTTCCGAGAACAACAACGCCTTTTGTAATTTTTGCTCTTTGGGTTGCTACATCTCTTGCATGATATTTCGGCGACTGTATGTTTTTGTAAAAACTGTCGTCTTCTTCGTCAAGAATAAAAAGTTTCAGATTGCGAACGGGAAGGAAAATTGCGGAACGGCTGCCCAGAACAACTTTTATTTCGCCGGAAATAATTCGCGATAAAACTTGATTTTTTTCCTTTCCAGATAAACCGCTGTGCCACACACCCACCGCCTCTCCGAAATTATTACGCAGCAATTCTTTAAACTGACTTATCAGGGAGACATCCGGAACAAGATAGATAGCAGAATAATTATTTTTAATACAAAAATCAATCGCTTGAACGTAAATTTCAGTTTTCCCGGAATCATTGGGACCGAAAAGAAGAAAACTTTTAAACTGATTTTTTTCAAGCGCTTCCGTGATTTTGCCGATTGAGTTTTTCTGTTCTGAGGTGTGAGTAAGAAAGGGTTCGGACGGACTACGGCGATTAAGTGTCTCCGTTTTTTTCGCAGCAATTTTACTTGTAGACGGTAAAATCAGATTTAAGGCGGCGCCTTGAGAACACAGATAATACTCGGAAATCCATTTTGCAAGTTCAAGAAGTTCATCGTTTATCAGAGGTTCATCATCAATAACCTTTATTATTTTTTTCAGTGATTTTTGTGATTTTTCTTTAATATCTACGACAAATCCGGTAAGTTTTTTTTTGCCGAAAGGAACTATAACACGGCATCCGATTTTTACATTTTCATCGGAAATATAATCAAAATTCTGGTTTATATTTACAGGAAGTGCAACTTCTAAAATCATTTCTTACCTTTTCCATTGAATTCTTTCATAATCTTTTTCATATCTTCCCAGGCATCTTTTTTCCAGTTCGGATTCCTTAAAAGTGCGGCGGGATGAAATGTGGGCATTAGTTTAATTCCTTTGTAATCGTGAAACCTGCCTCTTAATTGTCCGAGAGGTGCCACAATACCGGTAAGCGTGGTCGCCGAAACGCTGCCCAGCGCACAGATTATTTTCGGCTTGATAATTTCAATCTGTTTTTCAACATAACGGATACAGCCGTTTATTTCGTCGGGCGACGGCTTTCTGTCATTTCCTCTTTCATCCGGATGCAACGGGTCAATCATCGGATGGCATTTTACTATATTGGCGATAAAAACATCCTCCCTTTTCATTCCCATTGCCGAAATAATTTTATCTAATAGTTGTCCGGAGCGTCCTACGAAAGGTCTGCCGAGTCGGTCTTCATCAAACCCCGGACCTTCGCCGATAAACATAAGTTTTGCTTTGGGACTGCCCTCGCCCGGAACGGCATTTTTTCTTGATTTATGAAGCGGACATTTTTTGCAATTTTTAATTTCTTCGGCAAGCCCTGTTAGAGATACCGTGTCACGGTGTGACATCTCTAACGGGGCAAGTTTTTCTAATTTGCCGGCGGTGATAGTTTTTTTTATCTTCTTCATATTTTCCCCTTTTTCCGATACAATAACCCGGTCAACCCCATCTGCCTTCAATTGCTCAATATATTTTTCTGTCAACCGGACCGTTTCGTTAAAATAAGCCATAATATTTTTTGGTGATTTTTTCCGCCAAAAGTTTTTTGGAGATATTTGTAAATTTTTCAATTTTGTTTTTTGTGATGATTGCACCTGTCGTCTTATCGTTGTTCATTGAGTCAACCGTGTTCGCTACAATCATATCAAGATTTTTCTCTCTTAACTTTTTAAGCGCATTTTCTATTATATTTTCCGACTCCAGCGCAAAACCGACAAGTATTCTTGGACCCTTGATTTTAGAAATCTCAAAAAGAATGTCGGGATTTGGAATAAGTTTTAGATTTATTGAATTGCCGGCTTTTTTGATTTTGTTTTCTGAAAACTTTTCAATTCTATAATCACCGACGGCGGCGCAGGATATAAAAACACCGCATTTTTTGAAATATTTTTTTACCTGAGTGAACATTTGTCCGGCTGAAACAACATTTATAACTTTTACATTTTTAGGCGGTTTCAAATTTGTCGGACCGCTTATCAAAATTACTTTTGCACCGTTTTTTTTTGACTCTTCCGCCAGCAAATACCCCATTTTTCCCGACGAGTCATTTGATATAAACCTCACAGGGTCAATGTATTCTTTAGTAGGACCTGCCGTTATCAGAACAATTTTTTGCTTCATATTTTATTGAAATTTCCAATACTATTTTAGTGATGATTATAAAAGAAATTGTGACATTTTTACTTCAAAATGATAACTGTCAAAATTGTTGAAAAGTGGAGAAATCATACTTACACCACTTAACCCCAGAACTGTCACCATTACATTTGTTCAATATTTCTTATATTGTTCAAAATCTGCAATAATATAAACTGTCAATTTATCTCTTTATGTGGTGTATTTATTTCTCAATTATTAATGGGATTAACTCTTATCCCTCTTGAATTTCTGGGAAATTTCCATTTTCATCTCTATTTAAGGCACTATCCGGGATTGATTCCGTAATAATAAGGGGAGTGTCAGCTAAATCCTTTCCAGAAAATCTCATAAATTTTTCATTATCAAGTGAACCATCCGAGGGAAACATAAAAACTGCTTCCCATTTCATTCTTGTTTCATCTGGAATAAATGTAATATTTCTATCGCCAATCTGGGCATAAATTTCTTTCATCGGCTCGCTAAACTCCATAGAGAGCGTATACATGTTTCCAATTTTAAATATTATTGGTTTCCCATGTTGTATTTTTACAAGCTCATTATTGACCTGATTAAATTCGTAATAAGAACTATACTTATGTGTTCCTTTATGGCAACCTGTTATTGCTAAACAAATAAAGAAAAAAAGGATTTTTCTTTTTTTCATGAAACTATTTCTCTGCCTCTTTCAGTTTGTAATATTTACTTTCTTTCAGTTATTATTTTATAATATTTGCCGGAAGTATTTACATAAATATTATAATCTGATTGGTATAATCTTGACCATTCCTTAGTTAGTTTCCCCCATTTTTGATTTTTTTTATCATAATAAATAAGTTCATTAGAAGTTGCAAAAAAATCATATTGTTCATTAAAATAATATGTAGAAGGCGTATTTGTGATACCGACTTCTGTGCCGAAAGATCGAATAGATTTGCTTGTTTTGTCTAATATTTTTAAAAATATATCATTTTTTCTTCCACAGCCGATAAATATTCTATCTTTATCCTCTCCAATACTCCAATTATTTTGGAACTCATTAAACCATTTTTCAGTTTCATAAAATTCATTATTTCTTAAATCAAATTTAAATATCCCCTTTTCATTCGCTATTCCCCAAACGATATTTTCATCACCCGTTATTTGGAATGGACTCACTGAAGTTTTAAGATATTTACGAAAGTGATGAGATGGTAATTTAAATATCTCAACTTTTTTAGTAGAATAATCAAACTTTACTATAGCACCATAACTATATCCTTTTTCATCTTCAAGATTAGTGCTAAGCAATGAATAATTTTCCTTTTGTATAAGGTATCTTTTATGGTCTATATCAATCCCAGTAAGAGGCAAGTTTAATAAAAATAATAACGGGGTCCACACATATTTATACTTTAAAGCAATATAGGAAGGGATAAATCTTTTTTGTAAATCTTCATTATTTAACAATTCTGTTGAACCAGTTTTTTTGTTAATCACACAATATTTGATAGGATCCCCATACCGGTCATGACTATTAACAAATACATAATCACTATTCATTGTAATTTCAGACACATTTATCTCTGGGAATTTCCATGTAATCGGAAAAAGTTCCCACGATTTCTTAATTTTCTCGTACTTTATTACTCCGTGAGTTCTACAAGTAAACCAAACCTCACTACTGTTCTCAACAAGATATTGTATTTCTCCCGGCATCCCTTCTTCAAACAAGTAATATGAATACTTATTCTCTTGGATATTCATTTTTGCAACAACCCTATATGGTAACGAGAGCAGCCACAAATGATTATTGAAATATAAAATTTTGTCAGGCGAAGAAGGTTTCGGATACGGTAAAAATAGTTTAAAGGGTTTTAATGACGAATTTTTTGATGTGAAATTTAAAATAGTATTCATCAAAGGTGAATTCTCAGGAACGATAAAAACACCATCATCGTATGGGGTTTGAGATTTAAACTGCACATTCCGATAATCCGAGATTATTTTTTTAACTTTTGGTATTGAGTTAGAAGAATCATCACAAACACATTCATATATGCCGTCCGAGGAAAAATATAAAGTATCATTATAAATCAGAAAATCTACAACTTGATTGGGAAAATCTTTTACACTGCTGAGATCTTTTACTTCGCCTTCAATACTAATTGTTATAAGTTTTTTCTCAAAGGCAAGCCAAAAATGGTTTTTATAAAAAATAGCTGAATAAAAATATCCTGTGTCTTTTAGTTCATCAGAATAAATATCAGATAATTTGTTGTTTTTTATATTAAAACATCTAAGAGTAATTTTCCCGTTGAAATCTTCTCTATAATATTTTTCATAATTATCTTCAACTTTGCGGTGTTTTAACCCATCACTTAAAATAAGAAAATAAACAAATGGGTTTTTGTATCCGATTACATCTGTAGAAAAATCAAGCGAAATTGGGTCTAAATTTCTGGAAATACCAATCGTACCTTTTTCTAATACAATCCATATTCTTTCATCTGTTTTGATAACATTTTTTAACAATCCATAGGACTCATAACCCATCAAATTATTATATCTTTGCCATTTATTTTCTTGTTGATGATATAATATGAGACCTTCTTGGATTGTAAAAAAATGAAAATCTTGCTCATTTTTTATTTGCCCTATTTGAAGATTAGGTAACGGTGGATTTGGAAAAGCTTCAACTAATTTTGGGAAAACATCATTATTATTTTTTTCTGCATAAACTTTGAGTAAATTAGAAAATAACTCTACCCTAAAAATAACCAAGATGAGAAAAAATATTTTCAATGTTTTATTTATGTGTATATACATTTTAATCTCTTTTTTTACGGTTCCAAAAAATTTGACTTTATATCGGCTTTTAATGATTCACTAAATGAGTCGTCGCTTTTAAGAATTTGTTCAATAATCGGGTGCGCTTTTTCCGGATTAATTTTATGTAATGTGTAAATTACATTCCATCGGAGAGTTGGGTTTCTTGAAACCTTAAGACATTTTTTTAAAAACTCAAATGATTTTTGACTTTTTATACGTCCGGCTATATTTATACAAGAACATCTAATCTTACCGCTTTTTGACATATACGGATATCTAATGCTACTATTTTCTTCATTTTCTTCAAATAGATATTCTTTTTCTAAATCTGTCAAAATTGAATCACCATATTTTGATAAAGCTTCTTCAATAAAATGTTCCGTACTATTCGTATCACACGGTTCTTGATCTCTTAATCTTTTAATTAATATCTTTGAGAAACATAAGTTCATCGATTCTCCCATTAATTTTATAGCAGTGTGTTTAACATTGTCGTCTGAATCATAAAGTGTTTTTACTAAAATTTCGGGAAGATCTTTTGATTTTAAGTTATACAAATCTTGAATCGCTCCGAGTCTAATTTCTGGATTCTGTGAATTAAGATTCTCTTTCAAAATATTTTCAAACGAATGATGCGGTATTTTTGAAATAACCAAAAACAACTTCTGTTTGAGTTGAGTGGATGATTTGTGATAAAAACTGATAATTTCTTTTGCTGTTTTATCAGGATACTCTTTTGCAAGAGAAAGGATTATTTCGATAATTACATAATTTTTTCTTGTGTCATTATTTTTACAATAGCAATCAATTACTGGGTATATTGATTTTTCACCAATTTTAAGTATTATTTCTCTAACGGAAATTATATTTACAAGTTCATCTATATTGGCAAGTACAAATTCAGTTCTTACTGATAAAAATTCTTCCACTTCGCTACTTTTTAAATAATCAGGTTCCAAAAATTTAAACAATTCAATATTCGGAGGATCGCCTACATAATTGGCAAATTTTTCTAAAGATTTTGCTCTATGTTCCGCTTGAATAACAAGATTTGCTGGCGTACAACCACATATATTCACATGTTTACACATTTCTGGATCAATTTTAATCACTTTTCTGTATTCATCTGCAACATCAAAAAACTTTGCCCCACTTTTTAGTTTTAATTCTGCGAGAACAAATTGGGCACATAAATTCATACTTTTGGATATATTTTTTTTGAGAAGTTCTTCACACTCTTGAATCGCAGTGGAATTTCCATAAATCTTCTCTATTTCCTCTACAAGGTTTCTTAATATCGCTACATCAGTCCAATCTATACCGGAAGAATATTTATTTAAAAGAATTCGCCTTATTTTTATGCTATCAGTTATTTTGTTAACTCTATCGTAATATTGTGCCAAATAATTTAAGGCAATATTACCAATTAATCTTCCATCCCACTTCGTATCAGCATAATTATCAATAAGCAATTTGCAGATTTTTTCAACTTGAGGTAGTGGAACTTTATCTTTATATTTATTAAGATGCATCCTTAAAATTGCAATGTAAGAACTTATTTTCAAACTTTTATTATAAAAATCAGTGGCATAAGGATATAATTTTATCACTTTTTCATATTCTTTTTCTGCTTGTTCAGAATCTATGTCTTCTACTAATTGCGCAATTCTAAATGTGGTTAATGCTTTCATCAATGAATTCATTTTATAACAAATAATTCTTGAATAAAATCCTTCATAACTTGATTCTGGGAAAATATAATCAGTACTACTGTTTAAAATCCAGTTATACTCATCCATCGCTGTCTTGAAATCCTGCTGTTTTTTTTCTTCATTATATCGTGAATGATACAATTCTGCTCTTCGAAAATGTATATATGGAGCAAGTTTACAATTTGGATATTTTTGTAATATATCGTTAAAAATAGTAAATAATTGTTCTGTTGGTAGATGTTCCCATATGGTTTTTACATATAATTGTAGCGGTTCTTTGTTACAGTCCGTATAATTATATATGAGATTTACCATGTTCCTTTCTTTGCAACGATTAATTTCATCATTTGGAGTTTCGTTAATTAATTTTTTAAACTCTGCAGCACCATATTCATTTAACCCAAGTAAAAGGCCTATTCGTTGTGTAGATTGTGTTGGAAAACTATTTTGTGTAATTTGTGATGAAAACTTTTTAAGATGCAGTTTAATACATTCGCGATATGCGTTTATCGCTTTTTCCTTTTTATTAAGAGATTCATATGCTTGTCCAAGATAAAATCCTGCGATTACAGATATATGTTGTTCTGGATATTTTTTAATTAATTCTTGACATATTTTGATAGTGCCTATTGAATTTTTTAAATTATTATAATAAAATGATATCATCGAGCTATTTTGATTATTAAAAACACGTGAATTGCTGTCATATTCTACAGACAGAATCCCTTCGTATATTAATTCAGCTTCTTTATATTTATGTTCCTGAATATATTTTTCAGCAAGTTTATATTTTTCATTTAATTTGTTATAACTCTCTTTCCATTTTTCAGAAACATCGGCATATAATAACAATGGGAAGTATTTAATTATTATGAACAACACACTAAACAAATAAAAATAAATTTTTCTTTTCATCTATATAAACCAAAGAAAATTAAACCACTTGACATTTTCTATTTATGTGTGCTTTCAATTATTTTTTGAACAACTTCCGTTCAAAACTTGAGAAATCAGGCAAAATCCAAAAGTAATGATTTATTGTAATAATATACAAGTATCAGAGACAAGTATTATTTTAAGATTTTATTAATCTCGGATATAATTTTTCTCGGTTCTGACATTCTTCCGATTTCGTCGCCGCCGCAGGCAAGTTCGCCTTTTTCGGGTCCTATAAAATAATATCCGAGTTTTTTAAGGTAAGAAATGTTTTTTTGCGTGAGCGGATTTTTGTACATTTCCGAGTTCATCGCGGGACAGATTACAACCGGACACCTTACGGACAGCACAAGCGTTGTGAGGGAATCGTCGGCAATGCCTGATGCAATTTTTGCAATAACATTTGCAGTGGCGGGCGCAATCAAAAATAAATCCGATTTTTTCGCTATTGTTATATGTTCTATCTCCCAATCAAAATTATTTGCGAAGATATCAATATAAACCCTGTTTTTTGAAAGTGTCTGAATTGTTAAAGGCGTAACAAATTCTGCGGCATTTTTCGTCATAACGGGAATTACCGTTGCTTTTTCTTTAATCAAAATCCGTATTATCTCTGCGGATTTATATGCGGCGATTGAACCGCTTATGCCCACGATAATGTTTTTATTTTTAATTGACATTTTTTTTCCTCCTATTTTTTATTATTTTTTTTAACTTGTTAAATGCCTTGTCAAGTTTATCGTTAACGATTACATAATCATAAAATTTTTTATATCTCATTTCTTTGCGGGCATTTTTAAGCCGTCTTTGAATCTCTTTTTCCGTATCACGGTGCCGGTTTTTTATACGCTCTTCTAAAATTTTCATGGACGGAGGAGCAATGAAAATCAAAAGCGACTGCGGGTAATGTTTTCTTACATTGATTGCACCTATCACATCAACATCCAGTATAACATCGCCGGTTTTAAGTTTTTGGTCAAGTTGTTTTTTCAGCGTTCCGTAATGATGCCCGTGAACTTGCGCCGTTTCTATGAATTCATTCGCTTTTTTTTTTTGTAAAAATTCTTTTTCCGATATAAAAAAATAATCCCTGCCGTTTTTTTCCTTTTTTGACGGCGGGCGGGTCGTGGCGGAAACGGAGTAGAAAAGCCCTCTCACATTTCTCATAAGAAGTTTAATAAGTGTTGTTTTTCCCGCACCCGACGGCGCAGATATTATAATGGGAATTCCGGTTTTCATTTTTTGTTTTCAAGAACGGCAATTGACTTTAATACCTGTTGTTGGGTTTCTTCATCGGGTAATCCTATTCCCGTCGCCTTTTTCCAGTAAAAAAGCGCATTATCAAAATCCCCTTTAAAATAGTAACAGTTGCCCATATTGTTATAAACCTCGCCGTAATTTCTTAAAGCGACTGAAATTTTGTAAGCGGCAATTGCTTTATCATACTCATCAAATTTTCTGTACGCCTCGCCCAAATCAAATGCGGTTCTTTCAGAATGGTAATAATCCAATTTTATCGCTTTTTCATATTCTGATGCTGCGAGTTGCAGGGCATTTACAGAAAAATATAAATCGCCTTTCCGTCGGGCAATATCGCTTGTAAACCGTGGAATCACTATTTCACAAATTAGAAATATCCAACCCGTAAGAATTACCAAAAATAAAAGAAGAGACGGATGTTTTTGAGAGGTCTTCGTAAGATATTTTTTTTCTTCTAATGATTCCGAGATGCCGAAAAGCACAAACATTGATGATGCAACCGGGACTATTGAAAAAGGAAAATTGGTTAAACCATATACGAAAACGGAAAATGCGCCGGTAAAAATACCCATAATCAGATTGAACTCCGACTCTTCCGATTTCATCTTGTCATACAGTAATTTTGCACACCGGAAAAAGAAAACAAAAAATACCGATATGAAAGCGATGATGCCGAAAATACCGGTTTCGGAAAATCTTTGTAAAAACTCGTTATGCAGATTTGATTCGCTTGTGCTTTTTAACCGGAAACTTCTTTTAATTTTTGACTGGTAATTCGCAAAATTAACTTTAAGGTTTCCGGCGCCGACACCGAAGAACGGATGCTCTTTTATCATTTCCATGCCTGTTTTCCACTTAAAAATCCTTTCGTTAACCGATACATTTTTTTCGCCGAAAAAACTTTTTATCATATTGAATCTGTCAATTGAAATAATAAATACCGCCGAGAACAAAAGGAAAAGCCAGAAAGTTCCTCTAAAAATTCTCTTTGCCGTTATGAATCTAACTTTCAGATACATCTTCTGCCAGACGGTTAAACATACCACCGCCAAAAAAAATGCAAGCCACGCTCCGCGTGTTTTTGCAATTCCTATATTAAACACTACGAGAAAACAGAAAACCATCCAGAAAATATGTTTTGACGGTTGTCGGGTTGAAATCATTTTTACAAAAATCAGAGGGAAAACGAGCAAAAGATAACCTGAAAAAAAGTTGGGATTACCGAATGTTGAGAATGGCTTTCCGCTGAAATCATAAAGCCATTTAACGGGGTCAAGTCCGAGATATTGCAAAACTCCGTAAACAGTCACTATAAATGTTGAAACGAATATTATGTCTAAAATTTTTTTTGAATCATTATCGGAAAACTCTCTGGCAGTAAAATAAACGGAAGTAATCACAATCCAAAAAAAGAGAAATTCAAAAACCAATTGGCGGTGAACCGCATTAACTGAAGACGACGCAATCGCCGCAAGATATAAAATAAGCGGAAACCCGAGCCACCCGCTTTTAATCTGCTGCTTTTTTACCAATATTTTCAGTATAAGAAGCAGGGCAACCGCAAGCCCCAAAATGTAAAAAATAGTTTCTTTGATTAGAAAATTATCTTTTGTTCCTGTATAAAAAGCGAGCGGGGTTGAAAAAACAATTATCTGAATACAAACAAAAGAAATTTTTTTTGTCATTTAATCATTAAGAAAATTCTGCGAGGCTCCGATAAGGGCGTTCATTTTTTTCCGATTATCCGCTTCAACATATATCCTTACAACCGGCTCCGTTCCCGAAAGCCGAAGTCCGACCCACGAGCCATCCTCTAACAGAAATTTATACCCGTCCATTTTATTTATATTTTTGACTCTAATTGATGCAATCGCAGGCGGAGGGTTTTGTTCAAGTTTGGATTTGATGCTGTTCATTTTTTCGGGGGGTAGACGAAAATTAAGCCGTTCCGATAGTATCGTTCCGACCTCTCTGTAAATCTGTTTCAGAATTTCTCTTATGGGTTTTTTGTTAATTGCGACCATTTCTGCCGCCAAAAGACAGGCAAGTATCCCGTCTTTTTCGGGAATATGTCCCATAATAGTAAGCCCGCCGGATTCCTCACCGCCGATAATCATTTTTTCTTTTGTCATTACCTCGCCGATGTACTTAAAACCGACCGGAGTTTCCCTAACCTCAATATTATACTTTTTTGCTACGGCATCAACGAGATGCGTCGTCATAACCGAGCGGGCGACCACACCTTTCCACTTTCTTGTTTTTACGAGATGGTCAAGTAAAAGTGCGATAGTTTCATTCGGCGTGATAAAAGTTCCGTCGCTGTCAATGATTCCAAACCTGTCAGCATCTCCGTCGGTGGCAAGCCCAAGTTGATATTTTTCTTTTTTTAGAATTTGTAAAAGTTCTCCGAGATTTTTCTTTGCGGGCTCCGGCGGGTTACCTCCGAATAAAACATCCCGAAAATTATGAAGCACTTTTATTTTGCAGCCGGTATCTAACAAAATTTTATCAAGATACCCTCTGCCCGTGCCGTAAAGAACATCCAAAACCATCTTTATATTTGATTTTTTTATCGCCCTCAAATCAACAAGTTCTTTTATTCTTTTGATATAAGTTTTTTCAGGTTCAATCTCGGAAATTTTATTTTTATTTAGCCCTTCTTCATAACTAATTTCTTTGACTTCGGACTTCGGACTTTTGACTAATTCTTCGCATCTTTTTTCTATCGCTTTTGTAGTTTCCGGCAATGCGGGACCGCCCCAGGAAGGTGAAAATTTTAATCCGTTATATTCAGGAGGATTATGACTTGCAGTAAAGTTCAGACCGCCGGCGATTTTTCGTCTTAAAATTTCGTAGGATATAACCGGCGTCGGACAATCTCTTTTCGTAATAAGCGTTTTAATTCCGTTTGCAGCGAGAACTTCCGAGGATATTTTTGCAAAATTTTCCGAGTGGAAACGGGTATCGTAACCGACAACAACAGAGCGGAGAGCAGAGAGCGGAGTTTCTGTCCTCTGTCCTCTGTCCTCTGCTTTAACATAATCCGCAATCGCCTGACTCACAACTCTTACATTATCAAAAGTAAAATCGTCGGCAATTATTCCGCGCCAGCCGGATGTTCCGAATTTTATCATTTTCAACCCCCTCCGATACATCAATCGGATTCTTTTATTTTCATAAACTTAACTAATATTTCCGAAATACCGTTTAATAACACAGAAATTATGTAAATTACAATCGCAAGTGCTACCGATACAAAAACTGCAAAGAGTATATTCTGAAAAAGAAGTGAAATAAAAATTATTACAACTATGACGATTCCGGCAACGGCAGAAAGCCAAGAGAGAAACTTAAAGGCATTTGATATCCTTTCAAGCGAACGGTAAGGCGTGATTTTTAATTTCTCAACGGCCGCGGCGAACTGGAGAGTTCTTCCGCAATTTTTACAATACCAAGCCCTCATACTGTTTTGTGTGCGGCAAAAATCACAGACCTTTTCGCTGCCTTCGGAAATCTGTTTTCTGCGAAAAATATAAAGTTTTTCCACAAGCCCCAAAACCAGCCACAAGTTTATTCCCACTACGGCACCCGCCAGCGCCTCTATAAATCTGAAAGTAAGCCACGAGGAACGGCTGGGGTCCATTAACAAACCCGCATACAGTGTTGAACCGAGAATCCCGCCGATAGAACCGCCTACAATTCCGGCAGCCAATCCCGCTATTATTTTTTTTCTATTTTTCTCTATCAAACCGCTGGTCATTCCTACAAAAAGACCGACAACTCCCCAAGAAATCAGATGTGATATGGAATAGGCAGATGTGGAATTGGCAAATAAATCATAGACTGGTCTGTTAATTAACCCGCCGATAATGCCTCCGATGCAGCCGAGCACGCCGCCCAAAAGTGCTTTATATGAGGAACGCTCAATAATTCCGCCGACGTTTCCCAAAAAAGTTCCCACTATTGCAAAACGGACAAGCAACTCTACCGTCAAAGACGGGGCAGTGTCCACGGACATTACACGGTTCAAGGCAATAGAAAGCATCCACCCGATAATTCCCGCAAACATTCCGCCGAGAGCGCGACGCATTATCCAACTAAAAGTTCCGGCGGCACTTAATAACTTCTGACTTCTTGCTGTCAAAGCCAGTCCGCATCTACTGCAATACTTTTCCGTTGAATCGGCAACATTACTGCAACTCGGACAAATCATTTTCTACCTCCGGTGATTTCTACCATTTGATTATGAATTTTTGAGTTTGATGCAACAAGCGTTTCGCCGAACAAATAATTATCTTCGCCTGCAAAATCCGTTACATTACCGCCTGCTTCTTTAACAATTATTGCTCCTGCAGCAACATCCCACGGTTTTAATCCCTCTTCCCAAAAACCGTCAAACCAACCGCAAGCGACATAACACATATCAATTGACGCAGAACCTAATCGCCGCAGGCCTTCAACATTAAGACAAAATTTTCTAAACTTTTCATCAACCGATTTTTGTCTTTTTTCATAATCGTACGGAAAACCGGTAACAACCAGAGAATGTTTGAGGTCATTTATTTTTGAAACACCTATTTTTTTTCCGTTGAAATACGCGCCTTTGCTTTTTATCGCGTGAAAAAATTCTCCGCTTATGGGATTATAAACAATTCCGAACAGTGCTTTATTACCGTCATAAAGAGCAAGTGAAATAGAAAAAACCGGAAGTTTATGGATAAAGTTAACCGTACCGTCCAACGGGTCAATAATCCAGACAAGCCCGTTCTTCCGTCTGTTAATTTCTCCGCAACTTTCCTCGCATAAAAAATCAATATCAGGAAACTTTTTGCCTAAAATTTTTATTATTGCTTTTTCAGAATTTTTATCGGCGGCGGTAACCGGATTTCTTGTGCCTTTATATTCTATTTTGAAACTTTCCAAATAGTATTTTTTGAGAATTTTTCCTGCCAAAAAAATAGATTTTTCGGCTTCATTAAAATATTTTGAGATATTAAGCATTAGTTTTTATTATATCAGATTAAAATTATTGTGTCAACCCCGTGAGATAATTTTACATCTCATGGGGTCAATAGAAGTGTCTTTCTCTCAGATTTTTATTCTCAATATGTCGCCGTCCTGGACGATATAATCGCGACCTTCAAGACGGACAAGCCCTTTGTCATGCAGTGTCTTATCCGTTCCGTATTTTTCAAGTTCGGAAAAATTAAAAACCTCAGCGCGGATAAAATTTTTCTCAAAATCGGTGTGAATTTTTCCTGCGGCTTTTTGGGCGGAAGTCCCTTTTTTTATGTTCCATGCCCTGATTTCAACTCCGACAGTCGTATAAAAAGTGATTAAATCCAAAAGTTTATAACTTGCCAATATAACCTTATCCATGTCCGATTTTACGCCAAGTTCTTTTTTTTCCGCGTCGGAAAGTTCCAAAAGTTCACCTTCAAGTTTGGCGTTTATTGGAATAAATTGGTAACTGGTATCGGGTAGCGGGTAATGAGTATCTTTTACGTTTGCCACATAAATTACGGGAATAGAGGAAAGCAATATTATATCGGCAACTTCTAATTGGGACATTTGTCCCATTTCAATTTCCGACTTCATTTTATACAAACTTTCAAGTTCTTCTTTTGCTTCTTTTATTCCGCATTTTGCTCTCGGAGAAACAGAAGAAATTTTTTTATTGACAACCTCTAAATCGGCAAGAAAAAGTTCAGTTTTTATTATCTCTATTTCATCTTTCGGATTACTCCCTTCGCGGAAACATCCGACCACATGGACAAGAGCATCCATCTCCCTTATGTGAGACAAAAATTTATTGCCGAGACCTTCGCCTTTTGACGCGCCCTTGACAAGTCCGGCGATATCAACAAATTTTATCGTTGTTAGCGTCAGTTTTTCCGGCTTGTAAATAAGTCCAAGTTTTTTCAGGCGTTCGTCGGGAACAGAGACAATTCCGACATTGGGTTCAATCGTGGTAAAAGGATAATCCGCAACGACGGCGCAGGCATTTGTAAGCGAGTTAAAAAGCGTTGATTTGCCGACATTTGGAAGCCCTACAATTCCTATTTGCATAAATTTAATCTGGAGGTTAGTTTTTTATGCCAGTTTTTTGGCAAGTTTGGCAACCCGTTTGCCGAGCGATATGCACTGTTTTTCTGCACGACTATCCGGTGAACCAATAGCAACCGGACCATAATGGTCATTTTTTGATGTGCCCTGAATTATCATTCCGTGAATAAGAAATGCCTGCAAAATTGAAAGTATTGTGGTTTCGTTTCCGCCGCCGATATTTGCCGAAGATGTGAAAGCTCCGCCGACTTTTCCTTCAAGTTTGCCGTGTAGAATTACCGAATCATCTAAAAGTTTTTTGACAGGAGCCGCCATCTGACCGTAATAGGTCGGTGAGCCGAAAATTAGTCCGTCATACTGGACAAGTTCGTCCGGCAGAACATTGTCAACCGTCTTTACCGAAACCTCGCAACCCTCTTCTTTCACACCCTTCGCGACGAGTTCTGCCATCTTTTTTACATTTCCACCTTTTGAATAATAAGCAACAAGAATTTTCGCCATTTTTTCTCCCCTTTTTTAATTATCGTAATTCCTCTCACCAGTGACGAGAGTTTTTAATTTATCGTACCTGTCCCCTTTTTTGTTTTTACAATTAAAATTCTACCGCCCTTTATAACATGGCCTGACGCCGAGTAATCCAATTCTGCAAATACTTGTTCTGGGAAATAGGATAATAAACTATTTGCAATATGTTCAATCATTTTCCAATAATCATTTCCAATTTCAATAAGTTGTTTAGGATTGGGATATCTAAGATTATAAAATTCACTTATTTTTTTCAATAAATGCTCTTCATCTTTAAGTAATTTTATAAATCCTGCTTTTTTTACCAAATTATAGAGAATTTTTAAATTATGTTCCGCAGGAAATTCGTCTAATCTGTCAAGAAGTATTGATTTTAATATTAGTTCTAAACCTAATTGAACAAGATACCCAGCAGAATCATAGCATATTGGATCTTTTTTAAATAAAACTCCCGCTGACCTAAGATGATCTAATCCATATTTGAGCAAATCCTTATATTTGTATCCATCACATTTTCTATATATTCTTTTCATTTATTTTTAATAATCAATATTATAAAACTTTTTTAGGTTTTGTCTTGCTTGTTCATTTCCTAAATTTGCGGCTTTTTTCCAATCGGAAATTGCCTCATCATATAATCCTTTTTTATAGTATGCATTACCACGAATTGTGTATACATATCCATTTTCCGAATCTAATCCTGTTTCCGAAAATAATCCTATCGGATCTAATCCTATTACTTTTGTCCAATTTTCTATTGCTTTATTATATAAACCTTTTTTATAATAAGCACCTCCCCGATAAAAATATGCATCTATTAATTTTGAATCTAATTTAATTGCGTTTGTGCAATATGCAACTGCTTTATCATAAAGTTTTAAATCATATGCTTCTTTTCCTTTACCGAACCACTCGTATGCTGTCAGGTTGTCGGTTGGGTTTATTTTTATTTCTTCTTTCTCTTTTTCACCCAGAACTATTTTCAAACTATCCAATAAATTAAATGCAATTTCATCCTGAAGTTTAAAAATATCGGAAATATTTCCGTTCGCTTCCGCTGTGTCAATTATTTTTCTGGTCTGGACATCTACAAATCTTGCGGTAACTTTTAATTTATCCCCGCTCACCTGAAAAGAGCCGAAGACAATTACATCGGCGCCAAACAGTTTGCCTTTTTCAACTGCAGTTTTTTCATCAACGGCGCCGGTATATTGAAACTTTATTTCTTCTAATATCTTTGATAGATTTTCTCTTTCAAGAACGGTTATTTCGCTTACCTTAACAAGTTTTGTGGTTAGTGTCTCTGAAAAACCCGCACCTATCCAGTTTTTTTCTTTGTCACCGGTTATATTTTGGAAAGGGATTACTGCAATATTTTTAGAAAATGCAGGGCAAGTAAAAAGCAGGATAAAAATTAAACTTAAAAACTTTGTTTTAGTCCGCATAATTTAATTACCTCCGTCCCCATTATTTATAGTATATTTTGGTCTGAACATATTTATTTTACTTCTTTGCCATTTCAAGTAAGGCGTCTTCAAAACATTTCAGGGGAGCATCCAGGATTCCGGCGCCGACCTGGCCTATGCCGGGCTTTTTGTGGGCGATGCCGGTATTTATAATTGGCGTGATTTGAGTTTCAACTATTTTTCTTATGTCAAAGCAGACGGGTGTGCCGACAAAATCCAATTGAGGTATTTGATAACCGGTATGTCTGCCGACGGTGATTTTATACATTTTTCTTGTGGCATTGAGTGCATCCGAAGGCGACCCGCCGACGAATTTTACTATTGCGGGCGCAGCAGCCATCGCGTTTGCACCGATACCTGCCGTCTCGGAAATTGTTGAATCGCCTAAATCCGGGTTTGCATCTTTCTCGGAAAAACCGGCAAAATAAAGTCCTTTCGGGTTGCCCGCGGGTGTCGTGAACCATTTTTCTCCGAGCCCGGCAATTCTTATTCCTAACTCCGTACCGTTCCTTGCCATCGCAGAAACGACAGTGGAATTTTTCAAACCGTTGACGGTATCAGTTGCCGATTTACAGGCAGCCATTGAAAGATTTAAGAAAAAATGCGGATTGCTTGATATGAATTTTATGACTTCTGAAATTGTGTTTTTATCCAAATCGGTTTTCAAGAGATGCGGAAAAACCTCTTTCAAAAAAAGCCCCGTTGCGGCTACATTTCTGTTGTGGCACTCGTCACCCATCATTAACGCCTGGGCGGTTATACTTTTAATATTGATGCCGCCGGAAATTTTTACCGCTTTTGACAAAGCCGGAGCAAGAACGGTCTCCATCCATTTGAGTCGCTCAATTACATCCGGGGAATTTGCGCCGAACCGCAAAACTTTTCCGAGACCTTCATTAAGCGTTGAATACGCCAGATTACCGTCGGTCTCGTTTTTTACGACGAAAACATACATTGATGCGGAAATTATTCCCGCCATAGGTCCGACCGCACCGTAATGATGGCAAGGTGCAAATTTTATTTTTCCGGACGCAGCAACCGTCTCTGCCTCTTTTTCATCCTTCGCGAGCCCTTCGTAAATTAAAGCGCCGATAACCGCACCTCGCACGGGACCGCACATTTTATTCCAGTTTATAGGGGGACCTGCGTGAAGAATCGTCTCTTTCATCATCCCCTTGATTACATCTTTTGCCGGGGCAATATCAATTAAAACCGGTTGGGCATTGGTCATTTTCTCAAACGCAATTTTGTTTGCTCTGTCAACATCTTCCGTATTCAGTTTTGAAAGCGCTTTTATGAGTTCCTGATTCCCTCCGGCGGGCGGCGTAAAATCAATCTGAACGACATCCGCACCGAGTGATTTCACCGAATCGGCAAATGACTTAAGCCCTAAATTAACAATTTTAAGTTTCTGACCAAAAAGATTATTTGCCATTTTTCAGCCCCCTCAAAAACTCAAGCCGCAATTTACATATTTTTTTAAGCGCCGCTGTTGAATCCGGAATTTTTTTGTCGGGATGCCATCTTTCCTCGTAGATTTCTTTTAACGTCATTCCGGTATGTGAAAGTTTCCGCCAGTAATCAATAACATCGTCAAGATGAGTCATACAGTCGTACGCGCGGGCGCCGACATCATAGACCACGCATCTTTCCAACGGGTAAGTGATTTTTTCGCTCTGAGATTTTGCGAACTCGGGAGTAAGCAGGGCATTTTTTTTGACAAGGTCGGTCCCGGGCAGACATATCGTGAAATCATTTTTGCTTAAAGGTACGACGAACCTGCCTTCAAAATAGATAATGAACGTTTCTTCGTAATCAAAATTTTTCTGGAATATCGCGTGATATTTTTCAAGAATTTCTTCAGCGCGGCGGCATCCGATTGTGAACATTACAACCCTTCTAATGTTTTTGTCCTCGGAAAGACATTGTTTTCTTAAAATTTCAAGACCGTTATCAAGCGTTGTGCCTGTTGCTATCACATCTCCTATAAAAATCGTGGTATCTTCGGGAAGCGAGAATTTTCTGTACTGGTCGTCTTTGATGAACCAGTCGGTGTGTTTTTTATATCTCTGCGAAGTGATAAATGATGCGTTCATTCTGTTAAATCCGTAAGCGGAATTCAGCATATTAAAAAGCCCGAAGTTAAGTCCTCCTCTTAAAAAATGAAGCACTGAAATATTTTTATCGCCGTATTTTTCAAACTGATTTGAAAAAAGTTTAAGTGTTTCAAAAACACCGGCGCGCATATTCTTGATATACTCAAATCCGATTATTTCCGGTTTATTGAGAATACTCCTGGTGAACGGCGTTGAGACAATATATCTCTTTATTTTTTGTCTCGGTGAAATTTCGTAAGCAACCGCTTTAGACGACGATTTGATTTTCAGTAATTTATCCATTTAATAATTTCTCCGTAAATCTTGCCGCAGTAACGTTTGACGGCAGAATTATAACACCTGCATTTTCCAAAATTTCTTTTTGTTTATTAAAACCTTGCGGGTCTAAGTCCGTCCCGCAAATTGATGTAATAAATGTTATATGTCTTTTCTGTTTTTTTGCGATTTTTTGCGATTCAGTTATAGCAGGAAGTATTGCATTTGCAGGGTCGGGGTGGGCGCCGTATCCCAAAACCATATCAAAAAAGAGCACCGCAACCTCTTTGTCTTTTGCTTCCTGGAGCATCCTTTTATTTCTGGTAGTAAAATCAATCATCGGGTGAGGAACTCCCCTCGTGAAATCATCGTCGCCCAAATCAATAAAGGAATTTTTGAAAGAGACATTCCTGTCTTTGAGTTTAAGTTCAGGATTAACCGCTATGTTTGAATAAATACCGCCGATTGACTCGGAAAGATGAAACATCGCTTCGTCGCAGAGTGTTCCGCCCGAAAAAAGTCCCCGTACATATTTCTGGTTTTTGGAATGATATTTACGTTCCTTCAAAGCAATTTTACCCAGATTATCCGGCAGTTTCTTTTTCGGAGAATATTTTTTATTTTTTAATACTGCAATTGATTTTAATGCAGCGTCTTCAAGCGTACCGGCAAAGTGCAAATTCCCGTAATCATCCTGTTTTGTTTTTGAACCGAGGAAAATTATCACAAACGGTTTTTTGCAATTTTTTATTACACCGAGAACCTTTTCTTCCACTTCCGGAGCAGGCGGTTTTGAGACGACACAGATAACCTTAGTGTCCGGGTCTTTCTCCAGCATTTTTATCGCTTCAATTGCCATCAAACCGCCGACCTCTTTTTTTAAGTCCCTACCGCCGAGCCCTATCGCCTGCGTTATGCCTTCACCGTTTTTATGAATTATTGTCGTCACTTCCTGCGTTCCCGTGCCTGATGCCGCAACAACACCGATAGAGCCGCTTCTTACGACATTTGCAAAACCCAGAGGCACACCGTTTATTATTGCCGTGCCGCAATCGGGACCCAAAACCAGAAGCCCTTTTTCAACTCCTATTTTTTTTAAGTGAATTTCATCTTCAACTGAAACATTATCGGAAAAAATCATTTGATTGACGCCTTTTTTTAATAGTTTTTCCGACTGATAACGGACATACTGTCCCGGAATTGATATTACCGCCATATTGGAATCCGGCTGCAATTCAATAGCTTCCTCAATGTTTTTCGGGTTTTCACAAACGCAACTTCCTGCATTTTCCCGTGATACCGTCACATCAAGCATATTTTCAACGCCTGCCATAATTTTTTTGATGTCGGCTTTATCGTTATAACTTACGCAAATAAGCAAATCGTTGGGTGATGCCGATGCGCCTTCTTTACTAAAAAATCCCGTCTCCGTCAGAAGTTTTTTATTGGCGTCAGTTCCCATCATAACTGACGAGTCGATAACACCGTCTATTGATTTAACTTTGTTTGACAACGCCATCAAAAAAACTGAATCGCGGTAAAAATTTTTTTTAACAAGATTTACAAGCATTATAAACCTCCATGGCGGTTAAAATACCGAGCAGGGTGTCATAACCTGAAGTATCGCCTATATTTACCAAATTGGTTAGCCAGAATTCGACGGTAGATTTTTTTTCCGAAACTGAAATAACGGTATTTGCTATTACCTCACTTATCCTGCCGGCGCGGGCATACCTTAAATACTCAGCACTGATAAAATTCGTTTTTGAATAATTTATTTCGGTATTTTTTAGAAAAAAATCAAACGGTTGAAGTTCGCTAAAAAAATGACTTGCCGAGAGAAAACCCGCTAAAAAATCATCGCCGGACGGCGTAAGCCCGAAACCGAGACCGAGCAATTTGTCAACATTATAATTAAATAATTCTTTATTTTGCAATTTAACTGCAACTTTAAACTTCTCAATTAACGATGCTTTAATAAATGAGTACTTTTTCAGATAATATGAAACTGCTGTTGTATCTATTTCTCCGACACAGATTTTTTTCACGGAAGAATTCCAGCGTTTTGAATATTTCACATTTACCGTAACCGCATTTGAAAAAAATAATTTATCCCGTTCAAATTTTACATTTTCAGAACCTAAAAAAAAATGCCTTAAATCCGAAAAACCGTCAAGAACAATCCGGTTCGGACCATTAAAAAACTTTTTATGTGTAAGAGATATTAGTCGGTCGTCACTATGAAATGCCTCCCGCGGGGACTTCCTTCGGTCGCTTTGGGAAGGAATATTTATATTAACTGCATTTTCAAAAACTGAATGGATTTTTCCCTCAAAAAAAACGGGCACACTGCTATCAAAAGATATCGCATTTAATTCGCCTGTGAAATCTCTTTGTAGGATATGCCCTCCTTGAAAAAATAATAAATGCCTAACGACATCACATAAAAGCCGCCTACACCGTGGGATATCAAAGCGGCGGCGAAGGCGGTTTCTTTCGGAATTTTGAAAAACATCATCCCGACAACAAAAGCCGCTTCAAATGTTCCAAGAGACCCCGGAGCAGCAGGAATCATTACACCTATAATAGTTACAAACAAAACAAAAACTATCGCAAAAAATGATAAATTTATGCCTACTATTTTTACTAAAAAATATATGTTAAATGTCTCGCATACCCAGACACAAACAGATATAAATATAATTATCAGAAAATTTTTTATATCTTTAATAACTTCAAAACCGATTATGAATTTTTTAATTTTATGAACAATCTGTTCTTTTAATTCATATCTGATAAAAGGAACTTTTTTTAAAATATCAATAAAATGCTTTTTTGTGATAAGAATACCGGCAGCAATAAGCACACTTATAAAAAGTATAATCGCTATAAAAATTGTTCTTTTTATCCAGAGCGGAAATACGGGAAGAAACGGAACTGCAAGCACGAGTAAAATCAATATGCCGACACCGTCCATAATTCTTTCTAAAACGATAGTTGCCAGCGAGGAACTTTTGGACACATTGTGTTTTTTGCCGACGATATATGCCCGCACAACTTCTCCGAAACGCATAGGAAAAATGCAGTTAGCCGCAAAACCCATCAATAAACTTGAGAACAACTGTTTTGCAGTAAATTTTTTAATGGGTAAAAACAGAAATTTCCAGCGGAGCGCACGGAAAACAAATGCCAGTGTAAACATGACAAGACAAGGCAAAAGCCATAGATAGTTCCCATGTACGATAAATTCTGCTATGGTTTTAATATCAATGTTTCTTAAAACAAGATATAAAAAAAATATGCTGATTATTATTCCGAATAAAATTCGTTTTTTCATTTCTAATTTTGCGGGTTTGCCGGGAGCCGGACTTGAACCGGCATGAACCATAAAGTTAGGGGGATTTAAGACCTTTTACTTGTCGTCGGTAATTTGCTTTGGTGTGCCATGTTTTGTGCCAAGTATTTACTGACCCAAGCAAAACCAAACTAACCCCAACAAAAATGTTCCTACGCACGAAACTTACTTTTAAGGCATTTTACAAATTTTTAGTGAATTTGTCAACGCCGTTTTCACATCTTATGCACACAGGCGGGAAACTTACTTAAAAAATTTTAGGGGTAAGGTTGAAAAAATAAATTTCTTGACAAAAAAAATTATTTTAGTATAATAGTATTTTATGAAACAGAATATTTTTTTCAAATCCATACTGTTTGTTTTTGCCGTAATTGCATCGCTGCTGATATTTTTTTATGTCTTTCAATTTTTGCCGGCACAGAAAAAACTCCTGAATAAAAATCTTTTTGACAGGGCAAAAACTATCTACAATTTATCGGGTCCAATTATTGTAAAGGCAATAGAAACGAAGGACGACCTGCTTATTTTATCGCAGATAGAAAATATAATGAAACTGGACGACATAAGCACCGTTTATATACTGGATAGCGACGGCAAAGTGATTACGCACGACAGGACGGCGGAATGGGGAAAAATTTACGGCGATGAAATCTCAAAAAAAGCCGGCGGGACGAAAAAAGAACTTATCCAAAAATCACCGGAAATAAAAGGATATTTATACTCTGTCCCTTTAACATCCTCGGCTACTTTATGTGTCGGCTTATCCCAACAAAAAACGAATGAAACTTTTGATTTAATAAAAAAGAATGCTTTTTACTCGGCAATAACGGTACTTATAGCGGTGATTTCAATTTTTGCATTTTTTATTTTTTCGCAGATTACATCTCAGTTTATAAAACTTGAGAATATATTGAAATCGGTGATGCTTGGAACCGGTGAGAAAATAGATGTACGGCGAAAAGACGAATTCGGTAAGTTATCGTTATTGATAAATAAAATAATAAACAAACTTGAGACGGAGAATATAACGGCTCATAAAAAATTATCAGAAACACAAAAAAAATCGGCGAGATTTATACAGGAGTTATCTAAACATTTTGAAAACGGCCTTATAGTCACAAATTTTGAAAATAAGATTATACTCGCCAATCAAAAAGCAAAAGATTTTTTGTCGGTCGTCGAGAAAGACCCTGCCGGAAAGCATATCCTGGAAATTATAAAAACACCGGAATTTATAGATGTTCTTAAACGGTCAGCAGCCAATGTAAATAAACTCCTGGAAGAAGTGATAAACAATAAAACAATTAAAATTATTACCGTCGGCGGAAGGGAAACCGAAATTATCGGGACAATCATTATAATTCCGTAGATTTTCTACCAGTATCGGCCACCCAGAAAAGACAAAACGATAGGTCCGAAAATAATTATAAATATCGTCGGGAATATAAGAAGTATAAGAGGTGCCATTAGTTTCAGCGGCGCTTCGCCTGCCATTTTTTCAGCCATTTGTGCTCTTTCCACTCTGAACTGTTCCGAGAGTACTCTTAAAGTCGGCGCGATGCTGCCGCCCGTTTTGAATGCAAGATTAAGCGAATTAATAACGGTATTCAAAGGCAGATAGTTCAGCCGTTCCGCCATATCGTTTAACGCCGAAACCCTTGATTTGCCCAGTTTTATCTCCTGCTGCGAAAGAAAAAATTCGTCTATAAGCGGTCCCTGCTCCGATTCAATAATTTTATTCAGCGCCGCGCCGAAATCCAGCCCTGCCTCAACCATAAGCGTTAACAAATCCAGTACGTCCGGCAGTTGTCTGAAAATCGCCTTGTGCTTTGCTTTGACTTTGCTTTTGACTATCATCTGCGGAAGAAAAAATCCGAAAACGCCCAAAACAAGCAGAGTGATAGCATCATAAAAAGCAAGTATAAGAATTGAAAATATGACAACTCCGACGGCGGATAATAATTGAATACCTATAAAGGTGTGCGGCTGAATTTTATTGAACGGGTCGCCGAGGATAGAAAGATTGATTTTTATATTTTCAGCCATCTGCTTTAACACAGTAACGTCGGATTTCTCCAGAAATTTGCCGATATTGGAAGCCACGGATAAAATATTTCCGCCGATACCTTCCTGCTGGACTTCCGCCGCATCCATAAGTTTACCCTTGAGCCGTTTTTCAAGTTGCATATCCCTTAAAAAAACAAGCCCCGCATTTGCGGCAAGCATAACTACGGCGCAGACGAGAACTGAAATTAAAATTATTTGCATTTTTGCCTCCAATCATTTATACTTTTTTGAAAAACCAGAAAACTTAAAATTAAAACCATACAGGTTAAAGCGACCCGGCCGGAAGTTATTGTTACCAGATAAAATAAAACCAGAATGAAATAAGCAGTAAGCACTAAATTATAGATGGCGAAAATTTTACCTGCTCCGGGCGGGAAAGTGAATTTTGCGGTGTAAGTGCTTATTCCGATTCCTGCGGCGAATTGCAGACCTATAAGTATTGAAAAAAAATCTGAATTCCGTAAAAAAATCAAAAACAGAGAGCATAAAATCCAGCACAGTCCGCCGAGAATTGAAGAAAGTAAAAACTTTTTCATTTGTCTTTCCATGCCTTATTAACTTCGTCAAAAATTTTATTTAATTCCGCTTTTTTGTATATTTTTTGACCGGCGGACTCGCCTATTTTGGATTTATTCACGCCGGCAAATAAATTTTGCCAGACGTTTTTTGCTAAAAAACTCCCTCCGAAAAAAATTACGACACCGGAAACAAGCCAGCCAAAAATTTTTATTAAAATTCCTTTTTGCAGATTGCTTAAAAGAAAAATTATAAATCCTAAGGAAATTACGATAATGGACAAAATCAGCCGTTCTTCAAACATTTTATGATATTTTCAACCGCAACAGCGGAGCTTTTATCGTCGGTGCCGCAGACGTCCGCACCGACAATTTTTCCGTTCCGTTTCAATGTATAAAGCAATTGCTCTAATTCATCTATTGACATTATCCCGCTGCCGTAAGGTGTTTTTACATCTTTCAAAACATCAAGGTCAATAGACACATAGATTGAAGATTGAAGATTGAAGATTGAAGATTGATAGTCGTTCCATGTGATGTAATAGCCGGGCGAACCCAGAAATTTCCCTATGTTGTCAAACTCATAATTTGTCAACAACCCCTTAAACGCCTGCGGAATTTCTTTATCTTTGAAATATGAAACGCACTTCCTCGCGGGAAGTATTACGAGTTTTCCGGATTTGATTAATTCATAATTATTCCACTCAGACGCATCCTCAAATTGAAGTCCTTTTGAAACCCCAAAGACAATTACTTTCTGAATATTCGGGTTTTCTTTGATTGCAAAATTTACCCAGTTACCGCAATTTAAGTTTTGCTGTTGCGGCGAGGCATCGGAATGAGCATCCAGCAGTATCAGAACGAACGGCTTTTTTATTTCTTTAATATATTTTATAGAGTGATGATGATTCCCATTTGAACCAAGAAAACGGATGTTGTGAGATTGCTTCATTTCATTCGCAATGACAGAAGAGTTTCCTGTAAATCCAAATTGTGGTAATTGTATCTCACTCAAAACGCCGTAAATCACCAGAAATAAAAAAAGAAAGACATTTCTGAAAAATTCCATAATCTGCGTATATCTGCGTTTTTTAGATGTCAATGCTCACGATTTTATTTATAAAAAACGTTCCGAGCGATACCATCACCACCGCTATGAAAAGCAGGGCGTTGCCGATGGGCTCGGAAAATAAAAGACCCATCATTTCCGGCTCCAGAAAATACAAGATACCCAGCATCAAAAAAGGGACGCCTGCCATAATTGCGCCGGACGTCTTTCCCTGTGCGGTCATTGCCTCTATTTTTCCCTGGATTTTCTTTCTTTCTCTCATAGTTGAGGCAAGACGGCTCAAAATTTCTCCCAGATTGCCCCCCGTTTCCCTCGCAAGGTTAATTGATGTTACGGCAATCCTCAAATCCTTGCTCTTTACCCTTTTTATGATATCCAAAAGCGCCTGATTTATAGGAGTGCCAAGTTTTATCTGTCTTAACGCCTCGCCGAACTCAGAAGAAATTGGCGGCTTCGTGTCTTTAACCATATTTTCCAGCGCCTGAAGAAGCGACTGCCCTGCGCGGACGGAATTTGTTATCATACCGAGTGCTTCTATTAACTGGTTCTCAAATAAATCCATCTTTTTTTTAATCTGTTTTTTGAAATGCTTCCCGATATAAATAAATGTACCAATAGCAAAAAGAAAGGCAAATATGATTTTTCCCATCGTCAGTTGAGCAAAAATAAGAACAAAAACCGCGGCGGCTAATTTTATATATCTGGATGCGGCGGAGGCGGGATTTTCAGCCAGTGTTTTGAGCGCTACTTTCAGATGTTCCGTTCTTTCGGTTGTTTTTGCCGACTTTTTCTTCTTATCTATAAAAAGTTTTTGGAATGTCCGAGAAATTCCTTCAATAACTTTCAACACAACGAGCCCCGTCAGACAGCCGACTGCCAGAATAATTACGATTTTTGAAATAAGTATCATTTTATTCGCTCCGCTCACCTTTATTAAATATTTTTTTATCAAGTGTAAGACCGTGGGTTTCTATTTCATTCATAAATGTAGGCAGTGCGCCTGTGGCGACAAATTTTCCGATGACTTTGCCGTCTTGAATTCCTGACTGCTCAAATTTAAAGAGCGGCATTATTTCAATGGCATCGCTTTTTATTCCCGTAATTTCCGAGATATCAATAATTTTTCTTGAACCGTCCGAGAGCCGCGAGAGTTGAACTATTATCTGTATTGCAGAACCTATCTGTTCCCTGATTGCCTTTTCGGGAAGTTCGGTGCCTGCCATAATTACAAGCGTTGTCAGACGGGAAATCGCATCTTTGGGCGAATTGGCATGAACCGTAGTTAACGAACCGTCATGACCGGTATTCATCGCCTGCAGCATATCCAATGCCTCGCCGCCGCGGCACTCGCCGACTACTATCCTGTCGGGACGCATACGCAGGGCATTTATCACGAGCCGTCTTATCGGTATTTCGCCGGTCCCTTCAATTGACGAAGGTCGCGACTCCAAACGGACGACGTGTCTTTGCGGGAGTTTTAATTCGGCGGAATCCTCAATGGTTACTATTCTTTCATCCGTCGGAATAAAGGAAGAAACCATATTCAATAGTGTTGTTTTACCGGAACCTGTACCGCCGGAAATAACAACATTCTTCCGCAACCGGACGCATATTCTTAAAAATTCAACCATTGCCGGAGTAACAGACCCGAAACGGACAAAATCTTCCGGCTCAAGTTTCTTCTTGGCAAATTTTCTTATGGTGACGGACGGACCTATCAAAGACAGAGGCGGTATTATAACATTTACGCGGGAACCGTCAAAGAGCCGCGCATCCACCAGAGGCGACGATTCGTCCACCCGTCGGCCTATCGGGGAGACGATGCGGTCAATCACGGTTAATAGTTGGACGGTTGATGTGAACTTGGAATCCGTAAGATAGATTTTGCCTTTTTTTTCAATGTAGATGTCGTCGGGACCGTTGACCATTATTTCGGTAACTTCCGGGTCCTTCAGATAATTTTCAAGACAGCCGAGACCAAGAACCTCGTCTAATAATTCCTCTACGAAATTTGTCCGCTCATCGCGAGACAGTTGTTCGCCTTCCCTGGAAATCAGGTCCTCTATTATTTTTTTTGTCGTCTCCCTGACGCTTTCCATTTTCTGAGTATCGGTCAAACCCTTTAAGTCAATGCTCTTTAAGTCCAGTTCCGATATGAGTTCATTGTGAATTTTCTCTTTCAATTTTGAGTACTTTTCTGATATGGCCGCGGAAGTATCTTTTTTTGTATCACAATCGCAAACGACTGTTTCTACGCTGATTTTTTCCCGCACCGATTTGTCAATCCCTTCAAATGTCTTTTCGGATAAAAGTTGCTGCGCAAGATTTTTTATTCCCCTTGAAAAACTGCTGTGCGGCGCAGATAAAATAGCCGGAATACCGTCGTTTATGGAAGGCACGATAATCTCCGGCTCGTAAGGTAATTCCGAAAAAATTTTGACCCCCAGATAATCCTCTATCTTTTTTGACGGGAGCGCCGATTTCAGATTTGACATATTTATGACAACCTTGACCATATTGAGCGGGAAATGCCAGCCCTTCAATGTTTCAAAAAATATTCTCGCCTGATTCAGCGACAGAAGATGAGGAGCCAGTATAAGAAGTATTAAATCGGAGGAGTCAAAAACGGAAACTATATTGTCGTCGTATTCTTTTGACGTGCTGACGATAGTATAAGGATATGCGGAGGAAATAAGTTTGATGATTTGCGAGATATGACGCGGTTCTACAAGTGCTTTTTTCGTTCTGTCTATGCCGCCCAAAACGGCGACGCCGGTATGGTGGACCGATAAATAGCCCTTGATAAGTTTTTCGTCCAGTTTATCAAGCAACGGGATAATGTCAATCGCCGATTTGTTCGGTTTGAAATTCAAAAGAAGCGCTATTTCGTTTTCGCCTGAAAGATTGAAATCGGCGATCGCCACTTTTTCTTTAATCTGGGAAGATATGGAAATGGCAAGATTAATTCCGATGAGCGATTGCCCTAACCCCTCCCTTGTTTCAAATAAGGTTATTACTTTACCCATAAATATCACTGAACTGACGCAGAACTGGACACGGAACTTTTCCATGTCTGTGGAGTTTACCCCGATGCCTATCGGGGTTTTCATTACTTCTGTGTCTGTTCCGTGTTTCTTTTACTGTGGTTTGTTTTCTTTTGCTTTTTTCCAGCGTTTGCTGACGACGACAAAAAGTACAATTGCCCCGACAATAAGAATAATGTTCACTACCATTTGCTATCACCTCCGTTTTCGTGAAGCGTAAAGTGTAAAGAGTGAAGTGTAAAACCAAAGCCATTAAACCCTTCACCCTTCCCGCTTCACCTTTCACGATTTATTACTTTTTTTGGTATTTTTTCAAAAGGTCTACCGCTTCCTGCTGTTTTCTCTGCATATCTTTTATGTATGCATCCGGCAAAACTGCTTTTTCGCCCGCTCTGCCTTTTGCAGTTGCGGAAATTTCCTTGAAAATATCCTGCATTTTCGTCCCTTCGGTAAGATAAATTTTGTCGTCGCCGGGCGCTCTTAAAGAAAATTTTATGGTTCCTTTTTCCGACGCGAGTGATAAAATTTCTACCTCGGACGGTGAAACCGCCAGAGATACCGGAACCCTGCTATCAGCCGATTCCATAACCATTGCTTTTTCAACATCTTTTTTTGAAGTCATAACCGGTTTAACCGCACCAAGAACGGATCTCCCGACGGAAATAACCAGGACATTCTGAAGAATCGTAGTTGCAACTTCCTGCCGCTGTTTGTCCTTGTCTTCATATTCAAAAATACCGATTACATCAACCCTATTGCCGGGCTTGACTACCCCGGAAATCGCTTCCTTGTCAAAAACCATAGTGATGGCTCTTTTGTCATTCGGGATAATAGCGGAAATACCCGTGTCAAGTCCCAACATATACAGTTTCGTCGTTATAATCTGTTCTCCTTTTTCAACCGGAACGACCGTCATAAAAATGCGACGTCCGTCGGAATCTGTCAAATCCTTTATTGACTGAATTGCACGGGGCTGAAGATAATCCTTCGGCACTGTCCTTTCCTCAACAAGCGTTTCATCAAGCATCGTCGCCTGGTCAAGATACTCCTTTGCCACAAGCACCTTTACTTTCTGGGCGCCTTTTTTGTAGGTTGATTCAAGCGAATTTAAGTACATCGCAATAAAAAGCGCGGCAACGACACCTAACACAGCCGATATTACAAGCGGTTTTTTCATTTTCCTAAGTCCTCCAAAAAAGACAGGTCGTAGTTGCCAACCTTGGTTGGCTTATTTTTAGCCGAGCAAGCTCGGCAACTACAAACCACTTCCCACTTCCGGCATTTATTATACAAAATAAACAGAGAATTGTCAAGCCCTAATTTTTAACTTGACATTCTCTGTTTATAAAAATATAACGAATGAATTTTTTTCAATTAGTCGGAAAAGCCCTGTGTTTCATCCTTAATTTTTCTGGTTGAACGGACAATCAAGTCCTTAATCTGCGAACCGAAAAGCCGGATTGCAACGATACAAATAACCGCAATTAGTGCGATGATAAGAATATACTCAGTCATTCCCTGACCGCTCTCATCGTTCAAAAATCTTTTTAACATTTTATCTCACCTCCTCGCTTTAACTTGTCTTTCCATATTTATTTAGAGTCATTTATAAAAATATTCCAAAAAAAATTATGGATGATTATCGCCTTTGCAACCTGTGCCGGCAAGGACTTCCGAACGGCCGGACACATAAATTTTTTCTGGAAGTGCTCCGCCTGAAATATAACTCGCCCATGCAGAAAAAATTGTAGGTACACCGAATTCGTAATAAACTTCAACGGCAGATGTGTTCTTATTCGTTATTAAATCAACCCTTATTGCATTTGTTTCATTAATTTTGGAAAATCTATTTTCAATTCCTATAATTTTTATTTTATCATCTGGAAGTTTTGCAGGGTTCAGCCGTCTGCCTTCTATGTTCTTATCGGTTAAATAATTTTTTATCTCCTGCCTTATTTCACTCGCATCCATTTTCGTATAGACAATCATATCGGTTCCGTATCTTGCGGCGGTTACGAGTTGCTGCCTTGTAATGAGAATCCGCGAGAACCAGACAATCATTGATATTATAATGCAAAGAATCGGCAAAAACAGGATGTTTTCAACAAGCGCCTGTCCTTTAGAGGCAGTGAACCCCGCTCCTGCACGCAGAGGCGGGGTAAATAGTGAATAGTGAATAGTGAATAGTTTTTTTATATTAGATTGCTTCGTCATTTTATTCCTCGCAATGACATCCTCAATCTCTTAATCTCTTAATTTCTATTTTCTGCCTTTTTAGTGTTTCACTCCTGTGCCGACCGGAATCAGATGCGCATCCCAGCCGCCTGTTTCTGCTTCGTCATATTTATCAATATTTTCTTTAATCTTTGCATATTTGGGTGTATCATCGCTTTTCAGCACAAAAGACGGTCCTTTCGTATTATAATATCCTGCTGATGCCGTAGCATAAACCGCGGGCCAGTCTATACCGAACCATTTTCCTATCAAAGGATAACCTTTATTGGATGGGCTATCTGAATTTTTCCTGACAATAACTTTAATTTTTTTCTTGTAAAAATTATCTTCATCAGCATAATACCAAGAATCCTTTGTCTCGCCAATTTTGTATGGTTTAACATAGTGTACATGTAAGCCGGGCGGTAAAACAATCGGGATGGGTGGGATGCTTATATAAGTATGTTCGGCACCAAAATATTCTATTTTTATTTCGTTTCTCTTTAATCCCAACCCAAGATTTGTTATAACAACATCCGCAAGACCCGTATCAGCCCCCGTTGTATCACCGGCGGCATTTCTTTCCTGATTCCAGGCAACTTCTCTCGCAATTATAGCCGAATACAAAGGACCGACCTGTGCAATTGCTTTTTGTAATGGTATTAGCATATCTATTTGCGCCTTCATTGCCTTCACACCGATTTCTATCTTCGCACTCCCGTTACCTGTTCCTACAGAACATTTGGTTAACCCCATAGGATAAACATCAACAGTAGCCCCGACTCTTGTTACATCATCTTTAAACATCTGTGGTAATAACGGAGCAAGTGCACAAACACCGTATACTCCACCGCCGGCGCCTGAAAATGGTTCTAAAGGATGCATACCAGCCGCTCCCATTGTTGGTCCTAAAAAAACGCTATCATAAAATACTTTGGCAACCATTTTGTTGATTTGACCAAGCATATTTATTGTTCTTGCTTGATGTATAGCAGCGGAAAGTGCGGCGTTATCGGCGGCGTTTTGCATCATCATCCTGTCCTTGACAAGTTTTGCGATGTTGACAATCATCGCCCAGCAGAGGACCAGCACTACCATCATCATAAAGAAATAGGGCATCGCCTGACCTCTACTTCGTGAAGGGTGAAGGGTGAAGGGTGAAGAGAAAAACCTTTTAATTTTTAATTTTAAATTTTTCATTTTTAATTGCCTCAAATTCATTCATCGAATTTTTTAGCATCAGGATATGCTTTTTCATAGTAATCAGAGTCGGGTGATTTCACCATACGGCAATGTGCGGCACCTGTTATTCCGTATTTGCGTGAAACATCCAGCATTCCAAAACCGCCGCCATAAAATGAACCTGCCATACCGCCTGATTTTATAAAAGGGTCATTTGTGCCAAGAAGCGGTTGTAAAATTGAAGCAAACATAATTTTCTGGATATAGTAGGCATGCGCGGAAAACATTCTGACGGCACTGCCTGCGTGGTCTTTTGCATCGCCGAGATTTTTTTCCCAGACAGTCGCTTTTGCCGGAAGTCCCGCACCCAAAACGTAAAGAATTCCGGTTTGTGCGGCATTTTCTGCCTCACTGCTTGCTGAAATCCCTTTTGCAACGATTGCGCATCTTACTCCTGCCTGGGCGGCATCGTTTGCACGAAGCCAGCCGAAAGTTATAAGGGAAAATTGAACCATTACGAAAACGATTGCGGTCAGAAAAAGAACCGTTATCAGCATTGATTCAATCATTCCCTGTCCTTTAGAGACAGCGAGTAGCGAGTAGCGAGTAGCAAGTAGTTTTTTAATCCCGAAACAAGTTCGGGACAAGTTTTTTAATTTTGAATCCCGCTGAAGCGGGACAAGTTTTTTCATTTTTAATTGCCTCTCTTACGGACCCATTCCGGCGGGACCGCTTCTGACACTTGCCGTTTTTTTGAATGAAGAAGCGAGGGCGTCCTTAAATAACTTTATTGCGCCGTAGCCGGCTAAAAGCAAAAATGCCGCTATCAAAACATATTCAACATGCGACTGGGCGGTTTCATCGTCAAGAAAGGATGCGAATAGCGAATAGCGAATAGCGAATAGTTTTTTCATACAAGACCTAACTGTTTGACGACACAAAATCTTTTTAAGTATATTACCAGGTGAAACAAGGCATAAGAGCCGAGTATCGCAACCCAGGTATTTGAGAAACTGTCAAATTTCAGCATAAAGGCGTTCAGGAAAAATGCTATTCCGAACTTATAAGCGAGTGTTTCGTAGACGGGCACGGGAACTACCGGAAGCGGGGAGCGGGAAGTGGGAAGTAGCAATTTCCGGATGAACACCTCCGGGATTTTTTCATGTTCTGCAAAATGTGCTATGCTACTTTTGAGTTTTTTTATATTCTCTAATTCAAAAAAACACCCCCTACACTTTTTCAGGTGCTTTTCTAATTTTATTTTTTCGGACTCATTCAACTGGTTATCAATATAACCCGATAACAATCGTTTATTATGAAACATCGTAGATACCTCTATTTAGAAATTTTTGACGGGATTAACAGGGTTTTTTTTATTTAACCCATTTCCACTACTATTATAACATAAAATGTGAATTTTGTCAAGTACTTTCTTTTAAACCACTTTAATTATCTAACATTAGTCGGAAAAGCCCTGTGTCTCATCCTTAATCTTTCTGGTTGAACGAACAATTAAGTCCTTAATCTGGCTACCGAAAAGCCGGATTGCAACGATACAGATAACCGCTATGAGCGCGATTATCAGAATATATTCAGTCATTCCCTGACCGCTCTCATCGTTCAAAAATTGCTTTAACATTTTATCTCACCCCCTCATTATTCAGGATTAAGGATTAAGTTTTTCATCTCTTAATCCTTACCACTTAATCCTTAATCCTGCCTCTTTCAATTAGTCGGCAAAACCCTGCGTCTCGTCCTTAATTTTTCTGGTTGAACGGACAATCAAGTCCTTAATCTGCGAACCGAAAAGACGGATTGCAACGATACAAATAACCGCAATTAGTGCGATGATAAGAATATACTCAGTCATTCCCTGCCCGCTCTCATCGTTCAAAAATCTTTTTAACATTTTACTCACCCCCTGTTTTTCAGTTTAGAGTTTAGAGAACTTAGTTTAGAGTTGAAAAAACCATATAACATCTCTAAACTCTACACTCTCAACTCTCAACTTTCCCTCTCCTCCATTTATTTAGAGTCCTTTTGCTTAAAAAATATTCCAAAATTATTTTAGATTATGTGCAGACCTTGTTGCGACCGGCAGTTTTTGCTTTATAAAGCGCCACATCTGCTTCTGATACAAGTGCATCGGCATTAAGCGGTTTTTCGTTAGACCACCCGGCGGCACCGATGCTTACGGTAACTTTTAGAATTTTATCCTGCCAGTTAAACTGATGTTCCTCTATTTTTGAACGGATTTTTTCCGCGATTATCTGTCCGCCTTTTATATCCGTTTCAGGAAGAATTGCTGTTATTTCTTCGCCGCCGTACCTCGCTACAATATCCGTTGTTCTTGTTAAAAGTTTTATTGTTTTTGAAACCTCTTTCAATACGAAATCGCCGGCTTGATGACCGTAAGTGTCGTTGAATTTTTTGAAAAAATCAATGTCAAACATCAGAAGCGAAAAGGACTTATTAAACCGCTGTGCACGCCTTATTTCCAAATCAAGTTGAATCTCAAAATATCTTTTCACATAAAGTTCAGTGAGCCCGTCCACTACTGCTTCGTGATAGAGCCGCGCATTTTCCAGAGTCATAGATATCTGGTTGAAAAGCGTTTTTGCAAATCCTTCATCTTTTATTTCGCCGTCAAATAAGACGAAGCCCCGCAGCGTCTGTTTTACCATTAAAAGCGCAATGTTGGTCGTCTGCGTTTTTTTGAGCCATTCCAATTGCTGAGAAAGTTCCGGTATTTTTTGGAGTTCGCCTACGGTGTAAATTTTAGGTTTTGCTTTCATAAAATCAACGGAATTTTTATCAACTCTCAGCGAAAATTTGTCAAATTCAACAAAAAGTTCGTCCTCAATGACTTTTACCGTCTTAAATCCGCTGGCTATTCCGAGCGAGAGTTTTTCATCCATTTTGTCCAAAAATAGCACTATGCCTTTAGAACAACCTAATATCTCTATTGCCAAATTTATGGAAAGTTTTAATGCCTCGTCCATATCTAACGTTAATGTTAGAATTTCCGAGGTCCTGGAAAGCGTTTTAAGTTTATCAACTGTACTTTTGATATTCTTTGCCATCTCGTTAACCGACGATATTAAATCGCCTATTTCATTATTTCTTTTTTCTTGTATAAAATTTTCATATTTGCCCTGTGAAATTAGTTTTGTTATTTTTATTACTTTTAGGAGCGGTTTTGTCAGTGAATTTGCTAAGAAAAACGAGAAAATGAAAGAAACAATTATTGAAAACCCGAATATTATAAAAATTCTTTTTTTGAGTTTCTCTTTTTCCAGTGCGATAGTTTCCGCCGAAACATCAAGCCCCACAATTGCCGTTGCAACACCCTTTGAATTATAAATCGGAGAAAATCCGGAAAGCCAGCACCCCCATTTGTCCCATTCAAGTTTTTTATTGGCAATAGGATTTTCAAACGCTTTTTGCATCTCGGGATATTTTGAAATGTCATATTCTTCGCCGATAGGTGTTGTATCCTCAAGTTCCGAAATTTTTCCGTCGCCGTCGTCGTCGCGGGGTTCCGTTGCATCAACTACAAATTTCCATATATCCGGTTTTTCCGTTTTTGACATAGTGTAAACATACCGGACTCTTGGAAAGTTTTTCTGGAATTGTCTTAGTCGGTCTCTTATTTCTATGTATTCCGGTCTTGAAATGTCTTCTTTGGTTTGAAGCCGGGAATGTTTTTGCTCATCAACAAAAAGTGCGCAAGATGCGGCAACGGATGTAATTTCGCTGCGCAGTTCTTCAAATTTTGTTCCGGTTGTATCCAAATAAAAAATATAGGATATTACGAGTGAAATCAAAAATGTGACGATGAAAAAAGTTAAAAAAAATTTGGTTTTTAGTTTCATGTTTTTATCGCCATTTAAATTTCTATTATTTCCAATCTCTTTGTGACTTTATTTATCAAATAATTTGTAACTATAAGAATTATCGGAAGAATAAATAAAAGGTCAAACATCGGATAGTATATATATGAAAATTTAATTATATTTGTATTTATCCCACGCTTTGCATAATCGTAATAAAGAATAGGCATATAATAACGAATAGCCATAAGTATCGGAAAAAATGAAAATGAAAAACTGACAATAAAAAACAATACTCCACCCAGCCCGGTTGCAATTTTCCAAGGATCACTCTCATAAAAATCAACAAGTATTGTTCCTAAAACAATACCTATCACAGTTATACCAAGAGAAATAATGATTGAAAAATTAAGTATAACCTGAATATATGAAGCATAACCGTACATTAAATGTATAATCAATAAAAAAATTATTGAAAATAATAGTTGAAATATAAAAAAAATCAAAATTTTTGTATAAATAAATTTTTTTATACCGACAGGCGATAATTTTATCGTCCAGATATTTTTGCCTTCCGTGCTTACTGACGGGAATACCAACCTGCCGGCAAACATTACAAGAAGAAATACAAGTGTAGGATAACTCAATGTGAAATAGAAAAGGGATGTCCCGGTATCTACATTTTTAAACTTTGTTGTATAGATAATAAAAGCTATAGATAAAATAATTATTAGCAGTATTTGCGGCAACAGAGTTGAATCCCGGATTATGTATATCACTTCCTTATATACTAAAGGATATTTTTTTATAAGGTTTTTAGATATTTGCGATTTAATTTCATAAGAAGGTTTTATTAAATCGAAAATATTAGAACCTGTTTCATCCATTATCAAAAGAATTTTCTTCTTGAATATATAATAACAAAAAGTAATTGTAATAACAAAAACCATTCCATTAGACAACAAAAGTTTTAATATATTGTTAAAAAATATGCTGTTCTTTTTATAAACAAATCCTGTAAGTATTGAATTGGTAATCTCAGGAATTTTTAGCGATAGGTTAGATGTTTTTAATTGTTGGGTATAATTTAACAATTCATTTACAAAATTATTTCCTATGAGATTTACGGGATGAGAAATTGTTATGTAATATATCATAAAGAGTATAAAAACTACACTTGCCAGATTAATTACTATCTTAATTTTCAATTTTGGCGAGAGTGTCATTAATGCAAACGCTATAAAAGTACCGATTGAAACAAGTGTTATTGAATACATTAACATGATTATTGGTGTTAAAATAAAGTAAAGATATGATGTATTAAAGAGTTTTCCATATGCTATCCACACGGGCGCAGTTGATATAAGTATAAATGCCCAGTTTTTAAATATTATTTCAAAATAGTTATAAATGAAAACGGGTAATAAAGAATAATTGTTTATCAGATTAAATGTCAGTTCTTTTTTATTTAAGAATGTCGGGATAAAGGATACCAAACCGCCAAAGATAAGAAATGGCATAAATATTGATAAGAGTAATAAAAACATCTCGGATATAAATAGTTTGGATATGTATAATTCTTTCAATACCGGTATGTCTTTTAATTTTTCAATAAAGATGAGAACAAAATATTGCCCACTGGTGCAGTAAATTCCAATAAATAAAAGAAGAATTGAAAATTTTATAATATTGGTTTTGGTTGAATGTATAAATCTGTTTTTAAGAATTGCAAATTTAAGGTTAAAAATGCTAAGGAATTGTTTCATTTTTTTCCGTTACTGCAAGAAATATATCAATAAGTTTTCCAGAGTCAATTTTCATAATATTTCTGAGTTCATTAATTGCGCCGTGAGCAATAGTTCTGCCTTTATCTATTACGGTAATCTTATTACAAATATTTTCAGCAATATCCAGCATATGTGTTGAAAGAAATACTACACCGCCATTATTAGCAAACTTTATAAGCATATCTTGTATCATTTTACTGGATTTTGGATCAAGTCCTGTCATCGGTTCATCAATTAGCAGTATTTCCGGTTTACGAATAAACGCAGCAGCAAAAGATAGTTTTTGTTTCATACCCTGTGAATAATTTTCTATTAATTCATCTGCTTGTTCATACAGGTCAAATTTTTCAAGCATATAATCAATTTCTGTATCTCTATTGTTCTCGGATAATTTAAATATTGAGTAGATAAAATTAAGATATTCCCTGCCTGTAAGTTTTTCATATAGTAGAGGCTGGTCGGGGATAAAAGCGAGACGTGGTATTATCTTGGTTCTTTCGTCAGGCATTTTGTGTCCTAATATAAAAATCTCGCCTGAAGTTGGTGCTGAAACTCCGGCTAATATTTTCATTGTTGTTGTTTTTCCAGCCATGTTTGGACCAAGAAAACCAAAAATTTCTCCTTTTTTCACATCAAGATTTATGTCGTGAAGGATTGTTTTATTTCCAATGATTTTTGTTAGACAATTTACTTTTATCATATAAAAAATTGTAGCCGTTTTTAATAATCATAGACGAAACCGACATACGGCATAAAAAGGAATTTTCCAACATTGCCGGAACTGTAAAACGGGAATTGAAATGCGGTAAGAGCATAAAAATGGTCTTCAATTAAACTATATGTTGTCCCGGGAGCGACCGATATTTGAGTATATTCTGAATTTTGGGTTTCACCGATAAATTCGCAGACAATAGCGGTTTTATTATTTAAGTTCCAGTCAATTGCAAGGTTGTAATTAAAAAATATATTTTTTGAAAACTGGACACCTGCCGATAAAAACAAATCTAACGGGTTTGCCGATTTTTTATAGATAAAAGAAACAAACGGCTCGTTATCCCCGCTGCCCAGCGATTTTTCTTCGTCGCCCGTCGCAAATTTCAGTCCTAAAAGCGCTGAAAAACTCTTATTTATCTTTGTTTTCCCGAATAACCTTATATCGCTTAAACCGGACTCTTTTTCGCTTTCTTCTTTCCAATAATCAAAAGGCAGAACAAATCCAAGATTGAATATATCTTTCAAAATCCCGTATCTGAAATCGGTCCAGGATTCGCCCCAATATGACTTTTTATCTTTATATTTTGTGCCGTAAAAATACTGGTTAACCTCCCATTTGTTTTTTTCAACAAGAAAATCGTCTTCGGAAATAATAGGAAAAGCGGATAGAAAGGTTAAAGGTATAAGGTTTAAGGTTAAAATTAAAAAGATAAAAAATAATCTAAAGGTTAAAAAAGTGGGAAGGAATTTTTTCATTCAAAAATTCGCATATCAAACTTTATATCTTTCGTTTTCAGTTCTTCAAGAAATGTGGGGATTGTACCCGTGGCTTTGAACTCGCCGAGAACTTTGCCTGTTATTTTATCAATACCTGTCTGCTTAAACTCAAAAATCGGGGAAAGGGTAATAATGTCCCCCTCCATTCCGGTAATCTGTGAAATGTCGGTAATTTTTCTGGAACCGTCGGAAAACCGGGAAACCTGAATTATTAAGTTTATTGCGGATGAGACCTGCTCTCTGATTGCTCTCATAGGCAAATCAAGCCCTGCCATCAAAACCATAACATCAAGCCGTTTCAGGCAATCCCGCGGGCTGTTTGAGTGAACGGTTGTTAATGAGCCGTCGTGCCCTGTGTTCATCGCCTGAAGCATATCCAGCGCCTCGCCGCCGCGACATTCGCCTACGATAATTCTGTCGGGCCGCATCCGCAAACTATTTATGACGAGTTGCCTTATCGTCACCTGCCCTTTCCCTTCAATATCCGGCGGTCTTGATTCCAACCGTCCTACATGCTCCTGATTAAGACGTAATTCCGCAGCATCTTCAATAGTAATTATCCTTTCAGCAGACGGAATAAACGAAGAAACAATGTTAAGCAAAGTCGTTTTACCGGTACCTGTACCGCCGGAAATAATTATGTTTTTTTTTGATAGCACACACAGTTCAATGAACTTCAGCATATTTTCATTGCAACTGCCGAAAGACAACAGGTCGGCGCCGATAAGACGTTTTTTTGAAAACTTCCTTATTGTAATCATCGGACCGACCAAAGACAAAGGCGGGATTATTATATTTACGCGGGAGCCGTCAAACAGGCGGGCATCAACATAAGGTGTTTCGGTATCTATCCTCCTGCCGAGCGGTTTTACTATTGCATCCATTACATTTTGCAGTTCTTTTTCGTCGGTAAATCTTTTTTCCGTAAGTTGTAATTTACCTTCTTTTTCAATGTAAATCTGAGAAATACCGTTGACCATTATTTCAGTAACGGTCTCGTCCTGTAAAAATTCGTCTATCGGTCCAAAGTTTTGCATATTTATCGTTTCGTTATTCAAGTATTTTCGGCGTGACAAAAATCAGAACGGTTGTTTTTGTTTCGGTTTTATCCTTTTTTGAAAACAGATAGCCCAAAACAGGTATGTCCATAAGTATAGGAACGCCTACTATTGTGTCCTCTTTTTTTGTCTCAATCATGCCCGCCAAAGCGATCGTCTGCTCACTTTTTATCTTCACATTTGATGTCGCAGTCCTTGTCAAAATTGCGGGATACCCCTGAACCTTATTCGCCCAGTCAAGACGGCTCACCTCAGTCGTTAAAACAAGGTCTATGCTTCTATCCGGTAAAATTTTAGGCAAAACTTCAGTTTTTATCCCGTATTCTTTCCATTCAACCGAGCCTCCGGAGACACCGGCTGCTACAACGGGAAACGAGCCGCCGATAAGAAATTTTGCTGTGGTCCCGGATTTTGTTACAATTTTCGGTTTTGAGAGAATCTGAGCGGCTCCTTTTTTAATAAGAAATTTCAGGTCAGCAGTCAATGCAGAGTACCTTACCCAATCGCCGACTTTGATGATTGACGGAACTTCCGGTATGGCGTTAACCGGCGAGCGGACATTTCCTGTCTCATCGGGAATCACCCTTAAACCTGACGGGTCCTTCCACGAAACCTCGCTCGTATTAATTGTGTCAAACCATTTTATACCGAGTTCGCTTGCTTTGTCGTTGTTTATCTCGGTAACTTCAACCGAAACCTCTACCATCTCCTGTTCAGCGTGAAGGCAGAGAATAGAGAATAGAGAATAGAAAATAGTAAATAGTAAAAACAAAAACCAGATCCTCGTTCCGTGTCTGTTCCGTGTCTTGTTTCGTGTCTGTTCCGCGTTTATCATCATTTCTCCTAAAATTCCAAACCAAAAGATACTTTGTGGATATTGCCTAAGTCACCGAAATATGAAAATGCATAGTCCAGCAAAACACCTATTTTCCTACTTCGTCCCTGCTCTTTCTTCAAATCTTCATTATATTCTAATAAAGGGCGGAATTCCTCACCGGTATAATTTTCCTGCTGCCACAAGGTCTTTAAACCCAGTCCGAAACTTATACCGGAAAGAGCGCCGGTTTCCCTGATATATTCATATCCGCTTCTTAAATTTACCGATGATGTTATTTCATACTCCGCACCGGTTTTGAATTTTAAGTTTGAATAAATCGGTTTTTCAACTTCAAGTGATAAATTGACCGGGATTTGCGGAAATCTATAAACTGTGCCTGCCCGGATAGTTGACGGTAGTTTCCGGTTATCTATTTCAGGACCAAAATTTTGCAACGAAATCCCTGATGAAAATTTATCTAATTTATAAATCACACCGGCGTCAATACATACACCGTTGCTTGATGCATCATCATATTTTTGATTTATACCTTTTAAAGAAATTCCTGATTCAAGGTCATCACGACTCAAAAGAGTCGTCATTTTAGCCCAGGAAAAACCAACCAAGAAATTATTGGCTGAAGCGGTCTTGTCCTGTTTTATTCCGCCTTTATCATATACTTCCAAACCGGCAAGTCCAAAATACAACACTGAAATTCCGAATACATTAGAACCTACAGGTTTAGCATATGATAAAGCGGCGGTTTTTACATCCTGGATATATGAGATGTATGTTGTTGAAAGTTGAGGCGATTTTATTGTTGCCAGGCCCGACGGGTTGGAATAAATTGAGTCAATTTTGCCGCTATACCCGACATATGCCCCACCCATAGAAGATGCAGAGGCGGAAGGATTTATCCGTAAAAACTCTGCCGTCGGCGTTGCTGAATAGAGCCGTGAAGTGTGAAGCGTGAAGTGTAAAGTGTAAAGTAAAAAACCAAGCAATATAAATTGCCAGTATCCCTTCACTCTTCCCCCTTCACTTTTCACGATTATTTTCATCTTGCCACCATTATTGTTTTTACCGCTTTTTTACCGCCTACTTCAACATTATAGAAATACAAGCCGTTACCGACATCCGATAGTTCCCACTCATATTCTGAATCATAAACCTCTTTTTGTTTAATCAAATCACCGACAATATTAAATATTTTTATATTCGCTTTGTCACCGGCGATCCAGTTATACCGAATTTTAACACTGTCCGAGTCAGATTTTACAGGATTGGGATATGCATAAACGGTATCCTTAAAATTGGAACCTGCTTTCTGTACGCTAAACTTATATGTTTCATCCCAGTATTTACCATTTGTAGAGACCAGTTTTAAGTTAACATTATACTCGCCGACAACGGTTAAAGGCGGAAGATTTATACCGAAATATCTGCCTGAAACAAGCGGTGCATTTTTTATTTCTCTACCCAGCGGGTCTTTTACGACAAGAGTTGATTTTGAGGTATCTATTGAAACATCATCATCAGATATTGAAACAATAACAGCGGTAATACCTGCCGGGATAACCGTATTTCTTGCAGGTGCATATGTACCGACAACTATATTCCCTGTGCCTGTGGTTGTTCCGGTTCCACTGTCTGCATTGGCAGGCGGGGCTGTCCGCACAATTGTAACATTGCCCCATATCGGATGGTCGTTTCCCAGTTCATTCGTTGCTATTCTTTTGTAATCATTGACGGCAGATATTGAAAATGTGTATATTCCGTCGGGCACAACGCTACCGGCATCGGTGTAGCCGTTCCAGGATTCCTCCCAGTTGCCGGCAGCACGGTAAAATGTAAGTGTTTTAAGCGGAGTATAACCACCGGTTGGGATTGCTTCTCCATATGTGGCACTTGCGGAATTAGTATCAATTCCCGTAAATGTTACGCCGCCCTGATACACTTTCAGAGTTACTTTTGCCGCACCTGTAAGCCGATACTTAAATGTTTTTTCACCGACATAATCAACAATCGGGTTGGATTGAAGTTTCATTATTCTTATGATATCAACAGGTATAGTTCCGAACCAGTTACCTCTTCTTCCTGTTTCAGTATCGGTAGTATCAAAACTGTTCCATAAAGCATTATAGGCATCAATTGAAATCCAGAAAATCCCATTATCAACAACTTTACCCGTATCATCTCTTAAATCCCATTCATCAGTATTCCACCAGGATGAATCAACTAACTCTTCACTCCTTGAAATTTTGTGAATCATGGTTCTGACGGACGATGATGAATATGACACAGGAAATCCGTAATCGGTTGAAGAAAGTATTCTTGTACCGGGCGGGTAAATCTTTATCGTAACATATGAGTCAGAATGAAGTTGATACTTAAAAAACCACCAGGGCCCCATATGAAGTTGCGACTCATCTTCTTTGTTATCTGTATAAGAACCTCTTATAAAATCATGAACATATTCACTCAAGACCGCGCCGCTCCAAGCACTCCATGCGCCTGCTGAAACAAAATTGCCGCTTGAATCATAAAGATCAAATTTATGTCTTGCCTCATAAATATGGTCACCTCGTTGAGCAGGGTAATGATAAAATACTGTATTAAATGATGTGCCAAGTGAAGCCCAAGCGTTAGTAACAGAAGCGGGATTACGGCCTTGCTTCCACTGAACCTCATATACCGTTTTATTATTAACAGGCGGGTCTTCCGCTTTCAATGTTATAATGTTTCTTCCGTTTTTTGCATCCCATTTCACGTCTTCTATCTCAGCAGAATAAAGGTAATTAAAAAGTAAAAAGTTAAAAGTTAAAATTAAAAATAATTTTTGTTTATTTATTATGTTCATATAATAAGAAATCACGGACAGGAATTGTATCCCCGGATTTTCCGTAGACAACCATCTCCTGACTTACATATTTGCCGCTCGGATATATCCCCGGCGAAGAAGTGCCTGACGCTTCCAGAGTATAAGAATCATAATTATTATTTGTATAAGTCCTCACCGCTTTTATGGTTAAAGAATATCGTCCTAATGAATCGGTAGCCGTTGACTCAGAGTGTCCGGCAACCATTACTCTTGCATTCAAAAGAGGACCTAACACTGTAATTTTACCTTCCGATTCTGTTCCGTAATAAACCTGTCCCTCAAATGTTATTTCCGTGTCAAATGTTCTGTCGCAACCTATAAAAGCCGTGAAGAGTAAAGCGTGAAGGGTGAATAGTAAAAGATAAAAATATTTTTTCATAGTTTTTTTCTTAATCCTTAACTCTTAATTTTGCCTCAACACTTTTATTATATAAAACAATCAAAATCTTGTCAAGAGAAAAATTACTTTATTTCTGACCGTTTCAAAACGGCATTTATTCTGGATAAAAGTTCTTTGGGTATGAACGGTTTTGCGATATAATCGTCGGCGCCGTTGTCAAGCCCTTTTATCTGGTCCACATCCTCGCCTCTTACGGTAAGCATAATCACAGGAATATTTTTTAATTTACCGGATGCATCGCTCCTGATTGCTTTCAATACTTCCCATCCGTTTAATTTCGGGAGATTGATATCCAGGATTATTATGTCCGGCAGTTCCTTTTTGGCTTTTTCCAGTCCTTCGGCACCGTCGGACGCATAGAAAGTTTCAAAACCATTGCCGGATAAAACCTGGCCGATTAAATGCTGGTAGTCCTCTTCGTCCTCAACAATAAGAATTTTTTTCATATAGATACCACTGCTACTCCTTTTTCTCAATCACATTCATCACCTGTTTTCCGAGGTTTGAAAGATTTACCGGTTTCGTCAGATAATCAATCGCACCCAACAGATACGCTTTTTCTTTATCCTCTTTTTGAGAGCAGGTTGTGAACATTACCACCGGTATTTTTGCCGTCTCTTCTTTTTCCTTTAATTTCTGCAGGACCTGAAACCCGTCTAAATCCGGCATTCTGATATCAAGAAGAATCAAATCAGGCAGAAACTCCATAACTTTTTTTAACCCTTCTTCTCCGTTAAAAGCGACATCAACGGAGAAACCTGACAATTCCAACTGTATTTTCGCCATGTTGGTTAAGTCCTGCTCGTCGTCAATAATCAGTATCTTGTAACTTTCTTTTTTTAACATAATATCTCTTACGGTTCTCCTATCAGTTCTTTTACCCTATCCATTATGTCATCCAAAGAAAACGGTTTTGTAAGATACAGGTCGGCGCCGATGTTCGCACCCATCTCTTTGTCCCTGTCCTCTTTACGACAGGTAAGCAGTATAATTTTTGGCGTAGGATAAATCTCGCTTTCAAAGACAATCTGGTGGCACAGGTGCAAGCCGTCAATCACAGGCATCATAACATCCAGTATCAGAAGGTCCGGAACCGCCTCTTTTATTTTTTCCAGCGCTTCTCCGCCGTCGGCACAGGTAATAACCTCATAACCCCTGGATGTAATAGCCATAGCAAGCAGATTCCTTATTTCATCCTCATCGTCGGCAATCAAAATCTTTTTCACTTTGTCTGAATCTCCAGGGTATAAAGCCGTCTTTCATTTTTTTCAACAGTTTTCAGAAGTTTTTCAAAGTCAATCGGTTTCAATATAAAGTCATCAACGCCGAATTTTTTCGCCCTTTCTTTTTCCACATCGCCGGCGGCAACGGAAACCATAATTACCGGAATTTTTCTAAGTTCATTATCGGCGTTTAACACTTCCAGCACCTGAAACCCGTTCATATTCGGCATCATTATATCAAGGCAGAGTATATCCGGTTGACTCTGAATAATTTTTTCAATACCTTTCGTGCCGGAAAGGGCGACATCAACGCTGTATCCGCAGCTTTCCAGTTCAAGTTTTATAAGTTGCGCTATTGCCGGCTCGTCGTCAATTACTAAAACCTTTTTCATAAATTTATTTAAGCCACGAATGAACATTCACCCTGTTAGATAGAGAAACTTATCTAACGGGGCAAGTTAGCACGAATAAATTCGTGCCTACTTTTAACTTTTAACCTTTAATCTTTAACCTGCCTTATTCAACACCGCCTCTATTTTTTTTATCCATCTCTCCGTTTCCCATCTTTTCATTAGATAACCCTGAACACCAAGTTTAAAAAACATTTCCGCTTCTTTCAAAATTTCAGATGCAGTTAATATAAAAATTGGTATGTTTGCAGTTTTTTTATCGTCTTTCAATTTATGGAAAATTGAATAACCGTCAAATTCCGGCATATTTATGTCAAGCAAAATTAAATCAGGAATCTCTTTTTTTGCCATTTTTAATCCCACTATACCGTTTTCAGCAGTAAATACCTGATAACCCGCTTGTTCAAGATAAATTTTACTGGCATTAAGCAAATCCTGTTCGTCATCAATAATCAAGATTTTCTTCATACCGGCAAAGTGAAAAGAAACGTTGTGCCTTTGTTCAACTCTGACTCCACCCAGATTTTTCCGCCGTGCAATTCAACTATACCTTTTGCTATTGATAGACCGAGCCCTGTTCCCTTGGGCCCTTTGATTTTTGCCCTTGTCCCTTTTACCTGTTCAAATTTTTGAAAAATTTTATCTACTGCATCCGGCGGAATACCTATTCCCGTATCGGAGACGGAAACAAGAATAGCGGAGAGAGAGACATTGCTGTTGATTGCCGTTTGCCCCTCTCTATCCTCTATCCTCTGTCCTCTAACCTCTGCCCTTACCGTGATCTTTCCGCCTTCCGGCGTAAATTTCAGGGCATTTGAAACAAGATTTGTTATTACCTGTTTTATCCGGTCTTCGTCGGCATTCACTTCGTTCACTTTTATATTATCAGATTCCGGAAAAAAGTCAAGCGAAATTTTTTTCTCTTGTGCTTGCAGTTTGAACAGGTCAACTATATCCCTTATTGCCGACGGTAAATTAAACGGCGAAGGCGAAATCTCCATTTTTCCTTTTTCAATTTTTGCGGCATCAAGCAGGTCGTTTATAAAATTACGCAGCCGAGCGACATTTTTTTTTATTCTTGAAAAATTCTCCTTTTCGTATTCGGGATTTTTATCTAAAAGCAGATTTACATATGTTTCAATGGCACCCAGCGGAGAACGAAGTTCATGGGTAACGGATGACACAAAATCCTTCTTCATTTCATCCAGTTCTTTCAGTTTCTCCGTCATTATGTTGAAATGGTTGGCAAGTGCCCCGAGTTCGTCCTTCCGGTTTATCCGAACTTTATGTTCCAAGTTTCCGCTTCCGATTATTTCGGCGCCTTTTGACAACAGTTCAATCGGTTCCGTCATAAGATAAGAAAAAAGCCAGGCACCGAAAAAACCGATAATTAAAGAGGCAACTCCGATTGTAAAAATCCGCTGTCGGGTATTTTTAAGCCCTTCTTCAAATATTTTTTTCAGTTCACTCCTGGAAAAATTTATTACGCATCTGGCGACTTCATCAGTTCCGAAAAGTACCGGGTTTTCCACTTTGACTTTGGCGGTTTCTTCTTCTTTTGCGGACCGGTCAATCCGTTTCCCCAGTAATTTAGAGTCGGTATGGGCAATAATTATTCCTTTTTTGTCCGTAACGATTACCTCCGTTATGGAAGGGTTCGTTTTCTTCAGGAGATTGGCATAATTTATAAGTATCAGGTCGTCGGCAACAAGGAGTGACTCCCTTCCTATCTGGGCCAGTCCTGCAACCAGCGACTTCTGATGGTTTTCCATCTGCTCAGCCAGAAGTTTTCTCTCGGCATAGTATAAAATAGAAGTCAGACCGACGATTATTATCAAAACAAGTATTGATATAAAAATGGTGAATTTTGATTTTATTGACATTTTTACACAGGTAGTGTGAAAAAGAACGTTGTTCCTTTATTTTGCTCCGATTCCACCCAGATTTTACCGCCGTGGAGTTCCACAATCCCTTTGGCTATTGACAGACCAAGCCCTGTACCTTTGGGCCCTTTTATATTTTTCTTGGAAGACGAAACCTGAACAAATTTATTGAAAAGTTTTGTGCAGTCATCTTTTGTCATACCGATACCCGTATCGGAAACGGAAACTAAAATAACGGGAAGGGTGAAGGGTGAAGGGTGAAGGGTTGATACTCTTTCCTCTTCACGCTTTACGCTTTCCGTCTTCACGATAATCCTGCCGCCTTCCGGCGTGAACTTCATCGCGTTTGATATTAAATTGGTTATAACCTGCATTATTTTCTCGCCGTCGGCGGAAATTTCCGGGACGGGTTCATCCGCTGTAAATTCAAGCATCACTTTTTTCTCGTCCGCTACCGGTTTAAAAAGCGTCACCACTTCTCCGGCGACTTCCTGTATCTTCGTCGGCTCCTTGCTCAATTCCATTTTATTGGCTTCCATCTTCGCCACATCCAGAACGTTGTTTATAAAATTGGTAAGACGGGTCGTGTTGTTTTTTACGATGGTTAAAAATTCCTTCTGTTTATCATTAACGGGACCTGCGACCTCTTTCAGCAGGAAATCAACATAGCCCTTTATCGCGGAAAGCGGAGAGCGGAGCTCGTGCGAGACAGAGTTGACGAAATCGTTTTTCATGTTGTCCAGTTCTTTCAGTTTTTCCGCCATTATGTTAAACTCTTCAGCAAGCCAGCCGAGTTCGTCCTTGCGTTTGATTTCAATAACTGTATCTAATTTACCTTCGCCGATAAGTTTTGCGCCTTCCACAAGTTTTTTAATCGGACCGGTCATAGTGGTTGCAAATATTATACATAAGATAACGCCGATAACGAGCGCCGCAAAACCTATTGATGCGATGCGGAGGCGTGTCTTTGAAAGCGTTTCGTTCAATATTTCATTCAGCACCTTTTTTGAAAGACCCAGCCGGGCGGTCCCTGCCCTTGTTTCGCCCATCATAACCGGTATGGAAAGTTCAAAAATTTCAACGCCGTCTCTGAGCCATTCCTGCGAAAAAACATCATTCGCATTTTTGGCGGCAATCCCTATTTTTGAATTGTCATAACTTCTTGTTTTTGTGGCGTCGGTATGGGCAATTATCTGGTTTTCATTGTTTAATACAACCCCGTATCCCACCGCCCTGTTTGTCCTTTTTAAGAGATTGAGATAGTTGAAAAGCAAAAGGTCGTCGTTGACCAAAAGTGCTTCGCGGCATATTTGCGCGAGCCCTTTCACCGTCGCTATCTGGTTCTGTTTCGCCTCTTCTTTAAGAACTTTACTTTCCGCAAAATACAAAAATCCGCTTACGCCGGCAACCACCAAAACTATAATGATACTTACAAAAATTATGAATTTTGTCCTGATGCTCATAAAAACACTCCTATAAATTTAACCGCAGAGATGTTGAAAAAAAAGTAGAGAAAGGCAAATATGAATAATTTTTAAGATTTACTCTGCGTTCGGAGTTTATCCTGTTCTTTGTAACGGGACTTCTCCGCGGTTCATATCATCTCTTCTGCAGTTGCAACTCTTTTTTTGCTTTTTCCAAAGCGCGCTGTGCCTTTTCGTGGGTTGGATTCATCCGCACCGCCACTTCCCATTTTTTTACCGCATCAAACAGTTTGCCCTGGGCATACAGAACGAGTCCTTCGCTGTATTTTTTCTCTGCACCGGCGAGGTCTATCTCCTCCTTCTCCTCAACAGGTACTGAGTATGCCGGCTTCACTGCGGGTTCTTTTGCAGCCAGCTTAGAAAGTTCCTCAACCGCTTTTGTTATGTATTCCTGTGCCTTACCGTGCCATTCAAGTGATTTCGGGAACGGTTCATCTTTGCATATCTGCTGAACATTTTCCATCTTCTTTATACAACCAACCCAACTTTTTCTGCTGAAATTGTTCAACCCCTCATCAAATAACCGTTTTATTTTTTCTTCTATTTCCTTTTCTTTAGCAAGACGGCCGGCATCTTTTAATTTTTCTTTAACATACTTGATATAATTCTCCAACTCTTCACGCTTCGGGTTTATCTGCAGTGTTTTCTCCCACTCGTTCAACGCATCGGGTAATTGTTGGTCATAATATGAAATATAACCTCTCGCATATGATAATTTTTCAAGGTCGGTTGTCCGCTGATCCACAGCCGTATCTTTCATATCCGCTATTATCTTTGCATAATAGTCCTTTGCTAATTGATATTCAGGATATTTTAGTAAAATTTCAGTAA
>Ga0265292_1000110_pt1 | contig 170605 bp, 165 predicted proteins | sample Munlanlewell296A_FD_189080 | JGI IMG/M metagenome (GOLD analysis project Ga0265292, IMG submission 189080) | Leachate microbial communities from a municipal landfill in Southern Ontario, Canada - Leachate well 296A | ecosystem: Engineered > Solid waste > Landfill > Unclassified | place... | reverse complement strand
CGGCTATTTCCCGGAAACTAACCCGGAGTTGACCGCCCCCGCCTACTGGCTGATGGCGATCATCGCCACCCTCCTCCTTTTTGCTTCGCTCCTGGCCCATGAGCTCTCCCACTCCCTGGTCGCCATCCGCAACAATCTCCCGATCCACGGGATCACCCTCTTTATCTTCGGCGGCGTCGCCCAGCTCGAGGGAGAACCGGAATCACCGGCGGTGGAACTTAAAATGGCCGCGGCCGGGCCGGCCATGAGCTTATTTCTCGGCCTCTTCTTTTTCGCCCTGACCCAGGTCCTGTATGGTTTCCGCCTCCCCAGCTATTTGCTGGCGATCACCAATTATCTCTTTCTCATCAATCTGGGGGTCGCCTTTTTCAACCTTCTCCCCGGCTTCCCGCTCGACGGCGGCCGGATCTTGCGCGCCCTCCTCTGGCAGTTGACCAAAGATCTCCGCCGGGCGACCGCCGTCGCTGCTACTTGCGGCAAGATCCTGGCCCTGGCCATGATGGGGGCCGGTTTCCTTTATTTCTTCTCCGGACTCTATCTCTCCGGGCTCTGGTTCATCTTTATCGGCCTTTTTGTCCTGGAGGCGGCCGAGACGAGCTACCGCCAGGTGGTGATGAAAAAGCTCCTCTCCGGCGTCCGGGTCAAATCGCTGATGACCCGCGACGTCATTACCGTCCCGGCCGGCCTGACGCTCGACCGGTTATTGGATGATTATTTTTTCCGTTTCCGTTTCGCCGCCTTCCCGGTGGTGGAATACGACGTCCTGCTCGGCCTGATCACCTTCCACGCCATCAAGGAGATCGAGCGGGCCAAATGGCCGCAGTTGACCGTGCGCGACGCCCTCCAGCCGATCAACAGCCAGCTGGTCATCAGTCCTGACGCCGACTTGACCTCGACCCTCCCCCGGATGACCTCCGGCCGCCTCCTCGTGGTCGAAGCGGGCCGCCTGGTCGGCATCTTGACCCGCCGCGACGTCATGAAGTTGTTCGAGCTGAAGAGCCAAGTGAACAATGGAAAATAACGAGTTCGCCCGGATCTTCTGGGAGATGGCCGATTTTCTGGAGCTGAAGGCGGACAATCCTTTCAAGGTCCGCGCTTACCGCAAAGCGGCCCAGCTGATCGAGTCCCTCAACCACGACCTCGAAGAGATCTACGCCCAGGGAGGGACGAAAGCCCTGCGGGAGATCCCGGGGATCGGCCAGCATATCGCCGAGAAGATCGAAGAAGCGATCAAGACCGGCCGCATTGCCGCCTACCAGAAACTCGCTAAGGAATTCCCCAAAGGTTTCCTGGAGATCATTAATATCCCGGGACTCGGGCCAAAGACCGCCCTCCTCCTCCATAAGAAGTTCAGAGCGGACACGCCGGCTAAATTGGAAAAGCTCGCCCGCTCCGGCCAACTGGAGAAACTCCCGGGGATGGGGAAAAAGAAGGTCGAGAATATTCTCCGGGGGATCAACTTAAAAAAAGAGAGCCACGGGCGCTTCCTGCTCGATGATGCCACCGCCCACGCTGAACTGATCGTTGAGGAATTGCGTAAGCTAAAAGAGGTCGTAAGGATCTTGCCTTGCGGCAGTCTCCGCCGGGGCCAAGAGACGATCGGCGACATCGATATCCTCGTTGTCTCCAACCGGCCGGAGAAGATCATGGAGCGGTTCGTTAACCTCCGCGCCGTGCGCGACGTCCTGGCTAAGGGATCGACCAAATCGTCGGTTATCCTGCGCAACGGGATGCAGGCCGACCTCCGCGTCGTTCCGGCCAGGTCATTTGGCACCGCCGCCCATTATTTTACCGGCTGTAAACAGCACAACATCATCCTGCGCCAGATGGCGCAAAAGAAAGGCTGGAAGGTTTCGGAATACGGGATATTCAGAGGGACAAAACAGATCGGCGGGCGGACGGAAGAAGAAGTGTTTCACAAGTTCGGCCTGCAATACATCCCGCCGGAACTGCGCGAGAACCGGGGAGAACTCGAGGCGGCGGCCAAACACCAGCTCCCCCACCTGGTCGAACTGGGAGACCTTAAAGGCGACCTCCATATGCATACCACCGCCTCCGACGGCGTTAATTCCCTTGAGGAGATGGCGCGCGCGGCCAAAAAGCTCGGTTATGAATATATCGCCCTGACCGACCATACCCAGTCGACCCGGATCGCCCACGGTTTGACCGGCCGGGAAACGCTGGCCGAGGCGAGAAAGATCAGGGAATTAGACCGCAAGACCAGCGGGATCAAGTTGTTGGCCGGGGCGGAAGTGGATATCTTGCCGGACGGCCGGCTCGACCTGCCGGACGAAGTTTTGCGGGAACTCGATATCGTCCTCGTCTCGGTCCATTCCAGTTTCAAAATGCCGCGGGAGAAGATGACCGCCCGGGTGGTCAGGGCGCTGCAAAATAAATATGTCCATATTCTCGCCCACCCGACCGGCCGCCTGATCAATGAGCGGGAACCGTATGAGATCGATCTCGAAGCGGTCTTGAAAGCGGCCAAACAAAATGACGTGGCCGTTGAGATCAACGCCCATCCCAAACGGCTCGACCTGACCGATATCTATTGCCGGCGGGCCAAGGAATTGGGGGTAAAACTGGCGATCAATACCGACGCCCACGCGACCGATCAGCTCGAACTGATGAAGTACGGCGTGATCACCGCGCGCCGGGGCTGGCTGGAGAAAAAAGATATCATTAATACCCGGCCGCTCAAACAACTGTTTACTTAACCCCTTGGTCGGCCAACAACCCGGAAAGGACCTTGACCGCTTCGGACTGGCTAAGTTTCTCCAAGTTATTGCGCCGTAACATCAGCTCGCGCATAAAACCGCGGAAGAGTTCCGGGTCTTTCAAGACGAACTCGTTAAAGTCTTGCAGCAGTGCCCGCCGGAGTCCGGACAATTCCCCCCACCGCCGTTGTAGCGTCTCATAGTGATGAGCGTACTTCTCGATCGTCACCACGAATTGGTAGATCTCAAACTGGAGGCCGAGTATTTTCTGCCGGTTGAAGCTTAACTTTCCCTTGACCCGCGTCGCCACGCCGGCGCTGATCAGGGCCTGTTCGTCTTCAGCCGAAAGTTTTTCGTTCCGCGACAATTTGATCGCCGCGACCGAGTCCGGCGGAAGCGTCACCGTTTCGGCCGGGCTTAAAGGAAGGCCGTAATAAAGCTTATAGGCGGCCGCCTCATCGGTCCCGATCAGGCCGGTCCGGGCCGGGTCGGCAACGAACGCGGCGCAATCCTCATAAAGCGAGAAGCCCGGGCTGGCGGTCACGCAGTCGGTCAATGAGTCGTAGGGGGCGGTCAGGACGAGGAGGAGGTCGTTGACCAGCGACCGCTCTTCCATCATCAGATCGCCGGAAGAGTGGATCAGCTCCGGCCAGGCGCTCCGGCCGTCCCGGGTCGTCTGGATAGCGTAAGTACCGAACGGCTGGCTCCCCCACTTGGCCGAGACTACTTCACCGCTGGCGTCGCTCACCTGGTCATAATAAGTGTAATTTTGTTTGTCGCCTGAAAGCTCGAGATCGAGCTGGAGGTCGGAAGGGACAGGGCGCCAATCGCCTTTGACCGTCTGGTAAGACCATTCTCCTTCCCGGTTCGAAAGCGCCCCGCCCTGCGGAATGGTCGTGGTGCTCCGGTAAAGGTTGGACAGATAGTTCTTCGTCTTACGGAAAAAGTAATAGGTCCCCGGCGTGGTCGGATACATTAAACTGTCCTGGAAGACCGGCCGGCCCCGTTTATCCCGCTCCTCGACCAGATACATCTTTTCCTTCGGCCCCCCCAGGACGCTAAGTTTAGCCAAGGGAACCCCATTCAGGTTGATGACCCAGAGGCCGGTCGCGGGATAGACGGTAATGGCGACCTGCCGTGGATCGGCCAATTTTACCTTCAACGCGTCCAGGTCTTCGCGATAGTTGACCAGGTCGGTCAGGAACGGCAGACCGGCTTCCGCGCTGACCCGTTCCGAGTAAGGCTTGATGTTCATTTTCGTCTTAAGCGGCAGCAACTCGTAGAGAAATAAAATATTGCGCGGCGAAGCGTGGAGACAGCCGTGGCTCCGGTAAAGATTACCGAGGATCTCGTTGAGCAGGACGCCGAAATTATAATCGTTCAGGGCCGGCACGATATTTAAGTTCAAGCCAACCGTCTCACCTTTGACCGCTGTCTTGACCTTCTCCAGCATGATCGCCTGTTCCCGGGCGTTGAACCGGTTCAACTTTTCCGCCGGCTTAAAGAACGAGGAAAAACTAAGTTCTCCAACGTATTTGGCTTCGTCCGGCGGAGCGGTCCGCGCGAGGTTCAATCTGGTCTCGAGCCACCCTTCGACCAGGTTCTGGCGGTTCTCTTGCGAAAGGACCCCCATCGCGTCAAAATCCTGGCGGAGCGCGGCGCGCAAACCGGCCAACTCTTTCCAACTTCGCCTGACCTGGTTATACCAGCCGGCTTGTTTCTCTACGACCAGCGCCGTCTGCCGCACCAGTTGGTAGAGCCCGACCGCTTGACGCCGGTTGACCGGATCGCGCGGCAGCCGCTCCTCGCGCATTTCTTTAAAAGCCTTGCGGACGCAAGGATCAAGGGCCGTTTGTTCTCCCGTGCTTAAAGCGATATTGTTATAAAGTTTGTAATAAGACACCACCTCGGCCGGCAGGCTCGCCGGAACATTTTTCCCCTTGGAACGGCGGAACAGCGCCAGCTGCCGATAGAAAGAAATATTCGGGTCCCAATCGACGCAGCTGTCCAGATCATCAGGACCAGGGACGGTCAACAGTTGGACAATATCCTTGATGAAGAGCGCCCGCTCAAAAAGCGTTTCGCCGGCCGCGCATAAAAGAAGTCGGCCGCCGGCCCCGTCAAAGACCAGGCTCTCCCGGCCAAACGGCTGGCCGGCAAATCGGGCGGCGACCAGTTGGCCGCTCGCGTCACGATTCTCATCAAGATAACGGAAACGTCTTTTGTCCGGTGAAGCAAGTAAGTCAGCGACAACCGGCTCCGGCACGCCAAACCAGCGCCCGTAGTACTCGTATTTCCACCCTTCCGGCCGGACGACCAGCCAGGCGCCAAACGGGACCAGCGAGGCGACCGGCGCCGCGGCACTCGGATAATACTCTGTCCGGCCGCTCAACTTATACTGGCCGGCCGCGACCGGAACGACCAGCTCTTTCTCCCATCTGACCGGTTCGCCGCGGCTGACCGGTTGGGGCATGACGTACTCTTCAGCCGGTCCGGCTTCGACCGGAAATTGCGCCACCGGCGCTCCGTTCTGGAGTAGAACCCCTTTACCGAGCATAGGATAGACCGCCAGTTCCGGCAGAGTGGCCTTGAAAGCGGCCGCGTAACGGCTGACATCCTCTTCTGTCTTAAATAATGAAGCCAAGGCCGGTACCTTATCAAGTTTAATGTCGATCAACATCTCTCCCACCTTGGAGCGTTTGATCTTGAGGTTCGTCCCGTCAGGCAGAGTTTTATACAAGAGATAATTATCATGGGGAGAGAGGGTGACGCATCCCGGCTCTTCATAGAGGTAACCGGCTATATCGTCATAATAAGCGGCCCAATCGGTCGCGTCGAACAAGCCTAGACTGGCATATTCGGCCGCCGCCGGCAGGAACAGCAGTGAACAGAGAAAAAAGATAGCCGGCCAACGCTTCATGTCCGCATTTTACACCATCTGCTATTGACAGACAATTATCTATTGCTATACTGCGACATCATGTACCTTTTACGCTTTCTGTTGCTCGTCTGTCTTTTGCTGTTAGTTATCGCCCCGGCGAAGGCTCTTTATCCACAAGCAATTGATCCGGCCAAAAAAGTGGTCCAGCCGCCGATCGCTCCCCTGGAACCGCTGCAGCCCGCTGACGGGACGACTTTTTCCCCCGCCCCTCTCCCCCCAGCCCCAATTAGTAACGAAGCCGACCCTCTAGCCCAACCCAAAGGTTTGTTCAACTGGGGGAGGAATGGGGAAATAAATAGCGCCGCCATGCTCGGCAACGGTTGGTATCTGACCGCCGGGTCGGCCCTCGCCTTTGAAGATCCGTGGCGGCTGGGAGAGAAGTTCGGGCTGGCCGAGGACTCGATCGTTTATAAAGCCGGCCTCACCTTTGGTTTCGGCAACACGCCGGGTAAAGTCTTTTTCAGCCTCCTGCAAGGGGTCGGAGAAACAACCGTTTACCTGAAAGAAGGAAGCCTGTTCGGGCTCGACCCGTTCATCGGAGCCGCGTTCATGCTCAATCTTTCCGGCACCGACAATTCATCCGGCGGCCTGGGCTGGCGGCTATTCGGCGGCGCGGCAATGGACCTCGCCTTCGGGCTTGGCCGGGCGGAAGTCGCCGCCGGCTACGAAACCGATCGCTCCGGCCGGACGCACGCGGCCGAGGGGCTTTTCTTTGCCGTACGAAAGCCGATCCGCTTATGAAAGTCCAAATTTTTACCGATGGCGCCGCTCGCGGCAATCCCGGCCCGGCCGGGATCGGCGTGGTTATCAGGAATGAGAAGGAAGTCCTGCTCGAAGTCGCCGATTACATCGGCAAAACCACCAACAACGTCGCCGAATATATGGCGCTGATCCGCGGGCTGGAAGAGGCGATCGACCTGGGCGAACGAAGTGTGGAGGTTTTTGCCGATTCGGAACTGATCGTCAAGCAGATCAAAGGCGAATATAAGGTCAAGAACGAAGGGTTGGCGCCGCTCTTTTATAACGTCAAATCATTGATCAGAAAATTCAATCATTTTACGATCACTCACGTACCGCGGGAAGCGAACGAACACGCCGACCGGCTCTCCAACCAGGGGATCGACGACCATCAAGGCTCGACCCACGGCCCGCTTTTTGGTAAGATATAGCTTGGGCAGGCCGGGCGGTTACCCCGATCGCGAATAGCGCATCGGGGAGGAAAGTCCGGACTCCAGAGAGCAGCGTGCTGGATAACGTCCAGTCAGGTTAAAACCTGAAGGAAAGTGGCACAGAAATTACACGGCCGAACTAAACCCTAAAGGTTTGGTGGCAAAGGTGAAAACGGGAGGTAAGAGCTCCCGACGTAACAGACCGGCGACGGTCACGTGCTAAACCCCACGCGGAGCAAGACCAAAAAGAGTGAGAGGCTGCTCGCCTCGTTATGAGCTCGAGTAGGTCGCAATGAGGTCGCCAGTAATGGCGGCCCCAGACAGATTATCGCACATGTCCACCGCAAGGCGGACAAGACAGAATCCGGCTTATAGGCCTGCCCGCTTATAACAACAAAAAGGCCCCGGTTTTACCCGGGGCCTTCTGTTTAAGTGTCCTATCGATCGCTTAGAAGCGGTCGGTCTTCGGCTTCGCTTCGTTAACGGTCAGCTCGCGCTCGTTCCACTTTTGGCCGCTCATGGCCGCAATGGCTTTATCGGCGTCCGAATTTTCCATGTCAACGAAACCAAAACCGCGGGACTTGCCTGTGAACTTGTCGTTCACAACGCGAGCGGAAACGACGTTGCCGAATTCGGCGAACTTCGCTGCCAACTCACCATCGTTAACTGACCAGGCCAAATTACCTACGAAAATGCTTTTCATGTTATGCGTACTCCTTGTTTGATATTTTCTCTGCGATCAATGGTATGAAGAAGCCTAACTGAGGGGCTCGTCACGATCTCGCTTGCAGACTCAAAGATCCTAACCATTAATTTCGACATTTATATTATATAGTAACCTGACACGTCTGTCAAACCCTACACTCCATTATCGGGCGCTTCCCGTGAAAATTTCACTTTAATCTGGTATCATACAACCATGCCTGAACTAAAGCGTCTGGCGGGCGGAGACGTTCTCTACCGCGCCTGGCAAGCACCTACCCCCAAGGCTGTCCTCCTCCTCGTCCACGGGCTGGGGGCCCACACCGGCCGCTGGAATTTCCTGGCCGACTATTTTACGGCCAAGGGCCTTTCCCTTTACGCGATTGAACTGAAAGGTTTCGGCGAGACCCCCGACCGTCCCCAAGGACATATCGATAGTTTCGCGACCTACCATAACGACATCAAACAACTGCGGCAGTTCGCGGCCGCCGCCCACCCCGGCCTGAAGATCTTCCTCCTAAGTGAAAGTATGGGAGGGCTGATCTCGTACAACCTGGCGGCCGACAACCCCGGTTTGTTCGCCGGCAATATCCTGATCTCACCCGCTTTTGCCAATGGGATGAAGTTCCCGCTCTTCGCCTATCTTGACGCTTTCACCGCCCTCCTCTACAACCAGAAGAAACAACTGCCGCTGCCGTTCACGGCCGCGATGTGCACGCGCGACACCGCCTACCAGGCGGTGATGAACGCGGACCCGCGCGAGATCCGCGTCGCCAGCTCCCGCCTGTTGATCGTTATTCTGCTGGAGCAGCTGCGCGCCCAGCGCCTCACCCCCCGCACCCCGATCCTCTTTCTGATCTCCGGAAAAGACTATTTGGTCGACGAATCGGCCGGGCGGAAACTCTTTGCCAAGCTAAAGTTAAGCGACAAGAAGCTGATCGAATACCCCGACATGCTCCACGCCCTCTCCATCGACCTCGGGCGAGAAAAGGTCTTCGCCGATATCTGGGAGTGGCTGCAGGGGAGACTGGGATAATGCAGCCCTCACCCACTAACGTTGAAGCTTTGCACCCTCTCCCAGAGGGAGAGGGTATTTTGTTAAGCTGCTTTACGCTGACCCCTCTCCCCCTGGGAGAGGGGTCTTAGTTTGATCTAAGTTAGGGTGAGGGCTCTTAAACAACCATGAAATATATCTTATCCATCGACCAGGGGACGACGGGGAGCCGGGCGATCGTCTATGACAAAAAAGGGCGCCAGGTCGCCTCGGCTTACCAGGAATTCCCGCAATATTTCCCCAAACCGGGCTGGGTAGAGCACAAGCCGGAAGAGATCTGGCAAAGCGTTTACTCCACGGTCCAGAAAGTCCTGACCAAAGTTCCCCCCTCCTCCATCGCGGCGATCGGTATCACCAATCAGAGAGAAACAACGGTCGTCTGGGATAGAAAAACAGGCAAACCGGTCCATAACGCGATCGTCTGGCAATGCCGGCGGACAGCGGAGCGCTGCGACCAGCTGAAAAAGAAGTGGGGCTTGGCGGGATCGATCAGAAAAAAGACCGGCCTGCCAATTGATGCGTATTTTTCGGCTACTAAAATCGAGTGGATACTGAAAAATAGGTGCCAGGTACCAGGGACCAGGTACCAGGAATTAGCTTTTGGCACGACCGACACCTGGGTACTTTGGAAACTGACCGGCGGAAGAAGTCACGCCACAGACTTCACCAATGCTTCCAGGACGATGCTTTATAATATTGAAAAACTGCAATGGGACAAAGATCTGTTAAAGCTATTCAATATTCCGGCCAATATGTTGCCTAAAGTCCTCCCTTCGTCAGGCGAGTTCGGGCAAACGGTCAAGATCGGCAAACTGCCGGCCGGAATTCCGATCACCGGGATCGCCGGTGACCAGCAAGCCGCCCTCTTCGGCCAGACCTGCTTTGAGCCAGGGACGATCAAGAATACCTACGGGACAGGCTGTTTCATGCTTCTTAACACCGGACAGAAAAAAGTCACCTCCAGGCACGGGTTGATCACTACCCTAGCCTGCGGACCGGAAGGCAAGGTCGCTTACGCCCTGGAAGGGTCGGTTTTCATCGCCGGCGCCGCTATCCAGTGGCTCCGGGACCAGTTGGGGCTATTGAAGAAGTCCGCTGACTCAGAAAAGATGGCCTTAAGCGTCAAAGATAATGGCGGCGTTTATTTCGTCCCCGCTTTGGTCGGGCTCGGCGCCCCCTATTGGGACCAAAACGCCCGGGGGACGATCGTCGGTTTAACCCGCGGCGCCAACCGCAACCATCTGGTACGAGCAGCTTTGGAAGCAATGTGTTATTCGACTAAAGATGTCCTGGATACGATGAAAAAAGAGTCCAGTTTAAAGATAAATGAGCTGAAAGTTGACGGCGGAGCGGTTGCGAATAACTTCCTCTGCCAATTCCAAGCCGATATTCTGGACGCGAAGATCCTCCGGCCCAAGATCATCGAGACCACTTCCCTCGGTGCCGCCTATCTCGCCGGCCTGGCGGTCGGTTTCTGGAAGAACACCGCCGAGATCAAGCAGCATTGGGCGATCGATCGGAAGTTTACCCCTAAAACGTTAAAAGAAGATTATTATGCGGGCTGGAAGAAGGCGGTCGCAAAGACTCTCTCGAATTAAGACAGCAGTAAAATGCTATAATTACCTCATGTATTACGAGGAAGTCTTTAAGGCCCTGGAAGAAAACAAGGTCCGTTACCTGGTCGTTGGCGGCGTAGCGCTCGTTTTGCACGGCGTTGTCCGACTCACCGGCGACCTTGACCTGATGATCGACCTCGAAACAGCCAATGTCGAACTTTTCCTGAAAACAATGACGCTTATCGGATATAAGCCAAAACTTCCCGTTAAAGCGGCAGAATTTGCCGATCCGCAAAAAAGAGCCTCCTGGATCGCAGAAAAAGCGATGAAAGTTTTTCCTTTTATCCACGAAAAAGACGACTACAAGATCATTGACGTTTTCCCGGAAAACCCGATCCCATTCTCCAAAGCTTATGGTGACCGGCAGAAGATCACTGCCGGAAAATTGAACATTTCGGTGATCTCCTTTGATGACCTGATCGCTCTGAAAACCATGGCCGGGAGGGAGCAGGATAAAAAGGACGTTGAAATGCTCCGGGAGCTCAAAAAATAGTGAAAACCACCAAGGACGGAACGAACCGCTGCTCTTTTATAATTGATCGCACCCGCCTGCTGGAAATGTCTAAGATCTCTCCAGCCGGGCGTCTGCAGTGGCTGGAAGAAGCAAATAGTTTTATCGCTTCGATCGATGGCGGCAAACTAATGCGCCAGTGGCGAAAGTCTCGAAGAGAAAACTAAAGGAGCTGCCGGTTGCAGACCTATGACGTCATCATCCTCGGCGGCGGCGTCACCGGGACCGCGATCGCCCGCGAGCTCTCCCGTTACCACCTCAAGATCGCTCTGCTGGAAAAAGAGGCCGAACTCGCTTTTGGCGTCTCCAAGTCCAACTCCGGCATTATCCACCCCGGGACACAAAACCCGCCTGATTCATTAAAAGGGAAGCTTTGCGTCCAGGGAAATAAACTGACCAGGGAAATAGCCAAAGAGTTGGGGGTCGACTTTAAAGAGGTCGGGGAATTGATCGTTATTTTCAAGGAAGCGGATCGGGCTAAGTTACTGGAGATCAAAAAAGAGGGAGAAACGCTCGGCGTCCCCGGCCTGCAGATCGTCGAGCGGGAATGGCTGCGGAAATATGAACCAAATCTTAATCCGGAGGCCCTCGCCGCTCTCTACGCGCCGACCGCCGGCATTATCTCCCCCTACCGCTGGGTCTACGACCTGGCCGAGAACGCCGCCCGGAACGGGGTCGAGTTTTTCACTTTGCATAAAGTAACCGGTATTAGTAGAGAACCTGGAAACCAGCGACTAAACGTCGCGGTTTCCGGCTCCGAGCGAACTTTCGAGGCCAAATACGTCATCAACGCCGCCGGCCTTTACGCCGACGAGATCGCCAAATTGGCCGGGATCAACGACATCGTGATCAAACCGCGCAAGGGAGAAGAGTTTCTCCTCGATAAAAAGCGCGAGCACCTCGTCAATCATATTATCTTCCCCCTCCCTACCCCGACCACCAAAGGGATCCTGGTCATTAAGACTTCGGACGGTAACCCGATGATCGGACCGACTGCCCAGGATATTGATGATAAGGAAGATCGGACAACTTCTGATGCCGGTCTGCAACAAGTCTTAACAGCAACACGCCAGCTCGTCCCTTCCCTCAACGAGAACGACATCATCGCTTACTTTGCCGGGCTACGTCCTATTGCTGGCCACGACTTTATTATCCGGCACGAAGCCGAAGTCCCGGGAATGATCACCGTCGCCGGCATCCAGTCCCCCGGGTTGACCGCCGCCCCGGCGATCGCCTTAATGGTAACGGACTTATTAAAAATGAACGGCCTAAAACTCCGCCGCAAGTTCTTTTTCCACCGTTTCCGGCAGGCAACGATCCACCTCTTCGCCATCTCGTTCGCGAAGACGAGGGAACTGATCAAAAAGAACAAGGCTTACGGCGAGATCGTCTGCCGCTGTGAAATGATCTCGGCCCAGGAAATCCGCGAGGCGATCCGGCGCGGAGCGAGGACGCTCGACGGGATCAAGTTCCGGACCAGGGCGCAAGCCGGCCGCTGTCACGGCGGCTTCTGCACCACCCGGATCATGAAGATCATGGCGGAAGAGTTGAAACTTAACCCTAAAGCGATATCCAAACGCGGCCCCGGCTCGGAGGTAATCAAAGATGCTCGAGCGTGAGTTGGTAGTTGTCGGCGGTGGTCCCGCCGGGATGGCCGCAGCCTTGGCCGCGCAACAAGCCGGCGTTAAAGATATTCTCCTGCTGGAGCGCGATCAGTATCTTGGCGGCATTCTCAACCAGTGCATCCACCCCGGCTTCGGTCTGCATCATTTCAAGGCCGATTTAACCGGGCCAGAATATGCCGATCGTTTTATTAAGCAAGTCATTCCAGCCAAAGAGATCGAGGTCAGTTTAAAGTCGTTTGTTGTCAAACTATGCCATGTAGCGGCGGTCTTTAGACCGCCACAAAATGGCGACCTAAAGGTCGCCTCTACATTTCCATTCCTTATTACCTACATCAAGCCGGGAGAATTAGTTGAGGTCAAGGCTAAAGCGTTAATAATGGCGACCGGCTGTCGCGAGCGGACCCGCGAGATGGTCCATGTTGCCGGTACCCGCCCCGCCGGCATCTACCCGGCCGGCCTCGCTCAAAAGATGATCAATATCGAGGGTTGGCTGCCGGGGAAAGAGGTCGTCATTATTGGTTCGGGCGATATCGGCCTGATCATGGCCCGCCGTTTCACACTGGAAGGGGCCAAGGTCAAAGCAGTGATCGAAATACAACCGGAATCACGCGGTCTGGTCCGCAACGTCGTCCAGTGTCTCGAGGATTTTCAGATCCCGCTTTATCTCAAGCACCGGGTCGCCAAGATCCATGGGCAAAACCGGGTGGAGAAAGTAACGGTTGAAAACACCGAGAATAAAGAGACGTTTGAGCTCACCTGCGATACCGTCCTCGTTTCGGTCGGCCTAATTCCCGAAAACGAGCTGATCGAGATGGCCGGAGTGACCGATGTGACGAAGATCGCAATTCCTGGATTATTTGTCTGCGGCAACTCATTTAAAGTTTATGACCTGGTCGATTCGGTCACGCGCGACAGTGAAAAAGCCGGCATCGCAGCCGCGGAGTATTTAAAGAATGTTTAGAAAGATCACCTGCATAGAATGTCCCATTGGTTGCCAACTCGAGGTCAACGAAGAAGGCGGCCACGTCATCAGCGTGACTGGTAATAAATGCGATAAAGGCCCGGTTTACGCCCAGCAGGAGATCGAGAACCCTATGCGCGTCCTGACAACGACCGTCCTGGCCGTGGGGCTTGAGCCGAAACTGGTCCCAGTCCGGACCAGTCGGCCTATTCCCAAAGCGAAGCTAATGGAAGCTATGGCCGTGATCGCTAAAACCCGCCTCACCCACCCGGTTAAGGTTGGGGATGTGGTAATAAAGGATTTGTTGGGGCTAGAGACAGATTTATTAGCTACTCGCGATTCAACCTAATATATCAAGGAGGACTATTTATGAATATTTGGCGTATGTTTCTCGGCAATTTCAACCCGACGGTAGACAAGGAAAATAAGTTCAGAGAAATCGATAAAAGCTTTGAAGGTGACGATGAAATGATCGCCACATCTAAAGCAATATGGCTTACTTCTAGAGGCAACAATTATGGAATATCTGGGAACTTCGACCTCGCAATCTCTGATTTTAACGAAGCTATTTCCTTAAAACCCGATCAAGTAATGGCCCATGTTTCTTTGGGCATTGCTTATCGGGAAAAAGGATTACTAGATAAAGCCTTATTAGCTTTGCTTAAAGCACCTCACGCAACCAGCATATCTGGCAAAGAAATCAGCGGCTTCGACGCCGAAATATATGGCGCAATTATGACCATATATCTTTTAAAAGAAGACACTGCTAACGCAATCGAGTACGCAAAGAAGACGTTAGCTGCTTTGGACAATCCACAAAGAAAAGAAATGCAAACATTTGCCATGCGGGCAGGAGTAATCAACGAATCAAACGATGATCAACAAAGAATATTACTGCGAAAGCTCATTAACACAAAATAATTCGGAGCCAATGGCCCTCATCTCCCGCACCCGCCTCACCTATCCGGTTAAAGTTGGGGATATGGTGATAAAAGATTTGTTGGTGTGGGGCCTAGCCGTGGCAGCAACTAGAGAATCTGTTTAATCGGCCTTTACTTTCTTGTTTGTTTCTTTATCCATTTTTACACTTATTAACTGGAATTCTCGCTCAATCCTGACAAATGCCTTTGTCATTTCAGAAAGAATTATCGCTTGTTCTTTTTTAACAGAAGGAAGCTTAGTGTTGCCATGCCCAGCCAATGGCTCAGTACTTCTTTGATTAAATATCGCTAATATATGGTCCAAAATAGGCCCTGGCAATTTAGACTCATTACGATATTTTTCAAAGAAAGACCCCAAGGATTTCTCATTAATTGCTTCGTCGTTTAATACATCTTTTGCCAATGTTTCAAATATTGAGGCGCTCGAATGAAGAACTGCCGTATAGTCATCGTCCTTTAATTCCCTGTCCATTCTTTCTACTAGCTGCCGTATATTAGGGTGCTCTGCCGACATATCTGCCCCTTCAATTCCTTGCGCCGCAGCAATTTTAATTGTTAACTTATCGTTATTGCCCTTCTGATATTGTACTGAGCAATTTCCTTCGACCAATATTTCATTGATCTCCTTAATTGGCAAAATATCATTTTCAACATAATCAGCAATTATTTCGATCAATTGTCTAGTATTTGGTTTTAGCATGAGCAATTCCATCTCACCCATGTGATAGGCATTTTCAGCTGGATGATACATTCCCCAACCATCTGATTCCAAAACATATATTGGCAATCCTAAAACGTTATTTGCTATATTTAATAACTTATTTTGATTTTCTATTTCCCTATCCTGGTCATCAGATTTGACCGCGCTCCGAATCAATCTCGTAAGTTTTAATCTTGTTGGCTTTGGAATCACCTCATATTGCAATGCAATTTCTTCTTTCTTACTAAGCCCGTAAAACACCATCGCCCCTCCCTTAAATTATCACGCCAATTCCCGACACAGGATCATCCTTTAGCAACTTATATCTAGACCTATTCTCCCATTACTTTAATGACTATCCTCTTCCTCCGCTGGCCGTCCCATTCGCCATAAAAGACCTGCTGCCAGGGGCCAAAATCGAGCTCCCCCTTGGTGATCGGGATGATGACTTCGTGATTAAAAAGGATCGACTTCATGTGGGCATCGCCGTTCGTTTCGCCGGTCCGGTGATGATTATATTTGAGATTAAAGGGAGCCAATTTTTCGGCCCATTCCATAAAGTCTTGCTTGATTCCGGATTCTTCATCATTAATAAAGATCGAAGCGGTGATATGCATGGCAGAGACGAGGACCATCCCCTCTTTAACCCCCGACTTTTTGACCGCCTCGGCCACGTCACTCGTGATATTAACTATCTCGCGGGACGCTTTGGTGTTAACGGTCAAATATTCAGTATGGGTTTTCATCCTAAGCCGCGACAGCCTCATTTAACGCTTCGATTATCTCCAGCATCCCCCGGGTATCGATGTCGCAATACTTTTCCAGGGCGGTATGGACCCGCTCTTTCTCTGCCGGCGGGATATTCTCCCCAAAAGTTACCCGATAATACTCCACTCCGGCAGTCCGCCCCTCTCCGATCTCCAAGTTTTCATAGTTGCTGTGGGTGAGCGCCGGCAGGACCTTTTTCAGCGAAGCGCTCCCCGCCTGGTCGGGATGGTAGAAGAGGAACTGCTGGAAAGGGACCAGCAAGTCGACAAAACGATCCTTCAGGAAGACCGCCCAGTCGTTGTAATCGCGATAGACCTCGCTCGCCTTCTCAATGCAGGTCATCTCAAAACGGGCGTTGTAGGCGACGATCGAACCACTCTCGCCGAGCAGCTCTTTTAACCGCCGCAACATCTCCGGCCGGGGATCAATGTCACCCGGCGCCAGGTAGGAAAAATGCTGAGGCTTTCCACCCGGCTTATCCTGCACGAAAAGGGAGAAGAGGAAAGGGATCTCCTTATACGGACCGGTGTTGTCGTAGACCGGGAGCGCCGGACCGATCGTCTCGAAATCGAGGAAATATAACGGGTAGACAAGCTGGCCGAGAAATTCTTTCAGCGCTTCTTTATCAACATGCGCCGCTTTATCACGGTGGCTCTTGACCTGGATAAGCTGTTTCTCATCAAGCTCAAAATCATCAGGTATCTCGGTCACGTTCAAGATCCCCCGCTCCATCAGGTCAAATTTCTTCTTCCCCCCGCGATAGAGGATAAAAACATGGCCTTCGTCCGGCAAAAAGTCCCAGCAGAGGTCATAGAGCGGGCACTCGCGCGGGCTGGTGCAGTGCGGACCGACTTTGGCCTCCGGCTCGGTCTCGGCCCCGATCGTCGCCGCCATAGTGGCGATCTGGCCGGCGATCCCGGGGAGAAGCTCTAAGGTCTCGTCCGTTACATCTTCCTTGGTAAAGAAGCGCTTGGGATCGATCTCCCCTTTTTTGACGAACTCCTTGTTGATATGCATCAGGTAGCTCCGCCTGATCTTGAGCCCGGCACCGGCATAAGTATAGCGCTGGAAAGCGGCATCCCGGTAATGCTCATCTTTGATCCCCGTACTGCTCTTCACTTCGACAATATCCCAGGCATCGTCCTCGACCGGGACCAGGATATCGGCCAGAGCGTACGCCTGACCAAAGAGAAAACCAGCCTCGAACAGCGGTTGCCGCAGCTTGAGAGCGGCCAGGGAACGCTCACTATGTTTTTCCGGTGACCGGTCCCGCTCGATCGTCACCCCGTTCGGGAAAAGTTTCTGGGCCAGGACCCCGACCCGATGGCCTTCGTCAAAGACCGCCTGGGTCAGCGGGCCGATCCCGGGAAGGTCAGCTTTGCGGTTATAGTTATACCAGAGGAGTTTGGGACATTGCAGTCCAGCGAGGTATTTGCTCTTCGAGAGATAAGGCATTTTCGCCATTGGATTGATTATAACATGAAAGAAGCTTGCTTCGCCCCCAGTCAGCTGTTACAATTCGCCTACTATGAAAAACATTATTGGGGTTCTGATCGCGATCGTCGTCTGCGCTCTGGCCGGAGTGATCGGGCAGCTCTTCACCTTCCCGGAGATAACGACCTGGTATGCCGGATTGGCCAAACCGTTCTTCAACCCGCCCAACTGGATCTTTGGCCCGGTCTGGACACTGCTTTACATCATGATGGGGATAGCGGTCTACCTGGTGGTGCGGCGGGGATTCTTCACTCCCGCGGTTGAGATCGCCGTCGGCTGTTTTGCCATTCAATTGGTCCTGAACAGTCTCTGGTCGATCATCTTTTTCGGCCAACACCAGCTACTGCTCGCCTTTGTGGAAATAATCATTCTCTGGGCAATGATCTTGCTGACCATTATCAAATTCCGACCGCTCTCTCCATTAGCCAGCTGGCTGCTCGTGCCGTATCTCTGCTGGGTAAGTTTCGCGTCGATCCTGAATTTCAGTGTCTGGTTCTTGAACCGCTAGTCGGCGCTAAGTTCGAGATAGAGGGCTTTAGCGACAGCCACCAGCGGCGCGGCGAGTAACATTCCCCAGAACCCCATCACCCCGCCCAAGACCACTACCGCGACAATGATCGTCAGCGGATGAAGGTCGAGTTTATCGCCCAAAATCTTCGGCCCCAGATAGTAAGCCAGGATGGTCTGCACGACCGCGTAAAAGAGGATAACGTTCAAGGCCATAATGGGGCTTTCCAGCAAGGCGACCGCCACCGCCGGGACCATCCCGATGACCGGTCCAACGTTTGGGATCAACTGGGCCACCGCCGCGACCCCGGCCAGCATGATGAAATAATCGACCCCGAGCAACCAGAGGCCGGCCAGCGTGACCGCCGCGACGATCGAACAGAGGATCGCCTGCCCGACGATATAATTCTTCATGATCTGGTCCAGCCGCTTCAGGATAGCGCTGAATTTACTCCGGTGAGCTTCCGGCACGTACTGGGCGATCCCTTTGGCCAGTTTTTTCTCGTCGATGAGCATGTAGACGGTCATGATCGGGATGACAATGACCATCACCAGCTGGCTCATCAGGCCAAGCAAGGACTGGGCCGTCCCCTCGATCATCAAGACCAGATAACTGAAAACATTCTCGATCGCCCGGGGGAGCATCTTTTCCACCCCACCCGGCAGCCGATTGGCGATATACCAGCTTTGCAGCGAATTGAGCGAGTTTTGCGCCCGGGCGATCAGATCGGGCAATTGCTTGATGAGCTGGTTAAATTCGAGGTAGAACGGCGGAAAGACAAAAGCCGCCACCAGGTAAGCGGCCAGACAAAAGAGGACCAGGGCCAAGGCGGTCGAGATCTCGCGGCGCAGCTTCAGCTGGGCCGTCAGAAAATTAACGACCGGATTTAACAAATAAAAAAGAATGATGGCGATCAGGACCGGCCAGAGCGCCTTCCAGAAAAAGAAAATGATCACCAGCAAAACAGCCAGGGCGATCCAGCGGGTCCTTTGGGGGTATGTCATGGCTGTAATTCTATCACCCCGAAACCAAAAATGCGACGCCCCTTGCCGTATGTCAATGCGCATTGACATGACATTGAGAGGATGATATTATCTATCCATGCCACCAGCCAAGAATTGCTGCCAGCTCGACCTCACCGCAATGGCCAAAGCGCTCCAGACCATTTCTGAACCGAACCGGCTGAAGCTCCTCTGCCTCCTCCGGCGCGGCGAACGCTGCGTCTGCCAACTGGAAGAAGCGCTCCAGATAAAGCACAACCTGATCTGCCATCACCTTAAAGCCCTGGACCGGCTGGGGCTCCTCCGCTCAAAAAGCCGGGGGAACTTCACCTTTTACAGTTTAGATAAGAAGGCCTACCGGGCTTTGCTGACCGGTATCAACAAAGTTTTAGGAGGTTGAAATGACGGATAAAAGCATTAGCGCCAAGCTGCCGCTCTTTGAACGATATCTTTCGCTCTGGGTGATCCTCTGCATTGTGGCCGGGATCATTATGGGCAAAGTATTCCCCCAAATAATTGCCGGTTTAAGCCGTCTGGAAGTCGCCCAGGTCAATATTCCGATCGCCATCCTGATCTGGCTGATGATCTATCCGATGATGGTGCAGATCGATTTTTCGAGCATCGTCCGGGTCGGCAAGAAACCAAAAGGGCTGATCGTCACCCTCGTCGTCAACTGGCTCATCAAACCGTTTACCATGGCGCTCTTTGCCGTGATCTTCTTTAAATATGTGTTTGCCTCATTGATCAGCCCCACTCTGGCGACTGAATACATTGCCGGGGCGATCCTGCTGGGTGCCGCCCCTTGCACGGCGATGGTCTTTGTCTGGAGTTATTTGACCAAGGGAAACCCCGCCCACACCCTGGTCCAGGTCGCGGTCAACGACCTGGTGATCCTGATCGCCTTTGTCCCGATCGTCAAGTTCCTGTTGGGGGTGAACCAGATAATTGTCCCTTATGACACTTTGATCTATTCGACGATCCTCTTTGTGGTCGTCCCTTTGACCGGCGGATACATTTCGCGGCAACTGCTTATCAAGAATATGGGGATGCCCTGGTTTGAAAATGTCTTTTTACGGATATTGAAGCCGGTCACGATCATGGGTCTTCTTTCGACACTTGTCCTGCTTTTCGCCTTTCAAGGGAACATTATCATTGAAAATCCGCTGCACATCTTTTTGATCGCCATCCCCTTGACCATCCAGACATATTTTATCTTTGCCATTGGTTATTTCTGGGCCAAGAAGTGGCGGATCGAGCATCCTATCGCTTCTCCGGCCGCCATGATCGGCGCCAGCAACTTTTTTGAGCTGTCGGTCGCGGTAGCGATAACTCTCTTCGGATTGAAGAGCGGGGCGGCGTTGGCTACCGTGGTAGGAGTATTGACCGAGGTCCCGATCATGCTTAGTCTGGTCGCTTTCTCAAACCGGACCAGACATTGGTTCCCTAAGGAAGAAATAACCCAGACCAAGGAGGCGACGATCATGCCAAGAAAGAAAAGAGTTCTCTGGAAAAAAGCGCTGATCGCCACTGATCTATCAGCTAACTCTAACGAGGTTGTAGCGTGTGTCGCCAAAGAAGGCCCGGACTTTGCCCAAAAGGCAAATATTGTGCATGTGATCTCGGTAGAAACTGCCGGGGGCCTTGATGAGGCGATCGAAGAATTGCACAAGCCGGCCATGGAACTCCAGGTCGATATGCTGAAGAACGCGGGAATAGAGGCCTCTTACTCGTTCGCCTATGGCATTCCTTCCACGGAGATCAACCGCCTGATCAGCGAGGATAAATATCAGTTCTTAGTTTTGGGCTCGCACAGCAAAAGCTTGGTTGAAGAAATGCTCTTGGGGAGCGTGGCCGACAGCCTGATCAGCAATCTTTCCGTACCCGCCTTGCTTATCAAATGCCAGGGAGGCCGGCAGGCCGCCTGCCCGCTCGTCTTTTCCGGCAAGATACTTTTCCCAACAGATTTTTCAGATAATGCCAAAGCCGCTTTTGAAACCTTAGCCGACCTGGCCGGCAATTATAACCCCACCGTGACCCTTTATCATGTCCAAAACAAAGATACTATACCCGCCGATCTTGGCTATAAAATAGAAGAGTTCAATCTTATTGATACCGACAGGTTAAACAAACTGAAAGAAACCTTGCTGAAGGCAGGGGCTAGCAGCGTGAAGGTCAAGATCGAAACGGGCCACGGGAAACAGGCAATTATTGATGAGATCAACAACGGCCATTACGATCTGGTCGTGATGGGAACGCAGGGCCGCGGCTGGATCGAGGAGGTCTTCCTCGGAGATATCGCGCATGCCGTGATCAGGAATTCAAATACTTCACTTTTGTTGGTCCCATTTAGAAAATAAGAACGATCAAGGAGGAAAATCGATCATGGGATGTAATTGCAGCTGCGGTTGCGGAGAGCAAAAGACGGTGGGGACGGCGAAATGTCCGCTTTGTGCCAAGAACGGTGTCGCGGTGCCGCTGACGGCAGTCAGCAATTTAGTAAAGCCGGACAAGAAGCATTTAATAACGGCTCGCCAGAAATATTATTTATGCCTGAACAGTAAATGCCCTACTTCGTATTTTGATAAGTCAGGCGCCACCGTCCTCAAGCGGGGGAACCTAAAAGTTGAACTGTGGTATAAGGAAAACGCCAAGAAAAAGGTCGCCTGCTACTGCAACAACATCACTTATGACCAGGTCAAAGCACAGGTAATTAAGAACAATAAGCTTACCTGGAAAGAGATCGTGAGCGCGTATCGGAAAAAACCGATCGCCAAATGTGATAAATTAAATCCGACCGGCAATTGTTGTTTTCAGGTATTCTATGGTATGGTCAATGCCATCCTCAAAGAGGCTGGCAGAAAGCCGCTCAAATACTCTGCCTGTTGTTAGTAATTGAAGGGGGCAATTAAATGTTCCAATGGTTTGCCGACTTGGTCACCTATGACCTGCTCAGACTCCCCAAAGGAACCCATCTGGCGGATAGCCTGAACTTCTTCCTCTACGACGTCCCGAAGATCTATTTTCTCCTGATCATCATTGTCTTCTTTGTGGCTATTATTCGGACCTTTCTCCCCCCAGAGCGGATCAGGAAAATGCTTAGCCACAAAAAAGAGTTCGTCGGCAATATCCTGGCGGCCGGGCTCGGGATCTTCACCCCCTTCTGCACCTGCTCGGCCATTCCGCTCTTTATCGGCATGCTGGAATCGGGGGTGCCGCTGGGAGTGACCATGTCTTTTCTCGTCGCCTCCCCCACGGTCAACGAAGTCGCCCTGATCCTCCTTTGGGGTTTATTTGGCTGGCAGGTCGCTCTTACATATATAGTTAGCGGGCTCACCATTGCCGTGGTCAGCGGCCTCATTATTGGGCGTCTTAAGCTGGAAAAAGAGGTCGAAGCATTCGTTTTCCAGGTCAAACCGACCAAAATGGATGGCGGCCAAAAAATGACCTGGAAGGATCGCCTCGACTACGCCGTGGAATACGTCAAAGAGATCTTTGCCCAGGTCTGGTTGTACGTCATGCTCGGCGTTGGTTTGGGAGCGCTGATCCATGGTTATGTTCCGGTCGATTTTGTCACCCAATACGCCGGCCGGGGAAACCCGTTCGCGGTCCTGATCGCGGTCGTGATCGGGGTGCCGCTCTACTCCAACGCGGCAGGAACCATCCCCGTCGTCCAGGCGCTAATCGGCAAAGGATTACAACTCGGCACCACCCTCGCCTTCATGATGGCCGTGACGGCACTCTCGCTTCCGGAATTTATTATCTTACGCCGGGTCCTGAAGCCAAAACTGCTGTTGACCTTTTTCGGCACGGTCGCTTTAGGTATAATAGCGATTGGGTATCTGTTTAACCTGGTGTTTTAACTCACCCCCTTAATCCCCCTCTCTTAGAAAGAGAGGGGGAGAGGAAAAAGGAGAAAACAAATGGAAATTAAAGTATTGGGCCCCGGATGCGCGAATTGCCAGGATCTCGAGCGGCGGGTCAAGCAAGCGCTCGCCGAGTTAAAAGTTGAACAGATCACGGCCTGGCTCCAGGCCGTGGGGAAATAACCGCTTTTGTTATTTCTTTCCTACATAGTTTTGCTCTGTCTCGGTCTTTCCTTCATCGTCGACAAAAGAAAAACCTATCTCGGCTGTCAGCGCGGATTGGCAATGTTCTTGAACCTCCTCCCAACCCTCCTGCTGGTCCTGGCGCTGGTCAGCATTTTCCTCTATCTTTTCCCGAAAGAGGTTTTGGCTTCAACTCTCGGGGCCAAAAGCGGCTGGCTCGGCGTCCTGATCGCCGCCCTCCTCGGCTCGATCGCCCTGATCCCGCCGTTCATCGCCTTCCCGCTCGGCCGGATCCTCCTCGACCAGGGGATCCCGGCCACGACCGTCGCGGTCTTTATCACCACCCTGGTCATGGTCGGCATTTTGACCCTGCCGCTCGAGATCAAGTTCCTCGGCAAAAAAGCGGCCCTGCTGCGCAACTTTTTTAGCTTCGTTGGCGCCCTGGTGATCGGCCTGTTGGTGGGGATACTATATTGAAAACCAGAGTGTTGCTCAAAGACTATTTCTGGGTGATCATCTTCGCCCTCTTCCTGCTCGGCTCTTCGTTCGTCGGCTTCCGGCCCGGCGCGGCGATCTACGCCAACTTCAGCCAGTTCCTCCTGGAGCTGATCTCTTTTCTCCCGCTGATGTTCCTGCTGGTCGGCCTGTTTGATGTTTGGATACCGAAAGAGCGGATCGAGCGGCATGTCGGGCAGAATAGCAGCTGGCTCGGTTCTTTCTGGGTCATCCTCCTGGCCACCCTGCAAGCCGGCCCTCTCTATGGCGCTTTTCCGGTCGCCTACATCTTGAGGAAAAAAGGGGCGAGCGTCCGGAACATCTTTATTTACCTTGGCGCCTTCAGTTGCCTGAAAATACCTCTTCTCTCGTTCGAGATCGGCTTTCTCGGGCTCAAGTTCTCCCTCCTCCGGACAGTGATCACCCTCCCTGTCTTTTTCGTCATCGGGATTTTAATGGAGAAGTATCTGGGGAAAGATTACCAGTTAAAGTCGGTCGAGCTATGATATTTAAAAGAATGATCGCCAGGATATCGAACTGGCCGAGACAGTCGGCTTAAAAGTTATTTACTATTAAAACTGACCAGACTAGCCCTTCTCAATTTCCCTCACCCGATACGCTTAACACTCTCACCCTCTCCCAGAGGGAGAGGGTATGTTGCCTGGCATAACACCTTCTCCCGCTGGGAGAAGGTACGAAACTTTCGCGTATCGGATGAGGGCGGCGAAGCCTGGGGGATTTAAAACCCTTCTCCCTTTGGGAGAAGGTCACAAACCTTAACGCCACTAGATGAGGGCGGAAATGCCTAACTGATCCCCCAGCTAACCAGCCTCCCCTCAACCTCCAGCGAAGCGAAACCAAAGTTATCCCGTATCCACTCCAGCGCCGGCCGGCTATAGAAGAAGCGGTGGGTCTCGTCGTTCTTGTAATGCCATTTTGAGAAATCATTTCCCTCTTCATAAAGTTCAGTCATACAAAGGAGCGCCCCACCCGGCTTAAGGAGCGAGCGGAGGAGTTTAAACTCTTTGGCCGGCGAACGGAAATGCTCGATCACCTCGCAAGCCGCAATATAGTCATAGGTTTTCTTTAGTAGCTCCGGGTCATTATGGAAGAACGGATCATACGGCTCGATCTTATATCCCTCTTCCCGCAAAAGTTCGGTAATGACCGGCACCGGCCCTGCCCCAAAATCAAGGCCATGGTGGGCGGGCGTGAAGCGTCGGGTGACTTCTTTAATGATCGGGTCGACGAACGACCGATAACCCGGGTCAGCCGGGCTATTGTTATGCGCCTCGTAACGCTTTTTTTCTGTTTCCGGTGAGAGCTCGTCAGCCGGATCGCGAAAGATAGAGCGGCAACCGGAGCATTTGAAGAATAAGGTTCCGCGGTCGTCGTAGAATAGGTCAGCCGCGGCAGAACATAAAGGGCAGTTGCTCATCTACCCGTACTTAATCTTTAAATAGAGCAAGTAGACGACCAGACAGAGCGTGACCGAGTTAGCTAATATGACTGGCAATGAGCCGGCCAGCGCCCCGTAAACTATCCACAACACAACACCAAGGAATAAAACCACGAACATCAAGAGCGAGAGGTCCTTGGTATGGTGGCTGGTGTGCGCCTTAATAACTTGAGGCAAAAAAGAGGCCGTAGTCAGGGTCCCGGCTAAAATACCGAGGAGCAAAAGGATGTCGTCTGGCTTCATTTGGCGGCCGCCGGCTGGGCCAGGAAATCGGCCGTGGGCCGCGCCGCATCGAGGGCACAGCTCTCGGGCGTAAAGCTCCAGCCGGTCTTAACCGCGGAAACGGTCACCCGTCCGGTGACCCCGCCCTCCCCCCACTCGCCGTTGGCGGCGCTGGCAAGGACGCGGGCCTGGCCTTCGCTGCTGATGAGGATGGTCACGCCAGGCAGTCCGTAACCGGTGATTGGGTCAACGATTTTACCGGCCACGGCATAGCTGGCCACCGGGGCTTTTCCCTGCCCGCAGCTCAAGGCGGCAAAAGAGCCGGCCGCGCTTAGCAACAATATTAAAAAAAATAACCAGGTCCTTTTGTCCATATCGCTCATTTCTATCGTGCCTCATTTTAGCAATGTTAATTGAGGCGGGCAAGTGCTAAAATAAAGTTATTATGAAGGTTACTTTACTCGGGTTGCCGCAGGCCGGACAACAACAGCTCTTCTCCCTGCTGACCGGGATCCCGCTGGATAATATTATCCAGAAGCCGCTCGACGCCCACCCGGGAGTTTGCGATGTGCGTGACCCGCGCATCGCCAAGTTGAGCTCCATGTTCAAGCCAAAAAAGACGACCTATACCAAGATCGAGTTTCTCCTCCTCCCCGACTTCGATCTGCAAGGACCGCAGAAAGATTTCCTGGTCGCCCAGCTCAAGAACGCCGATGAGCTCTGTTTTGTCGTCCGTTCCGAAAATGCCGATAAAGAGGTCGCCTCTTTCCTCTCCGAACTGCTGATCTACGACCTGATGCTGGCGGAAAAAAGACTGGAGAATATCGAGAAGGAACAGCGCCGCAAAGTCTCCCCGCAGAACGAGAAGGAGAAAGAGCTGATCCAGAAGTGCAAGACTGCTCTCGACCAGGAAAAGCCGCTGATCGGCCTCCCTTTTGACCCGGAACAGCTGAAACTCCTCCGCGCTTACCAGTTCCTGACGCTAAAGGCGGTCGTCATCGCCCTCAATGTGCCGGAAGATAAGCTGAAGGAGCCGCTGGCCGAGCAGATCAGGGCCAAGTTCAAGCTCCCGGCGGTCCAGCTTTGCGCCGAGACCGAAGCGGAGATCAGCCGCCTCGAGCCGGCCGACCAGGCGGAATTCATGAAAGAGCTGGGGATCGACGAACCGGCACTGAACAAGATCAGCCGGCTCGCTTTTGAAGGTTTAGGCCTGATCTCCTATTTCACGGTCGGCGAGGATGAGGTCCGCGCCTGGCCGGTCCGCAAAGGGGCGACCGCCCAGGAGGCCGGCAGTATCATCCATTCCGATATCGCCAAAGGGTTTGTCCGGGCGGAACTGATGAAATACGACGACTTTATCGCCGCCGGCTCCGAGGCTAAACTGAAAGAGCTCGGCAAGTTCTCCCTCAAGGGAAAAGATTACCTGGTCGAGGACGGCGACCTGCTTAGCTTTCGCTTCAACGTTTAAGCGGTTTTTCAGCCCTCACCCGATTCCCTTAAGACTCTCACCCTCTCCCAAAGGGAGAGGGTATTTCGCTTCAACTTCTTTTCTCCTGGCGTAACACCTTCTCCCCCTGGGAGAAGGTGCGGAAGTTTAGCCTATCGGATGAGGGCAGGGAAAAGTTCAACGTTTAAGCGCTCTCCTTGAGCTCCAGCCCCAGGAAATAACTTAAAACGGTCCGCAGGGCGACGATCGCCGCCAGCATGCCGATGTCGTTCCAATCCGGCCGGGTGATCGTTCTAATTATATCCGCCGCGATAAAGAATTCGAGACCTAGGATCAGGTAGGAACCGAGTTTCTGGCGCATCCGGCGCTTGGGCCCCAGGTCATCGTTGAACAAGTCGAGCAGAAAGTCCTTCAAGACCAGCACTATCCCCCACAAGATCACCATTGCCCCCAAAGCGCTTATCCCGTAAACAACATAATTGAGCATTTCGAACATCTCAACACCCCCTAGTATTATTCTACCATGGTATTTATCCCGCGAGTGCGGTAAAATCATCCATATGAAATATATTATTACGTTCCTGGCTGTCGCCCTGCTCGGTTGTGCCGCCTTCGCCATGGGGAACCCTCCCCCGCTCCCCGGGGTCGCCGAGGTCCAGACCAAAGCGCAGGCTGAACTGACCAGCCTGGCCGACGAACTGGCTCTGGTTACCGCAAAGCGCGAACTCGATGTCAATTCGGACGAGACCATTCAACGCTTGAAAGCGATCTACGCAGGGCATCGCTCGATCGTCGACATCGTCACGGTCAATCAGGCCGGTTATATCGAGTCGGTCATCCCGTCGACCTACGAGCGGGCGGTCGGCCAATACATCGGCGACCAGGAGCACGTCATCCGGGCGATGAAGAGCGAACAGCCGGTCCTGGGCGGGATGTTCAAGACGGTCGAAGGCTTTTACGCCACCTCCCTGATCTATCCTGTGTTTTCCCTGGATAAACGGGTCATCGGCTTTATCAGCTGCGTTTTCAAGCCCGACGCTCTCCTGGGCAATATCATTAAAGATTATACGACCGGCGGCGCGACTATTGAAGTGCTCGCCCTCCAAACCGACGGACGCGTCATCTACAGCCGCGATCTCCTCCAGATTGGCAAGATGACCTTTACCGATCCCGCCTATCAAACCTACACCGAACTGCTCTCTTTGGCGGCGCGGATAGTAAAAGAACCGAGCGGCACCGGCAGTTACTCTTTCCCGTCCGGCTCCGTCGGAGCACCGGTAAGGAAGGCCGCCCAGTGGACGACCATCACCCTCTACGGTACCGAGTGGCGGCTCCTCATTTCGCGGACACAGTAATTAATGCGTTCATTTTCCATAGGTATTTTCGTTTGCCTGCTGATCTTGCCTGCGGCCGCGTTGACCTGGCCGCAAGCCAAAGAGTTGGCGGCGAAAAACAATGACCAGCTCGCCGCGGCGCAAAAACAATTAGAGACAGCCAGCTGGCAATACCGGCGGGCCTACTCCCCTTTCCTGCCGCAACTTTCGGCCTCGGCCGCTCTAAGCGAGAGCAGTTCCGGCACGCTCGGCGCCACCAGCCGCTCCTACTCTTACGGCTTCAGCGCCAGCCAATCCCTTTTCCAGGGCTTTAGCAACTATTATTCTCTCCAGGCGGCCTTCGCCAACTACCGCTACAATGAGGCCGCGTTGAAAAACACGACCGCCAGCGTTTATTATGACCTGCGCGGCGCTTTTATCGACTTGCTGATCGCCCGGCAGACCGTCGTCCTGCAGGAACAGATCCTGAAATTGCGCCAGGACAACGAAGCGTTGATCCGCCTCCTCTACGACAGCGGCAAGGAAGACCGGGGGAACCATTTGCAGGCCAAGGCCGACGTCTCCGACGCCGCTTATAATCTGCGCACCGCGCAGCGCGACCTCGCGCTGGTCAAGCTCAAGTTGAGCCAAATGCTCGGGGCCACGGTTGACGACCCGATCGGAACGACCGAAGCGACCCTGGCGGCCAAGACCGATCTGGACGCTTTAACGCAAACTTCTCCCGCTTATCTGATGGCCAAATATCAGCTGGAAGGAGCCCAAGCCGACCAGCGGGGAACGATCAGTGAATTCCTCCCTTCGCTCTCCCTAAGCGGAAGCATACGCAACAGTGGGAATGACTGGCCCCCCACGACCAGCTCCAACTCCTGGAGCTTGAACCTCTCCTATAGCCTCTTCCCCGGCGGGAGCAATATCGCCGACGCCTTGATCGCCGGCTCGCAGTTGGCCAAGGCGGCCAAAGATTTTTCCAGCAGCCTCAAAGATTTGCGCTACAACCTGGAAGCGGCCTATCTCGAACTGACCAACGCCGTGGAAGCGGTCGGGGTCAGGAAAGAGCTCCTCCAGGCGGCGGCAGAACGGTCAAAGATCACCCGGGTAAAATATATTAACGGCCTGACCAATTATGACGAATGGGACCGGGTCGAAAATACGTATATCAGCGCCCAGCGCTCTCTGCTCAACCAGCAAAGAGCGGCGCTCCTGGCGGAAGCGAATTACTATAAATCTTATGGAGGAATCATAGAATGAAACATCAAACATCCAACATCAAACTTCAAACGTTAGGAATTTTGCTATTAGGGCTTTTTATACTAACATCATGCGCGGGGAAGAAAAAACAGGAAGAATATAAAACGGGCAAGATCACCCGCGGCAGTATCCTGGCCGGGATCCCGACCAGCGGGACCGTTATGCCGCGCAACCGCCTCGAGATCAAGCCGCCGATCTCCGGCCGGATCGAACAGGTCCTGGTCAACGAAGGTGACAATGTTTCCCAGGGCCAGATCCTCCTCTGGCTAAGTTCGAACGATCGGGCTACCCTGCTCGATGCCGCCCGCGCCCAGGGGGAAGCGGAATATCAAAAATGGCTGGAAGTCTACAAACCAGCGCCGATCGTCGCGCCGCTCAACGGTTTTATCATTCAGCGCGGGGTCGAACCGGGCCAGTCGGTCGGGGTCAGTGACGCCGTCCTGGTCATGGCCGACAAACTGATCGTTAAGGCGCAAGTCGACGAGACCGACATCGGCAGCATCCGCCTCGGCCAGCCGGTCAAGATCGTCCTGGACGCTTATCCGCAATCGCCGCTCCCCGGACACGTCAGCCATATCGCCTACGAATCGACCGTTATCAACAATGTCGTCATTTACGAAGTTGATGTCCTTCCCAACAGCGTCCCCGCCTACTTCCGCTCCGGGATGAGCGCCACGGTCAATTTTGAGCAGGAGAGCCGGAGCGATGTTCTCCTCCTGCCGCTCAATGCCCTGCGCAAGCGCGGCAGTAACAGTTATGTTTTCATGAAAGGGAGCGACAGCCAGATCAAAGCCCTGCAAGTGCAGACCGGGATAGAGAATACCGAGCACATTGAGCTGATCTCCGGCTTAAAAGAAGGAGCTGAAGTGATCATTCCGACCAACGAGCTGGCCCAGCAACTCCTTAGCCGGAACCAGCGCGGCCCGAATTTTAATCCTTTCGGCCGCCAGCCGGCCGCGAGGTAAAAACAGTTGGCCCTGCTTGAGCTAAAGAATGTCTGCAAGAATTACCTGATCGGCGGGGAGATCGTCGTCCCCGCCCTGAAGAACGCCACGCTCAATATCGACGCGGGCGAGTTTGTGGCGATCATGGGAGCGTCCGGCTCCGGGAAATCGACCCTGCTGGCCATTCTAGGTTTGCTCGATAAGGCCGACAGCGGCGAGATCCGGCTCCTCGGGCGGGAGATCGGCCGGTTAAGCGACAATGACTACGCTCATCTGCGCAATAAGTTCTTCGGTTTTATTTTCCAGTCTTTCAATCTCCTCCCCCGCCTCAACATTGTGGCCAACGCCCAGTTGCCGCTCATCTACAGCGGACAGACCGGGAAGGAAGACCAAGCCCGCGTCAACGAACTGCTGCAGAAGGTCGGCCTGGGTGATCGTCTCCGTCACCAGCCGAACCAGCTCTCCGGCGGCCAGCAGCAGCGGGTCGCCGTCGTCCGGGCGCTGGTCAACCAGCCGCTCGTCATTTTGGCCGACGAACCGACCGGCAACCTTGATTCTAAGTCGTCGGCCGAGATCATCACTCTATTAAAAGATTTGAACGCCGAAGGGAAGACGATCATCATGGTCACCCATGAGCCAAATTTCGCGGAAGCGGCCACGCGGATCATTCGCCTGAAAGACGGCGAGGTGGTCGAGGACTTGAAAAAGTCGGCTCCGAACCCGGCGGCGGCCGGCGGAGCGGTGTTCTCCCTGCATAACGCCCAGAGCAATCTCCTTTCCTGGCGCCGGCTGAAGAATTATATTTTCGAAGCGCTCGTCTCCCTGGCCAACAACAAGCTCCGCTCCCTCCTCTCGATCCTCGGCGTCCTGATCGGCGTGGCGGCGGTCATTGCTATGCTAGCCATGGGGAGCGGCGCTCAAAAGCAGGTGGAACAAAACCTGGCCGCCCTCGGCACCAACCTATTATCGGTCCGCGGTTCGTCCCCCCAGCGCGGCATCTCCCAGGGAGGCGACTCCGGTGTCCGCTTTACCCTGGCCGACCTGGAGGCGATCAAGAAAGTCGAAGGGGTTGAGCGGGCCGTTCCTTACGTCAACGGCCGGGCCCAGATCGTTTTTGGCGGCCGCAACTGGAACACCCAGGTCGTCGGCACGAGCCCTGATTTTCAGTCGGTCCGCGATTCCGTCCCCGCCCAGGGACGCTTTTTCACCGAAGCGGAGATCAGGACCAAAGCCAAGGTCGCCGTCCTCGGCCAGCAGGTCGTCGACCAGCTCTTCGGCGAGAGCAACCCGCTCGGCAAGTGGGTCCGGATCAACCGGATAAATTTCCTGGTCATCGGCCAGCTTCCGGTCAAAGGGTCGTCCGGGTTCCAGAACCAGGATGACCGGGTGATCATCCCGGTCGCGACCGCCATGTCCCGCCTGGTCGGGACCGAATACGTCAATTCTTTTGATATCAAGGTCAACTCGACCGAGCAACTGGAGAGCGTTCAGAAAGAGATCCCGCCGTTGCTGATCGCCCTGCATCGCCTGCAGCCGACCCAAGTTGACCAGATCGATGTCCGCAACATGGCCGATATCCAGAAAGCGGCCGGCGAAATGGCCTCAACCTTTGCCCTCCTCCTCGGCGGGGTCGCCGCGGTCAGCCTCCTGGTCGGCGGGATCGGGATCATGAACATCATGCTGGTCATGGTCATGGAGCGGACGCACGAGATCGGCTTAAGAAAAGCTTTAGGCGCGGAAAACGGGGATATCCTGATGCAATTCATGGTCGAAGCGGTCTTGATCTGCGTGCTAGGCGGGGCGGTCGGCTCTCTGCTGGGCATACTTATTTCCTGGGCGATCTCGACCTTCGCCGGCTGGAACGTCTTGATCTCGCTCTGGTCGATCGTCCTCGCCTTCACTTTCTCCGCCCTGACCGGCCTCGTCTTTGGCCTCTGGCCGGCCTGGCGGGCGGCCCAACTCCAGCCGATCGAAGCGCTCCGCTACGAGTAAGCGCAATCTGAAAATCCTGCCTGCCTAATCAGCCCTCCGGCGCCGAAGGGCTTTTCGGCCGGGTCAAAACCGGGTTATTATTTGCCCTGTTTCTCCCCGCAGCAGTTCTTCAGGCACATCTCCAGGCATTTATTCATCTCCCGGCCGTTGACCTTGATCTCAAAGCCGTCCTTGACCTTCTTGACCTTGATGTCGCAGCATTCCTTTTCTTTAGCCATTTTGTTCACCTCCTTTATTCCGAGCCTGTCGAGGGATCCCACCCCTCATATAAACAGATGTTTATATGTCAGGCAAAAAAAATTATTCCTTTTCGACCTTGATCTTGAATTGGCCGAAGAAATTGCCGCAACAGCTGACCATCCCTTCCTTGTCGACCGAATAGATCACATTCTTCCCCTTCCGGCAGGAACGGACACAGCCGCATTGCTTCAGGACGCTCAAATGGTGCGAGACGTTAGGCTGGGTCAGCTTCATCTTGGCCGCGATCTCCCCCACCGAAAGCTCACCGCCCTCCAACAGCTCGAAGATCCTCTGCCGGGTGGCATCGGATATCGCCTTAAAGAATAGCAGACAACGTTTCATCATATAAATGCTTGTTTATATGTTAGCAAAACCTGCGTTTTTTGTCAAGCCGACAAGATTGGTCTGGTTTAATTAATATTGAATTGACATGGCTAGGGTCAAAGGTCATACTGAAAAAACTGAGATCAAAGGGAGAAATAAAATGATCAAAAAAATAGCCGCTTCGTTCTTTCTGCTGACCTTGATAGTTACCCTGGCGTGCGCCGAGGCGCACCCGGAATTGCGCGTCGCCGCGCGCGAAGGCCGGCTGGATGAGGTGAAAAGCATTATTAGCTCGGGGGTGGACGTAAATACCCTTTTTGACAATGACTGGACCCCCTTGATGGAAGCGGCAGTGGGCGGCAATGACCAGGTCGTTTCATACCTGCTTAAGCAAGGGGCCAACCCTGATCTGCAAAATAAGGCTGGCTGGACGGCGTTAATGTACGCGGCTGATAAAGAGCGGCTCAAGGTCGTTCCGTTATTGCTCAAAGCCAAGGCCAAGGTCAACCTCAAGGACGTTTCCGGCAACAACGCCCTGCTCTACGCGGTCGCCAAAAAAAACACGGCTATTGCCGCTCAACTGATCAAAGCCAAGATCGACCTCAACGCCCAAGGCGAATATTTTGAGAACAAGAATTGGACCGCTTTATTGGAAGCCTGCGACCAAGGTGACGAGAAGACCGCCCTGCTTTTGATCAAAAGCGGCGCCGACCCCAACCTGGCGTCGTTAGACGGGACTACCCCGATGCTTTGGGCGGCTAACCGCGGAATATTTTCGGTCGTCAAACTTTTAGTGGCAAAAAGGGTCGACGTAAATTACCAAACCAGCCAACAACACACCGCTTTAATGCAGGCCGCGTTTAAAGACCAGGCAGCGGTGGTTGAATATCTCCTCCTGCAGGGGGCGGATAAGACCGTTAAAAACGTCATAGGCGAGACCGCCCTTGCTATCGCTAAAAGAAAAAACTTCACCAAGGTCATTGAACTGCTGGAAAAATAGTCTTTGGAATTTCCGCCTGTGCTAGATTAGAACCACTTTTTCCGCTTAAAATAAAGAAGCATGCCGGCCGCCACGCAGGCCATCGCGCTTAAGGCCGCCGGGTAACCCCAGACACTGTCCAGCTCCGGCATATGCTTGAAGTTCATCCCGTACAGGCTGGTGATGAAGGTCAAGGGGATAAAGATCGTGGCAATGATCGTCAGGACTTTCATCACTTCGTTCAGGCGATTGCTGATACTGGAGAGATAAATATCCAGCAGGCTCGAGAGCATGTCGCGATAAGTCTCGACCGTATCCATCAACTGGATAGTGTGGTCGTAGATGTCGCGCAAATAGAGGCCGATCGACGGCTGGATCAGCGGGGCGCCGATCCGCTGCAACCCGCTGACCACTTCACGCAACGGCCAGATCGCCTTGCGCAAAAAGATCATCTCCTGTTTGAGGTGATGAATATGTTTGAGCGTTTTCGGCGCGGGGTTGCTCACCACCTCTTCTTCCAGCGTTTCCAGTTCCCCCCCGCTTTTTTCCATCACCCCAAAATAACTGTCGATGACGGCATCCAGCAGGGAGTAAGCAAGGTAATCGGCCCCTAACTTCCTGATCCGCCCTTTATTCCCCCGCAACCGCTCGCGCAGCGCGTCGAACATGTCGCCCGGCTTCTCCTGGAAGGTCAGGATATAGTTCTTTCCCAGGACCAGGCTGATCTGCTCAATGACCGGGGCCGGCTCCTGCGGCTGGAGATAGATCATCCGCAGAGTGATGAATAAGTAATGGTCATACTCTTCCAGTTTAGGGCGCTGGTCGGTGTTGACGATATCTTCCAGGACCAGGGGATGGAGCGAGAAGAGCTTACCAATTTGTTCGACCAGATCGGTCCGGTGGAGGCCATCAAGGTTTATCCACAGCACCCCCGGTTTATCTTTGTAAGCGGCGCACTCCTCGACCGACTTCAGTTTGATCTCGTGGATATCTGTTTCGGTAAAATGGAAAAGATCAAAAGTGGCCGCCTCGGTCTTCTGCTCCCCGATGTGGACCAATGTCCCCGGGGCTAAGCCGCGTTTTTTGGAGCGTCGTTTGAGCTGTTCACCCATAAAGGTGCTATAATAATAACATGAATACACAAATGCAACCAAATAGCCCGACTTTCTACGGCCTCAGTATCGCCCCCAAAATAATCGAGATCCTAGACCGGATGAAGTTCAAAACCCCCACCCCGATCCAATTCAAGGCGATCCCGGTCGGGATCGAAGGGCAAGATATCATCGGCATCGCCCAGACCGGCACCGGTAAAACGCTCGCCTTCGGCATCCCGATGGTCCAGCGCCTCGCCCAGGGGCCGACCCGTGGTTTGATCCTCGTCCCGACCCGCGAACTCGCCCTCCAGGCGGAAGAGATGATCAGCAAGATCGGCCTGCCGCTCAACATCCGTTCAGTCGTCCTGATCGGCGGCGCCTCGATGTATAACCAGGTCCAGAACCTCCGCCGCCAGCCCCGTATCATTATCGCCACCCCCGGCCGCCTGCTCGACCATCTCGGCCAGGGGACCGTCCACTTGAACGACATCAGTATCCTGGTCCTTGACGAAGCCGACCGGATGCTCGACATGGGCTTTGCCCCGCAGATCGAGAAGATCCTGCAACGGGTGCCGAAAGATAGGCAGACCATGCTCTTCTCGGCGACCATGCCGGAAAAGATCGTCCAGATCGCCGCCCGGCACATGAAACTGCCGATCAGCGTTGAGATCGCCCCCTCCGGGACGATCGCCAAGAACCTCACCCAGGAACTCTTTATCGTGAAAAAAGAAGAGAAGAGCGCGCTGCTGATCAAGATATTGGAGCAATACCGCGGGACCGTCCTCCTCTTCAGCCGGACCAAGCGCGGGGCCGCCCGCATCACCAAGGGGCTCCGGTCGCTGAACTATTCGGCCGCCGAGATCCACGCCGACCGCTCCCTCTCCCAACGCCGGGAAGCGCTGGAAGGTTTTAAGTCCGGTAAATACCGGATCCTGGTGGCGACCGATATCGCCGCCCGGGGGATCGACGTAAAAGGGATCGAGCTGGTGCTCAACTACGACCTGCCGGACGACGCGGAAAATTATGTCCATCGGATCGGGCGGACCGGCCGGGCCGGCCATGAGGGGAGAGCGATCTCCTTCGCCACGCCCGAACAGCGCGGCGAGGTCAGGAGCATTGAAGGCGTCATGCGCAAAAGCCTGCCGGTCGTTAAACACCCGGAGATGCAGACCGCGGAATTCGCCGCTCCGGTCACGCGCAGTTTCGGCAAGCCGCGGCGTTATGGGAGCTATCGGCGCTAGCGCTAGGCCGACTTTTCGTTATCTTTGACGAACTGCTTGATCTCTTCGATCGACTCGAGGATCATCTTCGCCTTGGTCAGCCCGAAGGAAAACGGGAATTTCTCGTCCTCGCTCCGTTTAATGACCAACATCGGCTTACCCTTGAACTCTGATCTTTCAAATAACATTGTTTTACCCCTTTCCTTTTAGTTCAGACATTATACCCTTCGACCGCGTTCAGCGCAACCAATAATGCCTTGACAGCCGCCAGGTCCGGTGGGAAAATACACGCATGTCGGACTTTAGTGATGGCATAGCCAACGTTTCCGCGCTGACCACGCAGATCAACCAGCTCAAAGAGAGCGGCCAAACTACCGGCCGCGCCTCTGGCGCGGCCGCGGGGACCACTCAAGCCGATATCAACGCCTCTCTTCTTGATATTGAGAAAGGTTTCAGCGCGCTCCTCGACAATCTGATGTACTCGGCGGACGACAAGAAAAAGAGCGAGGATAAATACGATCCTTTCTCGGCTCTTGAGTCGTATAACCAGGCCACCGGAGCGGCTACTACCAGCTCGAACTCAACTACCGGGACAAGCCAGGTCCCAAACGCCAACATTGCCCCGTCCAGCGCCACCAACCCGGCGCTTAACTATATCAACGTCCCCGACCTCGACCTGACGATCTAGCGGTTTATGTACGCATGGATATAACCTCCGCCGAATTTGTTAAGGGGCTGGTGGGCCCGGACGCGGCCTTAGCGGACGGTACTCCGCAGGTCGTCCTGATCGGCCGCTCCAATGTTGGCAAATCGAGCGTCATCAACTCCCTGACCAACCAGAGATCACTGGCCCGGACCAGCTCAACGCCGGGCCGGACCCAGGAAATAAATCTATTCTTGATAAATAGGTCCTTGTACCTGCTCGATCTGCCGGGTTACGGCTTTGCCCAGGCGCCGTGGTCGGTGCGGGCGCAGCTGCGCGAGCTGATCGACTGGTATTTATTCGGCTCCGCTTACGAACAAAAAAAGGTCGTCCTGATCATTGACGCGAAGGTCGGGGTGACGGAGAGCGACCTTTTGATGCTCCGCGCCCTGACCGAACACAAAAAGAATGTCATCATTGTCGCCAACAAAGTGGATAAGATCAAGCGGTCAGCGCTAGCCGGACAACTGCAAAAGATCCGTGACCTGGTCAGCCCCCACCCGGTCATTCCCTACTCCTCGGAAGAGAAAGTCGGCATCAGCGATTTGATCAACGAGATACTTGGTTAACTGCGCTCTGCGGTAATTCTATTCGTCCGCCCGGGAAAAAGCAAGCGGGTTTGACTTGGCCCGGCGCCGGTGGGACAATTATCAGGAAGATATGACTTTTATCAGTCCGAATAAATTGGCTGACCTTGAAAACAGGCTAAAGGCTTACGGCATCAAAAAGGAAGATGTCGTGGAAAAGTTCCTCCGCTCGTCGGGCGCCGGCGGGCAAAACGTCAACAAGGTCGCAACCACGGTCTATCTGAAACATCTCCCGACCGGCCTAGAAGTTAAAATGCAGCAAGAGCGCTCCCAGGCCCTGAACCGGTTCCTGGCCTGGCGGCTGCTGTTAGATAAAATCGCCGGCCGGGTCCTGGGAGAAAAAAGCCGGAAACGGCAAGCGGCCGAGAAAATAAGAAGGCAGAAACGTAAAAGGTCCCGGCGGGCCAAGAACAAGATGCTCGAAGCCAAGAAGATCGTCTCCGCTAAAAAATCAGCCCGCCGCCTCACCGCCCAAGAGATCAACCACGAATAAACTGTTTTTACTTGTCATCTTCGAGCAGTTGGTCCAGGGTCTGGTAGGCTTCGCTCCGGGTAAGTTTTTTTAGCTCCGCCCGCTCCAGGATCAACTCCCGGATGAACTCACGCAGGACGACCGGATCTTTGATCATGAACTTGTTGAAGTCCTGCAGCAGCGCTTGCCGTAGTTCGGACAATTCCCCCCAGTGATCTTTGAAAGTGGAGTAAATATTGGCATTCTTCCTGATGGCAACAACGTATTGGTAGAGATCGTAGAGAACGCCGTAAACCTTGGCCTCGTCGATCTGCAGTTTGCCCCCCTGCCATTTGGCTAACCCTTCTTTAGTCAGCAGGTCGGTCTCTTCCGCCGTCAACGCGGCTTGCCCTTTATCGACTTTGTAGCAAGCAAAGATTTCAGGCGGCAGAGCCGCCTTTTCGTCGTCGTTCAGCGGCAATTCCAAGTAGAGCTTATAACAGCCGCTCTCCAGCGGTTCGATCAGGTCGGTCCGGTTAGGGTTTTGGATGAACTGGTAACAAGTAGTATAAAGGTCAAAACTCCCGCTCGCCTTGACGCAGTCGTCAAAACTCTCCCGGGTCGCGGTCATGACCTTGATCAGGTTACCGATCAGCCGGCGCTGTTCCATCATTAGATCTCCGGTCGTATGGACAAGTTCAGGCGACGGGGTCCGCTGATCGGCGGAAAGGAGGAGCTGATATTTACCAAAAGTGTTACTCCCCCATTTAGCCCGGAGGAGCCGGCCACTGCCGTCCCGGGCCAGGTCATAATATTCGTAGGCCCGCTTTTCCAGGGACGCGTTAAGATCGTCTTGGATCACGTCGGGCGCGTTCCGCCAGCGGCCGTTCTCATCCTGGAAAACCCACTTATCTCCCGCTCTTTTTAGCTGCGCCCCTTGCGGCACTATGGTCGTGTCATAATAAAGATTGGAAACATAGTTGGTCAATTTCTTTAAAACATAAAAGGTCCCGGGCGGGCTGGGATAAGCGATCTCTTTTTCGAAGAGCGGCCGCCCCTGCTTATCCCGGCCTTGCAAAATATTGACCTTGGCCCGGAAGCCCGATTCGATCTTCATCCGGGCGAACGGCACCTCTTTCAGGTATATGACCCAGAGACGGGAACCGGGGAAGATGACCACTTTGGTCGCCGCGGGATCGGCGAACTGTTCAGCCAGGCGGGAAAAGTCGTCGGTAAAATTGACCAGGCTCGCCAAGAGCGGCAGTTTAGAAAGCGCCGGGTCGGCCTGGTCGGCGAAGGGCCGGACCGTGATCCGGGTCCCGACCGGCAAGGTCTTGTTCAGGATATAGACGTTGAGCGGCGAAACGTGGAAACAACCATGGCTCTTGTACAGGTCCCCCAACATCTCGTTGAGGAGGAGCCCGAAGTTATAATTGTTCAGCGCCTTGACCGAGGCGAGCGCGACCCCGGTCTTTTCTCCCGCGGCCGCCGAGCGGATAAGCGCGCGCAGCGCGTTTTTTTCCCGCAGGGTATAAAGCGAAGGCTCGTCTTCCGTCCGGTAAAAGTCCGCGACTGACAACCGCTCTTTTGGCGGCGCCGGCGGGCTGACCTGCCGGAACTCGAGACGGTCACTCAGGAACTTTTCCACGGCCAACATCCGGTTAGCCGGCGAATAAAGCCCGTACTTATTATAATCGCGCCGTAATTTTGCCCGGAGATCGCTAAAGAAGTCCCAATCGTCCTTGACCATGGCGTACCAGCCGGCATTTTTGTCAAAGACCAGGTCGTAATCGCGGATAAAAGCGTAGAGACCGATGGTCCTTTGCCGATCAGCCGGCCTGGCCGGCAACTTACCCGCCCGGTAATCATTAAAGGCCTGCCAGGCTTGTTTGTCAATATTGGCCTGATCGGCCTCGCTCAACCGGAAACCATTGAATAAGCGGACATAACTGCAGGAGACCGGATCAAGCTGATCAAAGGCCCTCTCTCCTCTCGAAAGAAGAAAATTATAGACATCCCGGTAGACCCCAAAATTCTCATTACGATCAATGCAGTCCTTTAAGGAATCGGCGCCGGGCATGGTCAGGAGGTCAGCCAGGTCCTTGACCAGGATGGTCTGTTCAAAAAGAAGCTGGCCTTCGGCATAACCAAGTTCCGGATATCTATTCCGGCCGTCAGTCGTCCACATGAGGGCATACTTGCCGAAATCATTCGAGCCCCAACGGGCAGCCGTGATCCGCCCGCTCTTATCCACATTGATATCAAAATAATTATTATCCTGCCGGCCGTAAGGTTGTTCCAGGTCACTGCCAATAAAGGCCGGCGCCTGATACCACTTATTATTATCGTCCTGGAAAACCCAGTGGCCCTTCTGTTTAAGCAGCCACCCGCCCCAGGGGACAATGGTGATGTCGCGGTAAGTATAGCTGAGATAGTGGGCGGTCGAACCGAGGATCGAATAATTACCCGCGTCGGTCGGGGTGGACAGCGACGAGTCCCAGCTGATCCCGTTTTTGTTGTTCGCGGCAAAGACCAGGCGGTAATTCTCGGCCGGACCCGGCATCGTCTTGACCTTGACCAGCGGTTTATCGTCCACCAGGATAAAGAGTTGCCCGAGCCCCGGATAGACGACCAGCCTGGTGTCTCCCGCCTGGAAGGTTCCGGCATATTTCCTGACATCGTCTGCCGTATTGACTTGAGCCCGGAAGAACGGCACCGAACGATAGTTGTCCGGCAGCTGCCGGTCGCGGTACTCTTTGATCGCCAGCTTAGACCCTTTGGGGACAGTTTTGGTCAAAAGATAGATATCGGACGGGGTAAAGTGGAGACAGCCATGGCTATCGTAGAGGAACCCAAGATGGTTGCCAATATAGTCAGCCCAGTTCTTGGAGTTAATGATCGAGAGGCTTTCGTATGTCTCCGCCCCGAGCGGTTGCAACAGCCCGCCGACCAGCAGCGCGAGCAGGAACCAAGTTCGTCCGGTCTTTATGATCACGGTGGTCATTGTATTATTAGCCAAGCTGATAAGCAAGTAGTATAATGGACGGTAAATGAAGGCCCATTGGTGGATAAAATATCTTTTCGCCTTGGTCGGTTGCGTCGAGCTGGCCGTCGGCTTGGCCTTTATCTTCTGGCCAGACCTGGTTTTCCGGCTCTCCGGGATCGCCCCGGTTAGCCCCGAGTACATCCAGCTCCCGGCTTACCTGATCATGGTCTTTGGCCTGATCATGTTCCGGGTCGCCCGCGACCCGGCCAGGAATCGCGACTTGATCATATACCCGTCTCTTTTCAAGGCCGCCTTCATCGGGGTCGTCCTCTACAATTATTACTATGGCCGAATGTCCCCGCTCTGGATCGCCTTTGCCGGTTTCGACCTGGTCTATCTGGCCGGTTTTATCATCGCCTGGTTCAGCTTAGGCAAGGAGTCGTCATGAAAAAAGTATTATTATTGGTCCTAGCCTGCCTCATCCTGGCCGGCGCCGGCCTGGCCGAGGTGATCCGCTCGTTTGACGTCCAGGCGGAGATCAGGCGCGACGGACGCCTCGTGGTCAGCGAGAAGATCCGTTATGATTTTGGCGAACTGGAACGGCATGGTATTTTCCGTTTCATCCCACTCTCGCGCCGGGTCGGCAAACGTTACCAGAACCTGGCCATCAAGCCGCTCTCGGTTTTGCGCGACGGCCAGCCGGAGCGCTTCGTCTCCGAGACGAGTGACGCCCGGATAAATCTGAAGATCGGCCGGGCGGAAACGACTATGAGCGGCAGCCACAACTTTACCATCACTTACCTGGTCGATAACGCTCTGACCGACTACGCCGATCACGATGAGCTCTACTGGAATGTCACCGGCAATGAATGGGAACTGCCGATCTATGCGGCGTCGTTCGCGGCCATCCCTCCTGCCGGTGTCCCTATAACCAAAAGAACCGCTTACACCGGCCTCGCCGGCAGCCGGGAGCAAAATTACCGCGCCAGCCGCCAAGGTTCTTTCCAGACCACGCAGGAACTCAACCCTAATGAAGGCCTGACGGTCGTTCTCGCCTTCCCGCCCAATACTTTTTCCAAGACGGTTTTTTCCGAGAGCGACGCCTCAGGCCACCGGCCGTTCCTGGAGACGTTATTCGGCCAATTCATCGTCCTGTTAATACTGCTTAGCAATCTCCTCGCCCCGCTCCTCGCCTATCGCTGGTATCTAGATAACCATAAGAGCCGCCTCGGCAAACCGTTCCCCATCTTCGATCTCCCCAAGGATACCGCGGGGAACCGCTTAAGCCCGGCGGAAGCCGGCACGATCGACCTGACCGCGCTCGACCAGAACGATATTATCGCTACGATCTTCGACCTGGCAATCCGTGGCTTTCTCAAGATCGAGCAGGTGCTGGAAAAGACCCCCGGTTTCTTCGGGATCGGGGGACAGAAAGAGAAGGAATTCTATCTGCAGCGCATCCAACCAGCCAAAGACGAACTCTTGGCCGGCCACGAGTCTATCCTGATGGAGCGCTTGTTCCAGACGGGGGAGCGGCTCAAACTTAAAGACCTGGGTACCGATTTTTATACCACCTTCAACACCATGGAGGAAAAGATCTTCCAGGGCTTGGTCGCCAAAAAGCTCTTCAAGCAGAATCCGCGGAACCAGAAAGCGATCTTACTCTTTTCCGGCCTCTTTTTGATGTCGACCGGACTGTTCTTCTTGGTCGGCCTCCCATTGCTTATCCTCTCCTGGCGGACCACCGGCCGGACCCCGTCCGGCGACGAGGCCGACTTCCGGATCGATTGCTTGAAAGTTTTCTTGAGTAGAATGTCGCGCAATTACGCCTGGCAGGCGGACCAACTCGCCTTGGTTGAAAAGATGATCCCCTATGCCATCGCGCTCGGTTATATTGAAAAGTTCATGGCAGCGGTCAAGGCGGGAATGCCGGCTTATCAGCCGGGCTGGTATTCAGGGGATATCATCTTCTACGCTTCAGTCAACTCCATGATGAGCAACATGCAAAGTAGTGTCCACACCAGCGCGCCAAGCTCCTCCAGCGGCTTCGGCGGAGGGGGCGGCTCCGGCGGCGGTGGCGGCGGGGGCGGCGGCGGGAGCTGGTAGTTAGAACTTAACCTGGACTTTTTCCCGGTCTCCGGCAGCGGCCGCGAAGAACTCCTCCGGGGCAAAGCCAAACGAGCCGGCGATCAGGTTGTTGGGAAAAAGAGCAAGCTTAGTATTATATTCCTTCACTTCCGCGTTGTAATACTGCCGCGAGTAGGCAACTTTATCCTCGGTATCGGTCAAGTCTTTTTGTAATTGCTGGAAATTATCGGACGCCTTTAAGACCGGATAATTCTCGGCTACGGCAAAAAGGGTCTTCAGCGTTCCGGTCAGCATATTATCAGCCGCGGCTTTCTCTCCCGGGGTCTTGGCCCCCATCAGGGCCGAGCGGGCGTTGGTCACGTTCTCAAAAACCGTCTTTTCGTGCGTGGCGTAACCCTTGACCGCTTCGACGATGTTCGGGATGAGATCAGCCCGGCGTTTTAACTGCACATCTATCCCGCTAAAAGCTTCCCTGACCCGCAAGCGGAGCATGACCAGAGCGTTGTAGAGCGACCAGAGAAAAACGGCGGCGACCAGAACGACAGCCAGGATGATCAGCAGTAATGACATGATGTTTACCTCCAGGCAGGTATTATATGATAGAATATCCTCCAGAACAAGGAGGCGATCAAATGGCAGACAACGAAAAGATCATCGAGGAGTTCAAGGTGACCGGGGAACAGTTGATCAAGAAAGTAAAAGGGTTGATCAAGGAAGGGAACGTCCGCAAGATCTCGATCCAAGACAAGAAGGGGAAAGAGCTGATCAGTTTTCCGCTAACGCTCGGGGTGATCGGCGCGGTCCTCGCTCCTGTCCTGGCCGCGGTCGGCGCGGTAGCGGCGCTGGTCACGGAATGTAACATTTCGGTGGAACGGGTCAAAAAGACCAAGAAAAAGAAGTAGTTCAGGCCTGGAAGTAATCCTGCAGCGCTTTGACATCAAAGCCCTTCTTCTTGAAGGCTTCGATCCCGTTAACGGTCGCCTGGGCGCCGGAAATGGTGGTGACCAGAGGGATATTATGGGCCACCGCCGCGGAACGGATCTTTGATTCGTCCGCTTTGGTCGATTTATCGCCCGGCGTGTTGATCACCAGGGCGATCGCCCCTTTATTGATCGGCTCGAGAATATTCTTGCCGTCCTCGCTTAGCTTGCCGACCAGCTGGCAATCAACCCCGTTCTTCTTCAGTACTTTTCCCGTTCCCGCCGTCGCCACGATCGAAAAACCGAGATCGGCCAGTTTCTTGACCACGTAAACGATCGACCGCTTGTCCCGGTTGTTGACCGAAACAAAGACTTTTCCTTTTAAAGGGAGGTTCTGCCCGGCGGCGATCTGCGACTTCATGAACGCGACGCCAAAATCAGCATCGATCCCCATCACTTCGCCGGTCGAGCGCATCTCGGGGCCGAGAACGGCGTCCGACCCCGGGAACCGGTTAAAAGGAAAGACAGCTTCTTTCACCGCAATGTGCTCAATTTCAACTTCTTTGACCCCCTGCTCTTTTAAGCTCTGGCCGATCATGCACTTGGTCGCGATCTTCGCCCAGGGGACGCCGGTCGCTTTGGAAACAAAAGGAACGGTGCGTGAGGCGCGCGGATTGACTTCGAGGACAAAGACTTTATCATTCTTGACCGCGAACTGGATGTTCATCAAACCGATCACTTTCAATTCCCTGGCCAGCGCGTAGGTGCTGGTCTTGATCTCGGCGATGATCTTGTCGGAGAGGGAGAACGGTGGCAGGGAACAGGCGGAATCACCGGAATGGATCCCCGCCTCTTCAATATGCTCCATGATGCCGCAAACTACCGTCTGCTGGCCGTCGGAAACAGCGTCAACATCAACTTCGATCGCGTCTTCCAGAAACTTGTCGACCAGGACCGGATGTTCGGGCGAGACCATCACTGCTGTGTTCATGAAGTCGACCAAGTCCCCTTCGTCATAGACCAAACGCATCGCCCGCCCGCCCAGGACGTAGGACGGCCGGACCAGGCAGGGGAAACCGATCTTTTTGGCGATCTTCAGCGCTTCTTCCGGCGAGAAGGCGGTCCCGTTGGGGGCCTGGTCAAGCTTGAGCTTGGTTAAAAGTTCAGAGAAAAGTTTGCGGTCTTCCGCCCGGTCGATCTCTTCCGGCGATGTCCCAATGATCTTCGCGCCGGCCTCGGCCAACGGCAAAGCGAGGTTAAGCGGCGTCTGCCCGCCAAATTGGACGATGATCCCGTCCGGCTTTTCTTTATCAATGATATTCAAGACATCTTCCCGGGTCAGCGGCTCAAAATAAAGCCGGTCGGAAGTGTCGTAATCGGTCGAGACAGTTTCAGGATTGGAGTTGACCATGATCGATTCATACCCGGCTTCACGCAAAGCGTAGGAAGCATGGCAGCAGCAATAATCGAATTCGATCCCCTGCCCGATCCGGTTCGGCCCACCCCCTAAGATCATCACTTTTTTCTTCTTCGTTCGCTGCGCTTCGTCTTCGACTTCATAAGTCGAGTAATAGTACGGCGTGTACGCTTCAAACTCGGCGGCGCAGGTATCGACCGACTTATAGACCGCGGTTACGCCGTGCTCGCGACGCTTCGCCCAAACCTCTTTTTCGGTCGCCCCGGTCAGGTAAGCGATCTGCTTATCGGAAAAACCAAATTGCTTGGCCTGGTAGAGTGAAGCTTTGTCGTCCAAGATCCTCGCCCCGGCCTCATTGATCCGCTCTTCCTCTTTAATGATCTCTAAGATATTCTCCAGGAACCAAGGGTCGACCCCGGTCAGATGGCTGACCTCCTGGACCGAGAGCCCGTGCGCTAAAGCGTATTTGATGTAGAAGATCCGCCGGTCGTTGGGAACTTTAAGTTTGGTCAAGAGCTCTTTTTCGTTGACCATCTCCTTGCCGTCCGCCCCTAACCCTGCCCGGCCAACCTCGAGAGAGCGCAAACCTTTCTGCAAGGCCTCTTTAAATGTCCGGCCGATCGCCATTGTCTCCCCGACCGATTTCATCGAAGTGCCGATCACCGGCGGCGTATCGGGGAACTTTTCAAAAGTGAAGCGCGGGATCTTAACGACGCAGTAGTCGATCGACGGCTCGAATGAAGCCGGCGTCTCTTTAGTGATATCGTTTCGGATCTCGTCCAGCGTGTAACCGACCGCTAACTTGGCGGCGATCTTGGCGATCGGGAAACCGGTCGCTTTGGAAGCCAAAGCGGAGGAGCGGGAAACCCGCGGGTTCATCTCAATGATGACCATCCGTCCGGTTTCTGGATGGACAGCGAACTGGATGTTCGAACCGCCGGTTTCGACCCCGATGGCGCGGATGGCGGCGATCGACTGGTCGCGCATCTTTTGGTACTCGCGGTCGGTCAGCGTCTGGGCCGGGGCAACCGTGATCGAATCACCGGTGTGGACCCCCATGGCGTCAAAATTCTCGATCGAGCAGATAATGACGACATTGTCTTTCTTGTCGCGCATCACTTCCAGCTCGAACTCTTTCCAGCCGGTCAGGTCCTCTTCGATCAGGATCTCGGAGATTGGCGACAATTCCAATCCTTTACTAACTATCTCCGCGTAATCTTCATCGGTATGGGCAACGCCGGAGCCGGTCCCGCCGAGCGTAAAGCTCGGGCGGATAATAACCGGCAGGCCGATCTTCTTTAACCCTTTTTGCGCTTCTTCCAAAGTGTGGGCAAAAAAGCTATTCGGCAGGTCAAGGCCCGCCTTGGCCATCGCTTTCTTGAACAGTTCGCGGTCTTCCGCCGTTTTGATCGCTTTAATATCGGCCCCGATCATCTCGATCCCGTATTTTTCGAGTATCCCGGTCTCGGCAATGCCGACCGCCATGTTCAACGCCGTCTGCCCGCCGATCGTCGGCAGGATCGCGTCGGGCCGCTCTTTTTCAATGATCTGACAGCAGACCTCGACCGTGATCGGCTCAATGTAGGTCCGGTTGGCCATCTCCGGGTCGGTCATGATCGTCGCCGGGTTGGAATTGATCAGGACAACTTCGTACCCTTCCTCGCGCAGCGCCTTACACGCCTGCGAACCCGAGTAATCAAACTCGCACGCCTGGCCAATAATAATTGGCCCGGCCCCGATGATCATTATCTTCTTAATGTCAGTTCGTTTAGGCATTATCCATCATCTCCGCGAATCGTTTGAAGAGGTCGTGGGCATCGTGCGGTCCAGGGCCCGCTTCCGGATGGTGCTGGATGGAAAAAATCGGCAAGGTTAAATGCCGCATCCCCTCGACCGTCTGGTCATTTAAATTAATATGGGTTAGTTCGACCGTCCCCTTCGGAATAGAGTCGACGTCAACGGCAAAGCCATGGTTTTGGGCAGTGATATCAACTTTGCGGGTCTTGAGGTCCATGACCGGTTGGTTGCCGCCGTGGTGGCCGAACTTGAGCTTGTAAGTCTTGCCCCCCAGAGCTAAACCAAGCAATTGGTGACCAAGACAGATGCCGAAAATCGGCTTCTTCCCGATCAACTTCTTGATATTCTCGATGGCGTAAGTAACCGCGGCCGGGTCGGCCGGACCGTTGGAAAGGAATATCCCATCCGGGTCGGTCTTTAATATTTTCTCGGCCGGATAATCCGCCGGATAGACCGTTATTTCGGCTCCGATCAACTGCAAATTGCGCAGAATATTGAACTTGATCCCATAATCATAAGCAGCAACTTTATATTGGTAATTTGGATTTGCCATTTGTTTTGAGGTTTGAGGTTGGATGTTTGAAGTTCTGGCAAAGGAGGTTTCATTCCAAACATAAGGTGTCTTGCACGTCACCACCTTAACCAGGTCTACCCCCTCTACCCCCTGGCACTTCTTGGCTTTCTCGATCAGACTCTGCTCATCCAGATCAACGGTCGAAATAACCCCTTTCAGCGAACCCTTGGTCCGGAGCCGACGGGTCAGCATCCGGGTATCGATCCCTTCGATCCCGACGATTTTGTGTTCGGCCAGATAATCATCGAGTTTCATTGTGGAGCGGAAGTTGGAGGCTATTTGTGAATTTTCGCGGACGACGAACGCTTCACATTGCGGCTTGCTTGATTCGACATCCTCTTCGTTGACCCCGTAATTGCCGATAAGAGGATTGGTCATGGTGACGATCTGGCCTTTATACGAGGGGTCGGTCAAGATCTCCTGGTAACCGGTCATTGAGGTATTAAAAACTACTTCGCCGCTCTTTTCGCCGACAGCGCCAAAAGAGTATCCTTGGAAAATCGTTCCGTCTTCAAGTGCGAGGATTGCTTTTGTCATTATCGCTGACCCTGGCAATTATAACCGAAATCCGGCCAGGCTACAACCGCCCTCGCCAGATTGACTGCCAGCTTGAGCGTTTTTAAGAGGGCTAGCGGGCCAACCTCCGATCAATTATGTTCTGATTAATATGAAATCTCGCTCGATTCGGACTGATAAATATCCGCTATGGTCGTAACTTATCCATTGATCCATCGATCGGGCTATCTAACCGCCGTTCCGGCGGTTAGAATGGGAACTCCGCGTGAGATCGCGAAGGCGCTCGCCTCGAGGCTGGGTTGTGCCGGTCCCGATCATTCATATTTCCGTTCGAGCCTGGCTAACGGGCTCGGCGCGATGAGCAGCCCGGCCACCCGCTTCAGTTCAACTTCTTCCGAGGAGATCGCCAAACTATTGGCCCTGTTCCAAAAAGCCACCGGCATTAGCCGGGCCAAAGTTCATGGCGAATACAACGGGAATTACGCCGATCAATATATTACGGCCCGTGATGAGTGGAGCAGAGTTAACAACGTCAGAAATGATGTTCTGGCGTCTCTGTTCAAGACCATGGCGCGGCCTTGCAACAATGATGAGATCGAAGCCCGCCTGAAAAAATGCGGGGACGACCTGGCCCGGGTGTTGAGCTCGCCGCAGTTCCTCTCCTTTATCCGCACCCAGCCGAACGGGCTCGGATTGGCGGGCAGCCTGGCGACCGGCAACTTCGGCGGTTTTTCCGACGTCGACCTAATCGTTAGCCAAGACAACGTGGCGGCTCATGTCTTTGAGGAGCTGAAAGAAGCCTGCCGTGACTTCGGGGTTGATCTTTTTCATGACTCAACATTGGAAAGGAAAAAGGCTATCTGGCTGTCAGCCTTGGAGGTACAGACCTTCAGGTACGTGCCGGATTTTCTGCTTCAGTTTTATCTGATCAGGAATCTGGGTCGCAACGGACGATAAACCCTTATTTTGAAACGAACGGATTATCTTTAAGCCAGAACCGCCAGTGGATCTTTGCCCAGCATGGCCCGGCGTAGTTTTATCCATAAATTTTCATTTGTTATTGCAAATTATTGCAAATGTTAAGCCCAAGATGTAGAATAAAGTGTCGCTTAAATAAGGTGGATTAAAATGCCAATAAACATCAATCCCGCCAATGAGGCCAACAATTTTATCAGAAATTATGATATAAATAAGATCGCCGGTATCCAGCCGGAAGAAATTGATCATGATTTTATAATAGCTTATTTAAACAAATCGACTGACATTCAGCAAGAGATCGTAAAAAGGTTAAGCGAAAAAAGCGTTGCTCAATTGTCTTTAATACTTGCTCTGATCGCCGTCGGCCATGGCCCGGACAATCTGCCTCCCCGGATCATTGAAAAAGCCAAAGAAGCTATAAAGCATAAAAAAGCGCTTGCCCCTTATAATTCAAATGACCCGAAAGCTCCCCGTTACGCCGTAACAGACACCTATCTTCCCCTGAATAAGACCGGCGATAATTCTCGTCTGCCTATAGACCCGGATGCCCGTTATTTGGTTTCCCGTTGTTAGCTTTAACCAAAAATGAAAAGAAAGATCAGAGGGGGAATCTGCCTCGAGAACACTACCGGTTGTAATCTGGCCTGCAGCTATTGTTACGCCGCAAAAAAACATTTAAAAGCCCAAAGATCATCATTTAAGACGATCAAAAAGTCGTTAGATTTTTTTTATAATTATTTTTCCAGGTCCAATCAGCTGATGGAATTCCAACTTGATTTTACCGGCACCGGAGAACCCTTGCTTAATTTTCGGCTATTGGAAAAAACCGCTCGCTACATCTTGTCCAGAAAAGACAAAAGCCTCATCCTCCTCCGCTTTACCACCAATGGGCTGCTTTTCAATCGGAGCATCATGAATAGAATGAGAGCTTATAACAAAAAAAATAAATTGCTTTTCCGTTTTTCCTTGAGTTGCGACGGCCCGTTCTTGATCAACGATCTTACCAGAAAAGATAAGCTGGGCAACGGGACCGGCGATAGACTGCTTAAAACGATAATTGACTTAAAAAAAGCCGGGCTATTCCACCTGGTGGACAGCGCCGTTTGCACCTATACCTTTGACCGCCCCTTGCTGGTTTATCGTCTGATGGGGCTGGCTCTTTTGGGCTTTAAAGAAGTCATCATGAAACCGTACCGCGGCCTCGATCCAAAATACCGCTTGACCGCCGCTCGGCTCAAGACCGTCAAACATCAGTATCGGGAACTGACCGGTTTCCTCTTGTCAAAAATCATTAAGGAGAAGGATTATTCCTGCTTTTTTGCGATCTTTAATCCCGGAGACTTTTTTGGCCGTTTCCTGCTCCGGGTCTATCTCGGCGCCAAACAGGAGCGCCGCTGTCCGGCAGGCGACACCCAGTTTTATATCAATCACCGGGGGGACATTTTTCTCTGCCCTTCTTTCAGTTGCCATCCGGGAACCTCTCTTGGCAATGTCAACAAAGGGATTAACCCTTCTTTTCTTCTATCAACCGAAAATACGAGCGGCTTGTTCAAGGAATGCGAAAAATGTTGGGCAAAAAAATATTGCGGCGGCGAATGCCCCTACGACACTTATATTCGCCAGGGCGCGAAACCGGACAGGTTAAATTGTCAGCTCAAACGATTTATGATCAAAGAAGCAAACTATTTTTTTTCTGTCTTGAAAACCAAAAAGCCAAAGAGCCTTAAAGGCATCGATGCTTTCTTAAGAAAAAAACGGTCCTATTATTTTGATTACAAATAACATCACTGCTATTTTGAAACGAACTGATTGTTTTTAAGGAAGAACCGCCAGTGGATCTTTTATAATGCGGGACTAATTCAGCGTCTGTTTATTTGAGGCAAACTCAAAACAGGAGCAAGGGGCGTGTTTGTTGTTTCGATTTCTAAATAATGGGTGCTTTGATTAAAACGTAAAATATATTCGCCCTCAGGATTTTTCATATTCGAAAGTATTTGAGTTAATGCTTCCACATATACTTCAACTGCTGCTTCTATGGGCTTTCCCGTAAGTTGCGCGGCCAATTCCATATAGGGATACCCCCTATCCGAGCCTTTTTCAACCGGCGAATCTACCCGCCGCATTCTAAGGTCTCCACAAGGAACCCCAAACTTTTGCTTCCTTAAAACAAATCTAACAGGCAAAGACTGAGAATATAAGATAACTTCTTGGTCCTGAGCAAGAAGAGAGTGCAGATGCATTATCGCGTCTGAAAACCATTGTGCCCCTAAAGGCAGTAAAAATCCTGCCCTTTCAAATCTAGCTCCGAAATACAGCGAAATCTCTTTTGTTAACTGGTGGGCAACTTTCCAAGCTATATCATTAAGCCCTCTAGGAAGTAACGCCGAGAAAGAGCCGCGGATGACATATTCTGTCTGTCCATTTTCTTTTTTTTCGATCCGTCCTCGGAAACACCAGCCTTCACCTTCGTTTGATTTATAGCGTCTGATACGCAAACCGTGATATGAGTCGTTTACTATCGTATGGCCATAGTTATTTGTTCTCATTTTTTCCTAACTTCTCCCGTTTAATGCTCAAGATAGGATCTCTGATTAATCCTAATCATCAGCGGTTCACAAGTATATATCGAAAAGATCCGACGGGAATTTCAGTGGGAGACGAAAGGGTTGTCTTTTATATAGGACCGCCAGTGAACCTTCGCCCATATTGAAGTTCTAGCTCGCTTCCACGCCGTGATCGACCGAACGGGCTAAATAGGTGCGGGGGAATTCTTTTTTCAGCTCTGCCACGATCTTTTCACCCAGCGCCGTGGTCCCGACGACGCCAAAAACGCTCGAGCCGCTCCCCGACATCTGGGCCGAGCTGCAACCAAGTTCCAGTAGTTTCTGTTTGACTTCTCCGATCACCGGGTACTTGGCAATGACCACCGGCTCCAGATCGTTGTTGGTCGGCATCTTGGCCGAAAGATCGAACGCTTCGTAGGCCCATTTTGTCGAAACCTCAACGTCAGGAATGACCAGCACGTATGACCGGGAAACATGGATCGGGTTGCGGGTGACCACTTCCCCCCGCCCCCGAACCGTGCAATTCCCTCCCAGCAGGCAGAACGGGACGTCGGAGCCGATCTGGGAGCCAAGTTCCTGTAAGTCGTGGATCGTGGATCGTGATTCGGGGTTCGTGAGCTGATTTAAACCGTAAAGTACAGCCGCTGCGTCCGCCGACCCGCCAGCTAACCCGGAGGCCAGAGGAATATTCTTTTCAATGTAAATTTTCACGCCCCTGAGTTCCGTGCTCCGTGCTCTGTGTTCCGTGTTCATAAAAAGCTCCGCCGCCTGATAGGCTAGATTCCGGTTATTCACCGGCAGTTTGAGGTTATTGGTGGCTAATTGGATGCCGGACGAGATCGGCTCCAGCGTAATAACGTCATGTAAGGAGACCGATTGCATGATCGATTCTAGCGAGTGATAACCATCAGGGCGGAGACCGAAGATCTTGAGGGAGAGGTTGATCTTGGCGTAGGCTTTGAGCCGGAGCACTTACTTGGCTTGATTGCTGGTCAGGGCCAGGCGCGATTTCAGCCGCGACGCCTTGTTCTTGTGGATGATCTGGCGTTCGGCGGCCTTGTCCAGCACCGAAACAGCCAACCGGACCCGTTCGATCATGTCGGCCGCCTTGGCGGCGATCGCCTGGCGGGCCGCTTTCAGCACGGTCTTCAGTTTGGTCTTTTCGGCCACATTGCGTTCGTGGCGCCGTTTGGTTTGCCGGACATTTTTAACGTGTTTACGCTTGGTAACTTTTTTCTTCTCTGCCATTTCTACCTCCAACTTGCTCCGACAGGTTGACATGATAACATGAAATATAATAAGATATCAAGCGATTTGAGTATCCACGATTGGTTCAAGCGCAAAAAGCTGCAAAAAGAGACAGCCTACACCCGCGAACGACTTGATATCCCGGGGCACCTTTGGGTCAAGTGTTACAAATGCGGACAGGCGATCTATTCCAAGGAATTGGCAGAGAACCTGAAGGTCTGCTCCAAATGCGGCTATCATTTTAAGCTCCGCTCGGCCGAGCGGATCGGCCAGCTGGCCGAACCGGGCAGTTTCCAGGAACTGAACCCTAACCTCACTTCCCGCGATTTCCTCCAGTTCAAGGACGTCAAGCTGTACGCCCGGCGGATCGAAGAATCGATCCTGAAAAGCGACCTAAAAGACGCCATCGTCACCGGCCTGGCCAAGATCGGCCCGCACAGCGTCGCCCTCGGCATCATGGATTTTTCCTTCATGGGGGGGAGCATGGGCTCGGTCGTCGGTGAAAAGATCGCCCGCCTGATCGAAGCGGCGGTCGAGAAAAAAATACCGGTCCTCATCTTCTCCACCTCCGGGGGCGCCCGGATGCAGGAAAGCATTATGTCACTGATGCAAATGGCCAAAACCTCGGCGGCGCTCGGCCGCCTGCGGGAGAACGGCCTCCCCTATCTCTCGATCCTGACCGACCCGACGACCGGCGGCGTCTCGGCCAGTTACGCCATGCTCGGCGACGTCAATATCGCCGAACCGAACGCCCTGATCGGTTTCGCCGGCCCGCGGGTCATTGAGCAGACTATCCGCCAGAAACTGCCGCCCGGTTTCCAGCGCTCGGAATATCTTTTAGAGCACGGCATGGTCGATGTCGTTTGCCCCCGCAAAGAGCTGAAAGCGACCCTCGAGAAGCTCTTGCGCTTCTTTAAGAACTGACATGGCCAAGAACGGCAAAAAAACACTATTAGCTTTCGAAAAACCGCTCGGCGAACTGCTGGAAAAGCTGGAGAAGCTGGCCGCTATCCAGGAGTCCGGCAAGATGGACCTGTCGGAAGAGATCCGGCTGATGCACAAGCGGATCGAAAATTCCCGCCAGCAGATATTCGCTAACCTCAACCCGATCCAGATCGTCCAGGTCGCCCGGCATATCCAGCGGCCGACTACCCTGGAATATATTGGTATGCTTTGCGAGGATTTTGTCGAGCTGCACGGCGACCGCAATTTCGCAGACGACCCGGCCCTGGTCACCGGCGTCGCCCAGTTCGATGGCCGCTCGGTGGTCATTCTGGGCCACCAAAAGGGACACTCGACCAAAGAAAATATCGCCCGTAATTTCGGCATGGCCAGCCCCGAAGGTTACCGCAAGGCGCTTCGCGTCATGCGCCTGGCCGAACGGTACGGCAAACCAATCATTTCATTAGTTGATACGCCGGGGGCTTTCTGCGGTTTGGGCGCGGAGGAACGGGGCCAGGCGGAAGCGATCGCCAAGAACCTGCGCGAGATGGCTGAATTGACCGTCCCCTTCATTACCGTCATTACCGGCGAAGGGGGCTCCGGCGGCGCGCTGGGCATCGCTATGGGGAACCGAGTGTTAATGATGGAGTTCTCGGTCTATTCGGTTATTTCGCCCGAAGGGTGCGCCTCGATCCTCTTCCGCGATGCCACCCGGTCAAACGAGGCGGCGGTCGCCATGAAGATCACCGCTAAAGACCTGCTCGAGCTCGGGGTGATCGACGATATCGTCCGGGAACCGCTCGGCGGAGCGCACAACGACCCCGAATTGACCGCCAGAAATATTAAATCGGCTATAATAAGGCATCTCGACCCGTTGCTCTCCCTCTCCCATCGCGAGTTGATAGCCGACCGGTACAATAAGTACCGGAAACTGGGGATTTATAACGAGGGTTGACGAACGACCAGCGGCAATGACGAACAACCAAATCCCAATGACGAATTAAATCTCAACCAACAATCCGCAAACCGATTTAACGATCTTTAGCCGTTTGGCCATTCAAGCATTGATGTTTAGTTCGTCATTGGAATTTGAGCATTAGAATTTATCCAGATTCACCTGGTTGAATCAAAACTGATTTCGTGAGAAAATGATTCTGATCGCACCTGTGCCCAGGTGGCGGAACTGGCAGACGCACTAGCTTCAGGAGCTAGCGGGTAATACCGTGGAGGTTCAAATCCTCTCCTGGGCATAAATTTTGCTGCGCAAAATTTAAGGAATGAGGAAGAGGGATAGGAATGAGGCGGCGCAGCAAAATTTATCCCTCATTCTTAATTCCTCTCCCTATCCCTACCCCAACCCTCTGGTTCTCAAACCATTCAGGGCCGGGCCATCTTACTGATTATACCCAACGCATTCATGGATGCTGTTTGCCTCCCTCCCTCCCTCTCACTGCGGGCGCGCACCTGCAGCCCCATTCAGATATATGCGCGCCCGCTGCTTATAAACACAATTTATTAGCTATTAAATCTAAAAAAAGTAAACATTTAGATAAATATCTTACTTATTTCCAAAAAGGGCGTATAATTAAATAGCTGAAATCAATTATTATGACAACTTCAAATTTACAATTTCATAGTAAAACATTGAGGCGCGCCACCAACCCCAACGATTACTCCATATACCGCGCAGCGCTTGAATGGGACTTGATGGAACCCATTGTAATCGAAAGTCGTGAGGACATAAGATCTGAGAATAAATGGCGGGACCGGCTTGAACCTTATCACCATCAAGTCACAAATTTAATGACATTTTGCCGCCGACTTCCGGTAACACTACTTGCTGACGATGTTGGGCTAGGAAAAACCATAAGTGCTGGCCTAGTAATGAGCGAATTAATATCGCGCGGAAGAATATCTAAAATACTAATCGTCTGCCCAAAACTACTAATGCCTCAATGGCGAGAAGAACTTGATTCAAAATTTGGGATCCCTTCCATTGAAGCCGTTGGAAGCAAACTTGTCAAAGCTAAGCCGCCAGAAGAAGCCGGGGCCGTTATAACAACCTATCACTCCGCACGTTTGCATTTCGACGCACTTGCTAAAGTTGGATATGAAATGCTTATACTTGACGAAGCGCACAAGCTTCGGAACCTATATGGCGTTGACCCCACCCCTCAAGTTGCGTTGCGCTTCCGAAAAGCATTGGCAGATAGGCTGTTTAAGTATGTTCTGATGCTTACTGCCACCCCCATTCACAATAGGCTTTGGGACCTTTATTCATTAATTGATTTATTAACCGTCGCTCGTGGACACGAGAATCCCTTTGGGAGCGAAGGCATTTTTGCCAGGAAATATATTGCTGACGGCCGCACTCAAGCAAGAAAGTTAAATGTTGAAAGGAAAGACGAATTCCGCTCTATTGTTTATAGCTACATGTCTAGAGTAAGGCGCGCAGATGCAAAACTATATTTTCCGGAAAGGGTTGTTCAGCTTCATAAAGTTACTCCAACCAAGGAAGAACTCGAATTAATAGATATCATTGCTAAACCAATACAAAGACTCAATCGACTTGCCCAAATCTCTATCCTCCAGGCATTAATAAGCAGCCCTCATGCTTTAGCGGCCCAATTAAATACAATGGCTCGTAAAGGGACAGTCCCAGAGTTGCTAGCCAAAGCCGTACAAGCAGTTGTTGATCGGATGCCGATAACGGCTAAATTAAACGGCCTAAATGTCTTAGTTGAAAAACTTAGAAAAGAACAGCCAGAGCATTGGCGAATGATCGTATTTACTTGTCGAAGAGAGACACAAATAACAATCCAAGATTTCCTTGAATCTCGGGGAATATCATGTGGTCTAATCAATGGGGAATCAGGCCCACGAAATCAAACTACCATTGCTAAATTAAAAACGATTCCTCCGGAAATACATGTAATTATTTCCACCGAGGCCGGCTCTGAAGGCGTTAATTTGCAAGCAGCTAATGTGTTAATCAATTATGATTTGCCCTGGAATCCAATGATCGTTGAGCAACGAATAGGACGAATTCAGCGACTAGCCTCGAAGCATGCAAGCGTATGCATTTTTAATATTATTTTACAGGGCACTTTTGAAGAATATATCGTTGGAAGACTTATGGAAAAGTTACAGCTGGCCGCACATGCTATTGGAGATGTGGAAGCCTTATTAGAAGCCTCCAATTTGGATGACAACGAAGAGGATGGCTCTACCAGTTTTGAGGAAAAGATCCTGCGCCTTGTTATAGCCTCTTTGGCTGGAAAAGACGTTGAGCTTGAAGCGCGTTCAGCTGCTAATAGTATTGCTGAAGCAAAAAAAGAATTGGAGCGGGAAGAAAACAATATAAATTCATTGTTAGGTGGGATGGGCGATGAATTCTCTGGGCCTAGATGCCCGAGGTTGCCTCGTCAAACGCAATCAATGGATGCACGCAATTTTGTATTGTCCGCCTTAGCTTCTCAAGGGATGCGATTGGCCCCTATTTCAAATGGATTATATTCCGCAGAATCTGGAAGAGAAAAAGAAGTAATTCGTTTTGATCACAACGAAGTAGTAGGAGTAAGAAGCACCTTGTATGCGCCGGGATCATCCTCCTTTGAACGGTTAGTAAGCGGAATCACGTATGATGGGTGGCATCGAGTCGAAGACATTGATACGAATTCGTTGAAAACCGCGGAAGAGCTATGCGCTAAGTGGGTTAGTGGTTTTGGTGGCACATGCAAAACAGTTGATACCAATGGAATAGTTCGTTGTTTTAACGGCACCGCATTAATGAGGGTTAGGGCAACCGTGGCTCATGATGGATATGAACGACTTGTTGATGTTGATTGTGCCTCAAGCGAACATTTTAGTAGCGCATCTAAAAAAGGGCTAGAGCCACTTAATGAGATAATTGAAAATCCTATTTCCGTTGGTTTAATTACAGACAAATTAAATGAAAAAGCGATCTCAGATCCTAGTATCTCGGAGTTTTGCCGATTCTACACCGAAAGAAGAACGCAAGAAATGAATGCCGCAGGAGATGATGCTCGTAAAAGAAAGAAACTTGAGGATGATTTTACCCCAAGACTGGAGTTATCGTTGGTGGGGCTCGATGGAAGGATGCATCGTAGATTAGTAATAGATGTGACTTATCAATTAGACCCGGGATTTGAATATACAAGCATGCTGACACTAACTCCATCAACAGCCGAAATAAATAAGGGCCCCGACATGGACAAGTGTATGAAGACGAGCCGAGTTGTCCCTCGCGATTGCCTGGACAAGTGCGTTATTAGCAATACTCAGGTGATGAAACACTTACTTACCCCATCAGAACTGAGTGGCAGATTGGCCCTTCCTGAACATATCGTTATTTGTTCTTTAAGTAACAAACGAGTCTTAATCGATGAGGTTGAGAAATCAGCAATCACCGATCAATATGTTACTAAATCCTTGCTCAAAACATCATCCATGAGCGGCAAAAGAGCGGAACCGCAATTCTTCTCTAGATGTGAGTTTAGTAATTCTGAAGTTCTTGAGAATGAAATAGCAATTAGCCAAATATCCGGCAAACGCTATCGCATTGATGAGCAATTACACTCTGCGGTCTCCGGGAAAACTGGTCATCGCGAAGAATTCATCTTTTGCTCGGAAACGAATAAGCCCCTATTATCAGATGAAGCAGAAAGATGTGAAGTGACAGGAAAGGCTGTTATGCCTGGGTTGCTTGAAAGATGCGAAATAACAGGAAAGAAAGTATTACCTTCAGAGCTTGATAAGAGTGCGGTCACCGGTGAAAAGGCATTAAAGAAATACTTTGTTATAAGCAGCCTATCAGGAGCACATCTTTTTGAACGGGAAGCTATTAAATCCGTTGCGGGCAATTTTTGCTCTCCCTTAGAAGCTAAGTCGTGCTTCTGGAGTGGCCGGCAATGCCACCCCGACGATTTGCGTTTGTGCGAATTAACTGGCATACCAATATATTTTGAATTTGCATCAATTGGAGCGCATGTTCAGCTCGAACCTTTAGTAAATCTTCTCAATGGGGTTTCTAAAAAGGCTGACAAATCTGATCTTTGGAAAACTATTGCGACAGAAGCTTCCAAGTTGGTTGGCGGGGGGAGTTGTAGGGTTGAGGCGGCAGAGTTATCCCCGGATAATCATTACTTAGCCATCTCTTTAGAAATCAGGACCTGGCTAGGCTTTAAGTTAAGACAAGCAGGACTACTATATTCCCTGGTAGACAATTCTGTGTCTGGTCGAATAGCGCTGGGGAAGCGCGATAATAAAGGATGGAAGATTCTAAGTTAAACGGCCCTCAAAATATTTCTTTATTTCATAAGTGGCCTTGCAATCATCCTCATTATATTCCAATATTCTACGCAATACATTTGGATCATTATTTTCCAGATATTGGTTGTACCATACTATTGAATTCGCGCCTGAGGGGTCTTCGTCTCTCCATTTAAACCCGATATTCTTGGCAATATTTTTCAGCCCATAAGAATAAGTCGGCCAATCAGAATATTTAATTACTAAATCTGTGTACAAGTCGTACTCCCTCGCAACATATTTATCAAAGACCTCTTCACTTAATCCATATTTGTCTTTTAGTCTTTTTAACGTCGATCTTTCTTTCGATGAATAAACATAATATATAGCATTATCATTTTCGCTTATATAATCCCACAAAGCCTTGGCGGCTACTCCTTCATCATTCAATGAATTTGCAAGGAAATACTTGAATTCTCCAACCCCGTTAGTTTCTATAACGTATAACCCGTGCAAATATACAATATCCTGCGTTGGATCATCTTCTATATCGTAATAAATTTCCTTTTTTCCTACAGGAAAGCTATATCCAGGCCTAATATCGGGGGAATCGTTAAGAACTGTAGCCGCTCGATTCTTAATATTTGTGAGCGTTTTTTCTGCAAGCCCTTTCATTCTATACGGGGGAGATAGATATTTATCTAAATCCATCTTTGCTAAATCTTCTATTGTATTCAACCCTTTCCCCTTTAATAAATACTTGTTTTTGCCAACAAAATATATGAGAGATGGGTCATTATTGTCTTTCGCCCATTTTTTACATAATTTGTCCCACACACAAAGCGAACAAGCACTACTTATGATTGGCTCATGACGACCTGCCGAATGTTTTAGCTCCCGGACCTCATTAATCACGCGATTGTACTCATCAACATAATCGGATATTACAAATTCCTCAGTCGCCTTATCTCCATTGATTATTTTACCCATAGCGGAAGAATAGCCTTGAATTAATTTAAGCAAATCATTATAAAACATCACTTGATAAGCATAATGTTTTTTAAATCTTTGCGTTCTTTCGTCCTCGACTCCTTTGCCGCTTTTTATATCAATCGCCTCGTAGTAATAATCCCCGTATTTTGACGGATGGCTGCCATTCTTAATCAATAAATCTGGCCGTCCAACCATATCAGCGGATTTTAAACACCCTTGATAAATCGTCTCTACGCCATCCTTCATAAGTTTAGCTGTGGTTAAACAAGCCGAATCGATATCAACATCTTTAACCTCGGCAATATTATCAATGCCTATTTGACGAATAACTTCTTTTTCGTTCTTTACACCAGATTCCCATAACAGTTGAACAAAAATACTTGGCTGCCCTTTTTGCGATGGATCTCCATTGCTTTCTAGGTATACACGATAGGGGCATTTTGTATAATTATATAAATCCTGGGCGGTGATATTATTTGTCATTCAAGCCATCCTGAGCTTATCCTTGTATTTGCTGTGAGAAAGGGATAAATCATATGTTCAATGCTACGCCTTTATATGTGATAAATCAAGAATTATGCTCTTGTCTTTGCGCAGCCATAGACCTTAGCACAAAATGCTTCTAGGATAGTACTATAACCTTGTTTGCAAAAATATTCTTCGTTATAATTATTAAGCTAATTGAAAGGTATGGTCTAAATAAATATGCGACATTATTACATTAAAAGCTGAGCGAATGACAGAACTATATAGAATTCATTTTAATTATTCCAAAAGCAAGCGTTATAATCAAGCATTGCAACTCTTGAGTCTTGCGCACGAACATATTAAACAAGGAACTGGCGATGATCTGTCTCACACAATAGTCTTTACTAGTGACCAAATTGATCTTATGGCCGCGATATACAAGTTAGTTAAGCATTTCACTGGGGCAAGATTATACGGAGCAAATATATTTGACATAATAACTTACTTAAAAGAAGGCAGATATGATTATTATTATGCTTCGGAGGTCTATAAAAAGAGAGTATCTGCAGCAGCAAATACAATTAGAAGTACACTTAAAACACCCGATGAAGAAGTAATGCAGCATTTGAAAGACACCTATCTTAATCCTTATTGGCAGGACATGGAAAAAGTAATTAATAAATTACAAGAAGAAGGTTATCTTGATTATGTTGATAAGACAGGCGCTTTCAAGCGCGCCATAAGACGGCCCAAAGAACACTTAATTCAATATCAGGAGATTATAAAGCTAATTCATGCTGGTAAATACGGAAAAGCAGTTGAAAGGTATTATGCCGTTCTTGGCGATAAATATTATGATGACCTAAATAGTGAATTAATTTATCTTAAAAGACTAGCTAATATCCCGTTAGAAGGCAGGGATATCCTGTGTTTTCGAACCACATCGACACAAGATGAATTAATAGAATCAAATCTAGATGAATATGTGGGATGCCTTAATAAGGTTTTAAATCAGTATAAAAAAGCCAGCTCAACGTTGCCCCTAGATATTATTATTAAAAATGCCCCAACGATGGGAATATTAGTAAGAGATAAGAAAGAAGATTGGCATAAAGGAGTTTATTTGTGGGATGGGGAATTCAAAAGGGATCATACTCCCGTAAGCGATGATACTTTCTCTTCTGCTTGGGATCATTGCTTAAGTGGCAGGCTTTTCAATAAATATCCCGATCAAATTAGTTACTGCAAAATAATCGAATATCCTGATGATGAAAAATATGCCGGATTGTGGACAACGTATTCCCCTTCATATATTAAAAATAAAGTTATTGATAAAGGGTTGCATTTAAATGGCATTGAAGCGTTTAAACATAAATCATGGAATAGAAGGGATAAAACGCCCGACTTCATGTCGGTTACCTCAATAAACGAAATAGAAAAGTCAGACTATGGCACACATAATATTAGATACACCGGTAGAAAACATTTTATAGGGGGCAGATATTTCTATGAGATTGATTTATTACGAAAGAATGTAGATAAAGGGAAGTATTTGGGGAACGCATTTCTAGAGCTAGTAGATGATATTTTACGAGAAGCCGAGAACTTACTTCGGGAGAATCATAATTTGCCAAGAATTGGTGAGGGGTGGGTTTCAGAGGTGGCATTATTTAATCTAGTAAAAAAGAAATATAAAGATGCTCAACTACATGGGTCCCCCGATTGGATAAAGCCACAGCATCTTGATATATATATCCCATCAAAAAACATAGCCTTTGAATATCAAGGAAGGCAACATTATGAGCCAGTTGCATTCTTTGGCGGAATTAATTCTTTTACAAGGCTTAAAAAGCTTGACAGAAGAAAGGCAAAAAGGTGTAAAAGCAATAATGCCGTTTTAATTGAGTGGAAGTATGATGACCCGATAAATATGGACGCATTAGAAAAAAAGTTGTTTGCAATATAGTAAATATATTCTGCAAGGCCCCGCCAATTAAAGGCAGGGTTTAGAATGATCTCTTTTAATGCTAATTAATCAAGAAGCGGTTTTTTCGACGTATGGGGGAGAAAAAACCGCTTCTCCTATAAACTTACATTCTGTGTAAGTCTTTTTTCTTGCACCCATGAATGGTATTGGGTATAATCAGAGAGATAGTGTCTCGGCACGGAATGGTTTGAAGATCGCCGGGTCGAGGCATATTATTTTTATCGCGAACCATTGCATTGGGGCAGCTGATGACGGCAAAGGGACGCTGATCCTTTCACAGTTTACTGGGGGAACTGACGGATGCCGTCTTGATCAATCCTTATGCTCCGGATAGCTGAAAATGAAGGAAACCGTGGCGGAGAATAATATTTATAAGTGGGCGGGGAAGACCATTCAAGCACTATTGAGGCTATCGTAGATGGGCCCAAATGTGTATCCAAGAAGAACTTTTGTCTATTTCTCCTTTTGAATATCGAAGACAATCGATGGCAAATCCGGCTTGCTGCAATAGCGTTCTAACTTCGTCAGATCTATAATATTTGTAATACCTGGTTGTTCCATCCTTTTCTTCCATTCCTTCTCTGTCCCCCTCTCTAATTCTTGCAAAAAGTAAAGCATCGGAATTTGCCACTCTAGCCATTTCTTTCAGCACGATTAAATTATCCGGGTAGGGGAAATGCCCTAAAACTGCTCTCATCCACAACCCACCAAAGGTTCCGGGAGAAAAGGGAAGGCTCCTCAAATCAGCCTCAAAAAGCTTTGCGGGGGATATTTGCAATCTTTGCTGTGCTAACTTTAATAATTCTCTTGCCCCATCAACTCCCACCGCATTCAAACCTGCCCTTAGAAATCGCGCCAAATCTTTGCCAACCCCACATCCCACATCAAGAACAAGTGATCCTGGGTGCCGAGCTTTCATTTTTTTTATAAATCTTCGTTCAGCCGAAATCCTTAATTTAATTGTTCGGTCAAAAAATCGTTTAGCGATAATTTTAGTGTCATATCTTCCCACAGTAAATCTGGTGTCTAATGGCATAATAGTTTATTTCCTCTTTATAGAACATGGGCTTATCCCGATCACATCGGGACTCGCGCTTATCATCCCCCCTCTCTTCGATCAATTCAACCGATAAATTTCACCGGATTTTCAGATTTAGGTTTCCCCGCCCTTGCCAGTTGCGCCTTCGGATAGCGTTAGGTATAATCAAGCGGATGGCACGATGCCGCTGTGGTGGAATTGGCAGACCTGCCTGCCGGCAGGCAGGCGCGCTTGATTTCACTGATAGAAATGCCGCTGTGGTGGAATTGGCATACGCGCTAGACTCAAAATCTGGTGGGGGCAACCCCATGTCGGTTCAAGTCCGACCAGCGGCATTTCTATAATCATAAATTACGACTCAAAATCTGGTGGGGGCAACCCCGTGCCGGTTCTCCCGACGACATAAATTTATGTAATTATGTAATGTCGGGATCCCGATATTCCATTATTGAATCTATTAATGCCATCGGGAAATTCCGACCAGTTTACCCGCCGCAGGCGGGCGGCATTTTTCCCTGAATTGGCAGGCTAATCCCCCGTGCCGGGCCGGCCAGTTTACCCGCCGCAGGCGGGCGGCATTTATTTTCTGTTGACAAACAGGGCTAAATAGATTATTATGTGGGAGTCGAACGGAAAGGCCTCTTGTTTTAAATCCGAAAGACCAAATCCCAATGACGAAAAAAAACACCAACTGTCTAAAAACCAAACATTTTTTTCAGATTTGAGGATTGAAGTTTATTTCGTCATTGAGAAATTCGTCATTGATCATTAGTATCTTTAGGAGGAAAAAATGGACATAGTGGAGCTGGAAGGGAAAACGCTGCAGGAGCTTTACGCGATCGCGAAAGAGCTGAACATGCCAAATCTGCGGCAGTTAAAAAAACACGATCTCATTTTTAAAATACTGGAGGCGCAGACCGAAAAGAACGGCTTTATGTTCGCCAAAGGGGTCCTTGAGATCCTGCCCGAGAATTACGGTTTTCTTAGGACCGCCGGTTACCTCCCCTCCCGCGAAGATGTCTACGTTTCGCAAACCCAGATCCGCCGCTTTGACATGCAGAACGGCGACTACGTTACCGGCCAGGTCCGCCCGCCGAAAGAAGGGGAAAAATATTACAGCCTGCTCAAGATTGAGGCAATCAACGGGGTCAATCCCGAAGAAGCCCGCCAGCGGATCCCCTTCGACAACCTGACCCCGATCTTCCCCAACGAACGTTTTAAGCTGGAGTATCCCGGTTGCGCCATGACCGCCCGGCTCGTCGACTTTGTTTCACCGATCGGCAAGGGACAGCGCGGCCTCATCGTCTCCCCGCCCAAGGCCGGTAAAACGACCGTCCTCAAGAATATCGCCAACAGTATCACCGCCAATTTTCCGGAAGCGGTCATCAAGGTCCTGCTGGTCGACGAGCGGCCGGAAGAAGTGACCGACATGCAGCGCTCCGTCAAGGGCGAAGTGGTCGCCTCGACCTTCGACGAGCCGCCGGAGGACCATATCCGGATCGCCGAACTGCTGCTCGAATCGACCAAGCGGATCGTGGAAGCGGGTAAGGATGTCGTTATCCTGCTCGACTCGATCACCCGCCTGGCGCGGGCCTACAACCTGGTCACCCCGCCCTCCGGACGGACCCTCTCCGGCGGTCTCGATCCGACCTGTCTCCACCGCCCGAAGCGTTTCTTCGGCGCCGCCCGCAACATCGAGGACGGGGGGAGCCTGACGATCATCGCCACGGCGCTGGTCGACACCGGCTCGCGCATGGACGATATCATTTACGAGGAATTCAAGGGGACCGGCAACATGGAGCTCCACCTGAACCGGAAACTGGCCGACCGCCGTATTTTCCCGGCGATCGACATCCAGCTCTCCGGCACGCGGCGCGAAGAATTGTTGCTCGACGAGAAGGAATTAAAGCGGATCTGGCTGTTGCGCAAGGTCATGGCCGATTACGACGTGGTCGAAGCGACCAGCCAGTTGATCGAGCGGCTTAAGACCTTTAAAACTAACAAACAGTTCTTCGAATCGGCCGACGCCAAATAGATGTGTTCACCCTCGGCGAGATACTTAAAGTAGTCAAGGGTTCGCGGGTCGCAGGCCGCGGCCGGAAGATCAGCGGTGTCTCGACCGACAGCCGCACGGTCAAGCGGAGGGAACTCTTTATTCCGCTCGTCGGCGAAAAGTTTGACGGCCGGAAATTCATCCCCGCCGCCCTGAAAAAAGGGGCCTTTGTTCTCGAAGTTAAGGACGGGCTGAAGGCCCTGCAGGACCTGGCCGCCTATCACCGAAGTAAATTCGACATCCCCGTGATCGGCGTGACCGGCAGCGCCGGCAAGACGACGACCAAAGATATGATCGCCAGGGTCCTCTCGGAAAAATATCCGACCCTCAAGAACGAAGCTAACTTCAACAATGAGATCGGCGTCCCCCTCACCCTGCTCAAATTGGCCGGAAAACACCGCGCGGCGGTCATCGAGATGGGAATGCAAGGCCGCGGCGAGATCGAACTGCTGGCCAGGCTGGCCCGGCCGACAATCGCCGTCGTCACCAACATCGGCGAGGCGCATCTGGAGTTCCTCAAAAGTAAAAAGAATATCGCCAAAGCCAAAGCGGAGATATTCTCTTTCCTGAAGAAGGGTGATTGGGCGGTCATCAACCAGGATGACGAATACTATGAACACTTAAAATCAAAGGTAAAAAATCAAAAATTAAAAATAATGACTTTTGGGATTATTGAAAAAGCTGATGTCACGCCAGAAGCGCTTAACGGGATCGAATTACCCATCCCCGGGGAACATAATATTTACAACGCCCTGGCCGCGGTCGCCGTAGCCCGAGTGCTGCGGCTCAACCGGCGCCAGATCAAACGCGGCCTGGAAAAATTCCGCCCCTCGAACAACCGGATGGAAGTGGTCAATTGCCGTAACGGCATTAAGATCATCAATGACACCTACAACGCCAACCCGCAAGCTATGACGGCAGCCTTGAAAACTCTGGCCGCTCTTGAGGGGCGCAAGGTCGCCGTTCTGGGCGACATGCTGGAGCTCGGCCGCTCGGCCCGCCCGGCCCACCGCCGGCTGATCAAGCTCGCTCACGAGCTGAAGATCGATCGGGTCTTCACTTTCGGCCGGTTATGGCCGCGACTTTCCCGGCCGGAAACAAACAAAAAAAACCTGATAAAAAAGCTAAAGAAATTTATCCGGCCGCGTGATATAATCCTGTGCAAAGGTTCACGGGGAACGCGGATGGAAGAAGTGGTCGGCGCCTTAAGATAACTAGGCCTGGGTGGTGGAACTGGCAGACACACCAGCTTGAGGGGCTGGCGCCTTTAAAAGCGTAGGAGTTCAAATCTCCTCCCAGGTATTATCTTATCAAGCAGCGCGGTCGGTTGACGGGCACAAGTTTTCTCGTTATGATTACGATCCAGTAAAGGAGGCAGCTTTGACTATCCAGTTCCCGCCGGTCGAATCAACTGAACCTCGCCTGTTGACGGATACTCATAGCCAGCCAAGCGCCGACCCCGGCGGCACCCGCTCCTTCGACGAGAAACTCCGCAACGAACAAGCCCGCCTGGGCCTGTTGTTCTCCCCTTACAACCAGTTCAGCGGCCTTTTCTCTTACCCGTTGGAACAGACATTCAATTTTTCCGAGCCGGAGAGGGCCGGTCAAAAATATTCAACACCGCAAGAAAATTATGGCTCGGCGTACTCCCCGGCCCCGACCACCCAACAACCTAACCACGCGGCCAGCCGCGCGGCGCTCCAATTATTCGAAGGTTTGCCGCTCCGCTCGCCCCAGAACGGGTGGCTCCAGGAACTGCTGGCCAAAACCGGCTGGCTGACCCCCAACCTGGCGGCCCAGCCGAATTTCTTCCAGGCCTTCCTGGACGGCAAACTGCAAGCCAAGCTGGATATGCAGGCGCTAGTCGATGAGATCGCGGCCAAAGTGAAACTGGTCAAAAGCCAAGAGAAGACCCAATTCACCTTAACCCTCAAACCGGCCGAGCTGGGCGAGATCGTCTTGCTGCTCACCGCCCAGGCCGGGCTCCTCTCCATCCAGATCCAGGCTTCGGCCGAGACCAGGAAGCTGATCGACGAAAGTAAAGCCGAACTGGAACGGGCGCTAAAGAAAGCCGGCGTAACTTTCGAGACCATCAAGATCGAGGAGGTAAAAGAGCATGTTTGATGTCATGTCCCAGGCCAAGAACGCGATCGAAGCTTACAACGCGGCGCTCAAGATCACTTCTTCGAACATTGCCAACATGAACGTGCCGGGCTCCAAAAAAATCGGGTTTTCCTTCCAATCGATCTTCGAACGAGTGCTGACCCAAGGGACGGGGAGCCAGGGAAACACGGGCGGGACCAATCCGAGGCAGTACGGCTCCGGCATGGCCATCGGCGACATCTCTCTCGATTTTTCCAACGGTGAGACGAGCACCGCCTCCTCTCTCGACCTGGCCATCCAGGGGGGCGGCTTGTTCATCGTTTCGGCCGATGGCGGGAACAGCCGGCTTTATACCCGTTCCGGCAACTTTCAGATCGATGCCAGCGGCAACCTTAATTCGAACGGCCTGCAGGTTTACGGATTTGATAATGCCGGGAATGTCGTCCCGATCACCGGCTTGCCGTCGGGGGTCAAAACCGATTACCGCTGGCAGGCGGACGGAACGCTCGAATATACCGCTGATGGCACGACCTATACCCCAACCGGCTACAGCATCGCCCTCGCCTACTTCCAAAATCCGAGCGGCCTGGCCCAGGCCCAGGGGACAGCTTTTGCCCAAACCCTGGCTTCGGGCAGTGTCTCAACTCCCCAGGGACCTGGCGGCGCGGCCGGGATATTAAAAGTTGGGCAACTGGAACAATCGAACGTCGTCTACCTGAATGAGACGATCACCGCCCTGGAATTACAGCGCGCCTTGAGCGGCAACCTAAGCATGATCAAGATGGCCTCCGACCTGATCTCAAATTTCATCTCGAAACTGGGGTAAGCAATTAGATGACTGAACGGTCAACAACCAAGCCGGAAATAGCTTCCCAAAAAAAGGTGGTCAAACTCCCCCCAGCCATCGGGGACTGGACCACCTATCGCGCCCCTAAGATACTGGTCAAGAAAGTCAAGACCGGGCTCTACGGGTTTGACCGTCTCTCCAAAGAAGAGCTGAAACACCTGCTGCGCATCCACTACCGTTTTACCCTTGACCTGCTGGAGCGGTGTAAGATCGATCTCGGCCTCGGCATCGAATTCCTCGCCTGCCAGGTGGAACAGACCACTTATATCAATTTTCTGCGGGGGCTGAACGTCCCGGTCGCCCAAGGCAAGATCGCCGTCGGCAACGTGCACGAAAATATCCTCTGGGCCTGGCAGGCCGACCTGGCCCATAGCCTGATCAATTATGCCCTCGGCAGCCATAACCTGGAAATCATCCAGCGCGGCCTGACCGACGTGGAAAAAGAGCTCTTCGCTGCGACCCTGGCCGATTTCCTCCCCTCGTTCAATGCCGCTTACGAACAGGTCCTCGAGGCCCCGGCCTTCACTTACGTCAGCTCGCCTGATTTTTCCCTTGACCCGGCGGTCAGCACGACCGCCACCTATGTTGTTTTTGTCGCCGAGGTCGCCATCAATGATGGACCGGCCGGGAAGATGATCATCGGCTATCCCGGGGCGGCGATCAAGACTCTGCTCAAAGCCTATACGGCAAAATACCGGCAGAAACAGGTGGACTTCAGCCGCCTCCCCCTTTCCATCCTTAACACGATCATGATCGGAGCAAAGGCCGTCCTGGGCCAGACCGCCCTCTCCTCCTCGGAGATAGACCAGTTGGAGGTCGGCGACGTGGTCGCGCTGGATACGCCGATCAACTCGTCGATCTTCGTCCGGATAGGCAACAAGCTCAAATTGCCTTCCCAGCCCGGCCAGACCGCCAAGAAGAAAGCGTTGCGCATTGCCGGCCTGACCGAAGAGCAGGTGGCCACCACTCCTCCACTGGCCGAAAGCACGACCCCGGCCCAGCCTGGACCAATCACCGCCCCTCCTCCCCCGCCCGAGGAGAAACCGCTCGCCGCAGAAACGGGCGAAAGCGAGCTGAACGAAGCGGAATATAAACCGGAAAACATCACCCAGGATGACGCCGGCTTGCTTGATGATGAAGAATTTACCGAAGATATCTTTGCCGAAGACGAAGAAACCGAGATGAAGGAGGCTTAAGATGGAAGTTAAAAATGTCCGATTCCCGGAATTACAGGTTGGGGAGAAGGGTGAGCGGCTCGAGACGCGCAGTCTCGGCGACATCCCGGTCACGGTCACCGTCGAGCTCGGCTCGACAGAATTATCCCTCAAAGAAGTGCTGGAATTGGCCGAAGGGTCGATCATTGAATTGAACCGCCTGGCCGGCGAACCGCTCGACCTGAAAGTCGGCGGCCAGCTCGTCGCCCAGGGCGAGGTCGTGGCCGTGGATGACTATTACGGGCTCCGGATCACGAACGTGGTCATGCGATGACGGCTGAAACTCTAGCCCTGCAGGCCTCACCGATCGTGACCGTCGGTTACCTGATGCAGGTCATTTTCTCGCTGGCGGTCGTGCTCACCCTGATCTTCGTCATTGCCAAATATCTCTTGCCAAAATTACGGGTCGCGACCGTCGGCCGGGTCATCTCTGTCGTCGACCGGGTCATGCTCGAACCTCAAGTCACCGCCTATATCCTGAAAGTCGGCCTAAGGTCCTGGCTGGTCGTGGCCAGCAATAAAGCTGTCCACTCGGTCGCCGAGGTGAGCGGAGAGATCCTCAAATGAACGGAGCGACGCTCGACCTGGCCAAGATCATGGCCGCCCCGCAATTCTCGAACAGCATCCAGCTGATGATCTCTCTGGGACTGATCTCGCTCCTCCCTTTTTTCCTGATCTCGGTCACCTCATTTTTGCGGATCATTATCGTCTTCAGTTTGCTGCGCACCGCCATCGGCACCCAGCAGGTCCCGCCAAACTCGGTCCTGATCGGGCTGGCGCTCTTCATGACGGTCTTTATCATGTCGCCGGTCTGGCAGGAAGTGAACACTAACGCCCTGGTCCCGTACAACGCCGGCAAGATCTCCCAGGCCAAAGCGATCGAGGTCGGCCTCCGGCCCCTCTCCCAGTTCATGCTCCGCCAAACCAGGGAAAAAGACCTTGGGTTGTTCGTCCAATTCGCCAAGATCAAGCCCCCCAAGACGGCCGCCGAAGTGCCGTTCTACGTGCTGGTCCCGGCCTACATGATCTCCGAACTAAAGACCGGTTTCCAGATCGGTTTTCTCCTCTTTGTGCCGTTCATCATCATCGACCTGGTCGTCGCCAACATCCTCCTCTCGCTCGGTATGTTCATGCTCTCGCCGGTCATGGTCTCCCTCCCTTTCAAGATCCTCCTCTTCGTGCTGGTTGACGGGTGGAACCTGATTTCCCGCGGCCTGATGATGAGTTTCCGATGAACCAGGATACCGTTGTCCAGATCCTCTTCCAGGGGATCTACTTGACCTTACTACTCTCCCTGCCGGCGGTCGGGGTCGGCCTGATCGTCGGTTTTATGATCAGCCTCTTCCAGGCCGTGACCCAGATCCAGGAGCAAACCCTGACCTTTGTCCCCAAGGTCGTTTCGGTCTTGCTCGTCATCGCTTTCACCTCACCCTGGATGATCTCTCTGATCGTCGATTTCACCTCGACCCTCTGGAATACTATCCCAGGCATGGTGCGATGATCCTCAGCCTGGTTCAGGTCGAGGTCTTCTTCTTTATCCTGGCCAGGATCGCCGGCGTTTTTATCCAGGCACCTATCTTCTCTTCCCGGAGCTTTTTCACTTCGGCCAAAGTCGCCCTGGTTATCTGGCTGACCATTGTCCTCTGGTTCGTGACCCCGGTCACGAATCACCTCCCGACCTCCCTGGTCGCCTTCCTGTTCATTCTGATCAGTGAAGTCGCCGTCGGTTTTCTGATGGGCTTTATTTGCAACATCCTTTTTGTCGCCATCCAGGCCGCCGGCGAATTTATGGACATGCAGATGGGGCTGTCCGTCGCCCAAGCCCTTGATCCCGTTTTCGGCTCGGTCATTTCGATCATCGGCCGGCTGACCTTCTTCACCGCCCTGGTCGTTTTCCTGGTCATGGACGGCCATCACCTCCTCCTGGCCGGCTTGCACCAGAGTTTTACCACGCTGCCGGCCGGCCAGCTGGCTAATTTTGCTTCGCCCGGTCTGGCCCAGCAACTGATCGCGCTCGGCAGCACGCTCTGGCTAACCGGCATCAAACTGGCCGCGCCGATCGTTCTCTTGATCTTCTTGGCCGATTTTACTTTCGGCATCGTCTCGCGCGTCGCTCCCCAGGTCAACGTCTTCATGCTCGGTTTCCAGGTCAAACCGCTCCTCGGCCTCTTCGGTTTTTCCCTCATCCTCCCTTTTCTGGTAAAATATATAGAAAAGTCGCTCGAGCTGATGGGGACCGAAATGGTCAAGCTGGCCGTGTTCATCAAATAAACTTAAGGGAGTGAGTCATCATGGGCGAAGGGAGCGGCGATAAGAGCGAAGAGCCAACCCCTCACCGCCTGCGCGAAGCGAGGGAAAAAGGCCAGGTCGCCAAAAGCAAAGAAGTCACGACCGCCGTCCTCCTCCTCCTCTCTTATTACCTCTTCCGCTACCTGGGCGAGTACATGTGGAGGAACCTGGCCGAAATGGCCCAGGCGATCTTCCAGCTGGTCCCCGAAGCGCGCGAGTTCAGTCTCGGCCTGGCCGGCTACCTCCTGCTGATCGGCCTGCGGGCGATGGCTTTGGTCCTCCTGCCGATCTTTGTGGTCGGTTTTATCGCCGCCCTCGTCGCCGAAGCGCTGCAAACCGGCTTTGTCGTCTCTCTCGACCCGCTTAGTCCCAAGCTCGAGCGGGTCAATCCGCTGGAAGGGTTCAAGCGGATGTTCTCCCTGCAGGGTCTGGTCGAACTGATCAAATCGCTCCTCAAGATCATCATTGTTTTCTATATCGCCTGGTACGCGGTCAAGGATGACCTCTCTTACATAATAGTCCTGATGGAAGCCCACCCCTGGCAGGCGCTGGTCCTCGGTGGCGACATCGCCTACCGGATCGCCATGCGGGTCGGCCTCTTCTATATCGCCATCGCGATCCTCGATTACCTCTACAAGCGCTGGGAATACATGAAGAACTTAAAGATGAGCCGGCAGGAGGTCAAGGAAGAATACAAGCGGCTCGAAGGCGATCCGATGGTCAAACAGCGGATGCGCGACCTCCAGCGCCAGACCGCCATGTCGCGGATGATGTCGGGCGTCCCCCAGGCTGATGTCGTCGTCACCAACCCGACCCACCTGGCCGTAGCGCTGAAATACGACCAGGCCAAGATGAAGGCGCCGCTCGTCCTGGCCAAAGGGGAACGCAAGGTGGCCGAAGAGATCCGGCGGATCGCCGAAGCGCACGAGATCACTATCGTCCAAAACGAACAACTGGCCCGCGCCATCTACCGCAGCACCCCTCTTTACAAGGAGGTCCCCGCGGAGTTCTACCAGGCGACCGCGGAAATACTGGCCTACGTTTATAAGATCAAGCGCGACCGGGAAATCCGGCGCAAAGCCTCGCTTGCTCTCGCCCCGCGTTAGGTATATAATCAAAATCACTTATGGCGACGGCCGGATTTGACCTGAAAGCTATGCGCAATCTCTTTTCCCTGGGCGACTTTATGGTCGCCGGGCTCCTGATTGTCATCATCGCGCTGATGCTGGTCCCGCTCCCGCCCTTCGTCCTTGATATCCTGCTGACCGCGAGCATCGCCTTGGCCCTGATACTCCTCCTGGTGGCGATGTACTTGAAAGAAGCGCTGGAGATATCATCTTTCCCGTCAATTCTTTTAATCGTGACCGTCTTCCGCCTGGCCCTGAACATCGCTTCCTCCCGCCTCCTGCTGACCGAAGCCTACGCCGGCCAGGTGGTCCAGGCCTTCGGTAATTTCGTGGTCGGCGGCAATTATATCGTCGGCATCATTATTTTCTCCATCATCACGATCGTCCAGTTCGTCGTCATCACCAAAGGCTCGGAGCGCGTGGCCGAGGTCGCCGCCCGCTTCACCCTCGACGCCATGCCCGGCAAGCAGATGTCGATCGACGCCGACCTCAACGCCGGGCTGATCGACGCCAATGAGGCCCGCGCCCGCCGCCGCAAGATCGAGGCGGAAGCGACCTTCTTCGGCAGCATGGACGGCGCCAACAAGTTCGTCCGCGGCGATTCGATCGCCAGCATCATCATCGTTCTGGTCAACATCATCGGCGGTATCCTCGTCGGCTGGCTGCAGCTCGGCATGGGGATCATGGAGGCGCTCACGACCTACGCCCTGCTGACGGTCGGCGCCGGCCTGGTCGCCCAGGTGACCGCTCTCCTGATCTCGATCGCCACCGGCCTGATCATCACCAAATCAGCTTCGGAAATGAGCCTCGGCACCGACATTTCCTCCCAGCTTTTCGCCCAACCGCGCGCTTTTGCTTTTGTCACCATCATCCTCGGCGCGTTCGCCATGGTCCCCGGCATGCCGACCGTCTCGTTTTTAATGATGGCCAGCATGTCAGGCGTCTTGGCCCTGGTGTTGATGCGGGCGCAGACCTCAAAAGACGAGGCCAAAACAGTGACCGAAGAGGTTTCGGCCAAGGATGTCCTTAAAAAACCGGAGAGCATCCTCGGGACGCTCGGCCTCGATCCGCTCTCGCTCAAGACCGGCCGCAACCTTATCCCGCTGATCGATCCCGGCCAGAAAGGGCCGCTGCTCGAGCGGATCACCCTGATCCGCTATAACATCGGCCAGGAGCTTGGCTTCGTTATCCCCGGCGTCCGGGTCATGGACGACCTTTCGCTTCTCCCCAACCAATATACGATCGATATCCGGGGGACCAAGGTCTCGGCCGGAGAAGCGCTGCTCGGCCATCACCTGGTCGACCTCCCGCTCGCCCAGGTCAAAGCGAAAAAACTGAACGGGACCGAGGGGCGAGACCCGCTAAGCAACGACCTGGTCACCTGGGTCGGGGACGATTATCTTCCGGAGCTCCAGAAGCTGGGCATTCCAGCCAAGCCGCCGGTCGATGTCATTTCCGAGCATTTCACCGAGATCATCAAACGCTATGCCGACGAGATCATGACCCGGCAGAACGTCCAGTCGCTGATCGAGCTGGTCAAGAACAGCAACGCGGCGATCGTCCGCGAGCTGATCCCCGACCTCCTCTCGCTCGGCCAGGTCCACAAGGTCCTGCAGCTCCTGGTGCGCGAGCGGGTCTCGGTCCGCGACCTGTCGACCGTCCTCGAACGCCTGGCCGATTACGCCCACCTCTCGCGCGACATCAACATCCTGGCCGAATACGTCCGCCAGTCGCTGGCCAGGCAGATCTGCGAAGCCTACACCGACAAGAAAGGGGTCATCACCGTGGTGACGATCGACCCCGCTCTGGAGGAAACATTGATCGGCGCCATCCATCAGTCGGAATACGGCTCCTTCCTGGCGGTCGACCCGGCGGTCGGCGAAAAGATCCTGGTCCAGATCTCCGGCCATTTGCAGAATTTTAAGCGTTTAAAGCTCAAGCCGGTCATCCTCTGTTCACCCCGCCTCCGCCCCCATTTCAAACGGTTCATCGAACGGAGTTTTCCCGATCTGGCTGTGCTGTCCTACAATGAAATAGTGCCTCAAGTTAAAGTCCAGTCGATCGGGATGATCTCGATCGAATAAGTCTTCAAGCAAGTAAAGTCAAGGAGCTAAAAAATGAAAAAATATCTAACTATTGGCCTGTGCGCCCTGCCCCTTATTTCCACGGCTTTCGGCTTGACCCCGGTCAGGGATTGGACTGACAACGGCAAAGTAATCGCCAATGCTCTAGGTCCGGCCGCGCAGGTCTACCCGGCCGTCTGCCGGACGAGCGACAGTAATACGATCGTTGCCTGGGCTGATGAAAGAGGCGGCAACCTCTCCAGCAGCTATTATCAAGTTTATGTCCAGAAGCTCGACAGCAGCGGTGTTGGGGCCTGGAATACCCCGGAAGGGGGTGTGGCTATTGCTACCGGATATGCTACCGTCGGCACGGGTATGATTGAATACTATAGAATATGCATCGTCCCCGACAGCGCCGGCGGCGCGATCGTCAGCTGGCTGGACCAGCGCAGCGGCGTGGCGATCTACGCGCAAAGAGTTGACGGAAATGGAACGGTCCAGTGGACGGCTGGCGGCCTACCCGTTGTGACCGCCACTGCTGGTTATTCTGCCGTCAATTCTTTCCGGATGACGGCCGACGGGTCCGGCGGCGCCATCATCTGCTGGGGCGACGACCGCAACCAGCAATCTAAATATGACCTTTACGGGCAAAAGATCGGCAGCAACGGTGCTAAGGCCTGGGCCGCCAATGGGGTCGAGCTTTTTACCAGTACTTACAGCAAGACCTTCCAGCAGCTTGTCTCCGACGGGACGGGCGGCGCGGTCGTCGCCAGCATTGTTGCGACCGACGGCACGGGGAGCGACATTATCGCTTTGCAGGTAACGAGCGCCGGCGCTCTTCCTTGGACCAGCACGGTTTGCCAGGTCGCCAATAACGAAGCGAATCCGCAGATCGTGGGGAGCGGCACCGATAAATTTATCATCACCTGGGAAGACAATCGCCTGCAAGCCTCCGGCAATTCAGATATTTACGCTCAAGCGCTCAACGGATCTGGCACTCCCGAATGGACAGCTAACGGCGTCGCCATCTGTTCCGCTCTCAATACCGTCCAGATGAATCCCTCAATTATTGCCGACGGTTCCGGCGGGGCCGTCATTACCTGGCATGACACCCGCGGCAACGACATCTATGCCCAGCGGGTCAACGGCTCCGGCGTGGTCCAGTGGACAGCGGACGGGGTTGCCGTTTGCCTGGGCTCCGTCTACCAGACAGCTCCGCTGATCGTTAGCACCGGCTCGGGCGGCTCGATAATTTTCTGGAAAGACACGCGCAATGACACGAGCGGATTTTACTATTCCGAAATCTTCGCTCAAAAGCTCGATGGCAGCGGAGCGGCCCAGTGGACGGCCAACGGCGTTCAATTCAGCGGAAACACCAAACAATATTATTATTCCGAATGCCTCTCCTCGCCGGTGGAAGATGGTTCAGGCGGCGCCCTTATTTTCTGGACTGACCTCAATACAGATTCTAACGGTGATATTTACGGGACAAAAGCGTCCAGCAATGGCTCGGCGGCCTGGGGTTCTTCCGGCGAAGCGATCTGCGCGGCCCAAAAAGCCGTCGACCAGGACCAGCCGGTTATCAGCCAGGACGGGCTGGTCATAGCCTGGCGCGATGCCAAGAACGGTCAAAGCGATATCTACGCTCAAAAAATCGATCCGGTTACCGGCAACCCTTCATGGGCCTCGGATGGCGTCGCGGTCGCGACCGGCGCGGGGACGCGCAACCTGGGCGGCATTCGCAGGACCAGCGACGGCAAGTACGCGGTCGTTTGGGAAGACCAGCGCAATGCCAGCTCCGATATTTACTTGCAATACCTTAACTCCGCTGACGGGGCAAGCCTTTTGACGGCAAATGGCTTCCGAGTCACCAGTTCAAGCAACAACGAGGTCCAGCCGACAGTCGCCCCGGATGACAACGGCGGAGTGGTCGTAACCTGGTCGAACAGCGGCGGCGGTATCGGGTTAAGATCGCGCGGCCCTCTTCTGGCGAGCGCTTACGTCTCCGACGCTTCGGAGCTACCCGATCTGGATAATATGTTATTTGCTTTGGGTGGCGGCGGCGCTAAACTTATCTACGCCAAGAGGGTCGGCAGTGACGGCTCTTTTATGTGGGCCGACGCCGCCTCAAATGCTGCAGGGCTTGGTCTATTGGTCAGCACCTATACTGACGCCGAGTTTCCTACCCTTGCGCTGACCTATCCTTCGGTCGCCAATATCGGCGGCGGTTCAGCCCTGGTAGTTTGGACCGATAACCGGAACGACGTTGACACGCTCACGACCGATATTTACGGGCAAAAACTCTCAATTGCCGACGGCAGCTTGCAGCTTTCAGCCGCTGGCCTGCCGGTCTGCAACGCGACCGGGGATCAAACCTATCCCCGCGTCGCTAAAATAGCCGACGGTGTTTCGATCGTAACCTGGACCGATGCCCGTGGCGGCAGAGCTAGGGGGACGCTGACCGATATCTACGCGCAAAAACTGGATACCAACGGCCTCGGCCTCTGGACGGCTAACGGGGTGGAGGTCGTGATCGGGACTGGAAACAATTCTCTGTCACTGCCTCATGCGGCGGTTGACTCAACCTCCGGGGATAGTCTTATCAACATGATCACGAATGATACCGGGGCCGGAACATACGGCAACCAGGTCCAGGTCCTGGACGGGAATGGCACCAAACTTCTCGCCGATCCCTTCCAGGTCGTCACTGCTACCGATCTCAAGAATTATCCGGATATCGCGGCGATCGGCAGCGGCACCGCTATTTTAAGCTGGGACACTGATGTACATATTCAGAAGGTATCAGGCCTATCGACGCCAACAACAACAACTACTACCACCACTACCACCACTACCACAACGGCGGGTTCTGCAACGACCACGACTTCGGCCGCCGAGACGACAACTACTACCGGCACGGCCACGACCACCACCACCCGGCTGGTCGGCCTGATCCAGAAAGTTACGCCCAGGGTCCGTAGAATCACCGAAGCTGTCCAGGTGTTGATCGATACTTCCGGCTCGGTTAACCCGGTCAAGGTCATCCTGACCAACACCCGGACCGGCCGGACGCTGACCTTCCCGGCTGCGAGCTTTTCGGTCAGCGGCGGCACGATCGCCCTCGATACCATCCCGAGCACCCAATTAACGCAAAACGATGTCGGTTATTGGGACGTGACGATCGTCGATGCCGGCGGCGAGAGCATCGTCAAGAGCCAGGGCATTTTACTGGAGACCACCGGCTTCTATTTTGCTCCGACCTTGGTTTCTTCGCAGAAAGCCGCGGTCAGCGCGTTTGGCCCCGCCGATCAGCCGCGGATGGCTTATTCATTGGATGAAGACCAGGGGATAGACATCTTCATTTATGACGTGCGGGAGATGAAGCCGGTCTACCACCGGAAGTTCGCCGCCGGCGAAGTGGGCGGCAAGTCCGGCTATAATGAAGTCCTGTGGGACGGTAAGACCGATTTTGGCACGACCATCCCGAACGGCGCTTATATCGTCCAGTTCGTCTCTGCCGGCAAGGTGATCGGCACCACTAACTTTGTAGTTAAATAAAGAATTCATTCTAGAGAGGAAAGAGACCATTAGAAGGCTGGTATTTTGGTTCGCGTTCGTTTGCGTCATGACCTTGGCCGCCCAGGCCGGCGCCCAATCGGAAGTGACAATCACTTCCGACATTACCCGCCTTGGCGTCGGCGCCCGCCCGCTCGGCATGGGGAGGGCCTTTGCCGGTCTGGCCGATGACATCAGCGCGATGTACTTGAACCCCGGCGGCCTGGGCGGTCTCAAGTCGGTCGAGTTCCTAAGTATGTCGGCTTCATTCGCCAACACCGCTAATTACCTCACCCTTTGCTCGGTCGCGCCGACCAAATTTGGGACGTTCGGGATCGGCTATTCCGGCACCGGCTTCGGCTTCAACTCGCCGGTCCTGATCATCACCGAGATCGCCACCGGCGAGTACCGGATCATCCCTTCGACAACCGAATCCGTCTCTTACAATTACAATAATTATGTGATCGCCCTCGCCTACGGCACAACCCTCTTTCGCCCGGAGTTGACGCTGGGTGGGACATTTAAATTATTTAAGGAAGACATTTCCGGAACCAGCAGCGCCAATTCCAACGGGAACGACCTGGATTTAGGCGTTCTTTATCGATATAACCCTGTGCTCTCTTTCGGCGCGATGGCCAGGAACCTCCTGCCGGTCAGTCTGGGCGGAAAAGTGACCTGGAATACCGGCCAGATCTCCAGCCTGCCGGTCAGTTATGTGCTGGGCGCCAATATTCATTTCAACCTTCTCAACCGTTTTGGCTACGTCAATATCAGCAATGACTACGAATATAAACCATCTCAGTCCGCCTATCCCGGCTACCTGCATTCCGGCGTTGAATGGTGGCCGAACAAACTGCTCGCCCTCCGGGCCGGCCTTGACCAGGATGTCATTGGTATCGGCAGCGGTCTTGAGCTGCAAGCGGCAAATAACCTGACCGCCGGTTTAAGCCTCAACTTCAGCGGCGCCCGCTTCGATTACGCTTTCCATAAGTACAACAATATCTCGGCCAACGACACCCACTACTTCTCCTTCGCCTACGCTTATGAGCCGGTCAAGTTCATTCCGCTTGCGCTTAGCTCGCCCGCGGACAAACTGATCACCACCCAGGGGCATGTCACGGTGGCCGGCTTGGCCAAGGATACGCGGACTGTGGAAATCAAGCTCAACAATCACCTCATTGGTTATAACAGGAAAAGCGGCAGTTTTGAAGCCGAAATTGAACTTCCCATCGGCAAAAACTCCCTCTGGGTCGGCAGTTACGACAGTAAAGGGAAACTGCTCGACCGCCAGCGGGTTCGGGTCCTCCGGCTCGCGTCTTTCAAGGATATCGGCAACGAATTCTGGGCGAAAAATGAGATCGAACAACTGGCAACGCTCGGTATCCTGACCGGCTTCCCTGACAACACCTTCCAGCCGGACCAGACGCTGAAGCGGGCGCACTTCCTGATCAAGTTCATGGAGATCGGCAGTGTCCCGACCGCCGAATCGACCGTGACCATCTTTAAAGATGTCCGGAAGACCCAGCCGATGGCGTCGTTCATCAAAGGCGGTTACGACCGTAAACTGGTCAAAGGGTATCCGGACAAGACGTTCAAGCCGTCACAGAAGACCAATCTGCTCGAAGCGATCGTCGTGACCGTCCGCTACTCCAACTTCGGCACCCCCGAAGTGCTGGAGCGCCCGTTCGCCGACATCGACGCCCGCCACTGGGGGATCATGGAGATCACCGCCGCCAAACAGAACCGGATGCTCGATTTTGCCAAAGATAACCTGAACCCAAAAGAGGACTTCACCCGCGCCGAGTTCGCCGCGCTGATCTCCCGGGTCCCGGCACTGCGAGCCAAGATCGACGCCCTGCTTGATTTTGAGCAGGGCTACGGGACCACGCCAGCCGACTGAAAACTGCTATAATTATTTCATGCTCACCAAGACCGATCCCGACATCATTAAAGGTTATCTGGAGGACAGCTCCAACTTGGCCGGAGCGCACGCCGAGGGACTCTACCTGCCGGCCAATGAGGCGGAGATATTTGAGGCGCTCGCCGAAAGTGTCACCAAAAAGAGCCCTCTGACCGTTTCCGCCGGGCAGACAGGGACGACCGGCGGTTGTCTCCCCTTTGGCGGCTGGTTGCTTTCGACCCAGAAGCTAAATAAGATCATTGACGTCAACCCGGAGTTGAAGTTCGCCATCGTCCAACCAGGGGTCAAACTGGAAGAGCTCGACGCGGCGGTAAAAATAGCCGGCCTCCTCTACCCGCCGGACCCGACCGAGAAAACGGCAACGATCGGCGGCAATGTGGCGACCAACGCTTCCGGCGGCCGGAGCTATCGCTTCGGCGGAACCCGCCACTGGATCAGGCGGCTCAAGATCGTCCTCCCCAATGGGACGAGCTACAACCTCAAGCGCGGGCTAATGACCGCCAATAACCAGGCTGAATTTATTCTTCCTCATTCCACATTCCGCATTCCGCATTATTCCATGCCTCCCATCAAGAATTCCGCCGGTTACTTTAGTTCCCCCAACATGGATCTAGTCGACCTCTTTATCGGCGCCGAAGGAACGCTCGGTATCGTCTCCGAGATCGAAGTCGCTTTGGCGCCGGCCTTGCGGGAGACGTTCGACCTTGTCGCTTTCTTCCCCAGCGAGGAGCTGGCGGTCGATTTTGTCCAGGCTAGTAAAGAAAAACGTGACCCGACCATTAATTTTTACGAATATTTCGACCCCAACACGCTGGCCATGCTTCGCCCATCCTATCCCCACATCCCGGCGGGAGTTCAGGCAGCCGTCTATGTCGAACAGGAAATAAACGAAACCAATGAAAAGAGCTATCTCGATAATTGGGCTTCTCTGTTGGAAAAATATGGAGCCTCACTCGACAACTGCTGGCTGGGAACAGACCCCAAACAAAAGGAAGAGCTGTTCGGCTTCCGCCACGCTATCCCCGAACATATCAATGAGATATTCAAACAGCATCATCAGATCAAATTGGCGACCGACATCGCCGTCCCGGCCGACAAATTCAAGGAAATGTTTAACTTCTACAACTTACAACTGACAACTAACGACTCACAACTATTTTATATTAAATTTGGGCACATCGGGGACAACCATCTTCACGTAAATTTAGTTGCCAAGAAACCGGAATATTTTGACAAAGCGCAAGCTTTGGTCATGAAGTTTGTCCGGAAAGCGGTCGAACTGGGCGGAACGGTCTCGGCCGAGCACGGGATCGGCAAGATCAAGCACCAATATTTACGCGAAATGTATGGCAACGCCGGTCTGAACGAGATGCGCCGCGTCAAAGCGCTTTTCGACCCTAGCCACATTCTCAATCGCGGCAATATTTTCCCAGAATTCGCTTGACAATAATCGTGGCTGTCGTATAATCGCAGTATCTTTTTAGGAGGTAGTTATTATGCCAAAGAAAATAGTTGTCGCTTGTTCCCTCCTCGCCCTGGTCACCACCTTAGGTTTTGTCATCTTCGGCTGCGGCGCGAACTCTGACACCACAACGACCACCACTACTGCCCCCACTGTCACCATCGCTTCAGCCCAGGTTAGCGCCGCCAAAGCGGGCGTGCTCCTCGCCAGCGGCGGATCAAGCGTGGGCAGTTCCGCGACTACCGTAGGAAGCGCGGCTGGAGTAAAACTCATGTCGGTCAGGGCTTTGGGCGGCCCGCCCGCTTCATTCTTCACCAGTTTAACGACCGGCACTGCCAGTATCGACGGTTACCTTTCACCGACCAGCGAATCGGTCGGTGGGAATATGACCCCTTACATGCGGTTGAAAACTGTCGGCGGCGACATCGTTAACGGCGCTTTTCTGGCCAACAAAAAAATCGGCAAATGGCTGACGCTCGAAGTCGAGGATATTATGGGCGGCACGGAAGGCGTGATCCCCAACGGCATGACGGTGGAAGTGAGCAGTTATGTCGCTCGCTATGTAGCCGCTTACATAGCCGGTGCAAACACTCATCCCTTTACTAACACAACCATATTCCGGCCCATCAGCACTGAAGCCGATTATATGGCCTGGATGTTTATGTATCCTTCCATAGAAGCCGGCATCAGCACAATGGCGCAATTCATGCCGGGAGCACCGAGCCATATTTATATGATTACCCCCGAAGTTACCAACCTCGATAAAATCGGCGGGATGGAAATGAAAATGGTTTTCTCCAAATCCGCCACCGGTGAAATTACAATTAGCGTTAATACCGGCCCCGAAGGCAGGCCCGTAGCCGGGATTTACAGCGGGGCTAGCACCCTGACCACCCCGGCTGGCAGCCTGGAAGCCACTATGTCGATGAATTTTACTGCCGATGGTCCGCCCAGCTGGTTAAGGGTCGTGGGCACAACCGAGGCCGCTCCAAAGTATACCGTAATTGTCAATATGAACCCGGCTACGATGACCGCCACGGGAGAAGTTCTCGACAGCAGCGGAACAAGGATCGGCACGCTTGAAGGTTCTTCAACCGGAGGTAATGTTTACATTGGGGGGAGCAAAGAAGCATTCGCTTTATAGCGTATAAACCAAGTTAATTTTAGAAGCAGAATTTCTAAAGTTTCCTAGCTGATGCGCTAAAGCCCCGGTCAGTCGTCCGATTGACTGGGGCTTTTGTTCTATTTCCTCTATCGTGCGTGCGGAGAAGAGCCTAGGCCTGCCGGCTTCGTCTCGAAAAGCTCAATTGCAGCCGAGTCGCCGGCCAGATAGCCGGTGGAGAACGCTTCCTGAAGATTATACCCGCCGGTTAGCCCGGCCAGATCGATCAGCTCTCCGCAGAAATAGAGCCCCTGGACCAGTCGCGACCCCATCGTTCGCGGATCAATCTCTTTGAGCGAGACCCCGCCCCGCGTGATCATCGCTTCCTCGATGGGCCTGGAGCCAATTATAGGTATTCTAAGATCAGTGAAGTAACCGGCGATCATCTTACGATCAGCGCGGCTGACCATACTGCATTTATTATCTGCCGCCGGAGAACAAAGCTTCTCAAAAACAGACGAAAGGGATGCCGGTAAAGTCTTTTTGAAATACTGCGCGACAGTTCTTGATCCAAAAAAAATAATTTCCTTTTGCAATAATTGATCGAATTCCTGGGTGCTATATTCAGGCCGCAAGTTCAGCGCTATTTCAACTTTACTTTTACTGGAGAGTGCGTCAATAATCTTGCCGCTAAGGTTAAGCACGATCGGGCCGGACACGCCAAAATGAGTGAACAGGATGTCCCCTCTCTCCGCGCGCTGTTTACGGCCGTCCATGACGACTGAAATGGCAACATCCTTAAGCGTTAGTCCTTGTAGCTCCTTAATATATGAACTGTTGGACTCCAGCGCTACCAGCCCCGGGCTAAGTTGAACGATCGTATGACCGCTTTGTCTGGCCATTTCGTACCCATCACCGGTCGAGCCGGTCGCCGGGTAGGATCGACCCCCGGTCGCAATAATTAAGCTGGTTGCGTCCACCTGACTGCCGTCAGAAAGCGTAACCCCTGTAATGTTTTCTTTTTTTTCTGATCCATAGTGAATGGTGGTAACTGTAGTGTTGTGCAGGATGTGGACCCGGTGCTCTTTGAGGTAGGCGCGTAAACAAGCCAGCACCCCTGCCGCGTCAGTATTTAAGGGGAGAACTCTCCCGCCTGATTCGACGCGCATCGGTACTCCGCGTGAACTGAAGAAATTAATCAGATCTTTGTTGGAAAATACGGTTAAGGCTTTATATAGGAATTTCCCAGCTTTCCCAAAGGCGGCGGTCAGGTCCGGTAGGTCGGCGTTATTGGTTAAGTTGCACTTTCCTCCGCCGGTCAGCAACAATTTACTCCCCAGGCGATAAGTCTTTTCCACCAGGAGTACTTTGGCCCCTCGTTCTGCCGCCCGGCCGGCAGCCATCATTCCAGCGGGCCCTCCGCCGGCAACCACGATATCAAATCGACCGGTATTTCTTGAGATCATCTCGCAAAGATTTGAGTATAGAAATAACTGCCCTCGCCAGAGGAGGCAACCCCAACCCCGGTTAGTTTATATTCACCTTTAATATTGATCAGATGTTTGGGGCTGGCCAGCCAGTCTTTAACGGCTTCGTTGGCCGGATCGTCATAACCTTCATTGTATGCGACATTTTCGGCAATATACGCGGCGCCAATTTCTCGCTTTATCAAGCTGGTGCGGAACTCAAATCCCTGATGTCCAAAAGGCGCTTTCCCTGTCGCCATATCCAGGCTGTGTTGCCTGGCCAGGCCGGAAAGATAGTTGTTTATTTTTAATTCGGTTAAACCGCCGCTACTCCTGACGCGATTGATCAGGCTAAAGACACGGGCTTCCATTTTCCGGGTCTTACTTGCGGGACTGGGGATCGACGCCGCGGCGATTTCGTCACTGCCGATCCTTTCTCCCAGGGCAAAGGCCATCCCTGTTGAGCTTAAAGGGGCTATTAATAATTCTATAATTAACCAGGCCAATAAAAGACCAACAAGCTTGCTGCGAAACGTGGGCAGATGTATTATGTTTGGTTTGGTCATGGCTATCTGCTCCTGTATCTTGCCGCGGCCTTAAGAATGCCTTTAGCACCTTTTATTAAGGCGATCTTTTTAGTTCTGGACCAACTTTTTATCTGGGCTTCGCGTTTTAACGCCGCGCTCCTCGTGGTTTTTTTCTCAGAATATCGAATACGGATCGGAGGATTGGCCGATGTATAGCGTGCACCTTTGCCACCCTTGTGTTCAGCAAAGCGGCGTTCCAGGTCAGTGGTTATTCCGGTATAAAGAGCTTGGTTGGCACATTCAAGGATGTAAACAAAATAGGACATATTTATTAAATCTCGGCCAGCAAACAAAGTGAGCGAGTCGAGAGACTCCCCGGGTAGGATTCGAACCTACGACCAAGTGATTAACAGTCACCTGCGCTACCACTGCGCTACCGGGGAATACCTCGACTCTCTTAGGCGAGAATACATTGTTATTGTAGCAAACGGCCTATGACCGGTCAAATAAATCGTGTTATACTGCTTTTTATGGCTGACCTCGAGATCAAAGGGATGACCGAGACCTCCTTCCTCGATTGGGACGGCAAGATCGTCACCACCCTCTACCTGCCGCTCTGCAACTTCCGCTGTCCTTTTTGCCATAATTCCGGCCTGGTGGTCAACCCGCACGAGTTCGAGACGATCCCGCTGGATAAGATCGAAAAATACCTGCTGGAACACCAGGATTTTCTCGACGGGATCTGCCTGACCGGCGGCGAACCCCTCCTCCATAAGGGGCGCGGCCTGCGCCATTTCATGCGACGGATCAAGAACCACGGTTTCCTCATCAAACTGGATACCAACGGAGCCGACCCGGACGGCCTGCAGGAGCTGATCGACGACAAATTGGTCGATTATATCGCCATGGACCTGAAAGCGCCGCTCGATCAGCGCTACGACCGGCTGACCGGCACTAAAACCGAGCTCGAGCAGGTCAAACGATCGGTCCAGTTGATCATGGGGAGCGGCCGGAATTACGAGTTCCGCACCACCGTTGTCCCGGGGTTGCTCGATCTTGACGATATCAAACATATGGCCGAGGGGATCGCCGGAGCGAAACGCTTTGTCCTCCAGCAGTTCGTCCCCGGCAACTGTTATGACGAAACCTTGCGAAAGGCACAACCCTACCCCAAAGAAAAATTAGTCGAGATGGTCGAAGCGGCGCGGCACTTTGTCCCCAACACTTCCCTCCGGGGAGCGTGATATAATAACATCATGAATCTCGTCTGGCTTTATACCATGACCGCGGTCGCCGTCGTCAGTTTGATCTCGCTGGTGGGAATATTTTTCGTTTATTTGAAGGATGAATGGCTGCAGAATACCCTTCTTTTCCTGGTCAGTTTCTCGGCCGGCGCCCTCTTTGGCGACGCCTTTATCCATCTCCTCCCCGCAGCCTTCAAGGACAACGGCGGCGGCTTGAGCGTCCCGGTCGCCTTGCTCGCCGGCATCCTCCTCTTCTTTATCCTGGAAAAGGTCGTCTGCTGGCGCCATTGCCACCTGCCGACCTCGGCTAACCATCCTCACCCGCTCGCTTGGATGAACATCATCGGCGACGGCTTGCATAATTTTATCGACGGGATGGTGATCGCCGGCAGTTTCCTGGTCAGCCTCCCGCTCGGCGTGACCACAACCATCGCGGTCATCCTGCACGAAGTGCCGCAGGAGATCGGGGAATTTGGCGTGCTGGTCTATGCCGGCTTAAGCCGCGGCCGGGCCCTCCTCTTCAACTTTCTCTCGGCCCTGACCGCCTTCCTCGGGGCGTTCGTCGTGCTGGGGTTAAGTTTAAATGACGCCACGATCACCCGGGTCCTGATCCCGCTGACCGCCGGAGGTTTTATCTATATCGCCGGGTCTGACCTGATCCCGGAATTAAAAAAAGAGGTCGGCCTGCGCCGTTCCTGCCTGCAGCTCTTATTCCTTCTCTGCGGGATCGGCCTGATGTTTCTCCTGCTGCTCGTCGATTAAGCCGAGCATCTCCTCGTAACTTTTAGCCCGGCCAAAACGGTTGCGCCATTCGCACGCGTCGGGAAAACCTTTCAGGTACCAGATCGCCACCTTGCGCATCCAGCCTAACTGGCTGGTCCGCCGGTGCTCGGCCAACAAGGCGAGGTGCTCTTTCAGGGCGGTCATCTTGGCCCGGGACGAAGGCTCGAGTGACAGTTTCCCATCCTTGAGGTAGTGCTCGATCCGCCGGAAGATCCAGGGGTGGCCGAGCGCGCCGCGCGCCACCGTGATCCCGTCACAACCGGTCAGGTCAAACATCTTTTTGGCCAGCTCCGGCGAGAAAATATTCCCCGAACCGAAGACCGGGATGGTGACCGCTTCTTTAACCGCTTTGATCGCCGCGTAATCAACCTCACCGGAATAGCCCTGCCCTCTGGTCCGGCCATGGATAAAGATCGCCGCCACTCCCCGCTTGGCCAGGTTTCGGGCGATGGTCAAGAGATGTCTCCGGTCCCGCCGCTCAAAACCGGTCCGGAGCTTAACGGTCACCGGTAAAGACGAAGCCGCAACTACTCCCTCCACTATCCGGTAGAGCCGCGCCGGCTCAAAGATCAGATATGAACCGGCTTTCTTGCCGACCATTTTTCTGACCGGGCAGGCGGCATTGATGTCGATAAAAGCCGGTTTGACCAGGGTCAGCAAACGCTGGAGCGCCTCAACCATCGCCGCCGGCTCGCCGCCAACCAGCTGGGCGGCCAACGGCTGGTCCTCGCGGTTGGTCTTAAAAAACTCGGTAATGCCGACATCCTGGTGGACGAGCGAATTGGCATCGGCCATCTCCAGAAAGCAGAGTTTGGCACCGTAGCGCCTGGCCATGAGCCGGAAGGCGAGGTCGGTACAGCCGGAGAGCGGCGCCATGATAATCTTGCCGGGTAATTTATAAGTGCCGATCTTGATCATCGTGAACCCATTTTAGCGTCAGGAGGGGAGAAAGGCAAGGCTTGCCGCCTTCCTCACCCCCTCCCCTCACTCTCGTTCGGGGTTTCCCCCTCTCCATCAAAGATGGAGAGGGGGATTAAGGGGGTGAGGATACCTCTTCACATCCTATCCGTTTTACTCTAAAATAACAGTTGTGAATAAAACAGCCGAGATGATCCAGCTTGATCCGGCCAACGAGAAGTACCTGAAAGATATCACCGACACGGAGTATTTCGGTTATCCCGCCGCCTCGCTGATCGAAGCGGAAGAGCGCCTGCTGGACAAAGCGACGCCGTCGATCGCTTATTTCTCCATGGAATACGGCCTCGCTCCCAGCGTCTACAACACCTTCAAGACGGTCAACCCGATCGACCAGCATAACAGCGTCGCCAACCACGAAGTCTTCTCCAACATGAAGGATATGGATTATTACCACCACCTGCCGCTCAACAAGATGCTCGACCTGCCAATCTACAGCGGCGGTCTGGGTGTTCTGGCCGGTGACAGCTTGAAATCGGCCGCCGACGTCGGCCTCTCCCTGGCCGGCATCGGGATACTCTGGGGGAAAGGTTATTTCAAGCAGAAGTTCTGGTTCCGCTCCGGCGGCCAGGCCCCCGAAGAGATGACCTGGGATCCCCACACCTACCCCGGCCTGGTCCCGCTGAAACCGCGCGTCGAGATCGAGATCAGCGGCCAAAAGCTCCAGCTCAAGCTCTGGAAATACTACGTCTACTCCTACGACCTGACCAAGGTCATCCCGCTTGTCCTGCTTGATTCGGACATCCCGGAAAACCCCGAGTACTTCCGCGAACTGACCGACCAGCTCTACCGAAGCAACAGCGGCTGGATCAAGATCTGCCAGCGGGCCATCCTCGGCATGGGCGGGATCCGAGCGCTCGAGGCCCTCGGCTACGGGATAAATAAATATCACCTGAACGAGGGGCACGCCGCCTTTGCCTTTGTCGAAAAAGCCAAAAAAGAGGACCCGGAAAAGCTGAAGAGCCAATTTGCCTACACCTGCCACACTCCGGTCGAAGCGGGACACGACCGTTTTGACCTCCAGGAACTGACCGCGACCGTCGGCTCTGAAGCGGCCGAGATCGTTAAACGCTTCGGCCGTGACCCTCATAACCCTAATGTCGCCAACCTGACCCTCCTCGCGATGAGCACCAGCGGCCACGCCAATGCCGTCGCCAGGAAGCACGGCGAAGTAACCAGGATCCAGTTCCCACAGTACAAAGAGAAGATCAAGAGTATTACCAATGGGGTTCACACCCACACCTGGCTCTCCAAGCCGATCAAGGCACTGTTGCAAAAGTATCAGGGAGAGATCGGCGATTGGGAAAGCGACCCGTGCCGGCTGGCCAATGTCCGGTCATTGATCAACAACGGCGCTTTCCGGCGGGACCTCTGGGCCGCCCATCTGGAGAATAAAAAAGCGCTCGCCCAACTGCTCGAACATTGGTATTTTGATGACACGACATTCACCATCGGTTGGGCGCGCCGCATCGCCCCTTACAAGCGGCCGACCATGCTCCTGCACGACCCGAACGCTTTGCTCGAGATCGCTAGGCGGAAAGGGCCCCTGCAGATCGTCATCGCCGGCAAGGCCCACCCGGCCGACGTCCCCGCCTCGCTTCACATGGATGAGATGATGGAGAAAATCATCATGTTAAGCGGCGAGCGGAAACGCCTCCGGATCGTCTTCCTGGAAAATTACGACACCTATTTTGGCAAGATCCTGACCAGTTGCGTCGATGTCTGGCTGAATAACCCCCTCCCCCCCTTCGAAGCCTCGGGGACGAGCGGGATGAAGGCGCTCCATAACGGGGTCATCCAGTTAAGCACGCTCGATGGCTGGGTCGTGGAAGCGGCCGACCAGGGGATCGGGCGGATATTTGGCTACGTCCCGCCTCCCGGCGAGCTCGGCAGCGAATCGGACCTCAAGCTCGCCCAAGATTCCAAAGAGCTCTACAGGGCGCTCGGCGAGCTGGTCGATATTTATTATGCCACCATCACCGGGGCCAAGAAGATCGAAGAATCAGCTTGGCTGGAGATGATGATCAACTGTATCGCCGAGGCCGGCTTCTTTAATACCCAGCGGATGATCGGGGAATACAAGACACAGATCTGGGAAATGTGACGACTACTTATTTTTGTCCAGCAATTCCTTGATCTTCGCTAGTAATTCGTCCGACCGGAACGGCTTGGTCATATAGGCATCCGCGCCGGCTTCTTTCCCCTGTTCTAGATCCAACTGCTGGACCTTGGCGGTCAGCAGAATGATCGGAATCGAACCGTGTTTTTCGTCGAATTTCAACATCCGGCAGACCTTGAAGCCGTCCATCTTCGGCAGCATGATGTCAAGAATGATCAGGTCCGGTTTTTCGGTCCGCGCCTTCTGCAATCCCTCCACTCCATCGGCAGCCGAGATAACCTCATAACCGTTCGCCCCAAGGCGCAAGGACAACGCTTCAACGATGGCCGGCTCGTCATCTACGATCAGTATCTTAGCCATGTCCATTAATCCTCGGCAAGGTAAAAATGAATTTGGTTCCCTCGCCCGGCTGGCTTTCCGCCCAGATCCGCCCGCCATGCATCTCAATGATCGCCCGGCAGATCGAGAGGCCGAGACCGGAACCGCGGGTGCCGCCTTGCGCGGCCCCCTCCAGCCGGACAAACCGCTCAAAGAGGAGCGGCAGGTCGGCCGGAGCGATCCCCGGGCCGTTATCCGCCACTGTCACCATTATCTGGTCAGCCTGGGGCTCGACCACGACCAATATCTTCCCTTTTTTCCCGTCATATTTGATGGCGTTATCGATCAGGTTAAGGAAGACGCGTAAAACCTGGTCAGGATCAACATATGTCTCTACCCCCCGGGTCGCTCGCACCTCAATATTGGTCTCCCTCTTGGCGGCCAAGCCGCGCAGGGTTGAAACCGCCCTGGCCGCCAGCTCGGCAATATCGGTCGAGCGGCGTTTCAGTTCGACGGTATTAGCCTTGATCTTGGATATATCGAGAAGGCTATCAAGCAGTTTCGCCAGCCGGTCAACGTTTTCCAGAGAGGTAATGAGCAGTTCCTTTTGCCGGGCGCCAACCGCCCCCACCAAGCCGTCGATGATCAAACTGGCATTCTCCCGCACGACCGCCAACGGCGTCCGCAGTTCATGGGAAGCGGTCGACACGAACTCATCCTTGGCCCGGTCGACCTCCTTCATCCGGTCGAGGGCGGAGAGCAGGTCCCGGTTCTTGACCGCCAATCTGGCCTGGTTCTGGTTAAGCAGTTGCGAAAAATAATAAATGGTCCCGGCAAAGAGGAAGAAGGCGGCGATCGTAAAGATCGCCCGGTTCAGGATCGAGCGGAGGAGCTCCTGCTGGGTCAGCGTAAAGGTCAGGCCATAGACCGGGATAAAGCCGGTGTAGGACGCGACCATCAGCCCCAGGTAAAAAAGCGCGGAGAAAAAAGCGATCAGGAAAACGACCGAAGAATAACGGGAAAAGACCCCGAAACCGGAAATGATGATCAAGACCAAATAGAGGAACCAGTACGGGCTCTCCAGCCAGGCGGTCAGGTAGATGAGGAAAGTTACCGCCAGCAGATCGCAGAACTCAAAGATCGAGATCAGCCCGATGATCTGCCAAAGTTTGACCTCCCGGGCGGCAGCGCGCGCCAGATGGGCCGCCAGGTTATAAACGACCAAGAAAGAGAAAAGATAGAGCCAGTTGCGCAGGTCGAGGTTAATAAAAAAACCGTAGAGCAGCAGGGGGATGCCCAGGGCGATGACGGCGTAGCGGACATATATCCCCCAGGAGTATTTCTGGCGGAAATCGTGGATCAGTACCTTCTCTTCCTCTTCCGGCAAAACCATCAAACCACCTACTTAACCCAGAACATCCCGGTCTGTTGGCGATATTCCTTGAATTTACTGCCAAAGCTCTTCTCGAGCACGAATTTTTCCTCAAAATAACCTTGGAGCCAAATGGCCGCCAGGATGAACATCCCGCCATAGAAAGAATAGACGGCCGCAAAGACCCACCACCAACCGACCCAGACAAAGATCAGGCCGAGGTAGATCGGGTGGCGGAAAAAGGCGTACGGACCTTCGGTCACCAGCTTGGCTGGCGTGCCACCAATGTTCGTCAGTCCCCGGCCTAAAGCCATTTGGGCCCAGACGATCAAAGCTGCTCCGGCGACGATCGCCACCCCGCCAACGATCCGCCACCAGAAGTAATCAAGCTCGAAACTCGGTTGCGGGATAAAGACGGTGACCAGCGGGAGAACGGCGCAAATCAGGCTGCCGGGAAGACGCCACCAGGCCAATTTGTCGCTCCAAAGCAAGGCAAGGTTGAGGGCAAAAATAAGGACGACCAATAATTGCCAATACATGATATTATCTTACCCTCTCTCTCCAGCTATGTCAATTTCCTGACCAGACGGGAACGGAAGGTCCCCCGGCCGAAGGAATAAAGGTCCAACCAGCGCGCGCTGATAAGGCCAACCGCTAAACCGATCGCTCCACCAATGAAGCTAAATAATTCCGACCAGATCGCTCCGGCAATAACACCAAAAAGAAAGCAAAGAAAGGGCAAGCCAAAAGCGAGCGCGGGAGCAGACATTTTAGTCACCGGGACGATCTCCACTTCAACTTCGTCGCCGATCACGGCCCCGACCCCGTTGACCGCCGCCACTCCTTTGTGCCCGGCAGCGAACATTTGGCAGGCCGCGCAACCGCGGCATTCCCCAACCCCGGCAATATCGACCAGAGCGGAGCCACCGTCGAGCGCAAAAACTTTTCCCCGGTCAAGCATCAGCGGAAAAGCTCGGCCAGGGTCGCCAGGCCGAAGATGATAAAAACAGCGGCGCCCAGATAGCGGATAAATTTATCCGGCAAGTGGCGGTTTAGCCAGCTGCCAGCCAGAACACTGACCACATTGATCCCCACCATGCCGAGTGTCGCCCCCAACCAGACAAGAAGCGGGGCGCCATATTGCGCGGACAACGTGAGCGTGGCCAACTGCGTCTTGTCCCCCAGTTCGGCAATAAAAAAGGCGGTAAAAACGATCCAGAAAGGCTTCCTTCCTACTCCCTCCTTCTCCCCCTCTTCCTTCTCTTCCCTGCCGAACAGGGTCCACAGACCGAAAGCAAGAAAGATAATACCGGCCGATAGTTGGAGATAAAAATGGGGAATAAACCGGCTGATGATACCGCCAAAGCCGACCGCGATCGCCATCAGTAAGGCGGTAGCACTGGCCACTGCGGCGATCACTTTCCAGAAGGGGTATTTGGTGGCAAAGCCAAAGGTCAGGAGTTGGGTCTTGTCGCCGAGTTCCGCCAGGCCGATGATAGCCAGCGCGGCCAGGAATGGGGTCAAAGTTTACCTTCTTCGATCAACTGCTTCTTTTTTTCGTGGCGGCGCTCGCACTCCCCGCAATTCCCCGGGTCAAAGACCGGTTCTTTGCAGATAGCACAGCCAAGGATCAGTTTCCCTTTGATACTGAAAAGCCCCAGCTGGGCAAAACAATTCGGGCAGGTTATCCTCTTGCCGGGTTTATCTTTTTCACCGATCTCGATCGGCCGCTCGCAGATCGGGCAGTTAACTTTGGCCATGGGGCTATTATATCATGGCTAATAGTTTTCAGCCAAGAGCTCAAAGTAAGCCTGGGGATGCCGGCAGGCCGGACATTCGACCGGCGCCTCCTGGCCTTCGTGAACATAACCGCAATTGCGGCAGTGCCATTTGACCACCTGGTCTTTCTTAAAAACCTTGCCGTCCTTAAGGTTCTTTAATAATTTGCGGTAGCGCGTTTCATGTTTTTCTTCAACTTCGGCGATCTCTTTGAACTGCTTGGCGATCTCTTCAAACCCTTCCTGCCGGGCGATGTTCTCCGCGTCAAGGTAGAGCTTGGACCACTCCAGCTTTTCTCCGGCCGCCGCCGCTTCGAGGTTGGCTATGGTGTCACCGATCACCCCGGCCGGATACGCCGCCGTGATCGTCACCTCCCCGCCTTCCAGAAACTTAAAAAAACGCTTGGCATGCTCCTTCTCGTTGTCAGCCGTTTCCAGGAAGAGCGCCGCGACCTGCTCATAGCCCGCTTTTTTCGCCACACTGGCAAAATAGGTGTACCGGTTCCTCGCTTGCGACTCGCCGGCAAAAGACGCTAACAAGTTATGCTCCGTTTTGGACCCTTTCAGATTATTAGCCATTTTTTCTTCCCCCTTCTTATTTCGCGATTCCGAGCGTTTGATGTTTCGCGTAGATCCCGCCGGCTAAGGCCTCGATAGCTTTCAGATCGGCTTCCTTGGGATAGCCTTTAACAATGACTGGCGGAATAATCTCGACCTTCAAATTGGTCAGTAACCCGGCCAGCTGTTCGACCGCTTTTCCTCCCCAGCCGAACGAGCCGAGGACCGAAACAAAACGCATTTTCGGCCGCAGGGCGTTGGCCAGGAAAGCGGCGTAAACCGCAGCCGGGTGGGCGCCGGCCAGTACCGTTGGCGTGCCAATGACCACGGTCGCGGCATCAACCAGCGCCATGGCAAGTTCTCCGACATCGGTCCGCGGCAGGTCGAATTGTTTGACTATCAGGCCGCGCTTGACCAGAGCGTCGGTCAAGTGCCGGACCATTTCGGCGGTACTGCCGTGCATCGAAACGTAAGCGATGACCACTTCGTTCTTGACCAAATCCGAAGCCCATTCGGTATAAGCCGCCAGGACCGGTTTGGGATCATTGTAGATCGGCCCGTGGCTCGGCGCCACCAGGTCAAATTGATACCCTTTCAGGGCCTCCAGGTGTTGCTTAATGCTGGTCCGGAATGGCATCATGATCTCGGCGTAATAACGTTTGGCCCCTTCAACTATCTCGTCCCAACTCCCGGCAAAGAGGTCGCTCGTCGCCAGATGTGAGCCGAGAAAGTCACAGGTGAAGAGGACCTTGTCTTCTTTCAAGTAAGTGAACATCGTCTCTGGCCAATGGACCCAGGGAGCGAGGATGAACTCGAGGGTCCGGTCCCCCAGGGAGAGGGTCTCCCGATCGTTGACCACGATGATCTTCTCGTCAGCCACCAAAAGATGGTCTTTGATCATCTCTTTCGCCCGGGCGTTAGTCACGACCTTCGCCAGCGGGAAACGTTGCAGTACTTGCGGCAAGCAGCCGGAGTGATCCTGCTCAACGTGATGAATAACGACGTAATCGATCTTTTCGACCTTCAACTCGGCCAGGTTGTCGAACAGGTCCTGGGCCTTGGTTGGGTCGACCGTATCGAGGAGAGCCGTTTTCTCACTCCCTTTAATGAGGTAGGCATTATAACTCGTCCCGTGTGGCAGCGGGATCAGAGAGTCGAAGAGGCGCCGGTCCCAGTCGATCGCTCCGACGCTATAAATATTGGGCTTAACTTGCCTGGCTGTCATTTGACCGCCTCAAACTGGTCTTTACCCTCCCCGCAGACCGGGCAGACCCAGGTCGCCGGCAGGCCCTCGAACGCCGTTCCCGCGGCTATCTTGGCGTCAGGGTCCCCCTTCTCCGGCTCGTAAACATACCCGCAAACCTTGCAAACATATTTTTTCATGCCTGGCTCCTTTATTGTTTCTTCAGACTTGAGATAAGTCGGCGCGGTCGCCGGCGAGGTCCCCCGCTTGACCTCATGGTAGTAGGCATAGGTCAGCGGCTCGGCCTGACCGGGGAGCGTCTCCGCTTCCTTGATCCGAGCAAGGAAGACGGTGTGCGTGCCGCAATCAAACTCGTCCACCACCTCCGCCTCCAGATAAGCCACGGTATTATCCAGGACGACCGGCGCCCCCAGCTTCCCCGTCAAGTATTTGACCCCGGCGAACTTGTCCAGGTCCCGGCCGGATTTAAACCCGAACTGGCCGATAAAACTAAGCGGCGTCTCCTTGGCCAGGACGGAAACGGTAAAGAGCTGGCTGGTAGTGATGTAATCGTGCGTCAGGTTCTGCTTGTTAATGCTGACAGCGATGGTCGGCGGCTCGGCCGTGATCTGGAAGACGGTATTGGCGATCTGGCCGTTCAGCTTTCCATCGTCCTTGGAGCTGACGATGTACATCCCGTAGCTCAATTTATGCAGGGTCTCGGGCTTCATCCTTAAATTTTCGCCGACCAGAGCCCGTGGAGGTTGCAGTACTCGCGGGCGGTCAGGCTCGCCCCGTTCACCGGAAAGAACGCCTCCGGCTTATCCCCCGGCTTGAGGAACTGGCGATAGGCCTTATCGTCCACGACCAGCTCGATCCATTCAATATAATGTTTTTCTTCCATCGGATGCGGGACCGCGCCGATCTTGACCAGGCAACCGCTCTCCGACCGTTCGATAACCGGCACATGCTTCTCCTTGGCCGCGTCCACGGTGTTCTCGACCTGTAGTTTCATCGGCTGGCCGCAGCAGACCAATTCCCCCACCCCGGCATGGACCACTTCCACGATATTACCGCAAACCTCGCACTTATAAACCTCTAACCGTTTAGCCATATAGTTTCCTCCTTGAGGGAATATTTTACCATTTTCCCCCGGCTTCTGCGAACGAACTTGTTTATTGGCGGCCGCTTTGCTAATATTAACTCCATGTACAACCTGCTGGCTGACGTTAAGCTCTCGATCGAATTAGAGGAAAAAGGGTACGATTTCTACCGGCAAACGGCCGCCAAGACAAAGAATCCGCTGGCCGTCGCCACCTTGACCGGTCTGGCGGACCGGGAGAAAGAACATATCAAGCGGATCACCGAGTTTTACGCCAGCCTGACCGGCGGCAACAAGCTGGACGCGAGCTGGCTAACGGTCGTCCAAACCCCGCCTGATAAAAAAGCCCTCCTCGCGCCGATCCTAAAAAAGCTAAAAGATAATCTAGATAAGAAATTCGAGACCGAAAAGGATATCAATGAAGCCTACAAGGTCGCCGAAGGGTTGGAAACCGACACTTTTGTCCTCTACGACAAGATCGCCCGGGAAACCGATAACCCGACCGCCCAGAAATTCTACTCCGCCCTGGCCATTGAGGAGCGGGAGCATTATGACATCCTCGAAGATACTCTCCGCTATCTGAACGATCCCGGCGATTGGTACCGCGAGCAGGAACGCTGGATCGTTGAGGGCTAACGTAATCTAATCAGATGAGAGTACTGATAACCGGCGGCGCTGGTTTTCTCGGGATCAACCTGGTCCGTTATTTACTGGACAAGGGGATCCGGGATATCGTCGTTCTCGATCTGGCCGACTTTGATTATCCCGAAAAAGACCGGGTCACTTTTATCCGGGGCGATATCCGGGACAAACAGGCGGTCGCCCGGGCGATGAAAGGTTGTGGTTGCGTCGTCCATACCGCCGCCGCCCTCCCCCTTTACACGCCCCAGGATATTCTTACCACCGATGTCGCTGGAACGAGGAATCTCCTGGCCGAAGCGAAGGCCCAGCGGGTTGAGCGCTTTGTCCACATCTCTTCGACCGCTGTCTACGGCATCCCCGACCATCACCCTCTCCGGGAAACCGACCGGCTGGATGGTGTTGGCCCTTATGGCAAAGCTAAGATCATGGCCGAAGAGGTTTGCCTGGAATACCGGGCGCAGGGAATGTGCGTCCCGATCCTCCGGCCAAAATCTTTCATCGGGCCGGAGCGGCTCGGCGTCTTCGCTCTCTTCTATGACTGGGCCAAAGATGGCCGCGGCTTCCCCATGATCGGGGATGGAAAGAATCGCTACCAACTGCTCGACGTCGAAGATCTCTGCGCCAGCATTTACCTGGCAATGACTGGCGACAAAAACAAGGTCAATGACACCTTCAACATCGGCGCCAAAGAATTCACGACCATGGGGGAAGATTACCAGGCGGTACTCGATGTGGCCGGCTTCGGGAAGAAGATCAGGCCTTTTCCCGCCTGGCCGATGATCTGGACACTGCGCCTCCTCGAATTTTTAAAGCTGTCACCGTTATATAAGTGGGTCTACGAAACCGCCTCCAAGGATTCATTTGTCTCGATCGACAAAGCCGAGAAGATACTTGGTTTCGCTCCGCGCTATTCGAATAAGGACGCCCTGATCAGGAATTACCGCTGGTATCTGGCCAATGAGGCGAACTTCTCCGGGCAAAGCGGCATCTCCCATCGTATCCCCTGGAAACAAGGGATCCTCGGCCTGGCCAAGAGGTTTTTTTAATGGCCCCAGCCAAAAAGATCATCGTGACCGGCGGCGCCGGGTTTATCGGCAGTGCTTTTGTCGGCAAGCTTAACCGTGAAGGAGAAAAAGAGCTCATCGTGGTCGACGCGGCCGGGGCGGACCGCTCCTTCGGGAACCTGGCCGGCAAAGCTTACCTCGACTATCTGGAAAAAGGGGCTTTTATCCGGGCGATCACAGCCGGTTCTTTTCCGGCCGATGTTAAAGCGGTCTTCCACATTGGCGCCTGCTCCTCCACGACCGAACAAAATGCCGCTTATCTCAAAGAGAATAATCTAGAGTACACTAAAACATTAGCCGGTTGGTCACTTAAGAACTCCATCCCCTTCTTCTACGCCAGCTCGGCCGCCACTTACGGCGACGGCTCGCTCGGCTATGCCGATGATGAGTCGCTCATCCCCTCGCTTAAACCGCTCAATCTCTACGGCCAGTCCAAACAGGATTTTGACCTTTGGCTGTTGAACAATGAACTTTTAGACAAGGTCGTCGGCTGGAAGTATTTTAACGTCTTTGGCCCGAACGAATACCACAAAGATGATATGCGGAGCATGGTCCTGAAGGGTTACGAACAGGTTAAACGGGACGGCCGGCTCCGCCTCTTCAAGTCATATCGGCCGGAATATAAAGACGGCGAGCAAAAACGGGATTTCGTCTATATCAAAGACGTGGTCGATCTGATGTATGAGTTCTACCGGCACCCGGCAGTCAAAGGGTTGTACAATGTCGGCGCCGGCCTCCCCCGGAGCTGGAACGACCTGGCCAAAGCGATCTTTTCGGCCTTGAAAATACCCCCGGTGATCGAATACATTGAGATGCCGGAGATCTTAAAAGATAAATACCAGTATTACACCGAAGCAAACCTGAGCAAACTAAAAAAGACCGGTCTCCCCCTCAAGATCACTTCGCTGGAAGACGCCGTCGCCGACTACGTCAGGAATTATCTGGAAAAAGGTTCCGCCCGGCTGTAGGGCGACTTGACCAGGCTTTGAACTAAAACTCGTAATGAATACCGGCCGTCAAACTGTTTTTGATCGTATTATTGTTCAAACCAACACTATATCCGGCGTCGAGTTTTAGACCGTTGGCGACCAAATACCGGGCGCCGAGCTGAATGAAGGCCGGACTAGGCAAAGCGGCATTGTTGGCTATGTACTCAGCCACGATATCCCCCTGCTCTCCCCAAACGGGCTGTTCCAGGGCAACAGAATAGGCAAAATAATCGTCGGCTTGCACACCGGCATTAACCCCGACTAAAACATGACCAAAATTCAGGTGGGCTTTCGTTAAGCCGAACATCTTCGAATAGATCAGCATCAAGCAGTAATCGTTGTCCCCGCTCCCCAAGCCTTGACTGACCCCCCCATTATTGAATTTATAATCGATCCGGCCGGTCAGGCCCTCATCCTCTCCCCGCTCCCACAGACGGTATTTGGCGTGCAATAAAACATCATTCAACCCCGAGGGTGAGGAAAGAGCATAGGGGACCTCGATCCCCAGGTCAAAGTTCACCAAGATCCCTCTTTTAAACGAAAGATTGGCTCCATTGGCCTGAGCGGCTTGATTTTGGGTGGCAGCATACCCTACTTCCAGCTCGTAACCACCGGCCGACACCGTATAAAAGTCATCGGTCACTAATGGTCGGGCGGCCCAGGACGAACTACCAAGCAACACCAGACAAAACAGGGCGGCCAGCTCCTTCTTGTTGTTAAAGCTTTTAAATAAATAAGCAGCCAACCAAAATATAGCCAGCGTGATCAACACTCCGGCGATCCCGGCCGCAGCGGTCGAGAGCCCGCCTTCAGGCGAACTGGGAAGAGTATAACCGGCCATGACCGCGCTCCGTTCAATCCCTTTTTGCGCAAAGCCAAGCCTGGCCGCTGTTTTATCGAGGCCATCCGGATGAGCCGAGGCAAAAAAAGCGGCAGATATGGCCACAAGTAAAACGACCAAAAACAGTCTTTTCATTCCGCCGGCTCTTCGCCCCTGATCATGGTTCGGAATAAATAGATGGCCGCCAGGCTGATCAAGGCTTCAGCCAAGCCGATAATGACATGAACATTTAACATCGCCGGAATGACCTGCGTAAAAGCGCTCGTACCGGAAAAACCGATCTCCAGTGAGCAAGTTGACGCAGCTAAAACGACTGATGACCAGGCGGCAACTATGATCGCCAGCCATTCCGGAGCGGCTTTCTTTAAAAAGTAATATATGTAGTAAGCAATGATCGTTCCGGAAAGCGCCATGTTAACGATGTTCGCGCCAATGGCCAGTAATCCACCGTCGGCAAAAAAGAGCATCTGCACCGCCAGAACAACAGCGATAACGATCGCCCCGGCAAAAGGGCCAAGCAGGACCGAGGCAAAAACGCCGCCGATCAAGTGGCCCGAAGTCCCACTGCTGATCGGAAAGTTGAACATCTGCCCGGCAAAGACCAGCGATGCTACCATTCCCATCTTATAGATCGTCCGCTCACCATCGCCGGTCAGGACGCGCCTCATCCCGCTTACCACATTCCCCACACCTCTTCCCGCTGCAGCCAGCGCCGCTTGCGGAGCCAGTGCCGTGACCGCGGCCTTCACCTTGGCGACGCAATAGGCCAAGACAAACGCCGCCGCCCCCATCATCCCCGCCGACATTTTTGGATCAAGAAACCCGTCCGGAATATGCATTTTATTGTTCCTTTCCTTAACTTAATTCTTTACCGGTCGACGTCATCACCAGTTTGCCGTGTTTGACGCCTTTGGTAGCGATCAGGCGATCGGCAATTTTTTTGATCGTCGCGCTTGGCCCTTTAATAATGACCACTTCGGCGCAGTTGTGGGCGTCAAGGTGGACATGGGTGGCAGCGATAATGTTGCCGTGATGTTCATGTTGGATGTCACCCAATTTATCAGAAAGAAGCCGGGCATGGTGGTCGTAGACCATGGTCAGGGTGCCGACCACTTCTTGTTTGGGGTTCGCCCACTCCGCCTCCACCAGCTGGTCGCGGATAAAGTCGCGGATCGCTTCGGAGCGGTTAGCGTAGCTCTTATGCCGGACGATCTGGTCTAGTTTCTTGAGGAGGGCGTCATCCATGGCAACGCCGAATCTTTTTAACTTTGACATAGTGACACGATTATAACAGAGGTGCTACCAGACCGTCAAGGGGGAGGGGGAACTCATCCCCCACTATGCTTTTTAGATGATCTTAACAACATTAAGGAACATGTTGGCAAAGCCGCCTACGACGACGGCTAGAACAACAGTGAATATGACAATGGCAATAGAAGCTCTCCACCCCAGCTCCTTAACCAGCACGGTCAAGGCAGCGGCACAGGGAAAGTAGAGCGTGGTCACTAGCGCAAAGATGAAAAGCTGTTGTTTGGTCATAAAGGAAAGAAGATTGTGAATGTTGGGGCCGTACTTAACGATCGCGAGGGCAAGCAGCAGTTCCAAAGCGAGCTCTTTTCTTAATATCCCGAAAAGAAGGCAGATCCCCGCCACCGCCGGCAGGCCCAACCAGTTCTCCACGACCAGGTTCATGGGCGCCGTTAACAGCCACATGTATTTAGTCTCATAAAGTGCCCCCATGACCAGGCTCCCGACGGCTATTATTGGTAAGGCGATCAGGACGAATTCCTTCACCCGGTACCAGGTCTTTTTCAATATATGCGCCAGCTTCGGCGCCCTGAAAGGGAACATCTCCATAACTAGCCCGGAGGATTCCCCAGGTAGAAGTACGGCCATCGTCCTGCCGACCAGGATACCGATAACAAAGTCGATCGCATAGATCGCCAAGGCGTATTGCCAGCCGACAAATAAAGCTACCGCCCCCATTATTACGGCCGTCCTCGCACTGCAAGGCGTCAGTATGATCAAAGTGCAGGCGATTATTTTTTCTCTCCTGGTGGTCAAGACCCTGGTCCCGATGATCGCCGGAACGTTGCAGCCCGCACCAGCAATAATGGGGATGATCGCCCGGCCGTGCAGTCCCAACTTGTGCATCAGGCTGTCGGTCAAAAAGGCGATCGAATTTAGATAGCCTGTATCCTCTAGCAGCGCTAGTATAATGTAGAAGGTCATGACAAAGGGGATACCCACCGACAACGCAGCCTTGATGCCGGCATCAAACCCCCATAAAAGCGTCCTGGACAAAGCGTTGTGGCCTAGCAGGCCATAGAACAAAGTATTGATATAAGGGGATACGAACACGCTCCAGGCAGACTCAAAAATGCTCGAGAGAAAACTTCCAACGTAATACATCGTGACAAAGACCGCCATTAATCCAAACAGCAGGATCGGGATCCCCGTCAAGGGTTCAATGGTCAGCCGCCACAACCTTTCCGTCCGGGAGATCCGGCAGGCCCCGATCGTCTGTACCTGGTCAACGATCACCCCTTCCAAGCCGTGCCGTTCGCGCACAAAGCGGAGCGCCGCCCGTTCGCCATGCGTCCGTTCGATGTCGGCCGATATTTCCCGAAGCTTCTGCATGACCTTTCCGCAATCTTTTTCCGCCGCGACCAGCGCCATGAATTCAGCATCTTCTTCCAAAAGCAGAGTAGCGAGCGCGCGGGGGGAGAGCCCGTAAGGGATGTTCTTCAGGCACTCCTGGATCCTGGCCGCCAGCTGCCCAATGTTGGCCTCAATGTCCTTGCCGTAGCTGGGAGAATTGGGCTGGAGCTTGATCTCGCCGGCCTTGACGGCCAGACAGGTCTTGATCAACTGTTCAATCCCCTCTCCCGTTGTCCCCACCATCGGGATCACCGGAACGCCAAGGATAGCGGAGAGCTTTTGCAGGTCGATACAGATGTTCTGCTGGGCCGCCAGGTCCGACAGATTAAGCGCAATGACGACCGGATAACCAAGATCAAAGAGCTGCAGTACCATATAAAGGTTGCGCTCGAGGTTCGTCGCATCAAGGACGGAAACGATAATGTCCGCCGCGCCTTCCAAGATCTCGCGCCTAGCGACCAGCTGATCGTCGGAAACAGAACCGAGCGAATAAGTTCCTGGCAGGTCCACAATGCCGATCTTCGTTCCCTGATATTCGGCCGTTCCCAGGTTCAAAGCTACGGTCTTCCCGGGATAGTTGGCGGTCACGGCATCCAGGCCCGTGAGACTGTTAAAGATGGTGGACTTTCCTACATTGGGATTCCCCGCCAGGGCGATCACGAGCTTCGCATCACGGCTGATCCTTTGATATTCGGCGTGGCAACTGGGCAGGCGGGTCATATCTTCCTCACCCAGATCGACTCCGCAATCTTTCTCCCCAGCGCGTACACGGCATTGCCGACTTTGACCATCACCGGCCCGTTGAACGGGGCTTTTTGCTCCACCCTGATCTGAGTCCTCGGCATCAGGCCAAGAGTTGCCAGGTAACAGAGCAGTTTTGGCTCCTCGTCGGTTATCTTGACGATCTTAAGCCGGTCATGCCTTGCAAAGTCGACCAGCGGCTGGGAAGGCTCTTCTTTGATCCGGCCGTTGGCGTCGGGTATGGGATTGCCGTGCGGGCAGGTCGCCGGCTCGCCCAGCATTTTGTACATCTTCTCGCCGACGACTTTGGAAATATCGTGTTCAAGCTTATGGGCTTCGCTGTGGGCTTCTGACCATTTTACCCCCAGCTTGTCCGTTAATAACCGTTCGGAGAGGCGGTGGCGCCGCACTACGTCAAGGGCGATCTTTTTCCCCCGCGCGGTCAGCTCCGCCCCCTGGTACGGCGCGTGTTTAATTAGACCTTCTTGCGCCAGCTTCTTTAAATGCTCCGAAACGGAAGCGCCGGAGATATTTAGATGCGAAGCGATCTCTTTCGTGGCGGCCGTCTTCCCCTCCGATTCGAGGTGAAATATTATTTCCAGATAATCTTCTTTAGTTTTTGTCAGCATTGATCGCAACCAACCGTAATTTAGGCATGCCTAATTTTAGCTTGGTCGGGCGCAAATTGTCAAACAGACTTTAGCGGGTCGACAGATAGCGGAACACCGAGAGCAGCGCCGTCGCTCCTGCGCCGGCCGCGATGATGATCTGTTTTTCCGGACCGTCGGCAACATCACCGGCGGCAAAGACCCCGGGAGTGGAGGTTTCCGCCTTGCAGTTGACCGCGATCTCCCCTTGTTCGTTCTTCTCTACAAAATCTATACAATTGGAATTGGGGACCAGGCCAATCTCGACAAAAACACCCTCGACCGCAATATCCTTTTTCGTGCCGGCCCTTTCCACCTGGACAGTTTTCAGGAAGTTGTCACCCAGGAAACCGAGAACCTTGGTATTATTCAGCACTTCCACGATCGAGGAGGTTTGGACCTTTTCGATCATGACCGGGTCACCGGTCAATTTATCCGCCACGTTGATCACGTAAACTTTGGCGCAGTAACGGATCAACTGCAGCGCCGCATCGAGCGCCGAGTTGCCGCCGCCGATCACCGCCACCGCTTTGCCGGCGAACAACGGCCCTTCGCAGGTGGCGCAAAAAGTCAAGCCCTTATTATTGTACTTACCTTCGCCGGGAACGCCTAAGAGACGCGGCCTTTTCCCGGTGGCGATCAAGACGGTCCGGCATTCGATCTTCTCCCCCTTGCCGGTCGTCACCCGAAAATGGTCGCCAAGTTTCTCGACTGTTGCCGCCTCCTCTCCTTCCCTTAAGTCAAATCGGAATTGCTCCAGGTGCTCGCGGAACTTCATCGCCAGATCCGCGCCACTCATCAATTGGTATCCTGGATAGTTCGCTACTTCGCCTGCCCAGACCGTCTGACCGCCAATGTCCCGTGAGATGACGATAAAATCAAGCTTCTTGCGGGCGGCGTAAATCGCCGCCGTGATCCCCGCCGGGCCTGCCCCAATAATAATCAGGTCTTTGATCATACTCTAATTTTAGCCGATTGCTTCTTGCCTTTCAATCTTTTGGGCTTTGCGTCTTGCTTTTGGCCGGCCTTAGCCGATATAATTCAGGTCATGATCACGATCCGCCCCGCCGCCGCCCGGGACCTGGCCGGCATTATGAAAGTCCTGGATGAAGCGGATCTGCGCTACTCCGCGGAAACGCTCACCAGTTTCACCGTCGCCGAACTGGACAGTGAAATCGTCGGGGTGGTCAGGCTGGAAGAGCATCCGGCTTTTTATTTCCTGACCTCGCTCGGCGTCAGACCGGCCCAGGAAAAAAAAGGGATCGCTTCCGCCCTCCTCCAGGCGGTCCTGAAAGAAAAAACTAAGCCGGCCTATCTTTACACGATCATCCCGGGTTTCTTCCGCCCCTTCGGCTTTGTCGCCGCCACCCCGCCCCCCGGCCTCCCAACCAAAGAGATCTACGGTTGCGACCAATGCTTCCCCAACCAATGCACCGCGATGGTCAGGCCGGCCAAATGATACCAACCTTCCCGGAATTCAAGCGGCTCACCCAGAACGACCGCCTCTGGGTCGCGAAGCACTTGAAACACCTCCCCCGCCACGTCTGCGAATTGACCCTGGGCAATCTCTTTATCTGGGAAGAGTTCGATCGGCCGCAGGCGACCTGCCTCAACGGTAATATTTGCCTCCTGATCACCCCACCGGTCGAGCCCCCCTATTTTCTGGAGCCGCTCGGCCGGGAGAAGCTGGTCGAAACGATCACCACCTGCCTCGAGCGCGGCTTCCGGGTCTCCCGGATCTCGGAGGATTGCGCCGCTCTCCTGCCGAGCGAAAAATTCGAGCTGGCCGAGTTGCGCAGCCAGTTCGACTACATTTACCTTCGCTCCGATCTGGCCGGACTAAAAGGGAAAAAATACGACGGGAAAAGGAACCATATCAAGCGCTTTCGCGCCAGGCATCCCGAATACATTTTTGAGCCCCTGCAAAGATCGGATAAAGCGTCCACGCTCGCCCTCTTTGAACAATGGTTCAAATTAAGGGAAGAATCGAAGTTTTTTCCCCGTCTCGCTTATGTCTCCCAAAAAACGGCGATCAACAATGCCTTTAAGTGGTTCCAGGAGCTCCACTTGTTCGGCTGCGCTTTGCGGCTGGAGGGGAAGCTGCTCGGATTTACTCTGGCCAGTGAACTGAACCCGGAGATGGTCTCGCTCCACTTCATGTACGGCGACCCGGCCTACCCCGGGATATCGCAGGTGATGCTTTGGGAGGCGGCAAATAAATGTTACTCCGGCTACAAATTCCTCAACCTGGAGCAGGACCTCGGCATCCCCGGCCTGCGCAGTGCCAAGCTCTCCTGGCAGCCGGTCAAGCTGGAGAAAAAGTTCGAGGTCAAACTCAAGCCTTAAATAGTGTTTTCCGCCTCAAGCCCGCTAAATTACAGCTTCAAGGGCGCAGGCGGCCATCAGCGAAGCGCAGGCGGTGACCCTGGGGGCGAGAGGCGGGGCGTCTTTAATGTCGGTTTGGCCGTCGCCAACAATGATAATGTTTTCTTTGATCTTTTTTATCTTTATTTCTCTTTGATTGCTGCTGCCCGCCATCCCGCTGCCAAAGATCAAAAGTTTATTACTATTGCCAAAATGCTCCAGCAGGAGGGCTTTTGACCCGGCGCCGTCAAAAGCTTCAAAAATAATATCCCGGTCGCCGAAAAGACCGGCAATATTCCCGCCGTCGATCTTTATTTTCGAAGTTTTGACCGAAAGATCAGGGTTGATCTTTTTTAGCCTTTCGGTCAGAACTTCCACTTTTGGTTTTCCGACATCTGCCAAGAAATAATACTGCCGATTAAGGTTTTTTACGGCCACCACGTCAAAATCGATTATTTCAAAGTCCTTAAACCCGCTTCGCGCCAGGCAGACGGCTATATTCGACCCCAGACCTCCGGCGCCGGCAATGCCAACCCTGGTTTTTTGTATGGTCAAGAGCTGATCGGGAGAATAATACAAACTTAAAGCTTTTTCAAAATCATTCATTGGGGATCCTCCGCCAGTCGGTAATGACCGGATCGTATCCTTTTTTTACGAGCATCGCCTTGATCTCCGCTAGGGAGCGCCGGTCGCTAACTTCAAACTGGCCCGGTCCTTTATCATCGTTGCGGCCATAACCGCCGACAGAGGTCAAAGATCCGGCGGAAAGCCGGGTGACGCCGAATTCAAAGATCCGGTCCCGAAAATCAGCCGGCTCCCGCGTCGACAGGTTTATGCCGACCCGGGGGAACGCCAATCTGGTCCGGGCGATTATCTCCGTCATTTCGCGGTCTGAAACCGGACAGTAATCATTACTGTCGCCGCGGACTTTCTGCAAGCGCGGAAAAGAAAGCGAATATTCGACCCCGGGGTATTTTTTTTCAAGGCAACGCAGATGATCGAATAACGCTTTTAAATCCTGCCGCCAATCCGACAGTCCCAGCAGAATGCCCAAGGAGAGCCGCCTCATCCCCGCCCGGGCGATCCTGGCCGGCGCTTCAAAACGATAGTCGAAATCTTTCTTTTTCCCGGCCGGATGCAGCTTTTGATAGCTCTCACGATCATATGTTTCCTGATAGATGGTCACGCCGTCGGCTCCGGCCAAAAATAATTCACGATACTCTTCCGTTTCCAGCGGGTAAATTTCCAGAGATATATTGGGGAAGTGCCGTCCGGCCGCCAAAACCGCTTCTTTTATATAGCTCACCGGCGAATGGGACCGGGATTCTCCGGTTAAGATCAAAATATTCTGCAGGCCCGTACGGGCCAATGCCCGGCATTCCTTTTCGATCTCTGCCGGCAAAAGCTTTTTCCTGGGAATATTTTGTTTTTGATTAAAGCCGCAGTAAAGGCAGAGATTGTCGCAGTAGTTGGAAATATAAAGCGGAGCGTACAGTCCGACCGCCCGGCCAAAATATTGGATGGTCAGATTTCTTGCCCGAACCGCCAGATCATCGATCATTTAGATAACCTGTAAGCGGGGAGGAGGCGCTGGCCCCTAAAGGGCGATCCGCTGTTTTCGATAAATATGCGGCTCTCCCTGAAATTACCGCTGCCGCGAACGCTTTGGCCGTTTTAGCCGGGTCGGCGGCGGTGGCTACGGCGGTATTGACCAGGACCGCATCGGCGCCCAGCTCCATGGCCTGGGCGGCGTGAAGGGGAATGCCAATTCCCGCGTCAACGATCACCGGCACTTCATCAATTTCATCAATTAATATTTTTATCATCATTTTCATCTCCAGGCCGAGGTTCGAACCGATCAGAGAGCCCAAAGGCATCACGGCGGCCGCTCCCGCTTTGACCAGCGCGCGGGCCGCGTAGAGGTCCGGATGCATATAGGGAAGAACAACAAAACCTTCACCGGCCAGGACTTCGGCGGCTTTTATCGTTTCGGCATTGTCCGGTAAAAGATATTTGCTGTCATTGATGACTTCGATTTTTATCCAATTGCCGTAACCGGCTGCGCGGGCGAGACGGGCGATCCGGACCGCTTCTTTGGCGTTTCTGGCGCCGGAAGTATTGGTCAATAAGATAACGCCTTTGGGAATATAGGCGAGTATATTATCTTCGTTCAAAGTTAGATCGATGCGGCGCAGCGCGACCGTGACCACTTCCGCGCCGGATTGAATAATGGTTTCCCGCAGTATCTCCTTACTGCCGAATTTCCCTGTTCCCAGCAAAAAACGGCTCTTCAATTCTTTGCCGCCAAGGATTAAGGGACCGTTCATTAGCCGCCCCCCACAAAAGAGATCAATTCGATGACATCGTTCTCTTTGACGATCGTCTGCCGCCATTCGATCTTCTTGATTATTTTCTCATTTAATTCAACGACCACTCTGGCGGCTTCAAGCTTAAAACCGGCTACCAAGGTTTCCACATTGCTGTTCAAACTGACCTCTTCCGGCCGCCCGTTTATTTTTACGATCATCGCCCACTCTCTCCGATCAGCTTTAAAAATTGAGGGACAGCCGAGGCCGCCCTCACCACACCAATGGTTTTGGCTCCTGCCTCAAGGACCGCGCCGACATTATCAAGATCAATCCCGCCGATCGCCACAAACGGCAGAGATATTTTTCCCGCCGCTTCTCTAACATATTCCAGACCAACCGCCTTGCGTCCCGGTTTGGTGGGGGTCAAGAAGACCGGACCGACGGAGATATAGTTTGCCTCTTCTTTTTGCGCCTCAAGCCCCTGCTCGATGGAATGAGTTGATTTCCCAATTATCAGATCGGGCCCGACGATCCTTCGGGCTTCGGCGGTTTCATAGTCCTGTCCGATGTGGACGCCGTCGGCATTAACCTCGACCGCGAGTTTGGGATGGTCGTTAAGAATGAAGATAAAGTTTTTGGATCGTTTGTAAAGGACCATTGCCCGCGCCTTTTCGCGGATCGATTCCAGGTCGCCCGATTTATCGCGCAACTGGACGGCCGCCGCGCCGTCATCAACCGCTTTTTTCAGGACATCGATCGAATCGGAGATCACGTAGATCGCGTGGTTGAATGAAGTTAATTTAGGCGTAACCAATTTTCCCCAGCAGCTTTTTGATCTTGGCGCGGTCGAAGCCAACCACTATCTGGCCATCAATGTCTAAGACCGGCACGCCCATCTGGCCGGAGCGGGCCACCATCTCCTGGGCGGCCGATTGGTTCCGGGAGACATCGATCTCTTCGTATTGGACATTATTCTCCGCCAAGAAGCCCTTGACCATCTTGCAGTACGGGCAAGTCGGGGTGGAATAGACTTTTACGCTCGCCATAGCCACAACCTCCTGATCAAAGGTCGTTCAATTCTTTGAGAAGTTCGTCGGCATCCAGCCCGTGGACTTCGGCCGCTTGGGCCAGAGTTTCCCCCTGGGCGATAACGCAGCCGAGGCAATGCATTCCCTTGGCCATCAGCAAGCCGGCGATCGCCGGCTTGAGTTTCAGCGCGTCGGCGATCATCATCTCTTTCGTCATTTTCTTTTCTTCCGCCATAATTTGATTATACTTGAACTGCCGGTAATTTTCAATTATAATTGATACTGACATGTTGATCACTGTCCTAAAATCTAAAATACACATGGCCACGATCACCGATACCCTGCTCAACTACGAGGGGAGCATCGCTATCGACCCCACCCTGCTCAAGGCCGCCGGGCTGGTCGTGGGGGAAAAGGTCCATATCCTGAACTTCCATAACGGCAACCGCTTTGAGACCTACACCATTCTCGGCGAAAAAGGGGAGATCTCCCTGCGCGGTCCGGCCGCTCGGCTCGGCCGGCGGGGCGAGCGGGTCATTATCCTCTCTTACGGGTTAATTGACGCCAAGAAGGCCAAAAATGTCCGGCCAAAGATCGTCCACGTGGACGCGAGGAATAAACGGAAATGAACATCCAACTTCAAACTTCAAACATCCAAACAAAAGCCAATTCACAAATAGCAACTTCCAAAGCATTTAAGACTTGGTTTTTGGTCATTGTTATTTGTTTTGAGGTTGGATGTTTGATGTTGGAAGTTCTTGGCAACCCTGCGCTGGCCATGGGCGCCAAGCCCAAAGAGCCGGAGTACAAGCTGGAAATATTGAAGATGGAAATGGTACCGGCCACGTCAACCTATGAGCTCAAGGCCGCACCCAGTCAAGAAACCGCCCGTCAGTCATGTCCCCTCAAGAAATAAGGGACTAAAAGCCCTCACCTCCGCTTTGCCAGAACGAAGACCCCTCTCCCTGAGGGAGAGGGGTCTATGCTTAACTAAGATAGGGTGAGGGCGGCCGAAAACACTTTACTTGTATTTTTTGGCATAATAACAGCATATATTTGAGTTTATTCACTATTCTTCCCTTACATATAGATGGTTACACTATCAGGCAATTAATTCTGCTTGATTAATCCCCAGGCCAGGTGTAAAATTACCTATAAAAAGAGGTGTTTTTATGGGAAATACATTAAAACTTGGGTTACCGAAGGGGAGTTTGCAGGAAGCAACATTTGAACTGTTAAAAAAAGCCGGCTGGTCGATCCGCTCCACCTCCCGCTCCTATTTCCCCGATATCAACGATCCGGAAATGGAGATCATGCTCGTCCGCGCCCAGGAGATGGCCCGCTATGTTGAAGATAAAGTCCTCGACGCCGGGTTGACCGGGACCGATTGGGTAATGGAATCAGGCTGCCGCGTCAAGCAGGTGGCCGATCTGATCTACGCTAAACAGGGAATGCGCAAAGTGCGCTGGGTCCTGGCCGTGCCGGAAAATAGCAAGATCAAGACCGCCAAAGACCTCAAAGGGAAAAGGATCGCGACCGAACTGGTCAACGTGACCAAACGCTGGCTGAAAGAGAAAAAAGTCGCCGCCACGGTCGAGTTCTCCTGGGGTGCGACCGAAGCCAAGCCGCCGGTCCTGGCTGACGCGATCGTCGAGCTGACCGAGACCGGCTCGTCGCTGAAGGCCAACCACCTCCGGATCGTTGATACCGTCCTGGAATCGAACACAGTCGTCATCGCTAACGGTGATTGCCTGGCCAACGCCTGGAAAAAAGAGAAGCTCAACAATCTCGTCCTTCTCCTGCAGGGGGCGCTCAATGCCGAAACGAAGGTCGGGTTGAAGATGAACGTGATCAAGGGACAGGTGCGGAACGTCATCGCCCTCCTCCCCGCCCTCCAAACACCGACCATAGCTGAACTCTCCAACCCCGACTGGGTCGATGTCGACACGGTGATCGACGAGAAGCTGGTCCGCGAACTTATTCCCAAACTGAAAAAAGCAGGGGCCCGGGGGATCGTCGAATATCCGCTGAATAAGGTTATTTACTAGAGCGCTGTTCGGCAACCAGTTGAACCAGGTCGCCCAGCGTCGTGACGCCCTTAAGCAGATCTTCCGGGATGACGACACCGTACTTCTTGTCGAGGGCGGCAAAGATCTCTACCCCGAGAAGCGAGTCCACCCCCAGCTCATTGAATAGGTCCGCGCCAAGGGTGACCTCGGCTTCCGGTTTTCTGATGATCTTGGCGACCAAAGTTTTGATCTCCAGAGCCAGCTGACCATTGTCCTTCACAGCCCCAACTCCTTTTTCAGCTCAAAACGCTTGATCTTCTGCAGGCGCGTTTTCGGCAATTCTGCCCGTCTGATAATGATCCGGGCGACCCGCTTGAATTCGGCGACCCCTTTATTATACTCCGCGATCTCCGCCTTGACCTTTTCCTCCGTGACCCCTTCTTTCGGGACAATGACCGCCAGGACAACCTCACTCCCCCGCCGGGTCCCTGCCTTGACCTTTTCACCCAGGATGCATAGCTCCTTGATCGCCGGGCTCTTCTTGAGGGCGAATTCCAGCTCTTCCGGATAGACATTGACCCCAGAACCGGTCACGATGACATCTTTTGACCGCCCGGTAATGAAGAGGAAACCGTCGTCGTCGAGATAACCGAGGTCGCCGGTAAAGAGCCAGCCGCCGATCAGGACCCGATCGGTCAGGTCGGGCCGTTTATAATACCCCTGCATGATGTTCGGTCCGGTCCCTAAAATCTCGCCGACCGGTTCCTCGCCGGCGATCTTGACCTTGACCCCCGGGATCGGCCGCCCGGCCGAGCCGCGGCGGTTCGCCTGGAGCGTGCAGGCGGTCAGGACAGGAGAGGCTTCGGTCAAACCGTACCCCTGGATAATGGTGAAACCGAGCAGGTCAAAATTATTGATCAGTTCGGGATCGATCGCCGCCCCGCCGGAGACAAAGAATCTGATCTTTCCGCCGAACTTCTTGTGGACCATCGCGAAAAGTTTCCGGCCGATATTGACCCCGATCAGATCGCGGAAGAAGCGGGCAACAGCCAGGAGCACCGCAAAAAGCTTCCCCTTCCCGCTCTCTTCAACTTCCCGCATGATCCCGTCATAGAAGAGCTGGTAGAGGAGCGGGACGCCGCACATCACCGTCACCCCTGTCTCCTGCATGGTTTTGAGCAACACATATGATTTCAAGCTTTCAACATAGGTCACCCGGCAACCCATGTAACACTCCGCCAGGAAACCGGCGGTCGTCTCGAAAGTATGATGGAGCGGCAGGACCGAGAGAAAGTTATCGGTCGGCCCGATGTCAAAACATGAAGCGCCGCCAATGGCGTTCGAGAGAAGATTACGATGGGAGAGCATCACCCCTTTGGGCGAACCGGTGGTGCCGGAGGTATAGACGATCGCGGCCAGGTCGCCTGGCGCCACATCGTTATCAGGCGCCGGGCGCGAGGGGACAAAACTGTCATAGTTCTCCATCAGGATAACTTTCCCCTCTAGCGGGGTCCCATTGGCATAGGGGGCGAATTTGGCGGAGAGGATAAAAGCTTGCGGGGCGGAGTCCTCCAGCAAGGGGAGGATCTCTTCCCGGCTGAACATGGCATCGAGCGGGACAACAACCGCCCCCAGCGCGGTGATCGCCAGGTAAGCGATCGGCCACTCCGGCCGGTTCTCGGAGAGGAGGGCCACCCGGTCGCCTTTGTTCACTCCCAGTTCGGCCAGGAGCGACTGCAGTTTGCGGGCAAGCTCCGAAACCTCGCGGTAGGTATAACGCCGCCAGACCCCTTCACGTTTCACTTGATAGGCGATATCCGTGGCGAACTTAGTAGCGTTCCTCTCCAGGAGCTGTTTGAAGGTCAATACTTCCATTAGTAAACCATCATGCGGATGATGATCGGGCCGTAGACCGCGCTGTCTACCACGACATTGAAGACCAGGCCGATAGCCAGCGAGGTTATGAACAGAAGAAGGGTGAACCAGGGGACCCGCTCCGGCGGTGTCCCGATAATGACCGGCAGACCGAGATAGGCCAGGTAAATGCCGTATAAGCCGAAGATCTGGAGCAAACCCAAAATGGGTGAAACGGCGCAAACCCCTAATATCCAAACCGGGGTCATCGAGTAGAGAACTATCTGGGCCGCCCCTTTCAGATCTGGTTTGGATTCGCAATAGGGGGCTAGCCAGTTGATCACCCAGATCCCGGCCAGGAGACCGGCCAGATGAAAAATGAAACTGACCACCCCGCCGAACAGCGCGTCCAGGAGCGGGGCGCGGGTCACATGCCCGCCGGGGAGCTGGAAGCCGATGAGCGCCAGATTGATCACCCGGGCAACGACCGGGATCAGCGCCAGCGGGGCAGCGTAATTGACCATCAGTTCGGCCACGCCGGCCGGCTCACCCTTGATCACTCCCCATGTTTTCCGCGGCTTGAGGAGGAGAGCTTTGACCCGCTCGAACAGTTTATCCATTAAGGGGCATTTTATCATCACTATCCTTGTCAAGGCAAGGTGGCTTTGTTACAATGTCAGATGAAGAACGCCAGGAGGTTATCATTATGTTTAAACGGCTACTGATCACCAGCTTGATCCTCGCCTTGACCGTCAATTCGGCTTTTGCTTTCTTCGGTACCCGCCCGATGGGGATGGGTGGGGCTTTCACCGCGGTGGCCGACGACGCCAATGCCCCCTACTGGAACCCAGCCGGCCTTGCTCTCAACCCCGAAGTCTCCCTGACCGGCTCTACCCTGGCCAATAACCGGAACACCTGGGTCGGGGATAACGTCGCCAATCTGAAAATGTGCTACGAAACCGACATGAACCCTTTTCTCTGGATCGCCGGAGTCGGACTTGCTTCGGCCCTGGCCTTTCAGGGAGCGATGTACCTTAAAGATCAGGGGGTGTTACAGAAGAATTGGGGAAGGGGCGGTGACGGCCCTGCCCCGTCGCGTGAAGAGTCTCTCACCTCACAACTGACCAGCTCGGACGAGGTCGTCAGCCTGAAGTCGCAACTAAAGAGCGTCCTGAAAAATTTGGCCGGCGAGACCGGCTCCGCCGCCAAAGAGACGGCCAAAAGTGTCGCCCGCCACACCACGGTCAACATCGGCCTCATGCCCTGGGGAAACCCTTGGTATTACCGCGATTACGATCGGCCGACCTATTGGGAACGTCCGGCCCAGGACGAGCCAAGCACCAAAGCGCAGTTCGCTCTGGGGGTCAGCTGGTTGAACGATGTCAACAATCCGCTCGACCAGAAGACCAACTGGTACACCCTAACCCTCGCCTCCGGTTTTGAACAGCGGATCGCCGTCGGCGCCGGGGTCAACTTTTATGATCTAACCAAGATCAGCACCGATATCCGGGGGATGGGAGCCGACCTCGACCTCGGCGTGATCGCCAAGCCGGTCGAATATATCTCGTTCGGCCTGGCCACCAAGGGGGTCCTGACCACCGATTTCCACTGGCAGAACGCCCAGACAACCCGCGGCTACCAGATGCTGGTCAACGGCGGCGTCGCCGTCAAACCGATCTACTCCCTCACCCTGGCCGCCGATATGCACAATGTTTTAGGGCAGAACGGCCAAGGCTCGACCATGCACTACGGGGCGGAAGCGGTCCTTCTCCCCGGCCTCCTTGCCCGGGTCGGATTGAATGACGGGAATAAATCAGCCGGCCTAAGCCTGGCCCTCGGCAATCTGATCATCGACTACGCTATCCTTGGCGGCACTTACAACCGGACGCAAATGGTCGGAGGGACCTGGAGGTTTTGATGACCCAAGAGCTGCTCGATCCCGCCAGGCCGAACAGCTGGGAAAACCTGAAGCGCCTCTCCCCCCATGGGCAGAAAGAGTGGCTGCAAAAGAACCTCAAGGATATACTAAAGACCCTCCTGGCGCTGGCCGAGAACGGGACCGCCTACTGGAATATCATCGGCTACACCTGCATCAACAACAACCTTTACCGCGAAGCGGAGACGATCTACGACGAGCTGTTGAAGAAGAGCCAGAAACAGCATAAGAACCTTGGCCTCCCCGCTTATTTCCGCGGCATCGCCCATTTCCTGCAGGGACGGTTCCAGGAGGCTTATGCCGACTTTAAACTGGCCCACCAGAACGACCTGCAAGCCAAAAACTTCAACAGCCCGGCCGCCCCGGCGATCGCCTACATGGAAGATACTCTCTTCCCCACCCGGGAAATGATCCGGCAGAACCAGGCCAAGCTGGTCCGCGACCTCAATATCCCCCGGACCCTCGGCCATGTCATCGGGCCTAATATCCTCCGGACGATCCATAAATGGAATTCGGCCAGTCCTCTCTTCTCCAGCGGCATTTCGCAAGGCGGCGGCTATTTTCTGACCCTGCGCAACGCCCGCAACGAGATCAAGGGGATCGCCATCGATCCCGGCTACGATTTCTTCGACATTTTCCGCGACCTGGGGATGGGGATTGCCGACATCGACGCCATCATCATCACCCACGACCATGACGACCATACCGAGTCGGTCGAAGGGATCCTCTCTCTGCTGGCTAAATACAACGACCATAACGAGCAGAGAAAAAGCAAAGTGGTCGACATTTTCGGTTCGGCCGGCGTCTTGCTCAAGTTCCACGGCCTCCTCTCGGCGACCGACCCTTTCGGCAACCGGGAGATCAATTACAAGCTCCTCATCCCCGGCTCGGATGTCACCGAGATCGAGGGGGTCTCTCTGGCCGAAAAACACGGCTTCACCCTCTCCGTTAAGGCGGCCCACCATACCGAGCGCTGGACCAACCAGGAGTCTTCCGTCGGCCTGGTCATCCAAACCAACCTCCCCGGCCCCGACCGCGAGAAGCTCCGCATCGGCATCACCGGCGACACCCGTTACGAGCCGGGGATCGGCAAAGAGTACCGCGATTGCCAGGTCATCTTATTGAATATCGGTTCGGTCGAGAAAGAAGAAGGGAAATTCCTCCGCCAGCATCTCGGCATGCTCGGCTGCATCAACCTCCTCAAAGAGGCGCGCCTCGGCAAGCCGCTCCTGGCGATCCTGACCGAGTTCGGCGAGGAGTTCTCCGGCCGGCGCGAAACGATCAGCCGGATCATCGAAAATTGGGCCCAGCCAATGGAGGGGGTCAAGGCGCGCGAACTGAAAGTGATCCCGGCCGACGTCCATCTCGAGCTCCGGCTCGAGGACCTCAATATCCGCGAGTCGAAGACCGACATTTTTTTCCCCTATAACCTGATCCGGGTTGACGAAAGCGACCCGGAAATACTAAAGTATAGGTTCAATGATTAAGACAGTCGCCATCTTACGGGAGAGCAAGACCGACCGCCAGGGGCGCGAGGTCGAAAGCCGGGTGATCCTGACCCCCAGCTTGGTCGGACAACTACTCGCCGCCTGCCCGGGGTTAAAGATATTTGTCGAGAAGGACGCCGGGGCCAAGATCGACTACTCCGATGCCGCCTACGAAGCGGCCGGCGGCTGGATCTGCGGCCACGAATCGGCCTTGCAGAAAGAGCTCGTCCTCGGGGTCAAAGAAACAAGACTTGAGGACTTCCCGAAACTGCGCGACAACATCTTCCTCTCCTACCAGCATTTCGCCGCGGGGCGGGAACGGACCGAAGCCGCGCTCAAAAGCAAAACCACCTTTCTGGCCTTGGAAACAATGGATCTCGACGGGACCTTTCCCTGCCTCGCCCCGATGAGCGAGGCAGCCGCCAAGGTGATCGCCCGCCACGGCGATGAATACGCCCTCTTGAGCCGGAAGATCATCACCTCCGGTCTGCCGGAGACCGGGTTGCACGGAGTGAAGGCTGCGATCCTCGGCGGCGGGGTCGTCGGCCGGACCGCGGCCGAAGAGTTCTCCGAGCGCGGTTGTGAAGTGACCCTGCTGGAAAAAGATCAGACCAGAGTAAAAAGCCTGACCGAATATTTCAAGAAGTCAGAGATCAGGTTCCCGAAGGTCAAAGTATTGGAGATGTCGCCTGACAACCTGCGCCACGCCATCCGTGACGCTTTTTTCCTGGTGACCGCCATGTACAATTCCGGGAAGAAACCGGAGAAGCTGGTCGCCCTCGATCTTTTGAAGACGATGCGCCCCGGCGGCTGCGTCTACCCGATCGATATTGATCAGGGGGGCGGGGTTGAGGGGGTCTTTGAAACAAGTATTTTAGAACCGTTCGACCTGCCATCGATCCCCGGGACCGAGATCTTCTTTTTTGCGCCACCTAATCTCCCCTCAATGGGCGCGCGGACGACTTCGGAGGCGCTCGGCACGGTCATCCTCCCCTATGTCATAGAATTGGTCAATAAAGGGTTGGAGCAGTCAGTCGAAAATAACCGGACGATCAAGACGGGGCTTAACATTAAAGACGGCAAAATAGTCCATCCGGGGCTGAAGTCAGTCTTTCCGCTCCTTGGTCAGTAGTTCTTGATATTAAATCTCTTAAATTCCCCGGTCGGTTCCAACCAGTAGTCAGCAATCGTGTCGATCTCGCGGTCGAACTCCCGGCGGATCATCTCGAGAACTGTCTTAATGGCCTCTTCCTCCCCTTCCAGGACCAACTCCACCCGGTCATCAGGCAAATTACGGACGAAACCTGTTAAGCCGTTGGGGGCGGCCAGGCGTTCCGCCGTAAAGCGGAACCCTACCCCCTGGACCCGGCCGGCATAATGGACCTCAACGCGCTTTTGCATGGTTATCGCTCTCACCCCTATCCCCCATCCCCTTCCCCCTTAATTAAGGGGGAAGGGGAGAAGAGGGGTTAGGGGTTTAGACGCGGCCTCCGCAAAATCCCCTTTTCGGTGATAAACCCTTTGATATATTTCGCCGGGGTGACGTCAAAGGCCGGGTTATAGACCTTTATCCCGACCGGCGCGATCCTCTCCCGTCCGACGAAAAGGACCTCTTCCGGAGCCCGCTCCTCGATGACAATATCTTTACCGGAACGGCACTTCGGATCGAAAGTTGAGCTCGGTGCCGCGATATAGAACGGGACGCCGTGGACTCGGGCCAAGACGGCGGCGTTATAGGTGCCAATCTTATTAGCCGTATCGCCATTGCGGGCAATCCGGTCGGCCCCGACGACAACCAGGTCGATCTTCCCTTTAGACATCAAATGACCGATCATGTTATCGGTAATGAGGGTAAACGGTATTTTCTCTTGTTTCAATTCCCAGGCGGTCAGTTTGGCCCCTTGCAGGCGGGGGCGCGTTTCGGCGGCATAAACGTGGATCTTCTTCCCTGCTTCGTGCGCCGCCCGGATGACCCCAAGAGCGGTCCCATAATCGACCGTCGCCAGCGCCCCGGCGTTGCAGACGGTCAGGATATTCATCCCGCGCCGGACCACTTTTGACCCATGCCGGCCGAGCGCCCGGTTGATCGCCACATCTTCATCCGCTAACCTCCGGGCAGCCGATAAGAGAAGTTTTTTCAGTTTGGGCAGAGGCAAACCGGCTCCAGCCCGGGCGACCGCCAACATCCTCTCTACCCCCCAGCGGATATTGACCGCGGTCGGACGGGAAGCGATCAACTTTCGGGCTGTCCCTTTCAGGTCGTTAACGCCGAGGACCATCCCGAAGGCCGCGGCCACCCCTAACGCCGGCGCCCCCCGCACCTTCATCGTCTTGATCGCCCGGACCACTTCCGCCGCCGTCTTGAGGTCGATCAAACGTAATTTATGGGGCAAGGCGTTCTGGTCGATCATCCTGACCTTATTATTTAACCAGGTTATTGTTCGTGTCATAGTCTGTTCATTTCCCCCTTTATGTATTATAATTTTATCATGAGAAAGACAATTATTGCGTTACTAACCGTCTGTTTGCTCGCCCCTCTCTCCCTGGCTATCGACAGCCCGGCCGACCAGGCTTATATCAACCTCCTCTTTTACAAGCATAACAAGCTTGAGCTGGTCACGAAAAAACGGTTGATCGACGAGAAGAGGAACTACAGCAACACCGATATCAACTCGACCACCTTATCCTGGGAGGCCTACTCGAACACTTCGACTAACATTTCCACCAATTCCTACTCCCGCTCTGAAGTGAAAGAGGTCAATGACTGGTTCATTTACATGGGCGGGATCAACGAATTGAACGATTGGGATTTTCTCCAGTTGCTCGGCGAACAGCAGGAACTCGCCCGGATCACCGTTCTGGAAGACGGTAAAGCGAGAATGAGGACGATCGGTAACGTCTTTATCGGCGGCGGCGTGCTCGCCATGCTGGGGGCGGTCGCCCTCTCCTCGGGATCGTCACTGGCGACCGGCGGCGCGCTGGGCATGACCGCCGGCTTTTTCTTGAGCGCCTTTAACCTGACCCCGGCCCATTATATCCGGCCGGAGTACGCGCAGGCCAAGATCGATCAATACAATATCGCCCTGAAGAGGAAACTGAACCTGCCGCTGAACCTTGATTAATTCAGTTGGCTTAAGAAAGATTCAGCGACGATCTTATCATCCAGCGGCACTTTCTTCCCGGCAAAATCTTGGTATTTTTCGTGTCCCCGCCCGGCGATCAGGACAATGTCTCCGGCTTTAGCTAAGGAGAGCGCCTTTTCGATGGCTTGCTTTCGGTCGATGATCGCTTCGTTCACCCCTAACCCCTCTCTCCCCTTCCCCCTTAATAAGGGGGAAGGGGATGGGGGATAGGGGTCTGTCCCGGTCATGACTTCTTTTATTATCTCTGCCGAGTCTTCCCCATGCGGATCGTCGGTCGTTATGATGACAACATCGGCTAAGCGGGCGGCGATCTCCCCCATCATCGGCCTTTTGGCGCGATCGCGATCGCCGGGACAACCGAAAACCAGGATCAACTTTCCTTTGGTAAACGGCCGGTAAGTCTCCAGCAATTTGGTCAAGCTGTCGGGCGAGTGGGCAAAATCGACGATCACCCGGAACTTTTGGCCGGCGACAATCTCTTCCTGCCGCCCGGGGATGACCTTGACCGCTTCGATCCCCGCCTTGATGACCGACGGCCTGATCCCGAGCGAGAGGCCGCACTGGTAGGCGGCCGTTATATTGTAGGCGTTATGCCGGCCGATCAGCGGCGTCCTGATCTCGCTGGCGTTGATCTTCAGCTTCATTTCACGGCCACGAATATCGATATCGCTGACGTCGGTATCAAACTCGTTATGCTTCGTGCTTCTTAATTCATGTTTGGCCTGGTGCAGGCCATAGGTCACGACTTCCCCCGCCACCACCCCAATCATGGCCGCCCCGGCCGGGTCATCGACATTGACGATCGCCACCGCCTCGCGATCAAGCCTTTCGAACAACTTCCGCTTGGCGGCAAGATACTCCTCCATCGTCTTATGGTAATCAAGGTGATCGTGGGTCAGGTTGGTGAAGATCGCCACGGCAAACTTGCAGCCGTGGACCCGCTCCTGGGCCAGGGCGTGGGAAGAGACTTCCAAGACGCAATGGGTGTACCCCTCTTTGACCAGGTGAGCGAGTTCAGCCTGCAAGTCAGCCGATTCGGGGGTCGTCATCGCATTGGTGATCGTGCCGATCAGCTCCGCCTTGAAACCGGCCGTGTTAAGGATCGAGCGGACCAAATATGAAACTGTCGTCTTACCCTTGGTCCCGGTCACGCCGATCAGCTTTAACTTTTTGGAGGGGTGGCCGTAGAACTCGGCCGCCATTTCGGCCAAGGCTATCCTGGCCGACGGGACCAATTTAAACTCGACCCCCGCAGGGACAGCAACTTCTTTCTCCGCCACAATAACCTTGGCCCCATTGGCAATCGCCTGGGGGACAAACTCCACCCCATCGTGCTTCTGGCCGGGGATGGCCACGAAGGTATCACCGGGCTTTACTTTACGGGAATCATACGCAATGCTCATAAATGACTAATGTCTAATGACGAATGACTAATTAATGTCCACCAAATCCACATGCTATTTAATCGAGCCCCTTTTTAGCTTTAATTATTATTGACGCCAGTATCCTCGTGATCTCTCGACTTTCAGATAACAAACCTACAAGTTCTATATTATTATCAGGATGATGAATGAACTCCGCTCCTCGCAGAACTTCCAGCCAGTATTCGGTTTCCTGAGCCTCTTTTTTGGCGATCGTCACTTTATTAACAAAATCTTTCCTGGAACTTGCGCCATCAGCTTCTTTCATATTCGCGCCAATAGAAGTCGCGCTTCGCAATAGTTGCTTTGCCAAGACTTCAAAGGCCATATCCTTGGCTATCTTCCTAACAAATTTAGCCACCCTGATCGCGAATGATAACGTTCTGTCCTGTATTTCCATATTATTTTATTAGCATAGTGTTTGGCTTTCCACCATTAGTCATTAGACATTCATCATTAGTCATTCAGAAAGAGAGTCTTCAATTTTACCTTTGGTAATCAAACTTCTGGCCCCCTGCAGCCAGGCGACGCCGTGCTCAAAGCCGAAATGGAGGAGCGGGCTGATGGGGAAGTCGTAGGCGCCGATATACTTGACCAGCTCGCCGTTGAACCCCTTCTTGAAGCGATAGACGCCAAAGAGCGGGTGCCCGGCGTGCGGATTGGCCGGGATCCCCCAGAGATCGTACTCTTTGTACCCCTGCTCTTTCGCCCACTTGATCACTTCCCAGTGGAGGAGATGGTTCGGCATGACCTTGCGGTATTCCGAAGCCGACGCGCCGTACATATACCAGATCTTCTTGCCGAAAGCGAAAATAATGACCGCGGCGACCGGTTTCCCCTCAAAATAAGCGATAAAATTGGTCCCGTGTCCGGCGGCAAAGAGGACGTCGCGTATCCGCTGATAGTAAACAAGCGGGTGGACCAGGAAGTTGTCGCGTTTAGCCGTGATTTGGTAGAGCTCATGAAAAGTAGCGATCCCTTTGGCGGTGTTATCTTCCTTGACCGTGACCCCTTTCCGCTCCGCCAAACGGATATTGTAGCGGGTCTTCTCTTCACAGTTCTTCATGATCTCATCGAGGTCGCGTTCCAGATCGAGAATATAAGTGGCCCGCGGCTGGACCTGCTTGAGGGACGGTTCAAAACCGAGCCCGATAATGTTCCGAAGCTGGTCGGCCGCCCCTTCCGGCAGCTCCGGGTCGATCTTAAGCGAGATGGCGTGGTTCCTTTCCGCCTCTTTCTCGACCGCCTCCATCAGAGCGTGCATCAACTCCTTGTCGTAGAAATTGACGATCGGCCCGCGCGGGGCGTAAAAGAGGGAATGGCGGATAAGCGGGATATCCCGTTTAAGAATGGAGATGCCGGCCAGGATATTATCGTTCTCTTCCAGGACAAGGCGGAGCGGCCGCCAGCCGAAATTGGCTTTCAGCTCCCCCCATTCGTATGATTGGAGGATGGAACTGTACGGGGAATTGGCGACAAACTGGTTCCAACGCTCTTTTTCCGGGAAGGTAATTATTTTTGAGTTCATCCGTGGTACAATTATATCATGATTCTAGTCATCGATAATTATGACTCGTTCACCTACAACCTGGTGCAATACTTGGGGGAACTCGGCGCCCGGATCGAGGTCCGCCGCAACGATGAGACCACGATTGAAGAGATCGCTCGGCTTAAGCCGGAGCGGATACTCATCTCCCCCGGCCCCGGGACACCGTCAGCGGCGGGCATTTCCGAAGAAGTTATCCGCCGTTTCGCCGGCCAACTTCCCATATTGGGTGTTTGCCTCGGCCACCAGGCGATCGGCGAAGTGTTTGGGGGTAAGATCGTCCGCGCCGGCCGGATCATGCACGGCAAGACCTCGGAGATACACCATGATGACCGGGGTGTTTTTAAAGGTTTGCCCAACCCTTTTATCGCCACCCGCTACCATTCGCTCTTAGTGGAGAAAAGATCGCTTCCGCCGGAGCTCGAAATTTCCGCCTGGACAAAAGAAGGGGAGATAATGGGCCTGCGGCACAAGCAGTTCAAGGTTGAAGGGGTCCAATTCCATCCGGAATCTATTCTGACTTCTTCGGGGAAGCAGCTCCTGGCGAACTTTTTGTCTCTTTAACTTCGGTCTTCGGTCCTCTGTCTTCAGTCTTCTGCCCTCTATCTTCACTCTTTGGTCTGTGGTCTGTAGTCTTAGTTTTATAGTCCGTCACATGAAAACCGGTCCCCTTGAAGATGATGCCCGCCGCCGAGATCAGCCGCTTGATCGGCCCTTTGCATTCGGGGCAGAATTTGAGCGGCTCTTCCGATATTTTCTGCATTACCTCGAAGATATGGCCGCATTTTCCACACTTGTAATCATAGAGAGGCATAAAACTATTATATCACAGGCGAGGAATTCGCTTTGGGCGAGTAGACTCCGGGGAGGCCCGGCAGTTCGCGCATATTGTCCCGTACCTTGTCGAACTGATCCTGCAGGGAGGACATGAAGTCCGGTTTAGCTTTATCTCCACCCGACTTAACGCCAGTTGGAGACGATTGGGACGATATTGACTTGCCGCCAATTCGATCCATCATATTACACTTACTTATCGGTCAAAAACGCCCAAAACTTGCGTTAGCAGGTGGAAACACAACCCATATAGAAAAAAGCAGCGCTTAGAGATATTTTTTGAGCGCTTCCGGGACTTCGAATGTCCCGTCGGCTTTTTGGTAGTTCTCTAAGATAGCGGCAAAACAGCGGCCGACGGCCAGGCCGGAACCATTCAGCGTATGAACGAACTCCGGTTTAGACTCCTTTTCCTTCCGGTAGCGGATCCCCGCCCTTCTCGCCTGAAATGATTCGAAATTAGAGCAGGAAGAAATTTCCCGATAAGCATTCTCGCTTGGGAACCAGACCTCGAGATCATACGTTTTGGCCGAAGCAAAACCCATATCCCCCGTGCAAAGCTCGACGACCCGGTAAGCAAGGTCGAGTTTCTGCAAAACCATCTCCGCGTCATGGGTCAAGCTCTCCAATTCCTCGTACGACGTCTGCGGCTCGACGAACTTGACCAATTCAACCTTGTTGAACTGATGCTGGCGAATCATCCCTTTAACATCTTTGCCATACGAACCAGCCTCGCGGCGGAAACAGGGGGAGAAGCAGCAATGCTTGATCGGCAATGAGGCCGCCGGCAATATCTCCTGGCTGTAAAGATTGGTTACCGAAACCTCGGCGGTCGGGATCAGGTATAACTCGTCGTCGCGGCAGCGAAAAAGATCTTCCTCGAACTTCGGCAGTTGCCCTGTCCCCCGCAACGCTTCCGGCTTGACCAGGACCGGGGCCAGGACTTCAACATAACCGTGCTCCTTGGTGTGCAGGTCGAGCATAAAGCTGATCAGCGCCCGTTCGAGCGCCGCCCCTAATCCTTTATAGACGACAAACCGGGAGCCGGAGAGCTTGGCCGCGCGGTCAAAATCGAGGATACCCAGTTTCTTGCCGATCTCATCGTGGGATAAAGGCTTGAACTTGAATTCCGGTTTCCGGCCCCAGCTCCTTATTTCCCGGTTGTCGGCGCTGTTTTTCCCGACTTTGACGGAGGAATGGGGAACGTTCGGCATGGTCATTGTAATCTCGGCCAGCTGGGCTTCGCTCGCCGCCAGCTCTTCCTCCAATGACTTGATCTTAGTGGAAAGCTCTCTTGTTTCGGCGATCAGGCCGGCGGCATCCTGCTTTTCTTTCTTCAAGACCGCGACCCGGTCGGAAGCACTGTTCCGCTTCGCCTTGAGTTCATCTACTTTAACGGTCAACTTGCGCCACTCGGCGTCAACTTCGAGAAATTTATCGACCGCCCCCGTATCCGCCCCGCGATTTTGCAACCCCTGGCGGACAGCTGTCGATTCAGTTCGAACGAATTTTGGGTCTAACATGCTTATTATTCTATCACTTTCGTGAAGCTAATCAATCCGATAAAGGCGGTGGCGGCGGCCAGCCACATCAGCACGGGGAAATCCCAGTAATTTAACAGCCAGCCGGCCAGGAGGGGACCAATGATCGCCGTAAAGTTGACGATGGCGTTGAGCAGACCGATGACGCTCGCTTTTTCGCGGTTCTCTTTTAACAGCTCCTGCTGGGTTCCCACCTGCAAGGCTGAAAAGGAAGCCCCCAAGAGGAGTTGGACTGGCAGGACGACCCAGATCGTCGGCGCCACGGCGTACAGGACAAAAACGATGACCGAGGTCAGCAGGCCGATATTGATCAAAGAGAGGTTCCGGAAACGCTCAACATGCTGCATGATGAAGAATTGGGAGCCGAGGTTAAGGAAATAGGTCACGCCGATCAGCATTTTGTCGGCCCCCAGCGCGATCAGGAAGAGGGGGAAGACCGACCAGGTCGCCTGGGCGCCGACCGCCCGCATAAAGTAGGGAAAGTAGATCCGAAAATTCTTTTTGACCAGCCTGACCGGGAAGAGCGAGCTCCCCCGCTCCTGGCAGATATCCTTCAGGGATAACGAAGAGAGGTAAGAGACCAGGAACATCGCCCCACTGAGCATAAAGATGACGTTATAGGCGCCGACCAAACCGGCCACGACCGAACCGAAGGCCCAGCCGAGCGAAGTGTAAGCATTGAACATCCCCATCCGCCCGGCTCGCTCTTCGTAAGCGTAGACCGCCAAAGCTGCCGGGAAGGTCCCCGCCGCCGCCCCAGCCAGGGCTCGGACCCATAAGAGGGAAAAGAGATCGGTCATCCAGAGTTGCGCCAGGAAACAGACGGCGGAAAAAAGGAAGCCATATTGGACCATCCGCCGGATGCAGAAACGGTCGGCCATGATGCCAAAAAAGTAGTTGGACGCGAAGTAAGTCAGGTTAAAGATGCCGACCGCCAGGCCGATCTCGAACGGGCTCGCCCCAAACTCCTTGGCCATGACCGGGATGAAGATGGCGGAAGCAAAGATCGCCGCGTTATTGAGGAACTGGATCAGGTTCGACTTTTCCATTTGGCCTTATTTCTTGTTAGAATTTTTAATTAAAGTTGTGCCGCCCTGCACAAAAGAGGTAATTGCAGCAGTCATAGTGCCCTGACCTGTTGCTGACACGGCTATCCCAATAATACTTAATTCAGCCCTGATCGCATCTGCTGTTTTATAGTCTTTAGCTGCCCTCGCCCTGTCCCAAGCATCAACCTTTTCCTTAACCCCAGGCCTTTTTGTCACATCTTCAATTTCAACTACTAAGCCTAAAACATCACACAATTTAATCGTGGTTTCTCTCATCAGCGATAAACAATCTTTTTCCATTTCCCCGTCATCCAAAGCATGGTAGCAATAAGCGATCATTTCAAATATTGCGGCGATCGCCCCGGCAGTATTAAAGTCGTCATCCATGAAAGCCTTAAACTTGTCCCGGTAAGGCTGAAGCTCTTCGTCCAGGTCTTCGATCTCAATCACCATCTCTCCGGCCGTCGTGCTTTTAGTCAGAAGAAAATCAAGCTTGGCGATAAATTGGCGGAGTTTTTCGAATCCTTCCCGGGCCGCCGTCACTTCGGTCTCGCTAAAATTGATCGGACCACGATAATGCGTCAAAAGAAGGAAAAACCTGACCGCCATCGGCTCGAACTTCTGGAAAATATCCCTTAGGGTAAAAAAGTTGCCGAGCGACTTGCTCATCTTCTCTTTATTGGTCGTGACAAAACCATTATGGAGCCAGTACTTTACCCAGGGGACTTTCCCGGTCAGCGCTTCGGTCTGGGCGATCTCGTTCTCGTGGTGGGGAAATTCCAGGTCGAGCCCTCCCCCGTGGATATCGAATTGCTCGCCGAGATATTTGGTCGACATGACCGAGCATTCGATATGCCAGCCGGGACGCCCCGCTCCCCAGGGACTCTCCCAGGACGGCTCGCCCGCCTTGGCTTTCTTCCAGAGGGCAAAATCGAGCGGGCTCTTCTTATTCTCGTCCGCTTTGACCCGCGCCCCCGCTTCCTGGTCCGACATCTTCCGGCCGGAGAGCTTCCCGTAGCCGGCAAATTTCTCCACCTCAAAATAAACGCCGTCTTCGAGCAGATAAGCGTAACCCCCATCGACCAGGCCGCCGATCCATTTGATCATTTCCGGGATATGCTCGGTCGCTTTCGGATAATTAGTCGCCCGTTTGATGTTCAGTTTATCCATGACCTCAAAATATGAGGCTATATATTTCTCCGTTAACTCCGAACTCGGAGCTCCTAACTCATTACTCTTTTTGATTATCTTGTCATCGATGTCGGTGAAATTCTGGATGTGGGTGACCTGGTAACCGGAAAACTCGAGGTAGCGCCGGATAATGTCGAAGGTGACGTAAGCCCGGCCGTGGCCGAGGTGGCACTCGTCATACGGCGTCACGCCGCAAACGTACATCTTGACCTTGTCCGGCTCGAGGGTCTGGAACTCTTCTTTTTGCCGCGTCAGGGAGTTAAAAACTTTCATTTGTCCTTTGTGGAAACCGGAAACTAAACGTCTCGGTTTCCAGGAAGCCGCGACGTTTAGTCGCAGGATTCCTGGTTATTTAAGGTTCTCTTCCAGCGCCTTGATCCGGTTATTTAACTCGTCGAGCGCCTTGTGGATCGGGTCCGGCAGGGCGCCGTGCTCGAGCGGGTCCAGGCGGCGCCCCTCCTGCTTCAATATCCAGGCGGGATTGCCGACCACGGTCGTATCCGGCGGCACATCTTTGGTCACGACCGCGCCGGCCCCGATCCGTGAATTGTCCCCGACCTTGATCGAGCCAAGAACGATCGCCCCGGCGCCAATGACGACATTATCCCCGATGATCGGATGCCGCTGGCCCTTTTCCTTACCGGTTCCGGCCAGGGAAACCCCTTGGTAGAGCATCACGTCGTTGCCAATGATCGTCGTTTCGCCGATAACGACCCCGTTGCCATGATCGATAAAAAAGCGCCGCCCGATCGTCGCCCCGGGATGGATCTCGATCTGGGTGAACCAGCGCATTAACTGCGAGATAAAGCGCGGCAAGACCGGTATCCGCCAGGTATAGAGGAGATGGGAGAAGCGGTGGACCCAGATCGCCCAAAGCCCCTGGTAAAGCAAAACCTCCAGGATATTCTTCGCCGCCGGGTCTTTCTCAAATATTACCTTAATATCGTCTATCATGGTTCACTTCCTGTCAAAGAATGGGTTCTTGGCCGAGACCGACAACGGTATTCCGTACGCCACCACGACCTCGTTCCCCAGCAACTTCAGATCAACTGCCGCCCGCCCGACACTGTACATGACGCGGTTGTCGACCCGATGGTCGGCCGCGACGGAGACCGCCGAACCGACGGCGATCCCCAGGTCACCGGTATTATAAGCGCAGACCGCCCCCGCCCGCTCCGCCTCGTCACAGCCGGCGTACCCGCAGAAAGAGCAATAGCGCAAACCGACCACTTTCTTTTTTGTGCCGATCAGGACGATCGCCTGGGCGCTCTTGATATTTTCCGAGTCGCGCAGGAAAGTGTTATGGTTCTCCCGCTCGCCGATCTCTTTCATTTTAGCGGCTAGGCGCTCAATCTCGTTCCCCTTCAGGACGGCGATCTCGAGCAGATCGAGGCCGCGCGCTTTTGGCGCGGTCCGCGCCGCCAAGGCCATCTCCTCCGCTATCCGTTCGACCGCGACCGCGCGAAAATCCTCTTCCGATCTGATCATTTATTTGGTTTCGGCCCGGTGTTTGATCGCGATCTCGGCCATATGCTTGCCGGCGGTAAAATACGGTGAGATGACCCGGTTGGCCCCGGCCTTCTTCAGCTTCTCTTCGGAATCGGGGTAGCCGGCCCGGGCGATGATGTACAGGTCCGGGTTAAGGGCCCGCGCGGAGAGGGTCACAAAGACGTTGGCGGTATCGGAGTCAGCCGAAGCGATCAACCCCTTGGCATGCTTGATGCCGGCGTTAAGCAGGATCTTGTCAGTGGTGATATCCCCGAGAATATAGGGGATATTCATCGCCGCCATCTCTTCGGCAGTTTCCGGCTTGCTGTCAAGCACCACGTGCGGGATCTTCGCTTCCGCCAGCTCGACCGCTATCTGGTGTCCCACCCGGCCGAAACCGCAAATGATGTAATGGTTCCTCATTTCGGCAATAGTTTGCTCCATCTTCTTTTTCCTCCTGTAACCGACGATTTGCCCTTCAATGATGATCTCGATAAACTGACCGACCGTGTAAGCGACGGTCGCCACCCCGACCAGGATAATGGCAATGGTCAGCAGCCGCCCGGCGGAGTTCAGCTCGTGAACCTCGCGGAAGCCGACGGTCGACAGGGTAATAACGACCATGTACAAGGCGTCAAGGAAAGACCACCCCTCGATCTTCATGTACCCGGCTACTCCCAGGATAATGATCGCCAGGATCAAGAGCCCCGGAATGATCAGCCGCCGCAACGGATTGGTCCTTAAATATATTGGGTTCATTTTAATAAAAACACCGTAAAATCCCCCGCGTGATAATCGTGCCTCATGATATACCGGTTGCAAGTGAACCGGATGATCCGGATGATCTCTTCCGGCTGGAAGAAAAAGTAACGCCCCGCGTTCAGCTCTTCCGGATCGGCGGCCGGGAGCGACCCCTCGCTCAAGAAATTGACCGCCAGGCCGCAACCGGCCAGGTCATACATACGGTAAAGCATTTCCTTGACGAAATCAAGATGGGCCGCCTGGTCGATCGTCCGGACATTGAAAATGCCGGAACAAAATATATAGTCAAAAGAAGGAAGATGGCGCTCCGCCATGATGTCTTTCAGCTCGAATTTGGCATCGGGATACTTCTTCCGGGCGGTCTCAATTATCTTCGGAGCAATGTCATAGCCGGTATAGTTCAGCCGCTGGCGGGCGACCAACCCTTCCGCCTTAAAATAACCGTAAAGGTCGCCAAAACCACAGCCGACGTCAAGCAGCGACACCCCGTTCATTTTCTTCCCGTAGATAAAGATCTCCTGCAAGATCTTGAAACGGAGACGCTGGCTCTCGGGCGAATTCCAGTCAAGCGCCTTAAAACTACTGCCGTGTTCGGCTAGTAACCCTTCGTAATAATCGATCTGGGCCTGTTTCATGCTGGTTTAGATCAACCCGTCCTTGATCATTCTTTCCGCGATCAGGACCGCGTTATAAGCCGCTCCCCGCCGCAGGTTGTCGGAGACTATCCACATTTCCAGACCATTTTCTTGGGAGATGTCTTCGCGGACACGGCCGACCAGGGTTTCGTTCCTGCCGACGCAATCGATCGGTGTCGGATATACGCCTTTGGCTGGATCGTCCATTATTTTGACATCGGCGAAGTTACCCATCAGTTTTCTGGCTTCGGCCGCCGAGAGCTTCTTTTTGGTCTTGATATTGACCGATTCCGAATGGCCGATCACGACCGGCACCCGCACCGTCGTCGCGGATACCTTGATCGAATCGTCTTCAAATATTTTTCGCGTCTCGTTGACCATCTTCATCTCTTCCTTGGTGTAGCCGTTGTCCGTGAACTGGTCGATCTGCGGCACAACGTTAAAAGCGATCCGCCTAAAAATGCATTTTGCTTCCACTTTGGCGTTCGGGTCGGCCAGCAAAGCTTTGCTTTGGGCCATCAGCTCCTCTACCGCTTCTTTTCCCCAGCCCGAAACCGATTGATAGGTAGAAACTACGATCCGCTCTATCCCCACGGCGTCATAGATCGGCTTCAGCGCCAGGACCAGCTGGGCGGTCGAGCAGTTCGGGTTGGCGATAATCCCTTTATGCCGTTTGATCGCCTGCGGATTGACCTCGGGAACGACCAGCGGGACGTTCGGGTCCATCCGGAAATGGCTGGTGTTGTCGATCACGATACAGCCCCGTTTAACGGCCTCCGGGGCTAACGCGGCCGACGGTTTGGCCCCGGCCGAAAAAAGGCCGATCTCCATCCCTTCGAATGAGCTCGGTGCTGCTAATTCAACCGTATATTCCTTCCCCTGGAAAGTCACTCGGCTCCCGGCCGTCCGCTCGGACGCCAGCGGCAGGAACTTATTGACCGGGAAATTCCTCTGTTCCAGGACCTTCATCATCTCTTTCCCCACCATCCCCGTCGCCCCTAATACGCAAACGTTATATTTTTTCATTTAGACCACCTTCCCTTCAAAAAAATCCGCGACTGCTTTGACCGAGATACCAGGAGCCTTTGGCTGGTCGCTGATCACGCATTCGATCGGGACCTTATGCCCCAGCACTTCGCGGATCGACTCTTCCAGGGACTCCTTATTTTTCGCCTCTTCCAACCGGTCCTTGTGGAAGGAATAACCCTTTTTAAAACCGATGACCAGCTTACCTTTACCGTTCAGCTCGAGCGGTTCACCTTCATGCAGGGAGACAAAACCATACAAGCTCTTTTTCCGCATCGCTTCGAGGATCTGCGGCCAGTGATGCTTGACCTCATTAAGTTTCTGGTCGGACCCGGTCACAACCGCACCGGCACGTACCGCCACGTCAGACGCCGGACGCATCTCTACCGCCGGTTGGGGCGCGGTTGCGGCCGCCTCGGGTTTCGTTGCCATCACCGTCACCGGTTCTCCCAGCATCTCAACCAAAGCCACTTCCAGGACTAATCTAGCGTAAGGGTGCCACTTCATGTCGAGTTCGGCGCGCGAGAGGGCCCGCAGGACCGCTTTGACCCGTTCTAAACTGAATTGTTTCGCCTGTTCGCCCAATCTTTCCAACTGGTCGGCGGTCAATTCCAGGGCATCTCCCGAACCAGCCTTGAGATGGAGTAAATTTCTGAAATGGAGTACTAACTCACGGGTCACCTGCTGCATCGCCCGCCCCTCTTCGACCGCCTTTCTGACCAGGGTCAGGACCGCGGTAATATCGCCGGCCGAAACCGCCTGGCCAAAGCCAAAGAGGAGCTCCTCATCGGCCGTGCCGAGCAGGGTCACCACGTCGTCGTAGCCGATCTTGTCGCCGCAGAAAGAGGCCAGTTGGTCCAGCAAAGAGATGGCGTCGCGCATCGCCCCTTCCGCCGAGCGGGCGATCAGGTCGAGCGCCTTATCATCGATTAAGATCTTTTCCGCCGCGGCGATCTTTTTCAATTGTCCCTTGATCTCGGCCAGCTTGATCCGGCCAAAGTCGAGCCGCTGGCAGCGGGAAGCGATCGTTAGCGGCACTTTTTGCGTCTCGGTCGTCGCCAGGACAAAAATAGTGTGGGCCGGCGGCTCCTCCAGCGTCTTGAGCAGGGCATTGAACGCTTCCGCCGTCAGCATGTGGACTTCGTCGATGATATAGACCTTGTAGCGGCCCTCGAGCGGCGCGTAGCGGACCCGCTCGCGCAGTTCCCTGATCTCGTCGATGCCGCGGTTGCTGGCCGCGTCGATCTCGGTGACGTCGACCGACTGGCCGCTCTTGATCTTTTGGCAATTGGCGCACTTACCGCACGGGTTTGGCGTCGGCCCTTCCTGGCAGTTCAGCGCTTTGGCTAAAATACGGGCGGTCGAGGTCTTCCCCGTCCCGCGCGGGCCGGAGAAAAGATAGGCATGGGCGAGGCGGTCATGCTTGATGGCGTTCTGCAGCGTCTGGACAATGACCGGCTGGCCGACGATCTCGGCAAAATCCTGCGAGCGCCATTTGCGGTAGAGGGAAACGTAGCTCATCGGTAAACCCTCGGCACTCTTTTGCCGATCGCACAGACGACCTCGTAAGAAATGGTCTCTTCTAGCCCGGCGATCTCATCGGCCGAGATCCCCTGCCCGTTCTGCGCCCCGATCAGGATGACGTCGTCCCCCATTTCGACCTTGTTATCGCCGACATTGACCAGGGTCAGGTCCATCGAGATCCGCCCGACGACCGGATAGCGTTTCCCGCGGATCATGACTTGGCCGCGGTTGGAGAGCCGCCGGCTGTAACCGTCGGCGTAGCCGACCGGGACCGTGACAATGGTCGTTTCGGTCGGGGTCACGTAGGTACTGCCGTAGGACAACGGCGTTCCGGCCGGAACTTTTTTCAAATAAGTGACCCGTGATTTGAAAGAGAGCGCCGGCTGGAGATTGATCAGGCGGCGCGAATTACCTTGCGGATAAAGGCCGTACATCATTAACCCAACCCTGACCAGGTCGAGATGGGTCTCCGGGTGGAAAAGGGTCGCCGCCGAATTAGCCGCGTGCTTGAGCGGGACCCAGCTGACGCGCGTGATTATCTGCTGGAACTTCTGGAACTGGTCGGCGGTGAAAGTGTCTTCCGGATCTTCCGCCTTGGCAAAATGGGTGAAGAGCCCTTCCACCGTCACCGCGGGGAGGGAAGTTACTTTGGTGATAAAGGCGACCGCTTCCGACGGCAAAACGCCGACCCGTCCCATGCCGGTATCGACTTTGACGTGGACTTTGACATTTTTATGGCGCTTGACCGCTTCATCCGAGAGCGCCTTCGCTTCGGAAAAGGAATAAATAGTCTGGGTCAGGTCATGCTGGATGACCTCATCGGCCGCCGAAGTCGGTGATTCGGTCAGGATGAGGATCGGCGCCAGTATCCCCGCCTCGCGCAGCTCCAGCGCCTCTTTAACGTTCGCCACGCCAAGGTAATCGGCCCCCGCGGAGACCGCCGCCCGGGCGACCGCCGGCGCGCCGTGGCCGTAGGCGTTCGCCTTGACCACCGCCATGAACTTGCAGGCTGGCGCCAGGAGCCGCCGGATCTCGGAGATATTGTGTTTGATCGCCGCTAAACTAATTTCCGCGTAGGTGTTCATTTTTTAACGCCTCAACATATTCATCCGGCAGGGTCACTTCGCCTAATTTTATTTCCCGGCCGCAGCCGCTCCCATGATAATCCGATCCGCCGGTCACCAGCAGCCCCTGTTTCTTCGCCAAACCAACATAACGCGCGATTTCCTCTGGAGAGTACCCGGTATAATACGCTTCGATCCCGCGCAAACCCTCGGCCACCAGTTGCGGGATCATTTCGTCGCAATTCGAGATCCGCGGGTGGGCAAAAACGGCCAGCCCTCCTGTCCGCTGGACCAATTTTATCACTTCGGCCGGTTTGAGCTGGTAATGCGGCACGTACGCCGGCCCGCCATCTTCGAGATAACGGTTAAAAGCTTCCTTAAAACTGCTAACCTCGCCCAGCTTGACCAGCGCCAGGGCGACATGCGGCCGGCCCGGCGCCTTGTTAGCGGCCAGGTTAAAAACATCTTCCGGGCCGATCTTGACCCCCAAGGCCTGCAGTTTCTTGACGATCTTATGGATCCGTTTGACCCGGTCGGCCTGGATCTCCTCCAGGACGGCGGTCAGCTCGCGGTCCTGATGATCGATAAAATAACCAAGAATATGGACCTGCGCCCGCGGTGAATCGGTCGTGAACTCGATCGCCGGGACAACCTCGACGCCAACTTCACTCCCGCGCCCCCTCGCCCGGTCGATACCGTCGACCAGATCATGGTCGGTCAGGGCGATCGTCTTCAGCCGGGCCGCCGCCGCCAGGTCAACCAGCGCCTCCGGGGTATCGGTCCCATCGGACAGGTTGCTGTGCATGTGCAGGTCGGCCGGCATTGCTGAATTATAACAAATTTACGGCCGGTGGTAAATGACGCTAAGGGCGGGCCGAGATCGAGGTCAGGACCAGATAGTCAAAGACCTGGGGGGAGACTTCCAGGCCGAGCAAACTTTGGGTAAAAGCCTGGGCGGCCACGTCGCTTAATCCCTTGATCGTCTTTTCGATAACGAGCGGTCCGAGCTGGAAGAGCTTGAACTTGAACCGCTTGTAAACCTCGCCGATCCGCTCCGCTTCGATGTGGTGGAAGAGCTCGTGGGCGACGACCAGTTTCAACAAACGCTCCGAGAGTTCCTTGGAATGGACTTCGCGCAGCAGCTTCTCGTGAAAGCGCCGGGAGATGGCGATCTCGCGGCTCTCGCGCCGGTATTCGCTCCGGGTCAGCGATTTCTTCTCCTCGCCGTGGATCCGCAAACCCATCTTCACGGCGATCTTGCGGGGGTCGTCGGTGTTGTACTCGGCCGCCACCCAGCTGGCCGCCTCGTCGCCGATCGCCAGGACCTGTTTGACCAGCCGGTTCTTCTCCTCTTCCGGCAGCTTAAGAAAGAACTTGTCCCGGGCCAATTCCAGGAAAGCCAAGGCGATCCGGTTTCGCTCGCAGAGGGAACTCGCTTTTTTCTTATTCATAGATCCTGATCATCCGGTCGTTTATTTTACCACCATTGATCTCGACCTGCACGTAATTATAGTAGCCGCCAAACTCGGGCGGGAGATGGAGCGGCGAACCGGCCCCGCCGGAGACGATGTAAACCACCCCGGTCTTTTCACTCCGGGCATAGCCGTGGATATGCCCGGCAAAGACATAGTCGACCCGGTATTTCTCGAACAGTTTTTGCAGTTCTTCGGTCACCGCCCGGCCCGACATGATGTAATCCTGGTAGATCTCCGAAGGGTCAAAGACCGGCTTGTGCATAAAAACGAATTTATGGCGCGCCCCCGGCCTGGCCAGTTCCCCCTTCAACCACTTGAATTGGGCGCTGTCAAAACTTTCGCGGAAGGCGTTATTAATGACGATGAACCGGTCACCGTCGTAAGTGAAAGAATAATTGAGCGGCCCGAAAGTCTTGAGAAAGGTCCGCCACCCGCCGCTCATCCCGTCATGGTTCCCCAGCGCGTGATAAACGGGGTATTTCAGCCGGGCGATCACTTTCTGGTAGGCGGTATATTGTTCCGGCCGGCCGCTGGCGATAAAATCGCCCGTATTGACCGCCAGGGCGATAGCCGGGCCTCGGTTCAGCTTAGCGATCAGGTCTTGAAAAATCTGGTCACCGCCGGTCGAGTCACCGAAGACCACGAAGGAGTAAGCGAACGAGGGTCCGACCGATAGCAACAACAGCAGGAAACCTGCGACTAAACCCCTCGATTTCCATCGGGGCAAGCGTCGCGGTTTCCACCAAAGATTAGACAAGGCCCAGCTCTTTCAATACCTTCCTGATCTGGGCTTTCTCGTCGGCAGTCGCCTCGATCAACGGCAGGCGCGGGATCCCGACCGGCCAGCCGATCATCTCGAGCGCCGCTTTGACCGGCGTCGGATTGGCCGTGATGAAAAGGACGTTGAAGAGCGGCATTAACCGGTGGTGCAAAGCTTCGGCTTTTTTCAGGTCGCCGGCATGATAGGCGGCGATCATCTGGGCGATCTCTTTTCCGGCAATATGTGAAGCGACCGAAATGACCCCCACCGCCCCCACTTTCATCATCGGTAAGGCCATTGAATCATCACCCGACCAGATCGTAAACCCGGGCGGGACCAGCTCGGCGGTTTTCTTAGTCTGTTCAACGCTCGCCGCGGAGTCTTTCAAGCCGATCACGTTCGAGCAATCTTTGGCAATGCGCGCGACCGTTTCCGGCAGCATATTGACCACGCAGCGGCCGGGGATGTTATAAATAATGACCGGCAGTTTGGTTTTTTGGGCGACCGCTTTAAAGTGCTGGTACATCCCCTCTTGCGATGGCTTGTTATAATAAGGGACCACGACCAACAAGCCATCGACCCCGATCTTCTCCGCCTCTTGAGATGATTTGATCGTAGTCGCGGTCGAGTTGGAGCCGGTCCCGGCTATTATTTTGCATTTGCCGCCAACCGCTTTTTTCACTACGCGGTAAAGCTCATATTCTTCTTCGTGGGTTAAAGTGGGAGATTCACCAGTCGTGCCGTGGACGACCAAGCTTTCGGAACCGTTTTTAACCAGAAAATCAGCCAGTTCCTCTGCCCTTGGCCAGTCGACGGACATATCCGCTTTGAATGGGGTCACCATTGCGGTCATAACTTTACCAAAATCAGTCATTGGGCACCTCCAGATAATTTAATTTTACCATAAAACACCTTCAATAAAAAATGAAATTGACGGGAGAAAATGGCGAAAAGATTTAGGTACCGTTAATGAGGTAAATAAATATGTCCAGTGCAGTGACGTCAACAATAAGAGATCGCGCCGCGGGCGGCCGGTGGAGAAAGATCTCAACGCGGATGATCGTCGGCAACGGGATCCGGGGCCTAATCTCGGAAGCCGGCACAGCCTGCCTCCTCTCCGCTTTGCGAAACAACGCCGACCCGGTTTCTTTGCTTGCCGCCGTCAGACGGAATCCCAACTTATCAAGCGAAGTTTATCCCACTTTTGGAGAGATATCCACAGTCAAAGGCCCCGAAAAAATACCGGCTTTGGTCCCGGCTTCGGCGGTTCATGATGTTCCGCTCAAATCGCTACCCGGCTCGCTGAAAGGCGAAGAAATTTCATTCCGGTGCCTGGGCAACAGTTATGAGGCGGATGCCCGCCGGCTCATATTGTTAAGCGCGACATTAAGAACTGTACCAAAAGATATCCTGTCGGAGCCGGTTAAACTGATCAACTGGCTGGTCGACCATCGAGCCGCCGTTGCCGCTGAATGCGGCCGGAAATATTTTTCTCTGGGTTATTTAATGCAGGGGCTATCCGCCGCCGGCAAAATTCCCTTGGGACAAACATATCATCGCCTGGCCGGCGGCCGGGATTTATTTGATCACTCCCCCGCTCTCCAAGCCGTCCCGGAAGAAATCTCAAAAGCGGCCGTCAGCTTGATCGGCTGGCTGCGTGAAAACCGCGAACAGATCAAAACCGAAACCAAAAGCAAAAACCTGGCATTGGACACTTTGATCGACGCTCTGCAGGCCGCCGGCCGGATCCCGCTCAAGCAGAGTTTAAACCGCCTGGCCACCGCTCGGGATTTATATGATCGCTCACCCACCCTCCAGGACATTCAGGTTGAAATATTGAACGATCCGATTAAAGTTATTAATTGGCTGGACAAGAATCGAGAGCGGATCAGGACCGAAACGGGCAGCGATCGCCTGGCCCTGGCCACTTTAGTCCTTGCCCTGCATTCGGCCGGCAGAATTCCCTCCGAACAAACATATCATCGTCTGGCCGGCGGCCGGGATCTATACGATCGATCAGCCACTCTCCGGTCCATCCCGAAAAAAACTTTAAAGAATCCTCTTAAAATCATCGACTGGCTGTATAAGAACCGCGAGCAGATCAAAGCAGAGTCCAAAAGTGAACGTCTGGCTTTGACCTCTTTGATCGACGCGCTCCAGGCTGTTCGCAAAATCCCCCTCAAACAAACTTTCCATCGTCTGGCCGGCGGCCGGGATCTATACGATCGCTCGGCCACCCTCCAGGCCGTCCCGGCAGAAATCTTAAAAGATCGCGTTAAGCTGATCGGCTGGCTGAGCGAAAACCGCGAGCGGATCAAAGCCGAAACTAAAAGTAAAAGACTGGCTTTAGCCAGTTTGATCGAGGCGCTCCAGGCCGCTCGCAAAATCCCTCTCAAACAAAAGTTTTATCGCCTGGCTACCGGCCGCAGTATCTATGATCGCTCACCCACCCTCCAGGCTGTTCCAGATGAACTATTAAACGACCCCGTTAAATCAATTGATTGGCTGCATGAAAATCGCGAGCAAATTAAAACCGAAACCGGCAGCGATTCCCTGGCCCTGGTCACTTTAGTGGTCGCCCTGCAAGCCACCGGCCGGCTAGCCCTGAATCAGCAATTTAACCGCCTGGCCGACGGCCGGGACTCTTATGACTGCTCACCTACGCTCCAGAGCATTCCGGCCGAAAGGCTAAACGATCCGATCAAAGTTATTGATTGGTTAAGCCAACATCGCGGGCAGATCAAAGCCGAAACTAAAAGCCAAAGGCTCGTTCTGGGCACCTTGGTCGGCGCGCTCCAGGCCGTTCGTAAAATTCCTTTGGAGCAAAAATTTCAACGGCTGGCCGCCAGTCGGGAATTATATGATCGCTCGCCCGCTCTCCGGTCCGTTGAAGAAGGGATTTTAAAAGAGCCTGTTAAACTGGTTGACTGGCTAAGCAAAAACCTCCAACAGATCAAAACCGAAACTAAAAGCAAAAGTCTCGCTTTGGCCACTTTAATCGACGCTCTTCAGGCCGCCGGAAGAATTCCTTTGGAGCAAAAATTCAATCGGCTGGCCTCTGGTCGGGAATATTACGACCAGACCCCCGTTCTTCACGACGGCGAAAAAATATTGGGTTCGCTCGGGGCAGTCATCGTTTTTATCGATAAACGGAGAGAAAAATTATTAAGAAGGGACAAAAAGAGCGGCCGGGTCGCTTACGCGACCGCTCTCGGCGCGCTGGAGGCCGCCGGCCGGTTAAGCTCGACGATCAGCCTGCGCCATTTAAGGTTTGAGGCCGCGGCCGCCGACTATGCCCGCCGTTTTGAAACAATGATCAAAGAGAAAATCACCGCTGCGGGCCGGCAAGGCAAACTTGATAGATCCGGTTTCTTAAACATCAGGACCGGCCAACCACTTTCTACCCTTTATATCGGCACCATTCTCAAATGGGCGCAGAAACTCTACGGGCCCGGCGAAGCCCCTCCAACGGTTTAAACATCAGGACTTCAGCCCAAACGCCTTCTTCAATTCCTTGATCCTGTCCCGGATCTCCGCCGCCTGCTCAAAGTCTAACTCGGTCGCCGCCCTGGCCATCTCCCCTTCCAGGTCCTGGATCAGGGCCGGCAGCTCCTCTGGCGGCAGGAAATCCTTCAAACGCTTGATCTCGGCCAGCTTGCTCTCCCTGATCCGGTCGGAGATATCGTGGATCTCTTTGACAATGGTCTGCGGGACAATACCGTGTTTAGTATTGAAAGCGATCTGCAGTTTGCGGCGGCGGTTCGTTTCGGCCAGCGCCCGGCGCATTGAATCGGTCATCTTTTCCGCGTACATCAAGACCGTCCCGTTGACATTACGCGAGGCGCGGCCGATCGTCTGGATCAGCGAAGTCTCCCCACGCAGGAACCCCTCCTTGTCGGCATCGAGGATCGCCACCAGCGAGACTTCCGGCAGGTCCAAACCCTCGCGCAAAAGGTTGATACCGACCAAAACATCGAATTCCCCCAGCCGCAAACCCCGTAATATTTCGATCCGGTCGAGCGTTTCCACGTCGGAGTGAAGGTAGCGGACCTTGATCCCGGCCTCGTTAATATATTCCGACAGGTCTTCCGCCATCTTCTTGGTCAACGTCGTGACCAGCACCCGCTCCTTCCGTTCTACCCGGACCTTGATCTCTTCCAGCAAGTTCTCGACCTGGCCAACCGCCGGCCTGACCTCAACGGCCGGGTCAATTAACCCGGTCGGCCGGATGATTTGCTCAACCGTCTGCTGGGCATGCTGGTGCTCGTATTGTCCCGGCGTCGCCGAGACAAAGACCACTTGGTTAAAGCGGGTCTCTATCTCCGGAAAGTTGAGCGGCCGGTTATCGATAGCCGACGGCAAACGGAAGCCAAAGTCGATCAGGTTCCGCTTGCGGGCGCGGTCCCCCTCGTACATGCCGCGCATTTGCGGCAAAGTGATGTGCGATTCGTCGATAAACATGAGATAGTCTTCGGGAAAGTAACTGATCAGGGTCGACGGCGGGTCACCCGGCTTTCTACCGTCAAAATGCCGCGAATAGTTCTCGATCCCGTTGCAGTACCCCATCTCCCGGATCATTTCCATGTCATATTTGGTCCGTTGCTCGATCCGTTGCGCTTCGATCAGTTTGTTTTGCCCGCGCAATTCTTCGACTCGCGTGGTCATTTCCGCGAGGATCGTCTTGATCGCCGCGTCGCGCTGTTCGTCAAAGGTCAGGTAATGGGTTCCAGGGAAGATTCCGACCGAATCGCGGGCGGCCAGTTTACGGCCGCTGACCGTTTCCACGTCGAACAGCTTGCTGATCCGGTCGCCGTCGAGTTCGACTCGGACATAGTTCTTGGCAGACGAGGGGAAGATCTCCACTACATCGCCGCGCACCCGGAAGCGTCCCCGCTTCAGCTCGACATCGTTCCGCTCGTATTTGACGTTGACCAGCTTCTGCAGTAGCTCGTCGCGGACGCAGGGCTCCCCCACTTTCAGCAGGACGACCGCCCGGAGATAATCCTTGGGGGTCCCCAAACTATAAATGCAGGAAACAGAGGCGACAACGATCACGTCCCGCCTCGTCAACAGCGACATGGTCGCTTCATGCCGCAGGCGATCCAGCTCATCGTTGATCGCCGAATCTTTCTCGATGTAGGTATCGGTCGACGGGAGGTACGCCTCCGGCTGGTAATAGTCATAATAAGAAACGAAATACTCCACGGCGTTCTGGGGGAAGAAAGAGCGGAATTCCTGGCAGAGCTGGGCGGCCAGCGTTTTGTTCGGGGAGACGACCAGGGTCGGCCGCTGGACCGCCTGGATCACGTTGGCCATAGTGAAGGTTTTGCCCGAGCCGGTGATCCCCAAAAGGGTCTGGAATTTATTCCGGGCGGCCAAACCGGAGGTCAACTGGCCGATCGCCTTGGGCTGGTCGCCGCGCGGCTGATAATCAGAGACTATTTTGAACTTTGACATTCAGCTCTCTTTTGGTCCCGTCGTTCCTGATGACGACATCCGCCATCTTTAAGTATTCCGCCTGGGATAACTGCGCCTTGATCCGGCGGCTGGCTTCTCCCCGGCTTAACCCCGCCTTCAGCAAGCGCTTGAGCCTGGTCTCTTTTGGGGCCAGAACGACCACGACCCGATCGACTATTGGCAGTAACCCTATCTCCTTGAGGACCGCCGCATTGATTACAATCAACTTACCTGCCCGTCCGGCAGGCGGGCAACTAACAACTGACGACTGACAACTTGCTATTAGTTGAATGATCTTTTCTTTTAATCTCGGATGGACAAGCTTGTTCAGGAGCTGGAGCTTTTTTTGGTCCGCGAAGACGATCTCGGCCAGCTTCTTGCGGTTGATCTTGCCGCCCCGCAAAAGGACCTTCGAACCGAACGCCTTGACCAATTCATGCCAAGCTGGGGCTTGAGGGGAATAAAGCTGATGGGCCAGACTATCGGCGTCGATCACGGTCGCGCCGCGGCGGCGGAACAGCTTCGCCACTTCATCTTTGCCGGCCGCGATCGGCCCGGTCAGCCCAATGATCGTCATAACCAGATTATAACAACGTTGACAGGCAGCGGCAACTACCATAGAATTAAGCGTAATGAGATCGACAGCCAGATCGGTCAGCCTATTGCTCTTCCTGTTCGCCTTTTCTTGCCTGGTCCAGGCGGCTGACCTGAACTATCCCTACGCCAGCTTCCGCCTAAAATTGGCGCCGCATGACGATCCCTTTCCCGGCCTGGGGAACTATTACACGACTATTGCCAAGGGAGCGAAAAGCGTTCTCTGGAACCCGGCTTCCCTGGCCAAACTTAAATTATCCGAAGCCTCTCTCGCCCTGCCGATGGTTTCCGGCCTTTACAGTTATGAAAAGAGCTTTACGGTCGCTGAATCCGGCGGACAGATCGAGTTTGATCCCGGCAGTATCGGCAGCGGCGGCAATTACGGTCTCTTCTACCGTTACCCGCAAGATATCGGGGCCGGCTTGGCCACCAGGGAGATCACGGTCCTCGGCCACGGGAGTTACGCCACGGAAAGTACCGGGCAGAATTTCTCTACGGCCCTCAAGGTCAACGACTGGGTGACCGTCGGTTTTTCCTCGAACAGCCCGATCAGCGCCGACCTCTCGCTGGCCGGAGCCTTCCCGGTCACAGCCAGAGCCCGAACAAATTTTATCGGCCAAAAACTAGGCGACATGACGATCGGGGCCGACGGTAAATTAAGATTTACCTATGACATCGGGGGAACAGTCGCCACCTATGAAAGCTCCGCCGAGGTCTGGAGCAATTTCTTGAGCCAGGAGGCGACCCTGCCGCTGATCGCTTTTTCCGAGCTCCGGAACAACCTGACCGTCCAGTCGCCCTACACCGCGTCGATCGCTTCTAAAATAGGGAATTTCAGTCTGGGCTTAAATATGGTCCCGATCTCCGCTAACGCGAATATTGATAATGATGTTCGGGCAGTGGTCGATGCCGACACCTCAAATATCTATCTTTATACCCCGAATTTCGATCCTACCAACCAGGCCGATATCCTGAACTGGACAACGACCGAAGCCCGCTATGGAACTTCTAACGGTTATACCCGCAAAGATATCAAAGTCCCGGCCGGTGATGTTATCGGGACAGCCAAATACCGCGGTTTCTATCAGGCCAGCACCACCCGTTTTGACCTGGGCGGCATGTACGATGTGACCGACTGGTTGACCGTTGGGTTGGTGCTGGAGAACTTGACCGGCTCGACCTTGAACTTTAAAGGGAACGGGCTCGCCACTTTTATCAGCTACCGCGGGATCAGCACCGATGAATCAGCCAACTTCGACGATCTGATGAAGCCCGGCGGCAAGACCGAGTACACCCTGATTTCGGACCGGTGGACGACCACCAGTGAAGCGGGCGGCACCCTCCTCTACCTGGAGCCGGAAAAAAATTACGAACTCCCCAAGCGCCTCCGCTACGGCCTGGCCTTGAGCAAACCGTGGCTGATCGCCATCGACTTTGAACAAAATTCCAGCCCGATCACCATAAGGCAGGTGCAGAACAATGTTGTCTCGGATGTGGTCGTTCGTGATCTAAGCTTTATCCGGATCGGCATGGAGACCCGGCTCCTTTTTCTCCCCATGTGGCTGCGCGGCGGCTTGACCCTGATGCCCAAGCCGACTATTTCCGGTCTGACCGCCGAAGCGCAGAAAAGCCTGGACGATGCTTATAGCAAGGTCAGTAAATTCGGTCTCCCCGGCTTTCCGGTCAAGCTTGACCTGGGGACCAATATCAATGCCTGGGGAACGCTGGTCGGACTGTCGCTCGGTGTCAACGCCCAGAGCTTGATCAGCGTTCTGCAGTTCGACACAACAAATATCGACTTGAGCAAGGTTGTCTTCACCAACCTGACCGTCGGTCGGGACGCCTGGCTCATTTCCTACATCATGCAGATCGACCCGCTGGCGACCGCGGCCGCCTACGGCAACAAGCCGGCAGCTGCCGGCACCGACAAGAAGTTCGAGACAAGCGACGCAAAATTCATCCAAACGTTAGGAGTGACCTATAGATTTTAAAATGAAAAATTTCAAACTGAAAACAAAAGATTGTTGTTCCTTAATGATCTGCTGCTTATTTGTTCTGGGGCTGGCCACCGCCGGCCAGGCGCTCACCACCTCCGCGGCGACACAGGAAAAGCCATCGATCGCGATCAGGATCGACGGGAGCAAGCCTTATCCAGGCGACGCGCTAAGCGCCACCCCAAAAATTGAGATCACCGTTACGTCAACCAACACGGTTCAGGCGATCAACCTTAAGGTCGGCAGCGTTTCAGCCGCGTTGGTCCTTACCGGCAGCGCCGGCAAATTCTACGCCACGCATGAAGTTACTGCCGCCCTGGCCGACGGGACGCATTGTCTCACCATTGAAGCGGCCGATAATTATAATAATGTAACCACCCTTGAGATCCTCCCTCTTTACGTCCAGTCAGCCGGTGTCGTCACCATCCAGGGCCTGCCCCTGAACTACCCCAACCCGTTCGACCCGGGGACGCAAAAGACTTACCTCGGGTATAACCTCTCCAAATCCGCTAATGTCGCTATTAACATCTTTGACCTGTCCGGCAACCTGGTCGCCAAAAAATCCTATCTCTCCGGTCAGCCGGGAGGGAGCGCCAGTTACAACGAGGTCAGCTGGGACGGTAAGTCCGATTCCGGCAATTATGCCGGCAACGGCGTTTACATTTACCTGATAATCGCCGACGGCGCGCTCGCCCAGAACGGCAAAGGAAAGATCACGGTCTTTAAGCGATGAGAAAGATAATTATTAAAGCCCTCATTATCTGCTTAGCAGCGTTTGGTGGCTGGTCAGCGGCCCTGGCGGTCGATGGCATAGGACTTGATCCGGCCAGCACTCTTTACAGCGCGCGGCAACTCGGCCTGGGCGGAGCCGCTCTCGGTTTCGCCGATGACGCCAGCGGTGTTTTCGCCAACCCGGCCGGGATGACGAACATCAAATTCCCGCAATTACTGGCCGCTTCCCGGAAACTGGTCTTTGATGAAACCCAGTACACCCTGCTCTGCTGGTCGTTGCCGACCGATCTGGGCATTTTTGGCTTGGGCTATACCTCGCTAAACACCGGAGGATCACCGGCCACCCAGCGCGACCCCGCCACGACCAGGATCATTATCGCTCCCAGCCAAGAAGCGACTGGCTTTGACAACAACGTCCTCGCCCTCTCCTACTCCAGGAAGGTCAGGCCCGACCTGGCTGTCGGCGGGGCGCTCAAACTTTTCAATCAAGCCTTGCGCGGCGGGGTGGCCAGCCAGGCGAACGGGACAGGGCTCGACCTGTCGGCCAGTTACCACCCGCTCTCCTGGTTGACCGCTGCCGCTAATCTGCAAAACATTTTGGAAGGGACTTTAAAATGGACCGGAGGTTCGGCCGATAAGATCGGCGGCTTCTACAAGCTGGGATGCAAAGTTTATCTTCTCGGCTCCTCGACCGAAGCCTGGCGGGCTGGAGAGCACGATCTCTACGGCGGCCTTGACCTGGACATCCCACACAGCTCACTGGCCTCGACAGCTTATCATCTCGGCCTCGATTATTCGCCGGTCAAGAATGTGTTTATCCGGAGCGGGCTGAATATTGAAGGAGGCGGGCTCGGCCTAGCTCTCGGCGTCGGTGTGGTCAACGGCGGCTTCCGCTTTGATTACGCTTATGCCCAGCGGAACGGCTTGTCGGGCGACACGCCTCACTACTTTTCGCTCTCTTACCTCGGGGAGCGGGTCATGACCTTCGCCAAAAAGTTAACCGCCAAGCGGCCGCTCCTTAAGTTCCTCTCGCCCCGCGACCGGTTGATCACCGACCAGGAAACGATCGAGTTCACGGCTGAAGCTTGGGCGCTGCGTCTCCTCGACCAGAAGCGGACCTGGACCGTCACCGCTGTCTCCGAAACTAGCGACGCCTATGCCATAACTTCGCTGGAAGCGCTGGCCCAACTGACGTTTAACGGCCAGGCGCTCACCCGGAACGGCACCTTTGAGGGTAAAGCGGCAGTGGCGGTCGGCCGTAATGTTATCCAACTCGCCGGGTTCACTTCACCGGAAGTGGTCACCCCCCAGCAGATCTTCCAGGCCGTGACCGGTTCCGCCGAGTTGCATGTCTTGAGGATCGAACCGTTCCGCGATACCCCGCTCTCCTTCTGGGCGATCGAGCCGATCTCGCTGAACAGCGTCCTCGGCCTGGTCAATGGTTATCCCGACAACAGTTTTAAGCCGGATAAGGGGATCACCCGGGCGGAGCTTGTCACCCTCTTGGTCCGGAGCCTCGGCCTCTCCGCCGAAACACTGGAACCGCACGCCCAGACCGAGCTCTTCCGCGACGTGACTAAGAAGCATTGGGCAATTAAATATATCAATTACGGGAATGCCGTGAATTATGTCACCGGCTATCCTGATAAATCTTTCCAGCCAAACAAGGTCTTGACCCGGGCTGAAGGGGTCACCATCCTCGCCCGCTACGCCAACCTGATCGATGAGGCGGTCACGACCAATCCTTTCCCTGACCTCCTGCCCGGCTACTGGGCCAACAAGTTCATCGAACCGGCCAAGAAAGCCGGCCTGCTCAACTATCTAGCGGGGAAAGATTTCCAGGCGGCCGCCCCCTTCACCCGCGCCGAAGCGTGCGAGGTCCTCTACCGCGTGCCGAATATCCAGAAGATGGTCGAGGAGTATTGGGAGAGCGGGATCGTCTCTGGCGGTCGATAGTATAACTCCGGCCGTCGGTCCGGACCGTGATCGCCCCATCCAGGTCTGTCCGAAGATACTTTATCCCCGACCCAATTAATCTCTCCAGCGTCGACTGGTGCGGATGCCGGTAACGGTTGTTCTTCCCAACAAGAATGACCGCCAGCTCCGGGGCGACCCGCCGGAGGAACTCGTCCGAGGTCGAGGTCCGGCTCCCGTGGTGGCCGACTTTCAGGATCGTGGATCGTAGTTCGTGATTCGTGGATCGTAATAATCGTTCTTCGCCTGCTTGTTCCAGATCGCCCGTGAACAGGAAAGAAATTTTCCCATAAACCAGGCGCAGCACGATCGAGTCGGAATTGACGTCGCCGGTCAACGGCTGGAACGGACCGATGATCGTCCCGCGCAACTCATCACCCAGCTCGAGCCTTTGCCCGACCTTCGCACTAAGACATTTGATCGCATTTGCTTTGAGCAGTCCCTTGAACCGGCGATACGCGGCCGAATCAAACACCTGGCCGTTATCGATCACTTGGTCAACCTTGATCCCGGCCAGGACCTCATTTAAGCCGCCGATATGATCGTTATGCGGATGAGTCGCGATGACCAGATCAAGCCTGGTTATCCCTTGGCGACGCAAAAACGGGAGGACGACCCTCTGGCCAACCTTGTCATGGCCGCCTTGCGCCTTCTCTTCGCCCCCTCCGTCGATCAGGATCAGTTTGTTTTGCGGGGTCTGGATAAAAATGCTGTCCCCCTGCCCGACATCGAGAAAGGTCACTACCAATTGGCCGGAGGCGGTATCAGCCGTTAACCCGTTCCAGAGAAAAACAACCAATAGGAAGAGAACCCCGGCCATTATTCGTTTCGGGGTCAAGCGCAGCTTCTCTTCCCGCTTCAGTAACTCCAGCAGAGCCAGCAAGGCGAGATAGTAGCCGAGTATCACCGGCCAGCCTGGCACAGCGATATAGATCGAGGTCCCGGGGAGACTCGCGACCAGATCAGCGATATTCTCCAGGCAAAGCAATAAGAGCCAGATCGTATGGCCCAAAACCTGGGCGACCGGTAAAAGGATAAAACCGAGCACGGTCGTCCCAAAACCGAGGATGACCAGGAATTCGACCCAGGGGAGGACCAGCAAGTTGGAGATGATCGCTCCCGGCGTGATCTGGCCAAAACAGGTCGCGATGATCGGGGTCGTCGCCAGCAGCGGGGAGATCGAAAGGGCCAATAATTGCGGCATTCGCTTCTCCATGACCGGGACGACATAGACCAGCGACCAAGTCGCCGCGAAAGAGAGCTGGAAGCCGATGTCAAAAAGAACGTTGGGGTCAAGTAACAATAAAAGAAGCGCTGATATGGCTAAAGCGGTATAGAATTCTTTTTCCCGGTCGAAGAGGAGCCCGACCAACATCACTTCGCCCATGATCGCCGCCCGGATGATCGAGGCCCCTGCTCCGGTGATGATGACCAGCATTAAATTGAAAAAGGAGGTGGCTAGGACGCTCCAGGTTAGCGGCAAACCGGAACCGCGCATTAGGCCCAAACAGACCCCGATCAGGATGGAAACTTGGGTGCCGGAAACGACAAGCAGGTGGATCAAGCCAGCCTTCCTGTATTGCTCCGTAACCGAACTGTCTAAGGGGGAAACGGCGCTCCCCAGCAGGATACTGCCGAGCAAGGAAGCGTCTTTCTTTGGTAAGATCTTGTTCAAGACGTCGTTGAATCGGCCGCTTAGAAAGATCGCCAACTTCTTTAGTGGGTTCCCACCGCCACCAGGGAGCCGCTCAACATAGGAAGCGAAGAGCTTGAAAGATCGTCTCGGCCGCAGCAAAAACGGGTTAGCCAGCCCCTCGTCCGCTTCGATCACCCCGCGAACAACGACCCGATCGCCATATTCGAGGGTCAGCCTCTCCGTCGTAAAGACGTTCAGTCGCCCAACAGCGTCAGAAGTTCCAACCTGTTCGGTCTTTAAAGGGAAATAAGCTCCCTTTTCGGATATTTTCGGTTGCTCATCGATCCGGCCGGTTACCGTGCCGTACCCTTTATCCGCGTATTGAGCGATATCTTTGGGGTTGGGAAGATTTTTGTATTGATATAGAAAACAACCAAGTAAAAGTAAAATGATGAGTAAGAAAATAGTTGTATTGAGCTTATGGCAGGAAGCGTAAGTCGTTAGCAAAATAAAGACCAGCAGCAGAATGATCGTTGATGCTATGGGGATCGGCAGCAAACTAGCCAACAGTATCCCCACCGCATAAGCGAGTGTTAACCAGACCACCGGCTTATCCATTTTTTTTCACCACCAATATTTTCAGCACCCTCATCCGACTCGCCAAAGATTCGTACCTTCGCCTCCCCTCATCCGATCCGCCAAAGTAGCGTACCTTCTCCCAGGGGGAGAAGGTGTTTCGCAAGGCGATTTACCCTCTCCCTTTGGGAGAGGGTGAGAATCCTCAGGGGATCGGGTGAGGGCCGCTGATCCCCATCCGCCGGGCATGGTTATTATCACAGCGTTATCCTATCCTTCAGCTTCTCGAACTTACTTTTACCAAACCTAGGCAATTCCATTAACTGCTCCAGCTTCTGGAAAGGGCCGTTCTTTTGCCGGTATTCGATGATCTTCTCCGCTGTTGATTTGCCGATCCCGGGCAAAGCGTCAAGCTGGGCAACGCTAGCGCTGTTTAGATTAACCCGACCGGTAGTTTTAGCTTTACTCTGAGCCTTACCACTTACTTTAATCTCTACCACCTCTCTCACCACCGGTTGTTTCAATGGTATAAATATCTTCTCCCCATCTTTAACCGGCTCCGCCAAGTTCAAAGCCGACAAGTCAGCCATGGGCAAACTGCCGCCGGCTAAACTGATCGCAGACAACAATCTATCCCCCGGCTTTAACTTATAAACACCCTCTCTTCTGACCGCTCCGCAGACATGGACCAGTAAAGTTATCGGCTGGACATCTTGCGGTTCGGCCACAGTAATTTCATCGGACTCTTGGGGAATAAACTGTTTGGCCGCCATGACCCCGAGGCCAACGAGGAGAGAAACGATCAACCCGAGGATAAGGAGCTGTTGTTCTTTAGTGATCTCTAGACTGAACACGACTTGTGTAAAGCAATCTTATTGCCAGGTACAACCCGAATTCACTAATTGAGACACTAATGCCAGAATATTTCCTGTTTTATTAGGGTATTTGAGCCAGCATATTCGGGTATTAGAGTTGTATCATTCTGACGAAAAGTCGCCGTCAGCGGCGGTCAGATCTTATTATAAATAGTGAGGATGTCGTTAACGTAGGTCCCGGTGCGAGTGGAATAGCCGTTATTGCGCAAAATAGCGTTCGGCCCTTCCAGGTAGCCGGCAATGGCGAAATTGACGTTCCCTTTAAAGCGGTCGATCAGCGACCGGAAATAGCGGGTCGTCCCCATCGCGTTCTGGTCAATGTCGAAAACGTCGTTAACCCCCAACCCCTTAGCGGTCGAAGGAAGCAATTGCCCGAGTCCCCCCGCCCCCGAAGAAGAAAGCGCCCGCGGGTTGAATTTTGATTCCCGGGCGATCAGCGCCGCCACCAGCTTCGGGTTCATGTTATAGGTCTCGGCGTGCCGGACGAGGCTCGTGCTAATGGCAAGCGACTGGTCACTGCTCCGGTATCTCTGGATATAATTTTGGATCGCCGGCTGGGTCGCGGCGCCGCCGACCGAGGCAAAGGTCGGGTCAGGCTGTCCAGGAAGGGGTGACGGGACCGCCACCGGAGAGGGGGCAGTTACCGGCGCAGTTGGGAAGGTCGGCCGGTTGGCCGGCTGATGGTAACCCTGGTTATTCCCCATCCCCGAAAAGATCGAGATGACGAAGATGAAGATGACGACCGCGGTCGTTGTATCCATTAACCCTTCTTTTTCAGCAAGTCCGGGATGGCTGAATAATAGGTCTTGGCCAGCTTGGCAACCGGGAGATCGACCAGCTTTTTATTATCACGCATGACCGTTAAATTGCGCCCCCCCACCTTGCCGATGATCGCGCACGGCACCTCATAGAGCATCGCCACATCGAAGAGCGAGAAGATCTTGTCGGCCGGGATCGTCAGGATAATACGAGATTGGGACTCACCGAAAAGAAGAGCGTTATCTTTTATTTTATCGGACAAGCTAATGACCGCCCCAATCTCGCCTATAATGGCGCACTCCGCCAGGGCGACCGCCAGCCCGCCCTCTGACAGGTCGTGGGCCGACTTGACCATCCCGATCTGGACCGCTTCGAGGCAGGCGAGCTGGACGCGCCGCTCCAGGTCCATGTCAAGCTCCGGGACCGGGCCGCTCTCCTCCTTGTTAGGGCCGAGGAGGACGATCAGGTCGCCGTCCGACTTGAACCCGGCGGTGCAATGCTTATTAATGTCTTTGATGATACCGATCATCCCGATCGTCGGGGTCGGCAGGATCGGCCCCTGCGGGCTCTCGTTATAGAAAGAGACGTTACCGGAGACGACCGGCAGTTCAAAGAATTTGCAGGCGTCGACCAGCCCCTCTACGCACGACTTGAACTGGAAAAAGCGGTCCGGTTTCTCCGGGTTGCCAAAGTTCAGGCAATCGGTCACCGCGGCCGGCTCGGCACCGGTCACGACCAGGTTCCGGGACGCTTCGGCAATGGCAATTTTGGCCCCCATATACGGATCAAGCTGGCAGTAGCGGGCATTGCAATCGGTCGTCGCCGCGATCCCCCACTCTTTCCCCCGAACCCGCAGGACCGAGGCGTCACCCCCCGGCAGGACAACGGTGTTCGTCTGGACCATGTGGTCGTACTGTTCATAAACCGACCGCTTACTGGCAATATTCGGGTCACTTAATAAGTTTAGAAGTTGGATATTATGGTCTTTATTGGTTTTTGTTTTGAGGTTTGAAGTTGGATGTTTGATGTTCTCGTATGGCATGTCATAGATCGGCGCTTTCGCCAGCTCTTCCGTCGGCGCGTCGGCAATGATCTTGCCACCCTGCCGGATAATAACCTTGGGCTCTGCGAGAACGTGTCCAATAATAGCCGCGTCCAAGCCCCATTTACGGAAAACCTTAAGGACTTTTTCTTCTTTACCCTTGACGACACAAAGAAGCATCCGCTCCTGCGATTCCGACATCATGATCTCCCATGGTTCCATCCCGCTTTCGCGGAGCGGGACCAGGTCGAGATCGATATCAACCCCGACGTTGCCGGCCGCAGCCATCTCGGAAGAGGAACAGGTCAATCCGGCCGCCCCCATGTCTTTGATGCCGAGGACAACGCCGGTCTCGAGCGCCTCAAGCGTCGCTTCGATCAGGCATTTCTCGGTGAACGGGTCGCCAACCTGGACGGTCGGCCGTTTTTCTATTTCGCCCGCTTCAAAGACGGTCGAAGCGAGGATCGAACAACCGCCGATCCCGTCGCGGCCAGTCTTGGAACCGGCGTAGATGATCGGGTTACCGACCCCTTCGGCCCGCGCCCGGGCCAGCTTCTCTTTCGGGCAGATCCCGATAGACATCACGTTGACCAAACAGTTGCCGGCATAAGCTTCGTCAAAATAGATCTCGCCGCCGACGGTCGGGACGCCGACGCAGTTACCGTAAAATTGAATTCCATCGATCACCCCGTTGAAAATATATTTATTGAAGGGGTTATCGAGTGGGCCGAAGCGGAGCGAATCGAGCAAGGCGATCGGCCGGGCGCCGGAGGTAAAAATATCGCGCAAAATGCCACCGACGCCGGTTGCTGCTCCTTGTTTTGGTTCGACTTGGGAAGGATGGTTGTGCGATTCCATCTTAAAGATGATCGCCATCCCGTCATAGACGATCCCGCCGGCATCTTCGCCGACCAGCGATTCGTATTTGCCGGTCTGGGGGAAGAGTTTGAGCCATTTCCTGGAACGAGGATAGCCGCAATGCTCCGACCATTCGACGGAAAACATCGCCAGTTCAGTCGGGGTCGGCTCTCTTTTGAGAATGGTGAGGATACGCTGGTATTCGTCGTCTTTTAAACCAAGTTCGCGGTAGACTTGTTTGTCCATGACGATCTATTTTAGCATTTTTCGGTCGACGTTGACAAATTGAAAGCAATCCTAAAAAAGGAGGAAATTCCTTACAATTGACGTAATCTTATTTTCTCATGTTTGGGATCATAACAAGAATTGACCTTGGCCCAACATGAACTGTTGAACATGGGCATGTTTATAATATCGGACTCTTTTTCGCCATTTTTAACTATTTTTATGCTTTTCATATATTTCTCGTAGAAATTCATGCCCCCTGCTCCCATAAATGTTACATATTTTGACAACATCCTCTTCGTTATCATACTTATATAGGCTTTCTACTAATGCTTGGATCGTCTCCCTGGGATAATCAGGAGTAATAGCCGTAAGCATTGCTAAGTAAATTTTCCCTGAATGTTTTGCGCTATCAACATCTTTTATCAATGGAAGCAATGATTTTATAAAGAATGGCGAATTGAAGGCCACTCCGACATAAGGTGCTATCTGTAATAGCCATTTCGAATTCTCTTCGTTTATCTCATCCAATAAACATGTGAGTCGGGATAAGTCCGACATCAATTTTGGATAATCACCCTTTAGTTTGTTTTCCACCGGTGCTTTATTGTCATAAAACCATTTCCACAAGTCTAATACTCTTTGTTTTGCCGGTTTTATTTCTTTTAGTTCCTCAGAATCATTGCTTATCTTAAGATAATCTCTTTGCGACCAAAGATATAATATAATTTCTCTTAATTCTTTATATTGCCACCGGTCGATAACCTTTCTAAATAAGCTGTTTTGATCATCCAATGATTCTTTGCCCCTTATATAACCGATTGAGATATGATCCAATAGTTTTTCTCTTGCATAACCTTCCCCAAAATCATAACCAATAGCCCTTTCATAATGTGTCCGCATTAGCTCATATAAATCGTCATACAATCTTCCCCCGAATAAATACCCCTCAAAGAATGATTTCCAACGAATATCTTCTTGTGGGATACTTTCGAATTCCTTAACCTTGCCTTCAGCCCAGGATCTATTCAAATAGAACATATTTGGCATATATTGCCCAAAAAGAGCATATGCTTCATCAACTGCTATTTCGGCCTTTTTAAACAATTTCTCATATTCTACTGAATAATATGAATCGTCTTTTTGTTTATTATTCCTCTTATCAATACGAGCTTTCCTTAACATCAACAGTATTTTTGATTTAATAATTTTGCCAAGCGTTGTACTCAATACCCGGGTTACCGCATTATCATAACTGGATTCTTTTGCAGGTTCGGATTTATCGAACATCATATCAAGCAGGCTATTTGCTTGAGCAAGATATGTTTCCGGAAAGGCCCAGGAATTGTCCTTACTGCCTTCTTCTATCAGGTCGGCCATTGAACTAAATACCCAGATATGAGTATTTAGATAATCCGCGCCTTGCCCTGCCTTGGCCTCTTCCCAAAAAGTCGGTTTATTTATATATTCAACGGCAAAGTCAAACACCTTTTTCCAGTCAAATTCTTTTTTGTTTTTCCAGGCTTCTACCAAGCCATATATAATATTATGGACATATAAATAATTGGCGTCTTTAAACATCATTATTTCATCAACAAACTTTGCAGGACTCTCTATTACAGCCGATCTTAACGCATTACCCAGCCCTTCTTTTGTCGGGCCTTCCCCATCATCGCCCTTGAACGATTGCAGATATTCATACAACCTTGTATTCTCCATTTTGATAATTTCTTCTTTTTTTAATGAGGATTGTTCCCCACCCCACAAAGCTTTTATAAATTTCTTATCAGGCTCTTTTGGTTCCTTGCCGACTGCTTTCGCCAATTCATGATATCTATTTTTGAACCGTGGGTCGTCTTTTAACGGGAGATATTTCTGGAGTTTCCAACTGTTCATAAGACCTTTATTTTCTTCTCTCCTATAATAAGGATGCCCTTCTTCAATTAACTTCTCAATAGTATTTATTTGTTCTTCGTTGAAATCCCGGCTGTGCCCCTTAAACAGATTGAACATCTCAACCTCATAATCAGTCTTATAAATCATGTCCTTTGCAATATCTCCGGTAAAATACATGTCAAACAAGGCCCTATATTCATGCCAGTATGTATTAATCAGATATAAAGCCATTCTTTTAAAGATGGCAAATCGATAATCCTGGATCATGCTTTCCAATATCTCTTTACCTTCGCTTTTATTCTCTTGGCACTTCACGATTAATAAATCTCTTAGCAACCTCGTCAATAGTTGTTTCACTTCAGTAGCGCCCAACTCGTCATTGGCGTCAATCGATTTCATCCAAATATAGGACATATCATCATACAGTTCATCATACATATCTCCGAGTCTTCTTTTTATAACATCAGCCATCTCTGCCGTTTTAATATCTTTAATATTAAGCAATTCCGTATATATTGAATTGACAAAGCACTCTTGAGTCTTACAATTATTGATGGGCCATTCAGCAATGGTTTCTTTTTTTCTTTCAAATATCCCGAATAATGCCTTTTTTGTCTTGCTACTATCTTCCTGCGATTCCGGGATAATTTTATTTATTTTACATTTGAAATTAAATTCTTCGATCATTCCGCTTTCATTCCCTACTCTATTGATGACCAGCTCAAATACATCCTCTACAATATCAAAGCCATATCTATTGCCCTCATAAAGAATAATCTGTTTAATTTTATCGGCCATATGATATTCCAGATTCTTACTGCAAAGCCTGCCTATCTTTTCACGGCTATCATCGAATGCCTTATTTAGCCAATATGGGTCGACAATAGTTACAAATTCATATTCGCGGCTCGAGAGTTCCTTACTGGTTTCAGCCATCGGTTTAAGTTTGATTTCGACAAGTTCCTTCAATATCTTTTCGGCAATATCAACATCTTCCTCCCTTGGGGCCAAGAATTTTGGGAGAAGGTTTTCCGCTATCTCGCTCGAAGGCGAACCGTTATCAAATTTTGAATTAAGCCATTCTCGAATCCAATCTTTGCCGAGATCAATATTATATTTATTAAGATAATCGATAGTTGCTACGGCTGGTAAATTTCCAAGGATTTTGATGAAATATTGCCAGATTCTAAAATTGTCCAGAACCTTATCATTCTTTATATGATATTCCGTTGTGTCTTTAATTACTGTCAATATTTCATTGCAAATATCTGTTTGTCCCGCCAATGATTGTAATGATATTCTTTCCAGATATTGCAATATTTCCCATTCCGGAATCATATATGCTCCTTTTTGGTCCGTTTCCACGGGCTTTGGAGCCTCTATTGGCAAGAAATATCCCTTTTGTTTTAGCATAGTAAACCAATCGATTGTTGATACATGCTTAAAGAAGTGACGATAAAACTCTTGATCATTCTTCAGCAGCTGGAGTACTTCTGCGACATTTGAGGCATTATATTCCTTCGCGTTGTTTTCGATGAAATCAAATGTCTTATATAAGAAAGGAGATGCTATATTGATCTCTCTTTCCCACGATTCAATTACATCGTACAACTGTTCGTATCCTTTCTTGTCTATTGCATATGGGATTACCATTGTATTAAGCTGAGAAAAGTAACAGCGCTCGTGTTTTAACATTGCCTTTTCTGCCTCAAAGAACGGTAGTAATAAATAATTTCCAACTATATGTTCTTTTGAGCTTCCTTTTCCTTTTAATAATATATAATCAAGCACCTCAATTTCTGACATGCTATAACCAATAAAGAGAACAGTAAAGTCACCTGAAAATATACGTCGAAGAAACTGTTGAATTTGATCATTATTGTAGTGAAATAAATACTCGCTAGTTGTCAGTATTATCGGACAACCCTCTCTTATTGAACCATGAAGATGAAAAAGCGAATTATTCCTTATTGTAGCAGTAGCAATCTCTGAAGGGGTTGCGAATATCATTTCGCTATCGAACTTGCCATCAAAACAAGAATCAATGTTCGTTGTTACATATATCCCCCTAAGTCTAATTAGTTTGTCATATATTGGGAATTGCTTTTTCTTATCGTTCTTTTCCGTTAGTGCCTCCAGAAGTATATTTTTAAATGTTTCTGGCTCCAATTGATCCTTGATGATGCTTATCGCTTTTCTTGGAGGATATTTTTCTTTGGCCCTTGTTTTTTCAAAGAAAGAAATCAGCTTTCTTTCAAATGCTTCGTCAATCAATCTATTGGATAATTCCTCCCAGCCATCACACCCAATTATTCTAGACACTCCGGCGCCATAAAACACGACTAACTTGCCATTAGCAGCAGCATCTTTTATTTGTGGTGGAATTGTTGGAATAAAGTAGATATCATCGGGCAGTTGGTTTTTTGTTGATGGATCAAATATTTTATTTTCCATCTCCCGCCCCCTCCACCACCCCAACCTCCTCCTCCGTCAGGCCATAAAGCTTATAAGCCAGCCGATCAATTTGTTTGTTCGTAGCATCAATCTGGTACTGAAGCATTTTTTGCATTTTATTTATCAACCAACGGTTTTTTTTCATCATTAGCAGCCAACCATGTTTTTATCCCCATTCCCGGCGAGCGAGAATAGTCGCTCCATCCTAGTAAGCCATAGATAATTCTTTCGAGAATGGCTTGCAAGCGATAATATTCTTTTGCTAAATGATCAATTTCTACCTTTTTAGAAGAATGGAACAGATTATTTCTGGTACTTACAAGAGTCCTCTCAGACCCAGGAGGATATAAATTCCTCCATTCAACCTTATATCGATCAAAAACAAGATCAAGTAAATAGTTCAAGGGATACCTATTTAATTCTAATATTTTTTCATTTATACGGATAGATTTTGCCTCATCCATAATATTATCATTGATCATTTTTATTATTGGCTTTTTAAGCTCCCTAAATTCATTGTCTGGCAAGATTTTATCCAGCCCTTCTTTCTTTGCGAACAAATCCTTTATTTGTTCAAGAGCCATAAATAATGTTGAATATTTTTGTTCAAGATATTTAGCTTCTTTGGTACTTACGTAATGGTTCATTGCCCAAAAAAGATTAAATCCTTCATCCCTTAACCTCCGAAATCGAGTAAGCGCCACTTTTATGAATTTCCTAATCTCGTGATATTCAACAGCGCAATCATATACGTCATTATTCACCGGCAATGACTCCGAAACTTTTAATACATATTCTTTAAGGAAGGAATCCGCTTGAAATCGATAGCGGAACCATGAAATTCGACTTCTCGCCACAAAAGAAATTAATAATAAAAGGTCCTTACACAACCCTTCTCCCATTTCAAGAAAGACATCGTCAGATAAATCTTCTTTTGACTTTTTCGTTCTCATATGTAAGGACATAACATCTGTAGTTATTTCATAGCTTTTTGGCAAAGAAATATTTTTATAATAATGATAAGGATAAATTTCTATGTCAAAGGGAAAGGATTCGTTTAGCTCTATCTTGCTGTTAGAAAGTGAGCGTTTAATGTCCCCCGAAACTGATCTCTCTATTGATCCTCCAACGTCCCATATCATTTTGGAATCAGATAAGAAGAAAATTAGCTCGCGCTCATAGCGCCTTTCTTTCCCATGAGGTTCGACTATAATAAGTTCATCGAAACGAAGGTCGGCAATATGATAAACCATATCACTTGATTTCCCTTTAATAGAAGTAATAATCACTTTATTACTAGATATCTCTATTTGCCTTGGTTTTGGGGCAACCGAGCGTAGCTCACAATAAACCCCTGGAAGCTCAAAGATTTTCTGAATTTCCTTGTAAACACTTGCGTCTCCCGTGATTTTCCCTTTAATATGGCCAACCGAAACCAAAGAGTATTCTATAAATATTTGCAGATTATTAACGCTTATTCCGCCTTTAGACAAAGTCCCTTTAAATTCATGTCTCTCGCTAAACAATTGATTATCAAATTCGTCATTCATGGAAAGGTCTAAATTTATAAAACTCATCCTCCCCCCTCCACCACCCCCACCTCCTCATCCGTCAACCCATAAAGCTTATAAACAAGCTGATCAATATGTTTATTTGCATTATCTATTTGGCGCGATAAGGTTGTTTTCCCGTGAGAAGTGCTTTCATTTGTTTCTTGATCTTTTAATTTGATTATTATATCAACACATCGGATTATTTCATTACAAGCGTTCTTATCTAGATCATCATTTTTATCAATCAATTTGATTGGAATGCTATGAAGCTCATAAAGCCCAATTGTCGGCATTCTATACTTATTACAATACCAATAGTTGATTAGCTTGGAATTCAATAATGCTAATATATATTTTAGGGGATGCTTTTTATCCCACGAACTATAATTTGATACATTTGTTGTGTCCAAAAAGTAGTTTTGTCTGTTATCATAAGCAGCAAGCAGTTGCATAGAGCTATTGATCCGTTGAGTCACGATCTTTTCCGGAACCTCAAAAAACGATTTGCTATGAGGAAGGCTACCAACCTTTGCTTTCATCAAATCTGGCCTATACCAAATGTATTCCCCCTCCCAATTCAGTTGGTAGGCCTTTATATTCCTTCCGCGAAATACTTTCATGCAATCTTTGTTAATCTGCTTGCTTAATACAAATTTCTTATCATTGCTCGTCTTTATCCCTCTTTGAAATTGAATAATTGAGCTAAGCGTTTTCCCCGACCTATAAAGCTTATCGCTTATATTTTGTCTTTGCGTACTCCATGACAAATCAATCTGAAAAGGCCGCTTATCCCATATATTGGTTCGTACGCTAATCCGGTCCGTAAAATCTTTGTTCTTTATCTGAATCTCTTTGTTCGCACGGGAACATATAAGTATCAATGCTTTTACTATTACACCTCGGAAAACTCCATGCCCTAAATCCACCAACTCATCTATTGCCTTCTCGCCAAATAATTCTTCTCTCAGTAATTCAAAGCTATCGGTGGCAAGCCAGGTCTGTGGGATAATAAGCCCTATCCGTCTTATTGGCTTTGAAGTCAAACACATGGCCTTCTCAACAAAAAAACTGTAAAGATCGCTTTTATTTTTACAAGAATTGTATTTATTTTGAAAATATTCTCGCTCGTTTTTGGGAAGAGCCACCATATTCACATACGGAGGGTTTCCAATTACAACATCAAATCCCCCGACTTGCATAATATCAGCAAACTCTTTTTGCCAATCGAAGACATTCACCTTATAGCGTTCTTCTTCTTCTAACAAACTAATCTGTTTATTCTCATAATAATCCGGCCCGATCAGGGAATTTCCACACTTAATGTTGTTGCCAAGGTCGGGCAAGGCACGCTCATGAAACAGCCGGAGCGTGGAATTGATCGTCTGCGATGTTTCTCCTTCCAAGACCTTCAATAGTAAAGAAAGCTTGGTAACCTCCACCGCCTGCGAGTCGATGTCTACCCCGAAAATATTATTAAGCAAGATCCTCTTCTTCTCGGCAATGGTCAACTGCCATCCCCCATGTATATCCTGATATAGCACTGGAGACGTTTTCTTGGCCCACTTTAGAGCACCGTCATTTTCATACCACTCGCGGTGCCAATCGAGCAGATACTGGTAAGCCCCGATCAGGAACGACCCGGAACCGCAGGCTGGATCGAGGATTTTGATCTTTGCCGCCTGCTTCGGCGTTTTACCTTCGAGCAGCTTTCCGACCGTATTCTTAACGATGTAATCAACAATATACTTTGGTGTGTAATAAACACCGCCCGCCTTCCGCACCTCCGGCTTTTCCTCAATTACGGCGTGATGGTCTTCAAGGCGAATTACTTTGCCTAAGAACTGCTCATAAACCTGCCCGAGTATCTCGATCGGCATATAATCGAATTGATATGGGCTGTCGGGATAATATAACCCCTTAATGATCTCTTTTATTGGTTTATCATCGATTTTCAATTTCAGCGCCAGGGTATCGGGGTGGCCGGTCCTTCCTTTTTCTTCGCTGAAATGGAATAACCCCGAATTATATTTATCATCAGCCTGCTTGAACAGGTCGCATAAGCGCGGATATACATTGTCGCCATTCTGCAAAGCCATTAACCTGGCGTAATCTTCTATCCTCCGATCCTCGCATATTCTTAAAAAGATTATCCGGTCGATCGTGCTCTGGACCGCGTAATTTAATTCACGGGTGGAAAGCCTCGGGTTATTTTCGGCAATGTTTTTGGCCAGTATCTCCCTCCACAATTCGATCTCTTTAAGAAATTCATCGTCAACTTCCGCCGTCCCCCGTCTCTTTTTACCTGAAACCGCGTATTTGTCGAAAGAGCCTTTTAAAACCGCTTCCCGCGAAAATATCCCGGCGATCTCGTCCCATTTATCAATATAATCTTTGTAGGTAAAGTACTTAATACGCGCAACCTTCGCGCCATTGGTTTTAACCGGTTTTATCCGAGTGTCATATACCGCAAATTCTTCAAAGTCGGAAAGGATAGAAAGAGGAAGTTTGGCCGACCAGGCATATCGCCTTAGCTGGTAGGCGGGGCTGATATCTTCTTTGACATTAATCGAGGGTTTCTTCGCTTCAAGGAAAAACTTCCGTTCTTTGCCGACCCGGAAGCAATAATCGGGCGATTTGGTCCATTCTCCGACTGAAAGGCGGTCTTCATGGGTTACATCCCGGTAGGCGGGGGCGCGGCCCTCTTTATTGTTGATATCCCATCCGAGCGCCTCAAAAAATGGGTCTAAAAATTCTATCCGTAGCTGGGTTTCATTGTAGCGGCCCGATTTGTATTCTTCCAGATTGCGTTCAAATCGTTCGACAAGCTCAATTACTTCTTTTGGAGCAGGCATAATAGCAATTATACATTAATTACGCGTATAAGGGGAAAAATGACAATTTCGGGCAAAACACAGAAAGAAATATACGGTGGGTTTGAAAATTTAAACGAAAACCCCTCTCCCTTTGGGAGAGGGGGGACACTTTACGTTAGCGGGTGAGGGTTTCGACTGCTTAAACCGCGCGCTTTTTGTCTTCGTCGGTCACGCCTTTGACCGTCAGGTTGATCCGACCCATGTCGTCGATCTCGATGACCTTGACGATGACCTCGTCATCGATCTTGAGGACGTCTTCGACCTTCCCCACGCGCTGGTTGGAGAGATGGGAAATGTGGATCAAGCCGTCTTTCCCGCCCGGGATTTCGCAGAAGGCGCCGAACGCCATGATCCGGACGACCCGCGATTTGAAGACATCGCCGATCTTCGGCTCAAAAGTGATCGCTTCGATCTCCGCCTTTGCTTTCTTCGCCCCTTCGGCGTCGGCGGTCGTGATCAGGATCGTCCCATCGTCATTGATATCGATCTGGACGCCGGTCTCTTCGGTGATCCGCCGGATATTCTTGCCGCCAGGGCCGATGACCATGCCGATCTTGCTCGGGTCAATTTTAATGGTGATGACGCGCGGCGCGTAAGGGGACATTTCGGCCCGCGGCTCTTTGATCGTCTCTTCCATCTTGTCGAGAATGAAGTTGCGCCCCTCTTTGGCCTGCTGCAGGGCGCGCTCGATGATCTCAAACGATAACCCTTTGATCTTGATGTCGACCTGGATGGCGGTGATCCCGGTGCGGGTCCCCGTCACCTTAAAGTCCATATCGCCCAGGTGGTCTTCCACTCCCTGGATGTCGGTAATGGTGACCGCCTTGTCCCCTTCGGAGATCAAGCCGATCGAGATGCCGGCGACCGGCGCTTCGATCTTGACCCCGGCATCCATCAAGGCAAGGGTCGAGCCGCAAGTCGAGGCCATCGAGGTCGAACCGTTGCTCCCGAGGACTTCGGAAACTAATCTAAGGGTATAAGGAAAAACCTCTTCGTCCGGAATGACCGACAAGAGGGCTTTTTCCGCCAGGGCACCGTGACCGATCTCGCGCCGGCCAGCCCCGCGCAGCGGGCGAACCTCACCGACCGAATAGGCCGGAAAGTTGTAATGGTGCATGTACCGTTTCTTGGTCTCTTCGAGGTCCAACCCTTCGATCCTCTGCCCTTCTCCGGCTGAACCGAGGGTGACTACCGTCAGGACCTGGGTCTGCCCGCGGGAGAAAATGGCGGAGCCGTGGGTCCGCGGCAAGACACCCAGTTCACAGCTGATCTCGCGCATCTCTTTCGGTCCGCGGCCGTCGATTCGCTTACCATCCTTTAAGATCATCCGGCGCATCGACTCGTATTCGATCTCTTCGATCACTTTTTTGACGTCGCCCGGGTTCTTGGCGACCATTTCCGCCAAAGCGGCATTAGACTGGGCGCTCTTTTTGATCCCTTCGATGATCTTCTTGACCTCGGCTCCCTGCTTATCCTTGTCAGCGATCTTCAGGGCCGCTTCGATCTGGCTCGTCGCCTGATCGCGGACCAGTTTCTCGATTTGCGGGTCGATCTCGTGGATGGCCACGGCGATCTTCGGCTGTCCGGCTTGTTTGACCAGCTCCAACTGCAAGGCGATCATCTGCCGGATCACGACATGCCCGGCCTTGATCGCCGCCAGCACATCGGCTTCGCTGACCTGATCGGCACCAGCTTCGATCATCGAGACCGTCTCGTTATTCCCGGCGATCACCAAGTCGAGCGATGATTCTTTCATCTGGGTCGCGGTCGGGTTGGTAATGAATTGATCACCGACCTTGGCCACGCGCACCGCGGCCAGCGGCCCGTCGAACGGTATGTCCGAGATCGAGAGGGCGGCCGAGGCGCCGATGATGGCTAAAATGTCCGGCGGGTTCTCCTGGTCGACGGAAAGCGGGGTAACGACTATCTGGACGTCGTTGCGGAAACCTTCGGGGAACATCGGGCGGATCGGGCGGTCAATTTTGCGGGCGGTCAGGATCGCCTTTTCGGACGGGCGCCCTTCCCGCTTGAAAAATCCGCCGGGGATGCGGCCGGCGGCGTAGAGTTTCTCTTCAAAGTCGACCAGCAGGGGGAAAAAATCGATCCCTTCGCGCTGGGTGGCGGACATCGTGGCCACCGCCAGGATCATCGTGTCACCAAGGCGAACGATAACGGAACCACCAGCTTCCCTGGCCACCCGGCCTGTTTCTAAACTTATGATCCGGCCGTCGCCGAGGTCCTGCTTGACTGTTTTGATCATTGGAGTTTCAGGCTCCCGGTCAAAACATCGAAGCGTTTGGTGTCTTCGCGTTTGAGGTAGTTGAGCAGCCGCTTGCGCTGGCCGACCAGCAGGAGGAGCCCGCGGCGGCTGTGGTTGTCCTTGTTGTTCTTCTTCAGATGCTCGACCAGATGTTGGATCCTTCTGGTCAGCAGGGCGACCTGGACTTCAGTCGAACCGGTATCCCCTTCATGGGTCTTGAACTGGGCGATCGTCTCTAACTTCTTTTCTAATGTCATTATAACAAGATTATATCACAGTCGGCGGGCCTGGGCAATATCTTTTTTGATCTGGCCAACTAAAGCCGCGGCATCGATAAACTTCTTTTCGTCGCGCAGGCGGTGCCAAAGATCAACTTTAAGCGTTTTACCGCGCAGATTTCCCCGGAAACCGAGCAAATGGACCTCCACCAGCTGGTCCCCATGCCCAAAAGTTGGCCTAAAACCGATATTGACCAAACATTGCCTATCATTAACAGTGCCGGTGTAAACCCCCTGGGCAGGAAGGAGCTTCCGCGGATCAACCTTCAGGTTAGCGGTGGGAAAGCCTAACTTCCTCCCCCGACCGTACCCCCCGACCACCCGGCCGGTAAGGCGGTAAGGATGGCCCAGGAGTTTGACCGCCTGGCTAAAGCGCCCACGGCTGACCAGCTCCCGGATCAGGCCTGATTTAGGGAGCCGGTGCCCGACCTTGACCGCCGGGACAACGGTCACGCTAAAACCGAGTTCCCGGCCCAACTGCCGCAATTCTTTGGTCCCGGCGGAGCGGTCATGGCCAAAAGCATGGTCATAGCCGACGAAGACCCCTCTGACCCCAAGCTTCTTGACCAGATACCGCTGAATGAACTTCTTATAAGAGAGGGCGCGCATCGTGGGAGTAAACCGGATAACGATGACGGAATCGACCCCGAGCGAGCAGAAAAACTCTTCCCGCTCCCCCAGGGTGGTCAGGAGGCGGAGGCCCCGCTCCGGCGCCACTATCTCCTGGGGATGGGGATCGAAGGTGATGACCGCCGAGTGGGCGCCGATCTTTTGGGCGTATTTGACTGCCGCCAAGATGACTTTGCGGTGGCCAAGGTGGACGCCGTCAAAAGTCCCCAGAGCGACGACCGGCCGGTGTAATCTGCTTTTTTGCGGGTGTCTGATGATCTTCATGCTTGGGACCTAATGACCAAAAGCCCCTTTGACCAGCAAAGTGACATTTCTGATATATTCGGCGGCCGGAATAAGGAAGAGCTGTGAGAGGATCAGCGTCCCCACCACTCTCCCCATAATAATGTAGAAGACCATCGCCCGGACGTCTGACTCCGGCCGTTTTCCCCGGATCGCCTGATCGGTGATATAGGCACAGGTCGGGTCAACCAAAGTCACCAGGAGGATCGTAGCGATCCCGTTGACGATCGCCGACAACTGCGAAGCGGTGATCCGGAATTCCGGGACCAGCGCCCCGGCGTATAACGACGAGAGGACCCCGATGGCATAGACCGAAACCACGACCAAGTTCAACCAGAGAAAAGTCTTCGGCATCCCTTTCAACGACAAATTGATGAAGGAGGCCCGGTTCGGCAAGCGGAAGAGGCGACCGATCGCCAGCATGTTCTTCGGCCGGAACGCCGAGACGATCAGCCTGGGGACCGAACCGACCCGCTCAAATCTAAATATTGCTTTGGTAAAGACAGCAACAAAGAACGGGGTGCAGACCGCCCCGAGCAGGTTGCCGATGAAAGCGGCAAAGATGATCTGCCGGAAACCGTTCACCAGGGCGGACGGGTCATTGATCAGGATAGCGTGATCGACCAGCCCGCCGACAAACGGCGCCTGGAGCATGTTCGAGGTGCGGGTAATCAGGAGGGTCGCGTTAACGAACGAGAGGGAAGTGGCGATCAGTTTGGTCCGGACGCCGGCCAAGCGGAGCGCCGAAGCGGCCGTTTCGGTAAAATGGATGATCCCGGTCAGGAGGCAGACGATCAGTAAGGGGCTCATGGGGTTAATTATATCATCTTCTTCGAGTCTTTGAGGCAGAATCAGTTGAACCTGATCAGAAAATATCGATCGATGGAGGCAAGACGCCCGTCTGTATGGTCCCAGCAGTATTTCTTAAGAAGTCCATAATATTAAATTTTACCCCAAAATGAGTATTCCTGCCCCAGGCAACTTCGCCTTTTTCCCACTCTATGCCAAAATATGGTTCGAAGGGAAAATCGCTAAAGACTCCCCTATCCCATCTAAATTGAGAGATAAATCCTCCGCCGCCTAACGAGTGTTTTTCCCCATCAATATTTCTCGAACCTTGAAGAATAAAACCGCCGTTAGCCGAAATACGGGAAGGCGCCCAGGTGCTCTTTACCGATTTTGACAGATCAGCCAATACAGTCCCGGTTCCGCGCCAACGGCTGTCATCAAAATCCTTCCCGTCTTTACGGTAAGCGCTGTCGGTATACTCAACATTTAATTTAAATCTAAAAATATCGGGGGCATTAAAGTGCACAGCCCCCTTAAATTTGCCGGTACGGCTAACCACACCATAAAAATATGGCAGGTTCATGGTCGAACCGGAACCCGACCAGGTGCCTTGCCCCTGCGCCTCGATCCTGAACCACTTTGCCGGTGTAAAAAGGACATTCCCGCCAAATCTAAAACCATTCTTATATTCTTCATTATCCTTATTAGGAATAAAAAGCGAACCTTGTGTTTGAAGATTTAATTCAAAAAAACTATTTTTGGACTGGCTAAAAAGCCTATTTATTGCTTCTTTCTCTTCCGGAGAAGAATAAATCGTTAAAAGTTCGTTCTTCTCATCTTTGTTCATTTCTCCTTTAATTACGAGGGTTTCAGTTGAATCATCATATCTGTACTTATCTTTGTGTGCAGCGATAAATTCTTTCAACTCATCATTTTTGACGATCTTTTCAGCAGTCTCATTTTCTTTTTTGATCCATGCCTTGGGAGAATCACCAATTATCTGTGGCGTAAACCCTAAATAAAGAGGGACCCTTCCCGTCTCCGCCACCTCAATATCTCCTACTGGAGCTGCTTTCTCGATATTCGGATGAAAGGCTGAAGGAACACCCAAAATAGGAGGCGACAAAAGCGGAGTTAATGGTGGAACCAGACAAACATATGGCGGCTGGCACGCTTGAATCACCGGCGGCAATGCCGGCGGAGTTGGTTGAACAGCTAGATCACTATATAAAGTAATATCCCTCCGAAGCACCTGAGTACCGGCGGAATACAAAACGACTGCCGCATTATAATTAGTCCTTCCAGCTTTTTCCGAGTCGTCGGGTGTTCCTCCCGGCAAGCTTTGAGGATTAATCCGAACAGGCATAGTTATGATCCGGTCATCAGTAACGGTCTGGCTGTTCGACTCATTGACGGGGGAGGAAAAAACTTCCACGCTGTTCGAAAATATTTTCATCGCATCAATCTGATCGAGACCGGGACCAAAAACAACGACGTTATGGCTGGTGTTGTCCGCCCCTAACTTTTCTGGCATAACGATGGTGGGATGGCGCTCGTCTATGATGGTAAAGGGATGTACCTTATCCGGAGTACCATCAGAGTAGCTAATGACCAGCGAAACATCATATCTTTTCCCCGACGCGACTTGATGGGCAGTCAGGCCCAGGCCGACAAGCTGGGCTGGACCGAACTGCAAATCAAAAGCTCTTGTTTTCTCATTTGGCGAACCAACCAGCGCCTGATTAGATAAAATGTTATTGTTCCCATCAACCACCTTTACATTATTCGCTTTATCCACGTGTTCCCCAGATATCATGATTCCATGGGGAAAATTATCCGCCACGACCGATTCGGAAGAAACCCGAAATTCCAGTGGCGTCACCGGCTGGGTCTTTTCGGCCACTTTTAAAGCTTCAGGCATTTCGATCGTCTTTTGTCCCCATTTTCGAAAGATTTTAAGACCGTATGTCCCGGCCCTTGTGTTTTGATCGATAGTGATCGAGAATTCGATTATGTTTTTGTTTTTTCGATCAAATGGTCTAGCATCAATAATATTCCCGCTACCATCCGATAATTCAATCCTGTCGATTTGTTGATTTAAGGGTAAATAGTCGCCGATAATTTTAAACTTTTTCAGTTGCGTCCCATCTTTCTTAATATAGGGAGGGGTAATAACAAAAACAGTTGGTGGAGGGAGAGGAGGGGAAGGAGGGGATGAAATACTACTACATGAGTTGCTTGGGCCATTTTGAGCGAGATAGCTGATTTTTCTTTCCTCATTTAATTCTCCGATAAGATCGGTTAGCATCTGATAATTTTCCGGCCGGAAATAGACCCCTTCTTCAGCGCGATTGCGGCTGGCTACGGCGCTGCCATCAGGATCATTATTTACACTGCTTGAAGCCGGCAGATTTCTAAATATTAAATTAGTCGAAATATTGATTACCATAGGGAGCTCCTTTTTTATCGGGTTATTATGAACATAAGCTCGGAAACCCGAGACTAAACGTCTCGGTTTCCTTACTCCTCTTTCCTGGTTTGGAAACCGCGAAGTTTATTCGCAGGTTTCCAAACCGACTTCCTCGACAGACTTTCTATCAGTATCGGCCACCGATAATTTCAGCCAATTTTCTTTTCTTGATCTGCGTCTTTAGGGTTTAAGTTCAAGGGGGGTACAAAATGAAGATGGTCGAAAGGACTATTGCCTCAATTCAGCAAAGCCCTTTTCCCTTAGCAAACAGCTATCGCAAACCCTGCAGGGTTTGCGGCCGCCGGCGTAACATGACCAGGTAATATCCAGCGGCGCGCCGAGCTTGAGGCCCAATCGGATGATCTGCGCTTTCGTCATATTAATTAACGGAGTAATTATCCTTATCTTTTTAGCTTTCGTCCCCTTCTCTGCCACTTTCTGGAACGCCCGGTAATAATCGGGGCGGCAATCGGGATAGCCGCTGAAGTCAACGGCGTTGGCACCGATAAAGATAGCTTTGGCGCCGATCGCTTCGGCATAGGAGAGCGCGAAGCTTAAAAATATCGTATTCCGGGCCGGGACATAAGTTGACGGTATCCCTTGACCGATCGTCTTGAAGGAACGCGTAACGGGTAACGCGTAACGCGGATCAAGCAAAGAGCTTCCTTTCCAAGGCAACTTGATCTTGATGATCTGATAAGGTACTTTGACGCGCTTCGCAACCGCCACCGCACTCCGCAATTCCCGTTTATGCCGCTGGCCGTAATCAAACATCAGCGCATAGCATTTATAACCCTTACTTTTAGCGTAATAAAGGGTGGTCGTCGAATCTAACCCGCCGGACAATAAAACTATCGCTTTTTTGGACATAATGAAATTTTAGCAGTTTTTTGGCGATATATACATAGATATGACCAATCCGGTATCAATTGCTTATCAAAGACATGCCAATATTTGCGGGAGATTTATCACCAAAAGAAATTTTCCTGATCTGGCCAGAGGGAATGAGGTGGCCTTTTCTCATCAGGGTGTTGTCTTTCATCTGCGCTGGTTTAGCGCTGCATCAACCTACGGCATCAAGATCGAGCCAATCGAATTAAACCCGGGTAAAGTGACCAGAGATAGACCAGGAACGCCAAAACGCGGCGGAGAATCATGGCTGATCGACCACTCGGCTTGGACCCCGCTAAAGTTCAGCGATTCGGTGAACTTTTGGGGCAACAGCCTTGAATGCAATTTACCCGGGATAACTCATTTCCCAACTTATCTTGTTCCTCAAGGCAATCAGGTAGTTGATCCAAGAAAGCCGGTCGACCCTAACCTGATGATCGGTCCGCTGGCCTACGGCGTTTGGGACAAATTCGCAACCGAGTTTATTGAGCATAAAATGGATGGTTCATCAACCTACTGGCACTTTAACCTAAAAAGCATTGATGAGGTCTTATCATTTGACCGGGAAAAAGCGGAAACAATGGGAGATTATCCGGAATTTGGAGTTAGTTATGCCGAACACTTCGATAAGATTGCCTGGGGTTCGGTTTTCATGCAGCTTTCTTTTAAGCTCGCCGGTAAAGTCGCAAAAAACCATGGTTTACCGTATAACACCGAATTGGCAATTAAAGCCGGCATTTATTTTCAATTAAGAACTATAATTGCCCGGGTAAACACGGGAGAAGATATAAATAATTTTATGCGTCAGACAGAGATCGCCCAACTAAATGAAACCCTGGAAAGGTCCGATCTTACTTTCCGTCTTGGCTTCATCGGATAGGCAGAATCGGGCCAAACCGATCCCCCCGCTTTTTGGGCTATATACCCACATCGTGTGCAGGATTTTGGGGGGCGGGGTTGGGGCTACGCTGATCAAATCCTCAAGAAACTACGTAAAAAGATGAAAATCAAAGAAGTATTAGCCAGGCTGCTGGCAG